>Ga0255338_1004227_pt1 | contig 15336 bp, 11 predicted proteins | sample MeOH1_35cm_T4_19_FD_203715 | JGI IMG/M metagenome (GOLD analysis project Ga0255338, IMG submission 203715) | Sandy soil microbial communities from University of British Columbia, Vancouver, Canada - MeOH1_35cm_T4_195 | ecosystem: Engineered > Artificial ecosystem > Sand microcosm > Unclassified ...
CGACCTTGAGCGCCACGGAGAACGCGGTGCGCGAGCCCCAGACCATGCCGTAGTAGAGGTCGTACTGCTGCTCGGTCGTCCCGAACCAGTGCTCCTTCGACGGGCGCACCGGGTCGGGGCTGTAGCCCGACTGCGGGATGATGTACGAATCCCGCGAGCCGGCCTCGGGCGGGGCCAGGACGGGCGCCAGGACCGCGACGGTCAGGAAGAAGCCGATGAGGCCGAAGCCGAGCAGGGACATCGGCCGGTGCTTGAGGACCTTCCAGGCGGCCTTGAGCTTCCCCATCTCAGTTCCCCACCCGGATGCGGGGATCGACGACGGCGTAGAGCAGGTCGGAGACGAGGTTCGCGATCACGAACAGGAAGGCGGCGAGCAAGGTCGAGCCCAGCACGCCCGGGATGTCGAGCTGCTGCGCGGCCTGCACGCCCCAGCGCCCGATGCCCGGGAAGTCGAAGACGGTCTCGGTGATGACGACGCCGCCGAGCAGGCCGATGAACATCAGGCTCGACAGGGTCACGACCGGGATCAGCGCGTTGGCCAGCGCGTGCTTGCGGATGACGACGCTCTCCGGCAGGCCTTTGGCGCGGGCCGTGCGCACGTAGTCCTTGCTCAGTTCCTCGAGCATCGTCGAGCGCGTGATGCGCAGCAGCAGGGCCACCGAGATGTAGAGCAGCGTCGTCGCCGGCAGCACCATGTGCTTGGCCACGGTAAGGAAAGCCGTGGCTTCGCCATTCAATAAACAATCCACGGTGAGCAGGCCCGTCCAATGGCGGAAGGTCTCGGAGTGCACGAGCATGTCGGTCGTCAGGTCGTAGCGTCCCGGCGGGAACCAGTGCAGCTTGCCGTAGAAGACCATCAGGAGGAAGAGGCCGAGGACGAAGCTGGGCAGGGAGTAACCCGTGATCGCGACGAAGCGCGAGGCGTGGTCGACGAACTTGTCCTTGTGCACCGCGGACATGACTCCGAAGTAGACCCCGACGATCATGATCGGGAAGAACGTGACCAAGGTGAGCTCGAAGGTGGCCGGGAAGAACGCCCGGACCGCCGACGCCACCGGCATCTTCGCGGTCTCCGAGTAGCCGAGCTCGCCCTGGGCGACCTGCTTGAGCCACAGGCCGTACTGCACGTAGACGGGCTTGCGCAGGCCGTGCTTCTCGATGACGGCCTCGAGCTGGGAGAGCTGGCGCGGATCCTTGATGTACAGCGAGGCGCGCATCTCGGGGGACAGGAACTGGAGGCAGGAGAACAGCAGCGCGGTCACGCCGAACATCACGAAGGGCAGGAAGGCGAGCCGCCTCAGGCAGAATTTCAGCATACGGGGGCCGGGACCCTTCGGGCCCGGCACAGATGCATTTGTGGAAAGCTATATAGCATCTAGTCCTTGGAGATCGGGTAAAAGTAGCTTCCGTAGGGCGAATCGGGGAAGATGGGGTTGTGGTACCAGCCCTTCACCCACTCGCGCTGGGTGCGGTAGCGGACGGCGTCGATGATGTACAGCTGAGGCGCCTCCTCGAACGCGAGGTCCTGGAGCTTCGCGTAGAGGTCCTTGCGGCGGGAGACGTTCGGCTCGGCGTTCGCCTCCTCCACCAGGCGGTCGAACTCCGGGTTCTTGAACTTCTGCGTCATCGGGTAGTCGCCCTTGGAGTGCAGCATCGGGAACGCGAAGTTGTGCGGGTCGGGGTAGTCGGCGTTCCAGCCCATCACGAAGATCGGCAGCTTCGACTGCTTGTACCCGTCGAGGAAGGTGGGCCACTCGACGGCGCGCACGTCGATCTTGAACTTGGGGTTGAGCCCCTCGATGTTGCGCTTGAGGATCTGGCAGACGGTCTGCCGCGGGAGGTTGGCGGTGTTGAAGGCGATGGTGAACTTGAAGCCGTTCTCCCACACCTTGCCGCCCCACGCCTTGCGGAAATGCTCCTCGGCCTTCTTCAGGTCGAGCGAGTACTTCCTCCCCTTCGGGTTGTGCCCGGGCAGCGACTTCGGGATGGCGCCCGTCGCCTGGGTGCCCTTGCCCCGCATCACGTCGCTGATGAAGCCCTTGTAGTCGAACGCGTAGGCGAACGCCTTGCGCACGTCCTTGTCGGAGAAGAAATCGGCGGGGATGCCCTTGCCGTCGAGCTTGCCGCTGCCGAGGAAGGAGTTCCCCTGGGCGTTGATCTCGTACGTGAAGAACACGACCGGGCTCATCTCCACGGTCGGAAGGTCGTCGATGACCTTCACGCCCGGGATGCCCTGCAGCTGGGTCAGCAGCGGACGGTCGGCGTAGATCGCGTCGGCGTCGCCGGCCTGGAGCATCAGCTTGCGCGTGCCGAACTCGGCGACGCCCTTGATGACCACGTTCTTGAGCTTCGCCGGCTCGCGCCAGTACAGGTCGTTGCGCGCCAGGATGAACTCCTTCGTCTTGCGGTCCCAGCGCTCGAGCTTGAACGGCCCCGTCCCCATCGCGCGCTCGAAGAAGGGCGAGGACTCCTTGCTCGGGTTGTTGTAGCTCTGCCAGGTCGCCTCGGTCCCGTCCCAGTCGCCGTTCTTGATCGCCCATGCCTTCGACATCGCCGGCGCCCAGGAGGCGAGGATGGTGAGCAGGGGCGCGTAAGGCCGCGGCAGGCGCAGGATGAGCTTGTCGCCCTGCAGGCTGACGGCCTTCTGGAGGTCCTTCCAGACGTCCGGGAGGATCTTGCCGTCGTCGCCCCGCGTCGAGGCGTAGCCGAGCAGGGGCTCGAGCAGCAGCGCGGACGGCCCCGCGGCCCGGTCCATCAGCAGGAAGCGCTGGATGGACCACTTCACGTCCTCGGGCGTCATCGGCGTGCCGTCGTGGAACTTGACGCCTTTGCGGATCCTGATCGTGTAGGTCCGCCCGTCGGGAGAGATCCCGGCGTTCTCCTGGGTCGGCACCTCGGCCGCGATCAGCGGGATCAGCTTCGAGGTCGAGGTCTTCTCGAACTGGAACAGGGGTTCGTAGAGGTTCATCCACAGCATGTGGCTCGCGGTGTCGTACGAGTACGCCGGGTCGAGGCTGTCGGCGTCGGAGATCGTCAGGTAGGTGTAGACGCCGGGGTTCTTGACCTCGGCCGCGGCCGGGGCCGGGACGGTCGAGAGGAGGAGCGCCACGACGAGGAATAGCCGCATCACGGGCCGTATTCTAGCAATCATTGCGCGGACTTATGGAGGTCGTAGTAGTACCCTCCGTAAGGCATGTCCGGGAAGGTCGGGCGGTAGACGAAGCCCTTCACCCAGGTCCGCTGGGCGCGGTAGCGCACGCCCTCGGCGAGCATCACGTGCGGCACGTCCTCGTCGACCAAGGACTGCATCTTCTTGTACAGCGCGGCGCGCTTGGCCTCGTCGACCGTCGCGGCCGCCTCCTCGATGACGGCGTCCACCGCCGGGTTCTTGTAGCCCTGCTTGCCGGCGTAGTACCCCGCGGAGTGGACGATCGGGAAGGCGAAGTTGTGCGCGTCGGGGTAGTCCGCCTGCCAGGCCGCGAGGAACAGCGGGATCTTGTTGGCCTGGGTCTGCTCGAGATAGGTGGACCACTGGATCATGCGCAGGTCCACCTTGAACCTGGGGTTCAGAGCCTCGACGTTCTTCTTGACCATCTGGGCGATGGTCTGCGCCGGAGCGGAGCCGGCGTTGAACACGAAGGAGACCTTGAAGCCCTTCTCCCATACACGTCCTCCCCAGGCCTTTCGGAAGTGCTCCTCCGCCTTCTTCGGGTCGAGCTTGAACCGGGGCTGGGGGTTCGAGCCGCCGGGCAAGGACGACGGGATGACGCCCGAGGTGCGCCGCCCCTTGCCGCGCAGGATGTCCTTGATGTAGCCGTCGTAGTCGACGCTGTACGCGAACGCCTTGCGCACGTCCTTGTCGGAGAAGAAGTCGGGCGGGACGCCGTCGCCGTCGAGCTTCCCGGAGCCGATGTTCTGGTTGGCCGTCGGGCTCATCTTGAAGGTGAACATCAGGATCGACGAGCGCTCCAGGTTCTGCAGGCCGTCGATGACCTCCGCGCCCGGGACGCTCTGCAGCTGCGGGAAGTACATCTGCGGCCCGTACACCGCGTCGGCGTCTCCGGCCTGCAGCATCAGCTTGCGCGTGTTGAAGTCGTCGACGACCTTGATGACGACCTGGCGCAGCTTGGCGGGCGCGCGCCAGTAGCCGTCGTGGCGCGTCAGCACGGTCTGCTTGTTCGTCTTGTCGAAGCGCTCGAGCTTGAAGGCGCCGGTCCCGTCGGCCTTGTCGTTGGGGATCATCGCCTCGCGCCGGGGGTTGTTGAACCGCTCCGCCGTCGCGGCCGCGCCGTCCCACTGGCCGTTCCTGACGCAGAAATCCTTCGAGACGATCGCGCCGAAGTTGGCGAGTATGCTGAGGAACGGCGCGAAGGGCCTCTCGAGCCTGACGACGAGGACGCCCTTGTCCACCGTCACGGCCTTGAACGCCCGCTCGACGACCGCCGGGTCGAGCTTGCCGCCCTTGCGGGTGCCGTTCACGCCGAGGATCGGCTCCAGCAGCAAAGAGGAGGGCCCGCCGTCCCGGTCGACGAGCAGGAAGCGCAGGATCGAGTAGCGCGCGTCCTCCGGCGTCAGGACCGTCCCGTCGTGGAACTTCACGCCCTTGCGGATCGGGAACCGGTAGGTCTTCCCGTCGGCGGAGACGAGCCCGTTGGCCTTGCTCGGCACCTTCTCCGAGATCATCGGCATCAGGTCCTTGGTCGACAGGCCGGAGCCCTTGTAGCCGAGCAGGTACTCGTAGACGTTGGAGAGGATGTTGTGGCTCGCCGTGTCGTACGCCCACGCCGGGTCGAGGCTGTCCGGGTCGCCGATCGTCGCGTACACGAAGGTGTCCGGGTTCTTCACCTCGGCGGCGGCCGGGAGGGCGAACGCCGGAACGGCGAACAGCGCGGCGAGCAGGAGCGGTCTCATGGGGTTTTGGTGACCTCGTACAGCGTGCCGTAGGGTTGGATCGGGTGGTACAGCCAGCCGAGCACCTTCGCCCGGCGGACCGCGATGTTGTAGCTGTCCGCGGTGAAGATCGCGGGCGCGTCGTAGATCGCCATGGCCTGCAGCTCGGCGTACAGCGCCTTGCGCTTGGCCGGGTCGGTCTCGGCCGCGGCGGCCTCGATCATCGCGTCGGCGCGCGGGTTGGAGTAGCCGAGCATCGAGGCGAAGTAGCCGCGGGAATGGAGATACGGCTCGACGGCGTTGTGCGGGTCCGGATAGTCGAGGATCCAGCGGTACACGAACGCGGGCAGGCGCCGCGCGCGGAACTCGTCGAGCAGCTTGGACTCGGGGAGCGCGCGGCAATCCACGCGGAACTTGGGGCTGACCTTCTCGACGCCCTCCTTGAGCAGGCGGCAGGCGATGCGGCGCTCGGAGTTGCCCTCGGTGTAGGCGACGGCCACGGCGAAGCCCTTGGCCCACACCTCGCCGTTCTTCGCGCGCTTGAACGCGCCCTCGGCCTGATAAGGAGAGAACGGCCAGGGCTTCTGCTTCGGGTTGTAGCCGAACAGCACAGCCGGGATGGGGCCGTGCGCCTGGATGGCCTTGCTGCGGTAGCCCTCCTTGATGAAGGCGTCGTAGTCGAACGAGAAGGCGAAGGCCTTGCGCACCTCCGGGTCGGCGAAGAAGTCCGGGGGCACGCCGTCGCCGAGCCTGCCGCTCCCGAGCCAGGGGTTCTCCTTGGTCTCGATGGCGAGGTTGAACAGGATGGAGTTCTGGGCCTCGAGCGAGGGAAGTCCGTCGGTCACGACCACGCCGGGAAGGCCCTCGAACTGGTCCAGATAGCGGCGCTCGACGAACGCGGCGTCGATCTCCCCCGCCGCGAGGCGGCGGCGCCGCTCGCGCGAGTCCGCCACGGTCATGAGGTTGACCCGGGCGAGCCCGGCGGGCTTGCGCCAGTAGGCGTCGTTGCGCGCGAGCGCGATCTTCCGTCCCGCCCGGTCCCAGGTCTCGAGGCGGAACGGCCCGGTGCCGTTGGCGCGGGCGAACAGGGCGGCGGCCTCCTTCGCCGGGTTGCGGTATTTGACCCAGGTCTCCTTGCGTCCGTCCCAGCCTCCGTTGGCGGTCACGTAGCCCTTCGACACCACGTGGGCGAAGTTGGCGAGTATGCCGAGCAGCGGGGCGAAGGGCTTCTTCAGGCGGAGGACGACGGAGCCGCCCTCGGTCGAGATGGCCTTGTCGGCGAGGTCGAAGATCTCGTCGGGCGGGAGCTCGTCGGTCCCGCGCACGCCGATCAGGCCGTAGAGGAGGAGGTTCGACGGCCCCCCCTCCCGGTCGAGCAGCAGGAAGCGCATCAGCGAGTACTTCACGTCCGCCGCAGACAAGACCGAGCCGTCGTGGAACTTCGCGCCCAGCCGCAGCGGGAAGGCGTAGGTCAGGCCGTCCTTCGAGAGGAAGCCGTTGGTCAGGGATGGGACGACGGTGGCGAGGCGCGGCTCGAAGGAGTCGAGGGAGTCGCCCGCGAAGTCGATCAAGGTCTCGTAGACCTGGTCCACGACGAACAGGGACACCGCGTCGTAGCCCCAGTGCGGGTCGAGGGTGTCCACGTCGGCGCCGAGGGCGTAATCGAGGACGGCGGATTCCGTGGACTTACCGTCGTTCGAGGCGCGGGCGGGCGCGACGCACGAGGCGGCCAGAAGCACGGCGAGCGCGAGTCTCATCACCGCCGTATTCTAGTCAATTTGAGTCGGGAATTAATGGGGCGCGGCCGCGCCTCCCGCCGAAAAAAAAGCCCTCCATCGCTGGAGGGCTTTCGACTCGGGATCGAGCCGCGCTAGGCGCGCTTCTTCTTGTCCGACAGCCACTTCTCCCCGCCCACGAGCAGGAGCAGGACGGTCAGCACGCCGAAGGCCAGGACCGAGGTCAGGTCGCTGCCCGCGACGCCGGCGAAGCGCTCGCTCATGTCGAGATGCGCCGAGACCTTGGGGCTCATCGTGAGGATGGCCACGATGATGCCGGCGATGGCGCCGCCCGCGATGTAGCCCGAGGAGAACAGGACGCCCGGGCTCATGTCCGACTCGGCCTCGGTCTTCTTGGTCCACTTGTCCGCGATCCAGCGCATCAGGCCGCCGACGAAGATCGGCGTCGAGGACGACAGCGGCAGGTACACGCCGACGGCGAACGGCAGGGACGGCACCTGGCACAGTTCGAGGACGAGCGCGATGCCCACGCCGAGCAGGACCAAGCCCCACGGGAGCTTGCTCGTCAGGATGCCGTCGATGATGAGCGACATGAGGCGCGCCTTGGGCGCGTTGTACTTGAGCACCTTCGTGCCGTCGAGGCGCGTGGTCTCCACGCCGTTGATGCCCGGGTCCACGAGGTACTTGATCTTCCCCGCCTCGTCGACGAGGTATTTGCCCTGCGGCAGGTCCGCGACTTCTCCCTCGCCCACGTGCCAGACCTTGTAGGTCGCGGCGTCGACGGCCGAGTCGGAGCCCTGCAGGCCCTCGCTGACCGTGAGGTCGGCGACGGGGGCCGTGATGGCCGGGAAGTCCCGCTTGGCGTAGGTCGTGCTGGCGTTGTTGAGCAGGAGCAAGGTCAGCCCGATGACGAGGGCCGAGCTCAGCGCGCCGACGAGAAGCCCCAGCTGCTGGTAGCGCGGCGTCGCGCCGACCAGGTAGCCGGTCTTGAGGTCCTGCGAGGTGGTGCCGCCGTTGGAGGCCGCGATGCAGACGATGGCCGCGATGGAGAGCGCGGTCAGGCGCGCGCCCTTGCCTACCCAGCCGCCGTTCGGGTCGAAATGATTCAGGAGGACGAAGATCAGGCAGGTGAGCAGCAAGGTCGCCACCGTCATGCCCGAGATCGGGTTCGACGACGAGCCGATCTCGCCGGTCAGGCGCGAGGAGACGGTCACGAACAGGAAGCCGAACAGCACGATCAGCATGGCGCCGATGATGCCCTTCACGCCGAAGCCGAGGCCGAGGCCCGGGGCCGCCGCGATCGCCAGCACGAGGAACAGGCTGCCGACCACGACGACGGAGTTGGGCATGTCCTCGTCGGTGCGCAGCTTGGGGCCCGCGGCCTTCGCCGTGCCGCCCGCCAGGATGTCGGCGATGCCCGACTTCAGCGAGTGGTAGATGGTGGGCAGGGCCTGGAACAGGGAGATGATGCCGCCCGTCGCGACCGCGCCCGCGCCGATGTAGAGGATGTAGGACTTCCAGATCTCGGCCGGGGACATGTCGTGGATGAGCTTCGTGGCCGGGAACAGCGGGGCCGTCAGGCCGTCGCCGAACAGCTTGATGGCCGGGATGAGCACCCAGGAGGCCAGCACGCCGCCGGCGACCATGACGCAGGAGATCTTCGTGCCGATGATGTAGCCGACGCCGACGAGCTCCGGGGCCACCTCGCCGCTGATCGCCGCGCCCTTGAAGAAATTGAGCATGCGCTCGGGCGTGTCGTTCCAGAGCTTGAGGCCGCTCATGAGGACCTTGTACACGGCGGCGATGCCGAAGCCGGTGAACACGGTCTTCGCCGAGGAGCCGCCCTGCTCGCCGACGATGAGGACGTCGGCGCAGGCGGTGCCTTCGGGGTAGGGCAGGACGCCGTGCTGCTTGACGATGAAGGCGCGGCGCAGAGGGATCATCATCAGCACGCCGAGCAGGCCGCCGAGCGAGGACACGATGAGCACGCGCGCCGCGTCCATCTCGTAGCCCAGGATCATCAGCGCGGGCATGGTGACGCCGACGCCGAAGGCGATGGACTCGCCGGCGGAGCCGACGGTCTGCACCATGTTGTTCTCGAGGATGGTCGTCTGGCGGGCGCCGGTCAGCTTTGAGAAGAGCCGGAAGAGGGTGATCGAGAGGACTGCGATCGGGATGGACGCGGAGACGGTCATGCCGACCTTCAGCACCAGATAAAGAGAGGAAGCGCCGAAGACGATGCCGAGCAGGGCGCCCACGATGACCGAGGACCAGGTGAACTCCTGCATCACCGTCTTGTCGGCGACGTAGGGCTTGTGGGCTTCTTTAGCGTGCGTGGTCATGAGGGGTGATCTCCATTAGAGGGCGACGAGCGCGGCTTCGCTGCGCTTGTCCTTGAACGGCAGGACCTCGCAGGCGGTTTCGTGTCCGGACTTGGCTTTGATGAGCGACTGGTCGTTCGTGCGGCAGGATTCCTTCATGTAGCGGCACCGCGGGTGGAAGCGGCAGCCCGACGGCGGCTTCAGCGGCGACGGGACGTCCCCGGTGAGGAGGATCCGCTTGCGGCGCTTCTCGATGGACGGGTCGGGGACCGGGACGGCGGACAGGAGGGCTTCGGTGTACGGGTGCTGCGGGTCGTTGAAGAGGGTCTCCGAGTCGGCCATCTCGACGACCCGTCCCAGGTACATGACGGCGATCCGGGTGCACAGATGACGGACGACCGAGAAATCGTGGGAGATGAACAAATAAGCCAATTTTCTTTCTTTCTGCAGGTCCTTCAGCAGATTGAGTATTTGAGCCTGTATGGAGACATCGAGTGCGGAGACGGGCTCGTCGGCGACGACGAGTTTGGGGTCCAACGCCAAAGCTCGCGCGATGCCGACGCGCTGGCGCTGGCCGCCGGAGAACTCGTGCGGATGGCGAGGGAGATAGGATTTCGCAATCCCGCAGTCGTCGAGGAGCTTGGCGAGCTTCTTCGCCCGTTCCGCGGGGTCCTTGTGCATATCGTGTATGACCCACGGCTCCGTGATGATGTCCTCCACGGTCATGCGCGGGTTGAGGCTGGAGTAGGGGTCCTGGAAGATGACCTGCATCTGGCGGCGCATCGTCTTGAGCTCGGAGCCGTTCATCTCCGAGATGTCGGCGCCGTCGAAGAGCACCGAGCCCTCGGTGGACTTCTCGAGCGCGAGCACGAGCTTGCCGAGCGTGGTCTTGCCGCAGCCGGTCTCGCCGACGACGGCGAAGCTCTCCTGCGGCATCACGTCGAAGGAGACGCCGTCGACGGCCTTCACCGCGGTCTTCTCGCCGAAGAATCCCTTGCGGACGTCGAAATGCTTCTTGAGGCCTTTGACCTGGAGCAGGGGCGGGACGCTCATTTGGCGGCCCCGGCCGACTCGTGGCGGTGGGATCTCTCCGTGGATTCCCCCTCGTTGAGCCAGCAGTTGGACATGCGCTCGCCCGCGAGATGGAACTGGGGCGGGTCCTCGGTCTTGCAGCGCGCCATCGCCTGGGCGCAGCGCGGCTCGAACGGGCAGCCGACGAAGCCGCCGCTGAGGTCCGGCGGCTGGCCCGCGATGGCCTCGAGGCGCTCCTTGCGCACGTAGATCGAGGGCACGGAGCCGAGCAGGCCTTTCGTGTACGGATGCTTCGGGTTATTGAATAATTCGCCGATAGGCGAATGTTCGACCGGGCGGCCGGCGTACATCACGACGACGTCGTCGGCCATCTCGGCGACGACGCCGATGTTGTGCGTGATGAGGATGATGGCCATGCGGTACTCGCGCTGGAGGTCCTTCATCAGCTCGAGGATCTGCGCCTGGATGGTGACGTCGAGGGCGGTCGTCGGCTCGTCGGCGATCAGGACGTCGGGCTCGCAGGACAGCGCGATGGCGATCATCGCGCGCTGGCGCATGCCGCCGGAGAACTGGTGAGGGTAGTCGTTGACCCGCTCCTCGGGGTGCGGGATGCCGACCTTCTTGAGCAGGTCCACGGCCTTGGCCCAGGCCTTCTCCTGGGAGACGCCCTGATGGAGGACGATCGCCTCGGCGATCTGCTCGCCGACCTTGATCACGGGGTTGAGGCTCGTCATCGGCTCCTGGAAGATCATCGCGATGCGGTTGCCTCGGATCGCGCGCATCTCCTCGGCGCCCATCTTCAACAGGTCCCGGCCCTGGAACAGGATCTCCCCGCCGACCACCTTCGCGGGCGGTTCCGGGAGGAGGCGGAGGATGCTCAGGGCGTGGACGCTCTTGCCCGAGCCCGACTCGCCGACGACGGCGAGGGTCTTGCCCGGGTGGAGGTCGTAGGTGACGCCGTCCACCGCCTTGACGGTCCGCTCGCGGGTGACGAAGTGCGTCCGCAGGCCGCGGACGGAGAGGACGGGCTCGCTCACCGAAGGATCACTTAGATGGAGGTGGTGACGAGGCTCTCGGTGGAGAGCACGCCGGGGGTGGCGCGGATGTCGCGCACGACGACGTTCGAGAGGGTGCCGACGTCCTCGGTCTCGATGTCGAGCACGAGGTCCCAGCGGCCGAACACGGCGGTGACGTGCGAGACGCCCTTGATCTCCTTAATACGGGAAAGCGCGACCTTCTCTTTGCCCGCCATCAAACGCACCAGCACCAGTCCGGTCACCATTTCGCGCCCTCCTGAATCGAACGGTTGTCGAGGTTCGCAGTATATCAAAATTTACCGGAAACGACGGCGTTTCAAGTAGAATCTCACCTTCATGCGCCTGCCGAACACCGTGCGCCGGGGCCTCGCCCTCCTCCTCGCCGTCGCGGGGCTGTACGCCGTCGTTTTCGGGGTCTGGACCGCGCGGGGCCGCAGCCGCGAGCTGACGCTCACGGCTTCCAAGGCCGACCACCTGCACTTCGACATCGTCGAGCTGACCATGCTCTCCGGCGACCGCTCCCTGGACGAATCCTTCGCCGCGGCGCCGCCCCGCTTCGTGGTCATGCGCGGCACCGAAGCCGTGACCACCATCGCGGGAATACGCGAGATGAAGGCCGTCCGGGTCGCTCCTGGCCGCTGGACGGCGAAGTGGCCGGTCCCGTGGAACGCCCCTCCCGGCGCCTACCGTCCGGTTCTCGTGGGCCGGCCGGACCTGGCGGGGCGCCTGCGGATCGCCCCCTTCCGGATCTCGCGCCGCGTCCCGAAGCCGATGCCCCAGGGCCTCGTCGTCGCCACACTCGAGAGCGTGATGCCCCTGTCCTCGATGAAGATCAAGGCGCCGGACGGGAGCATGACGGACTGGCGCGGCCTGCTCGACTGGGCGCAGTACGTCGGCGCGGACGCCTTCTGGATGCTCGGCGGGCAGACGCCGGGGCTCGGCAAGGACGAGGTCTGGATGAGCGCCAACCTCAAGATGATCCCTCAGGTGGCCGCGGAGTGCCGGCGGCGCGGCCTCAAGTTCGGGGTGTACGCGATGTTCTCGCTGACGATGTCGAAGGTCCCGCTCCCCGGCTACGAGTACGGCCTCGAGATCAAGGACGGCGCCCCCGTCGTCACCCGCGCGATCTCGATCCGCGACAACAAGCGCCTGTCCGACACGGCCGCGTTCCTGAAGCCGTACGCGGACGACCCGAACGTGGATTGGGTGGGCCTCGACTACATCCGCAACGCGCTCGGCGGCTACGAGCTCGTCGACGACTTCGTCGCCGAGATGCCCGGAGTGACCGTCCCCCAGGAGTGGCGCCGGCTGACGCGCGAGGAGCGCATGACCTGGCTCGCGCGCAAGAAGATCATGCGCCGCGACATGGCCTTCGTCGAGGCCTGGGAGTGGTGGCGGGCGCGCCGGGTCGCGCTCATCGTGCGCGAGATCAAGGCGCGCCTCGGAGACAAGCCGCTGTGGGCGTTCACCTTGACCTGGGAGAAGGGCTGGCACCACGGCCAGGACCCGGTCATGATGAACGACGCGGGCGTGGACATCGACGCGCTGATGTTCTACGAGGCCGACAAGGCGCAGTACGCGGCGATGATGAAGAGCTGGAACGAGTACATCAAACACGGCGACGTCCAGGTCCTCCCGGGCGACATCTTCGATTGGGGCCTTCACCAGAAGGACGAGGCCGGCCCCGGCGAGTTCGGCCGGCGCATGAAGGCCGCGGTCTCGGGCGTCTACGGCGACGGCCCCGCGCGCGGCGTCTTCTACCACGACATGGCCCGCCTCATCTGGGGCCGCCTCGGCCCCTGGGGCACGAAGGGGTGGGCCGACGAGGCCCGCAAGATATCTCAGTTCGTCAAATCGCAGCCGGAGAAAACCCGATGAAAACCCTGCTCCTCCTCCTCGCGCTGTCCCCCTCCGCCTTCGCCGGCGGCGCCGCCCCCGCGGACAAGTGCGTGCCGCAGACCGTGCCAAAAGCCAAGAAGACCGCGCTCGTCTTCCCCGACGGCAAGACCATCAAGATCGATCTTGTCGACACCCCGATGACGCGCGAGATCGGCCTCATGTGCGTGACGAAGATGCCGCGCTCCTATGGGATGATGTTCGTGTTCCCCCAGGACATGTACCTGAACTTCTGGATGAAGAACACCCTCGTGCCCCTCGACATCCTCTGGATCGGCCCGGACAAGAGGATCACCGAGATCCACGAGAGGCTCCACGAGTCCACGGTGGACACGCCCGACGACAAGATCGTCACCGCGGGCGGCCGCGGCCAGTTCGTCCTCGAGCTCGCCTCGGGCGAGGCGTCGCGCCGCAAGCTCAAGGTCGGCGACCAGCTGAAGTTCGAGGCCGCGATACCGGATAAGTAAAAAAGGTGTCAGGCCTAACGTTAATGACAGTATTTCGGAAAGGTTCGGGGAAATACTGTCACTACCGTTAGGCCTGACACCTACTTGGTCTTGGAGGGAGGCAGGCGGAGCAGTTCGATCTCGGGGTGCTTCTCCGAGAGGTACTGCAGGGACCAAGGGGTCGGGAACAGGATCATCTCGTTGCCGTCCTCGTCCTTGACGCGCGCGGACTGCATCGGCAGGGCGACCGCGTCCACGGCGCCGGGCTTCGTTTTCGGCCCGATCCAGCGCGCGAGGGTCCAGGCCATCGGCTCGAGGCGCGACTCGACGCCGTACTCGGACTGCAGACGGAACTGGGCGACCTCGAACTGCAGCGGGCCGACGGCGGCGAGCAAGGTGGTCTTCGCGTCGCCCATGTCCCGCGGGGCGAGGGCGCGGACGACGCCCTCGCGCAGGAGCTGCTCGAGGCCCTTGGCGAACGGCTTGTACTTCGAGGGGTTGGGGTTGCTGATGCGCGCGAAGCACTCGGGGGCGAAGCGCGGGATCTCGTCGTAGACGACCTTCGGGTCCTCGCTGAGGGTGTCGCCGATGCCGAAATCCGAGTAGCCGACCAGGCCGATCACGTCGCCGGCGTAGGCCTCCTCGATGATCTCTCGGTCGCGGCCGAAGATCTTGTGGGCGTTCGCCAATCGGAAAGCCTTGCCGGTGCGCGAATGCGTCACGGTCAGGTCGCGGGTGAACTTACCGGACACCACGCGCACGAACGCGACGCGGTCGCGGTGCTTGGGGTCCATGTTGCCCTGGATCTTGAAGACGAAGCCGGAGAAGGAGTCGCGCGTGGGCTGGACCAGGCCGGCGGTCGAGGCGCGCGCGGCGGGCGCGGGCGCGTGGTGGATCAGGGCGTCGAGGAGCATCTGAACGCCGAAGTTGTTCACGGCCGAGCCGAAGTAGACGGGCGTCGTGCCCCCCTTCAGCGCGTCGGCGGCGTCGAAGCCGGCGCCCGCGGCGTCGAGAAGATGGACCTGCTCGACGAAATGGTGGTAGGAGTCGGCGTCGAGCGCCTCCTTGACGGCGGGGTCGTCGATGCCGGCCACCTGCACGGGAGCCTTGTAGGCTCCTCGCACGGTGCGCTCGAACATGTGGGCCTGCCTCGTGGTGCGGTCGTAGACGCCCTTGAAGCGCTGGCCCACGCCCATCGGCCAGTTCACGGGGTAAGGGTGGAGCTGAAGCTGGTTCTCGAGCTCGTCGAGCAGCTCGAGGAGGTCCTTGGTCTCGCGGTCGAGCTTGTTCATGAACGTCAGGATCGGGATCCCGCGCAGGCGGCAGACCTCGAACAATTTCAAGGTCTGGGGCTCGATGCCCTTGCCGGCGTCGATGACCATGACGGCGGCGTCGACGGCGGTGAGCACGCGGTAGGTGTCTTCCGAGAAGTCCTTATGGCCGGGCGTGTCGAGCAGGTTGATGCGGTGGCCTTCGTAGTCGAACTGGAGGACGGTGGAGCTCACGGAGATGCCGCGCTTGCGCTCGAGCTCCATCCAGTCGGACGCCGAGGAGCTCTGGTTCTTGCGCGCGGTGACCGAGCCGGCGAGCTGAAGGGCTCCGCCGTAAAGCAGGAGCTTCTCGGTCAGCGTCGTTTTGCCCGCGTCGGGGTGCGAGATGATCGCGAACGTGCGGCGGCGGGCGACTTCGGTCTCGATGGACATGACGGCGCCCTTAAGCGTCGAAGCGGTAGCCGAAGCCGCGGACGGCGACGATCTTGTCGGCGACGGGGCCGATCTTGTTGCGCAGGTGGGAGAGCGTCACGTCGATGACCTTCGTCGTCAGGTCGATGCCCGAGTCGTAGCCCCAGACGTGCTGGAGGAGGAAGTCGCGGGTCAGCACGCGGCCCTTGCGGTAGACGAGGAACCAGAGCAGGTCGAACTCCTTGGCGGAGAGCGCGACCTCCTTCTCGCCGATGTGGACCTTGCGCGAGGTGCGG
>Ga0255338_1004228_pt1 | contig 15336 bp, 14 predicted proteins | sample MeOH1_35cm_T4_19_FD_203715 | JGI IMG/M metagenome (GOLD analysis project Ga0255338, IMG submission 203715) | Sandy soil microbial communities from University of British Columbia, Vancouver, Canada - MeOH1_35cm_T4_195 | ecosystem: Engineered > Artificial ecosystem > Sand microcosm > Unclassified ...
AGAATTGACCTTGGCGCGAGGTCGACTCTGCGCCAGTTTGCGCACCGTAAACGATTACATCGGGGAGGAAGCGCGCAATGAACGCGCCGATGTCGGGAGCTGCGCATGGCCGCGGCTGAACCTTTTGACGTGGTGATCGTCGGCTCGGGCGCCGGCGGCGGCATGAGCGCCTACCACCTGACGAAGTCGGGCCTGAAGGTGCTGATGCTTGAGGCCGGGCGGAACTACGACCCGGTCACCGAGACCCCGATGTTCAACATCAACGCCGAGGCGCCGCTGCGCGGGGTGGGCACGCCGGACAAGCCGTTCGGCTTCTACGACGCCACCGTCGACGGCGGCTGGCAGGTGCCGAACGAACCGTACACCGTGGCCGAGGGCTCCGAGCCCTTCACCTGGTGGCGGCCGCGGATGCTGGGCGGGCGGACGAACCACTGGGGCCGCATCTCGCTGCGGTTCGGACCCCTGGACTTCAAGCCGCGCAGCCGTGACGGCCTGGGATACGACTGGCCGATCACCTACGACGATCTCGCGCCCTGGTACGACAAGACCGAGAAGCTGATCGGCGTCAGCGGGGCGGCCCCGCCGCGCAACCTCACCAACACGCCGGACTCGCCGGACGGGTGCCTGATGAAGTCGGCCCCGCCGCGGGCCTTCGAGATCTTCTACGCCCGGGCCTTCGAGGCCATGGGGATCCCCGTGATCCCGATGCATGGCGCGGTCGTCACGGAGAAGATGGAGGGCCGCAACACCTGCGTCTTCGCCACCGCCTGCGGTCGCGGCTGCTCGATCGGCGCGAACTTCCAGAGCACCACCGTGCTGATCCCGCCGGCGATGGCGACCAAGAACCTGACCATCGTCACCAACGCGCTGGTCTACCAGGTGGACCTCGACAAGGGCGGCAAGGCCAAGGGGGTCAGCTACGTCGACCGGGTGACCGGCGAGCACCACTCGGTCACAGCGAAGGCCGTGGTCCTGGCGGCCGGCTCGGGCGAGACGGCGCGCATCCTGCTGAATTCCAAGAGCTCGGCGTTCCCCAACGGGCTGTGCAACACGCACGGCATGGTCGGCCGCTACCTTATGGACAGCGTGGGCCTGACCGTCGCCGGCCAGTTCCCGGCGCTGGAAGGCTTGCCGCCCACGAACGACGACGGCCAGGGCACGCAGCACATCTATGCGCCCTGGTGGGGCTACGACAAACACAAGGAGCTGGGCTTCCCGCGCGGCTATCACATCGAAGTCGGCGGCGGGCGTCGCATGCCTTCCATGGGGATGGCTGGCCTGCTTCCCGAGGACGAGACCAGCGTCGGGGACGACCTGCGAGGGAAGCTCCGCCAGCGCTACGGCAGCACAATCGGTTTCGATGGCCGCGGCGAGATGATCCCCAACGACGACTGCTACTGCGAGCTGGATCCGACGGTGAAGGACAAGTGGGGCATCCCGGTCCTGCGATTCCACTGGAAGTGGGGCGAGCACGAGACCCGCCAGGCGGCGCACATGGTGCAGACCTTCCTGGAGGCCATCGACCGCCTGGGCGGCAAGCCCCTGGGCAAGGTCGAGACCGACGGCCGCAAGGCCATCTCGAAGGGCGGCGAGATGATCCACGAGGTCGGCACGGTGCGCATGGGCGCAACGGACGCCGACTCCGTGGTCAACCAGTACGGCCAGGCCTGGGCCGTGCCGAACCTCTTCGTCACCGACGGGGCGGTGCTGGTCTCCAGCCCCGACAAGAACCCGACGCTGTCCATCCTCGCCCTCGCCTGGCGGTCCAGCGACCACCTGGCGACCCTGGCCAAGCAGGGGGCCCTATGAGCGAAGAAACCCCTTACGTCCGCAAGATCGACCGGCGCACGGCGCTGACCTGGATCGGCGTGGTCGGCGCCGCCACCGCGGTCGGCGCGGGCGTCGTGGTCTATGGCCCCAAGATCGGAGGCGAGCCCGAAGAGGGCCAGGGCTATGGCACCGACCCGAAGCTCGCGAAGCCCGAGAAGGCGCCCTGGCCGCGCCTGCTCAGCGACGAGGAGCTGCAGGCGGCCGCAGTGCTGTCCGACTTCATCCTGCCCGCCAGCGGCGGCGCGCCCGCCGCCAGCGCGCTCGGCGTCCCGGACTTCATCGACGAGTGGGTGAGCGCCCCCTACCCCGATCAGAAGAAGGACCGGCCGCTGATCCGTGACGGTCTGAAGGCGCTGGCCAAGAAGAGCGGGGCGGCACGGACCACGGCGATGACCTCGCTGCAGGCCTCCGGCGACGCCTTCTTCAAGCGGTTCCGCTACCTGACCATCGGCGCCTATTACACGACCGAGGAAGGCTTCAAGGATATCGGCTACATCGGCAACATCGCCCGCGAGGTCGATGAAGGACCGTCGGAGGCGGTGAAGGCGGCGCTGGAGATCCAGCTCAAGAAACTCGGCCTCTAGGGAAGATCACGAATGAAGATCCTCGCGCTCGGCCTCGCCCTGACCGTTGTCGCCACCAGCGCGCTCGCGGCCGACAACGCCCTGACCGCGGACGAGAAGAAGGCCGGCTGGACGCTGCTGTTCGACGGCAAGACCACCGCCGGATGGCGGGGCTTCAAGGCCCCGGCGCCCGATGCCGGCTGGACGGCGAGGGGCGAGCTCAGTCCCGACCCGAAGACGTCAAAGGACATCATCACCAAGGACAGCTTCGAGAACTTCGACCTCAGCTTCGAATGGAGGGTCGGCCCCAAGGGCAACACCGGGGTCATGTTCCACGTCACCGAGGCCGGAGGCGAGACCTACCACAGCGGGCCCGAGTACCAGCTGGTGGACAATGCTCGCGGGGAGCCGCCTCTGGAACAGGCTGGCGCGCTGTACGCGCTCTATGCGCCCGAGAACGCGAAGCCCAAGCCTGTGGGAGAGTTCAACCAGTCGCGGCTGGTCGTCGACCACGGCCGCGTGGAGCATTGGCTGAACGGGGTGAAGGTCACCGCCTACGACATGAACTCAGCCGACTTCAAAGCGCGGGTGGCGGCGAGCAAGTTCAAGGCCTGGCCCACCTTCGCCGCCTCGCCGACCGGCCATATCGCCTTGCAGAACCACGGTGACCCCGTGGCCTTCCGCAACCTCAAGATCCGCCGGCTGCCTTAGGTCAGGTCGCCCAGCCGCGGCCGATTTCCTTCAGCGGCACGCAGCCGCGGTAGTCGCCGGGCACCGGGTCGTAGCGCAGGGCGATCGTCGCGCCCGGCTCCGAGGTGAAATAGCCGATGGTCACCAGCTCCTTCAGCGCCCGGAACGAAGCCACGCCCTCGCTGTCATAGCGGATTAGAAGGGCCAGCTGTTGGGCGCCGGTCAGGGCCACGAACGCCGCGCCGTGGGCCGCGCGGGCGTCGCGGTCGATCTGGTCCAGCCCGGCCTTGAAGCGCGCACCGTCCGCGGCGTCGTAGTAGTCGGCCAAGGCTCGGTCGACGAACTGCGGCACGCCGGCTGCCCGCGCCCCGGGGGTGTCGGTGGCGGGGATGATCAGTTCAGCCACCACGTCCAGGGTCCGCGCCTGCTCGGCGTTGAGCGCTCTGGGCGTCCAGCTCAGTGTCGGGCTGGCCTGGGCCAGGGCGCCGGTCGGCAGGACCAGGGCGGTCCAGAGGGCGCCGAAGCTCAGCGCCGCATCGCGTCGGGTCGGCAGCATCTAGAGCTCTCCCCGCTTCTTGGCGTCGACCGCGTGGGCGCAGGCCCGGGCGGTGAGCGCCATATAGGTCAATGAGGGGTTCACGCAGGCTCCCGAGGTCATGGCCGCCCCGTCGGTGACGTAGACGTTCTTGCACTCGTGGACCTGGTTGTGGGCGTTCAGCACCGAGGTCTTGGGATCGCGCCCCATTCGCGCCGTGCCCATCTCGTGGATGCCGAGGCCGGGCGAATAGCCGGTGTCGCCAGCCATCACCTTCTTGAAGCCGGACGCCTCCAGCATCTCGGCGGCGGCGGCGGCCATGTCCTTGCGCATGGCCTTCTCATTGTCGCGCATCGTGACGTTGAAGGTTAGCGTCGGCAGGCCGTACTTGTCCTTCACCGCCGGGTTCAGGGTCACCCGATTGTCCGCGTAGGGCAGGATCTCGCCGAAACCGCCCAGACGCAACACCCAGGGTCCCGGCTGGCTCAGGGCCGCCTTGCGTTCCGCCCCCAGCCCGCCGCCCGTCAGGCTGCGGTCCCAGCCCTGCCGCGACGCGCCGCCCTGATAGCCGAAGCCGCGCTTGTAGTCGGAGCGCGCCGTGGCCTTGTCGCCCAGGTTCCGGAAGCGCGGCACGTAAAGACCATTCGGACGCCGACCGGAATAGTAGCTGTCGAGATAACCCGGAACCTCGGCCTGGGCGCCGACGCCCAAGTGGTGGTCCATCACGTTGCGGCCCAGCTGGTCGCTGCCGTTGCCGAACCCATTCGGGAACTGCGGGCTGGTCGAGTTCAGCATGATCCAGGCAGTGCTAAGCGCCGAGGCGCAGAGGAAGATCACCTCGGCGTAGAATTCCGTCTCTTGCCCGGTCGCCTCGTCCAGTACGCGGACGCCCGTCGCGCGCTTCCTCTTGGGATCGAGGATCAGCGAGGTGACGATCGAGCCGGGGCGGATCTTCAGGTTGCCGGTGCGCTCCGCCGCCACCAGGGTCGCCGAGTTGGAACTGAAGTAGGCGCCGAACGGGCAGCCTCGGACGCACAGGTTGCGGTTCTGGCACTTGCCCCGGCCCAGCGCGAGCTGCTCCTCGGTGGGCGCCGTCAGATGGGCGCAGCGCCCGATGGTGATGCGCCGCTCGGGGAAGCGCGCCTCGGTGGCCTTCTTGAAGTCCTTCTCGACGCAGTTCATCTCCATCGGCGGCTGGAACTGGCCGTCCGGAAGCTGGGGCAGGCCCTCGTTCTGGCCGCTGACCCCGATGAACCGCTCCACCTTGTCGTACCAGGGCGCGAGGTCCGCGTAGCGGATCGGCCAGTCGACGGCGATCCCCTCGCGGGCGTTGGCCTCGAAGTCGAGGTCGCTGTGGCGATAGGTCTGCCGGCCCCAGGTCAGCGAGCGTCCGCCGACGTGGTGGCCGCGGATCCAGTCGAACGGCTTGTCCTCGGTGTAGGGGTTCTCGTCGTCCTTGATGAAGAAGTGCTTGGAATGCTCGGTGACCGCGTAGCCGGTGCGGCCCTGGACCCGATAGTGCGCCTTCATCTCCGCCGCCGGCAGCTTGCCGCGCGGGTACTTGGTCTCCCATGGGTTGGTCTGGGCGGTGGGATAGTCCTCAATGTGCTTCACCATCGGGCCGCGTTCGAGCACTAGGGTCTTCAACCCCTTCTCGGTCAGCTCCTTGGCCGCGTAGCCTCCCGTGATGCCGCTGCCCACGACGATGGCGTCGTAGGTGTTCTCCTTGCGCGCACGGGTGTTGAGGTTCGCCATATCCCTCCCCTTCATCAGCCTGATCCGGAGCGACCCGTCGGCTGCATTCATTGGCTTCTAGGTTCCATGAAATCGATTACACTTCAAGCCAACAACGACGATATGGGAGGGGTTCATGGTCGGGAAGTCATGGAGAGTTGCGGCGCTGGCCTGCGCTTGCCTTGCACTGCCAGCGCAGGCGCTGGCGCAGAAGGCGGGCCCCTGGAAGCCCATTTTCGACGGCAAGACACTGGAGGGGTGGACACCCAAGATCGCCCGCCACCCCGTGGGCGAGAACTGGCAGGACACATTCATCGTCAAGGACGGGGCGATCCAGGTCTCGTACGCCGGCTACGACAAGTTCGCCCTGAAGTTCGGGCACCTGTTCTACAAGACCCCGTTCAAGGCCTACCGCCTGCGGCTGAACTATCGGGTTCTGGAGCCGCCGCTACCCGACACCCCCGCCTGGGCGCGCGGCAACAGCGGCGTGATGTTCCACAGCCAGAGCCCGGAGAGCATGGGACTGAACCAGCCCTTCCCGGTGTCGGTCGAGTTCCAGATCCTGGGCGCCGACGGGCCCGGGCCGCGACCCACCGGTTCTCTCTGCACGCCGGGAGTCAGCGTCACCCTCAACGGCAAGCGTCAGGGCGAGCATTGCACCACATCCAGCGGCCCCACCATTCCCAACGGGACTTGGACGAAGCTTGAGCTGGAAGTTCTGCCGAACGGCCAGGTGACCGAGCGGATCAACGGCGGCGTCGTCCACCGCTACGCCGACATCGAACTGGACCCGAACGACCCGATGGCGCCGCTCGACGCGCGCCGCCTGATCGCGGAGCGGGGCGGTATTCTACCCGTGAAGGAGGGCTACATCGCCCTGCAGAGCGAGGGCCACCCCATAGCGTTCAAGGATATCGAGGTCCAGGAACTGAAGTAAGCCCAGGCGACTCGCCCCTCGCGCACCCTTCTCTCGCTCGTCATGGCCGGCTTTGAGCCGATCATGACGAGCTCGAAGGAGTTGAGGTGGCTGGCCGAAGACAATTCTCTCTCCCGGAGTTCAGAGTCCCAGCAGGCGTCGGTTGGCGGCGGGATCGACGCCGGAGCTGGCGAAGTCGTCGAAAGCGTGGGGGGTCACACGGATGATGTGGTCCCGGATGAAGGGCGCGCCTTCGCGGGCGCCGTCCTCGGGGTGCTTCAGCGCGCACTCCCACTCCAGCACCGCCCACCCCGGATAGTCGTACGCCGCGAGCTTCGAGAAGATCGCTCCGAAGTCCACCTGCCCATCGCCCAGCGAACGGAAACGGCCCGGCCGGTCCACCCACCCCTGGTAGCCGCCATAGGCGCCCGAGCGCCCGTTGGGCCGGAACTCGGCGTCCTTCACGTGGAAGGCGCGGATCCGCTCGTGATAGCGGTCGATGTAGTCCAGGTAATCCAGCTGCTGCAGGACGAAGTGGCTGGGGTCATAGAGCAGGCAGGCGCGCGCGTGGCCGCCGACCTCGTCCAGGAACCGCTCGTAGGTCGCCCCGTCGTGCAGATCCTCGCCCGGATGGATCTCGTAGCAGACGTCGACGCCCGCCTCGTCGAAGGCGTTGAGGATCGGCGTCCAGCGCCGGCCGAGCTCGGCGAAGGCCTCCTCGATCAGGCCCGCAGGCCGCTGCGGCCACGGGTAAAAATAGGGCCACGCCAGCGCGCCGGAGAAGGTGGCGTGTGCGGTGAGTCCCAGCCGCTGGCTGGCCTTGGCCGCCGCTTTCACCTGGCGAACGGCCCAGGCCTGGCGCTCGGCGGGCTTGCCGCGAACCTCCGGCGGCGCGAAGCCGTCGAACAGCTCGTCGTAGGCCGGATGCACCGCCACCAGCTGGCCCTGGAGGTGGGTGGAGAGCTCGGTGATCTTCAGGCCGTGGTTCGCCAGGGTCCCGGCGATCTCGTCGCAATAGGCCTGGCTCTCCGCCGCCCGCTCCAGGTCGAAGAACGAGTCGGCCCCGCCCGTCGGCATCTGCACACCCACATAGCCCAGGCCCGCCGCCCACTTGGCGATCGAATCCAGGCTGTTGAAGGGCGGCTCGGCGCCGATGAACTGGGCCAGGAAGATACCGGGGCCCTTGAGGGTCTTCATGTCAGGTTCCTTGGCATTTCTACCCAGCCGTCGCCGGCGCGGCTGGCCGCCACCGCAGTCTCCACGAAGGCCATGCCGCGCACGCCCTCGGCGACGTCCGGCACGAGGCCCGCGTCCGGGCGGCCCTCGGCGATGGCGTCGGCCAGATCGCGATAAAGGTTGGCGAAGGCCTCGATGAAGCCCTCGGGATGTCCGGTGGGAATGCGGGTGACGGCATGGGCGACTGGGCTCAGATAGGGCGAGCCGGCGTGCAGCAGCTGGCTCGGCGCATCCAGCCAGTCGACGGTCAGCTCCGTGTGTCGCTCATGGCTCCAGGTGAGCCCGCCCTTCTCGCCATAAACCTGGATCTTCAGGTCGTTGCGCGCGCCAGCCGAGATCTGCGACGCGACCAGCACGCCCCGCGCGCCGCCTTCGAACCGCATCAGGATGTTGCAGTCGTCGTCTAGCGCGCGGCCCTCGACGACGGTCGAAACATCGGCGCAGAACCGTTCGACCCGCACCCCGCCGACGAACTCGGCGATGTTGAACGCATGGACCCCGATGTCGCCGATGCAGCCGCCGACCCCCGACTGGGCCGGATCGGAACGCCAGCCGGCCTGCTTGTCGCCGTCGCGCTCGATGGGCCGCGACAGCCACCCCTGCGCGTACTCCACGACGATCTTGCGCACCGCCCCCAGGTCGCCGCGCCGCACGATCTCGCGCGCCTCCCGGACCATCGGATAGCCGGTGTAGACGTGGGTCAGGCCATAGAGACGGCCGGAGCTCGCCACGATCTTCGCCAGCGCCCTTGCCTGCGCCAGATCCAGCGTCGCCGGCTTGTCGCTCATCACGTGCAGACCGGCCTTCAGCGCCGTGGCCGAGACGTCGAAGTGCAGGTGGTTCGGCGTCACCACCGCCACCACCTCCGCGCCGTCGTCCCTGGCCGCCTCGGCGGCGATCATCGCGCGATAGTCGCCGTGGGCGCGGTTGGCCGACACGCCCCAAGCCTGCGCGGCCTGGGCGTTCTTGGCCGGATCGCGGCTGAAGGCGCCGGCGACCAGCCGCATACGACCGTCCAGCTCGGCGGCCATGCGGTGCACAGGCCCGATGAACGACCCCGGGCCGCCGCCTACCAAGGCCAGCCGGATCGGCCCGCGCGACGTCACGCCGCGACGCCGGCCAGGTAGTCGTGGCTGATCTTGGCCGCCTCGATCCGTGGGCGGGCGAACGGCGGCTCCTGCTCCACATAGAAGCCGCGCACGCCCGCGGCATAGGCGGCGGGCAACAGGGTCCTCCAGGGCAGCTTGCCCGAGCCGACCTCGGTGGGGTCCATCTTCAGCGCGAAGTTCGCTTCCGTGCCCGCCTTGATGTCCTTCACGTGCATCAGGCCGAAGCGGCCTTTGTGCCGGCTGAAGAACGCGACCGGATCAACGCCGGCGGCGGCCGTCCAGCCCACGTCGAGTTCGAAGGTCACCAGCTTCGGGTCGGTGTTCTTCAGCAGGATCTCTAGCCCGTTCGTCGAACCCAAAGGCGCGAACTCGAAGTTGTGGTTGTGGTAGCCGACCTTGATCTCGGCCTTCGCCAGCACTGCGGCCTTCTCGTTCAGGAAGTCGGCGTTCATCTTCCAGTCGTCGGCGGTCATCTGGCCCAGCGCCTTGCGCCAGTCGCCGCCCGCCGCCTGCATCAGCCGGTCGGAAATCACCGGCACGGGCATGACGGCGGTCTTCACGCCAATCGCCGTCAGGTCGGCTGCCAGCTTGCCCAGGTCGCCATCCAGTTGGCCGCGCCCCTGGACGTGGGCGCTGGCGCAGACGAGGCCGGCGGCGTCCAAGGCCGCTTTCATCTGCGCGCCCGTGCGGCCCAGCAGGCCGGCGAGCTCGACGGACTTGTAGCCGATGCCCGCGACCGCCTTCAGTGTGCCGTCCAGGTCCTTCGCCGCGTCCGGACCCAGGGTGTAGAGCTGGATGCCGATCGGCAGGCCGTGGCGTTTGAAGAAGGGCTGGGCCGCCGCACTCGCGTCGGCCGTGCTCAAGGCGGCGAGCCCGGCCGCCAGGAAGGCGCGCCTGTGAAGTGCCGGTGATATCTGGCGCAAGGTGCGTCTCCTTGGACTGTGAGGATCATGCGATGGCGACGGACTCTGGAGCCCGGGTGGGTGGGCGGAAGAACAGGGCCAGCAGCAGCACGGCGACCAGCGCCATGCCGGTCGGGACCAGGAACAGGCTCTGGTAGTCGACCGCGCCCTCGGCGGTGCGGAGCCGCCCCATCAGGGTCGGGAAGAGGAAGCTCGCCACCACATTGCCGACCCCGAGGATCAGCAGATTGAACAGGCCCTGGGCGCTGGAGCGGACATCCTTCGGGAAGGCGGCGTCGACGAAAATGTACACCGTGGCGAAGAAGAAGGCGTAGCAGACGCCGTGCAGCAGCTGCACTGCCACGATGGTGGGAACGCTGTCGGCGAAGAAGGCGAACACCGCGAACCGGGCGGCGTGGCCCAGGACGCCGATGATCATCGTGACCTTCCATCCCAGGCGGATGAGCACGCCGCCCAGGATGAACATGGTCACGATCTCGGCCAGTTGGCCCAGGCTGAGCACCACCATGCTGAGATTGCCGGCGATGCCCACGCGGTCGGTCAAGAAGGCGTCGGCCATCACGAAGTAGCCGTTGTGGATCACGCTATCGATGAAGGTGACCAGGAACAGCACCGCCACGAAAGGGACGCGCAGCAGCTTGATCGTTTCCCGCCACGCCAGCGGGTCGGCGCCGGCGGCGTCCTTCTTCGGCGGCGTGTGCGGCAGGGTCAGGCTGTAGGCGGCCAGCGCGAAGGAGACGATGGCCGCGACGATGAATATCCATCGAATCTGCTCAGGTCCGGAATGGGCGCCCAGCAGGAAGACGAACGGCCAGCTCACCAGCATCCAGCCCACGGTCCCGCCCATGCGAACGGCCCCGAAGTCCTTGGCCGGATCGCGCAGGTTGGCGAAGGCGATGGAGTTGGAGACCGACAGCGTCGGCACATAGACCAGGCTGAAGGCCAGGTAGCAGGCAAAGAACGGCCAGAAGGTCGTGGCGAAGGCGCAGCCGATCAGGGCCAGGCCGCCCAACAGATGGCTGGCCGCCATGAAACGCTCGGCCGCGAAATTGCGGTCAGCGAACTGGTTGGAGAAGAAGATGCCCGCCAGCGCCGCCACGCCCCACGAGCTGCCCACCAGCGACTGCTGCCAGGGGGTGAAGCCCAGCATGCCCATGTAGGGAAACAGCTTCGGCGCCCAGGCGCCCCAGACGGCGAGCTGGAGCACCATCATCAGGAACAGTCGCGCCTGCGCCGTCATGCCTTGGCCCCTCCCGGGCAGACTGGCGGCGGGACTCTGTTCGCTCGGTCCCGTCCGCAGATGTAATCGATTTCAGCGATAGCAAAGCCGTTTGGCGCAGGCAACCGCCGAACCGAAGCTCTGATCGGGTGAGCTGCGCCTTGAATTGGGCGGCGCCTGTGGCCAGTGTCGGCCATGACCACGATTCAGGACGTCGCTCGGAGCGCCGGGGTCTCCACCGCGACTGTCTCGCGGGTGTTGAGCGCGCCCGAGCTGGTCGCCGAGCCCACGCGGCAGAAGGTGATGACTGCGGTCACTGCGCTAGGGTATGCGCCGAACCACGCGGCCAAGATGCTGCGCACGCTCCGGACCGAGAAGATCCTGGTGACCGTGCCGGACATCTCCAACCCGTTTTTCTCCCAGGTGATCCGCGGGGTCGAACAGGCTGCGCAGGCGGCGGGCTATTCCGTGCTGCTGGGCGACACCCGCCACGAAGCCGAGCGCGAGGACCGGTATGGAGAAATGCTACGCCGGAAGGAGGCCGACGGCCTGATCTTCCTCGGCCACCGGCTGCCGGAGAGCCTCGCCGAGCTCGTGCGAACGATGGGGCCCCGCGCGCCGATCGTGAACGGCTGCGAGTTCAGCCCCGGCCTCGGCGTTTCCAGCGCGCACATCGACAACGAGCGCGCCGCCGGAGAGGCGATGGAGCACCTCTACGGCCTGGGCCACCGCCACATCGGCGTGATCACCGGTCCGTTGGCCAGTCCGATCAGCCGCGACCGCCTCACCGGGGTGCATGCCGCCGCCCGCGCCAGCGGCCATGGGGCGGCGCTGAGGGTGGAGACCGGGGACTTCTCGATCGAGTCGGGGCTCGCCCGGACCCTGGCCCTGCTGGGCGAGGCGCCGCGGCTGAGCGCGCTGTTCTGCTTCAGCGACGAGATGGCCATGGGCGCGCTGGAAGCCCTGCGCGAAAGGGGCCTGCGTTGCCCGCAGGATGTGTCGGTCATCGGCTTCGACGATATCCGCTTCGCCCGGCACCTGGACCCGCCGCTGACGACGATCGGCCAGCCCATGGACCAGATCGGACACGAGGCCGTGCGCCTGCTGCTCGACATCCTGGCCGGCCGGGCCGAGGATCTGCAGCAGGTCACGCTTCCGCATACGCTCGTCGTGCGGGCCAGCACGGCGCGGAACCCGGGCCGGGCTTAGCCCTCAACGCATCGATTCAGGGGAAATTCAGCCGCCGCGCCGGCGGAAGCGATGGTACCACCTCTCGGGTTCGAACCGAGGACCTCTAGATCCACAATCTAGCGCTCTAACCAGCTGAGCTAAGGCGGCACATTCGCGAGCGCGCTTTCTAGTCGGGAGCGTCCGTCCGATCAAGCCGCGCGATCAAGGCTCCAGCAGGGGCCTTCGATAGCGCCGCGAACCGGCCAGTTCCCGACCGTCGGCGAGGCGCACAACATAGTCCCCCGACGGCTTGGACACCACCTGCGCGATCGCATCGCGACGGACCAGCCGGGAGCGGTGGATGCGCAGAAAGCCCGCGCCCCGGAGCTGACGCTCCATCTCCGACAGCGGGGCCCGGTGCAGAATGGGCGTCTGACCGCGGTGCAGCTCCACGTAGTTCCCCGCCGCCTCGATCCAGGCCACCTCGGCCAATGGGACGAAATGGCGCAGCGCGCCGTCCCGGACTTCGATGGCGCCCGGCGGGGCGTTCACCTCGACGTGCGGGCGGCCTCGCTGCCGCCGCCAGAGTACGTAGAGCGCTATGAACCCGGCGTAGGCCAGGGCGTCCTTGCGGAACTCGTAGAGGAAGTCACCCAGCGGTGCGAGGGGCGCGTAGTAGCCGCCGACCGCCGCATAGACGGCCCACCGCAACACCCCCATGGCGGTGATGTGGATGGCGGCGAAGACCAGCAGCCCCGCCACATGCACGGCCACCGCGCGAGGCCATGGCGGGTCCAGCGGCCAGACCCGCCGGACCAAGGTGAGGAAGATGGGGAGCATGGCCAGGATGACCAGGATGCTGGTGGTCTCCCAGACGAACGGCTCCCAGAACGCCAGGCGCTGCCCCCTGCTCCTCGTCTCGTCCAGGACGCTGAAGGTGTTCACCAAGGCGAACAGGAACAGCGCCAGGGCGACGGCGACTACGAACGGGCCATCGCCCCGCCCGCTCGTCCCTGCGGCTCCACCGTTCATCCCTGAGGCCTGCCGATCCGTCACAGCCGCTCCGCCGCGCGCCCCTTCACTGTGGCGGGATTCTGCGCCGAAGCGGCATCCCTGCGGCCATCGACACCTGGAGCCTCCTCATGTCCGCCGCCACCCGCAGATACGACCTCGACGCCCTGCGCGTCGGCGCCTTCCTGCTCCTGCTCCTCTACCATCTCGGCATGTTCTACGTGCCCTGGGACTGGCACGTGAAGAGCAACCACATCCTGCCGGGCCTGGAGCCCTGGATGGGCGCGCTCAACCCCTGGCGCCTGAGCCTGCTGTTCGTGATCTCCGGCGCGGCGACGCGCTTCATGGCCGACAAGACCCCGTCGGCCGCCCTCGCCGCTCAGCGCTCGCAGCGCCTGCTCGTCCCGCTGGCTTTCGGCATGATCCTGATCGTCGCCCCGCAGAGCTGGGCCGAGGTCGTCGAGAAGAACGCCTATCCCGGCGGCTTCCTGGACTTCTGGCCGCGCTATCTCCGCTTCGATTCCAGCTTCGGGATCGTCCTGCCCACCTACAACCATCTCTGGTTCGTGGCCTACCTGTGGGTCTACACGATGCTGGCCATCGCGCTGCGACCCTTCTGGCCCGCCATGGAGCGGGCCGCCGCGTGGGTTCTGAAGGGTCCGGCGCTGCTCATCCTGCCGGCCCTTCTGTTCGGGCTCTATCGCGCCACCGCGGAGCGGGCCTGGGGCGAGACCCACATCGTATTCGCCGACGGCTACGGGCACCTGCAATATGGCACGGCCTTCCTGCTGGGCTTGGTCATCGCGCGGAACGATGCAGTGTGGGATTTCCTGGAGCGGCGACGGCTGCCGATCCTGGCGATCGCGGGCGGCGCTCTGGCCATCGGACTGGTCATGCGCCGATACGGACACGGGGGGAGCGCGGTCGACCTCGCTATTGCGGCAGCCTTTCTCCGCGAAGCCTACGCCTGGACGGTGATCTGCGCCCTGTTCGGCTATGCGCGGCGCTACATCCGCACCGGCTCACCCTTGCTGACGAGGCTCACTGAGGCGGTGTTTCCGTTCTACATCATCCACCAGACCGCGATCGTGCTGGCAGGCCATTTCCTGAAGCCGCTGGGCCTGCCGGTGCTGGCCGAGGTCGGGACCATCCTCGCCATCGAGGTGGCGGCCTGCCTGGCCACCTACTGCCTGGCCCTGGCCGTGCCGATCTTCCGGCTACCGCTGGGCCTTAAGCCGGCGCCGCGCCGGCGGAAGGCGGCGATGGTCGCGGCGCGGTAACGCGCAAAGAAAAAGCCCCGGTCGCTTGCGCAACCGGGGCTTGGTCTTGTGAAGCCAACCCGAAGGTTGGTGGCTAGCCCTTCGGAAGGGAGAAGCGGATCGGGATCCGAACCGTGCCCCCATCGACCGGCTGGCCGTCCTTGGTCTGCGGCCGCATCCTGAAGAGTTTCGACATCTTCATGGCGGCGTCGCCGAAGCCCATGTCACCCGGCTCTTCCGAAACGATGGAACAGCTCTCGAGGGTGCCGCGGGCGTTCACCTGGCAACTGATGGTCGCACGACCCTCCACTTCCATCCGCGACGCGCGGTCGGGATAGTAGCGGTTGATGTCATCGCCAGACGGACGGCGGAGCCAATCCGGGTTGGTGATGACCGAAGGGCGCGGCGGCTCCGGCGGCGGCGCGGCGGGGGGCCTGGGTTCTTCGATCCGACGCTCGACCGGCGGAACCGGCAGAGGCGGGATCGAGGGCATATCAGGCACCGCAACGGGCGGACGGGGCTGCAGCTTGGGCGGCGGCGGCGGCGGCGTGTTCGGCGGCGGCGGCGGCGGCGGAGGCGGAGGAGGCGGCGGAACGGGCTTTATGAGAGCCACGTCCGTGATCTCGTCCGAGTACTCCTTGTACTTGGGTTCGAAGCGCGTCTTCCAAAGGTAGACGCCAAGAGCCCCGTGCACGACCACAGCCAGAACCAGCGCGATGATTGTCCCAGGCCGGCGTTTCGGCTTGGGATCATCGAACGGGTTATGCCGCGCGAGAACTTCGTGGTGAGCGTCAGACATGTGTCACCACCTTAGTTGTTATCTTCACCGACGAGAGCCACGCTGTAGAACCCGTTGTCCTGCAGCATGTTCATCACGCCCATGAAGTCGCCGTAGAGCACGTCCTTGTCCGCACGGATAAAGATGCGCTCCTTGGTCGGGTTCCGAACCGCGCCCAATTGCGTGCGCAGGTCGTCCCCGAGGGTCGGGAGGTCCGTCCGGAAGTCCTGGATGAACAGGCCGCCGTTCGGCTGGATCGAAATATAGATCGGCTTCGGCGGATTGGTGCCGGGCGGAGCGACGGCCGGTGGCAAAACCACCTTGACCGTCACGGCCGCCATCGGCGCTGCCACCATGAAGATG
>Ga0255338_1004229_pt1 | contig 15322 bp, 14 predicted proteins | sample MeOH1_35cm_T4_19_FD_203715 | JGI IMG/M metagenome (GOLD analysis project Ga0255338, IMG submission 203715) | Sandy soil microbial communities from University of British Columbia, Vancouver, Canada - MeOH1_35cm_T4_195 | ecosystem: Engineered > Artificial ecosystem > Sand microcosm > Unclassified ...
ACTGCGAAAGCAAGGACGGGAGTGGGAAGGGGCCGGGGGAGTACAAAGACTTTCATCCCCGCCCCACTCATGATTTCAGCGCTTTCAAAAGTAAAATCTTCAGAACCATGCCTGGCATCACGTCCGATAACGACGCTTGTAAGACCACGCTTCTTCATGAAGTTGGCAAGTCCTGCTGCAGTGCGTCCAACGACTGCGCGATTCATTGATGATGGCCCTGGCCCAATCGGCCCACGTAGTCCTGCTGTTCCAAATTGGAGAAACCCCGAAAAGTGTTTTCTTAGTTGCTCAAAGTTCTTTGTGTGGAGTAATTCGCGAAGTTGCTTGGCTGTCGACGGATCAGGATCATCTGCGATCCATTCTTCTACTTCAACAATTAATTCAGCATGCTCAGAACTCATGGCTCTAGAGTAGTTTTGGAATAACAGCCTTGAGAAGGGCTCCCATTCGACCGGCTGCTTCTTTGCCAGCTGCGATTACTTCTTTGTGATTGAGTTTCTCGCCGGTTATCCCAGCTGCCGCATTTGTGACCAGTGAGATCCCCAGAACCTGAGCGCCAAGGGCGTGAGCGGCAATGGCTTCAGGCACGGTAGACATTCCAACAAGATCTGCACCGATGGTGCGCATCATGATGATTTCTGCTGGGGTTTCATAAGCTGGCCCTCTCCAGTGTACGTAGACACCTTCATCTAATGAGGGATCTTCCTTCTTCACAATGTCGCGAATCCGTTTGCTATACAAGTCCGTGAGATCTACGAAATCTGCACCAATCAACGGGCTGGTAGCAGTGAGCGAAATGTGATCGCGGATGAGTACAGGTTGTCCAATTCGGTATGCGGTGTTAATTGCACCGCAAGCGTTTGTGAGAATAACTATGGAGCATCCTGCTTTGACCGCAGTTCTCACAGCATGAACGACAGGTTCTAGGCCTCTGCCTTCGTATAGATGAGTGCGTCCAAGGAATACCAGTGCGTTAAGCGGCCCGTGGTTTCCCTCTAATTCGTATGAGCGAATCTTTCCAGAGTGACCAACAACTGAAGGAGGAACAAAGCCCGCGACAACATGGGCATCAAATTCGTGCGATGGGGTTCCGAGCGCATCACACGCATCAACCCATCCGGAACCCATGACGAGTGCTACGTCATGTTTTGGCAGGCCCGTTATTGCGGCTATTTCACGTGCGGCGACACTTGCGGTTCCAATTGGGTCGCTGTAGAGATCTTTCAAATCATCCTGGCTCATGCATCAATAATGTCACAGAGGATGGCTCCGTTTGAAACGTTTTCCCCGATAATCGCAACAAGGTTGGTAATGACTCCTGATTTGTGAGCCATGAGCGGTTGCTCCATTTTCATAGCTTCAAGAACAATCACTAGATCTCCCATTTCAACAAAATCACCTTCGCCCGCAGCGATTTTCACGACAGTGCCCTGCATGGGACTAGTCAAGCCGTCGCCGGTAACCAATCCACTCATCCCTTGTTTTGCGCGATGGCGCTTATGTATGGGTTCGGGCGCGTGCAGAATCACATCAAAGCGATGCCCATTGACCTCCGCCACGAGATGTTCGGCAGCAGCGTGAGTAGGAACATGAAGAGTGTGTTTGTTGAATTCAGGAATTTCGTTTATGAATTCGTTTTCGATGTAACTTGTATAGACAGAGAAGTTACTTGTGAAAGCTTCGTCCTGGAGGATTGCGCGGTGGAATGGCAATGCCGTCGCAAGACCCCCCACATGAAATTCTTCTAGTGCTCTGCGCGCCCGTTCAATGGCTTGGATACGCGTACTTCCCGTCACGATTAATTTAGCAAGTAATGAATCGAAATTTCCGCCAATCATGTCGCCACTCTTAAATCCTGCATCAATGCGTACCCCGGGACCAGATGGGAGTCTCCACTCTGTTATTCGGCCTGGTGCGGGAAGAAAAGATCGCCCCGGGTCTTCACCGTTGATGCGAAATTCAAGAGAGTGTCCGCGAATAATAGGATCTTCAAAACCGAGAGGTTCTCCCATGGCGATACGGAATTGTTCACGGACTAAATCAATCCCGGTTACTTCTTCACTCACTGGATGCTCTACTTGAAGGCGTGTGTTGACCTCAAGGAAAGAGATAGTGCCATCAAGGCCCACCAAAAACTCACAAGTTCCTGCACCGACGTAACCAGCCTCTTTCATGATTGCTTTACTTGATCGGTACAGTTCGGCATTTTGCTCATCAGTCAGAAATGGAGCAGGTGCTTCCTCAATCAATTTTTGGTGTCGTCGCTGAAGTGAGCAATCTCTTGAGCTGATCACAACGGCATGTCCAAAAGAATCGACAAGTACTTGAGTTTCTACGTGACGAGGCCGATCCAGATAGCGTTCGACGAAGCATTCACCACGACCGAAGCCGGCTATTGCCTCGCGTACCGCGGAATCAAAGAGTTCAGGTATCTCCTCCATGGTGCGCGCCACCTTTAAGCCGCGACCGCCACCGCCGTGGGCTGCTTTGATCGCCACTGGAAGTCCGTGTTCTTTTGCAAACGCAGTAACCTGCTCATGACCATCTACTGGATCTGCGGTTCCTGCAACCAAGGGTGCGCCAACCTTTGCCGCGATCTTTCTTGCAGAAACCTTGTCCCCAAGTAAACGGATGGCATCCGGTGATGGACCGATCCAGATCAAACCCGCATCCAAAACAGCTTGAGCGAAATTCGCATTCTCGGAGAGGAAGCCATATCCAGGATGAACTGCCTCTGCCCCAGATTCGCGAGCGATGGTGATGATCTTCTCAATGTTGAGATAAGTCTGCGCCGCTGTTAGGCCATTGAGGGAGTAGGCCGCATCCGCAGATATCGCATGGATTGCACCACGATCCTCGTCAGAGTAGACGGCGACACTTTTGATTCCATGGTCTTTGCACGCACGAATAATCCGTACGGCGATCTCGCCACGGTTGGCAATCAATACACTCTTCATTATTGAACCTCATCAGGTTGGTCGGTTATATCGTGCCAGGCATAGCCCAACTGTGTAGTCATTTTACGAATTAAGGGTATGGAAAGCCCGATTACGTTCGTGTAGTCGCCCTCAATGCTGGAAATAAAAGCGCTGCTCAAGCCATCTAAAGTGAATCCTCCTGCGACTCCAAGGGGTTCGCCGGATGCCACATAATCGTCTATTTCCAAATCAGAGAGTTCGGAGAAATTCACTTTAGTGGTAGCAACATCGGAAATTTCAATCTCTCGTTCTGTGTCAATGATGCAGTGGCCCGTATGCAGCAATCCGGATTTACCGCTGAGCTTTCTTGAACGATCGCGGGCGACTTCAGGTGTAAGCGGCTTGCCTAAAGATTGCCCTTCAAATTCAAAAGTTGAGTCGCAAGCGATGATCAGTCCAGGCGCTGAAACTATTTCTCGAACAGTGTGCGCTTTCACGATGGCTAGTGCAATGACCATCTCACGTGGAGACATTGACTCGTAGATTGGGTCTTCTTCAAAGACATTGCTGACCACAATCGTCGGATTAATGCCCGCGGCTTCGAGAAGTCGCTTCCGGGAAGGAGAGGCCGAGGCGAGAATAATTGAAGGCATTTACGCTTTCCTCGGAAGGGGTTGACGAAGTTGCGACTTTCCCCAAGCGCTCTTCGATATCTTTTTCGTGACTTTGGAATCGCGATGATTCTTGAGTGCAACTTCCAAGGCCATGAGTTCTTCAGGAGTTGGCGTACCCGAAGTGATCGAGTATCGGATCACAGAGGTATATTTCCGTGCTTGCGTGGAGGAAGCACATCTCGCTTACTCCTCAGGGCTCGAAGGGCTTTTGTGATGTATTCGCGGGTCTGATTTGGCTCAATCACAGCATCAATGAAGCCGCGATCTGCTGCCAAGTATGGGTTGGCAAGAGTTTCGTTGTACTCATTTACTAATTCTGCTCGCAGAGCAACTGCGTCATCTGCTTCACTCAGTTCTTTGCGATAAAGGATATTGACTGCACCTTGCGCGCCCATAACAGCAATCTCAGCACTTGGCCACGCGAGGTTAAGGTCGGCACCCATGTGCTTAGAACCCATCACGATAAACGCACCGCCGTATGCCTTACGGGTAATCAAAGTGATGAGCGGAACCGATGCTTCACCGTAGGCATACAACAACTTTGCCCCTCTGCGCAGAATGCCGTTCCATTCTTGCTCTGTACCAGGTAAGAATCCTGGGACATCAACGAGTGTGATAATTGGAATGCTGAAAGCATCGCAGAATCGAAGAAAGCGGGCCGCTTTTTCGCTGGAATCAATGTCCAGGGTGCCAGCAAGTTGAAGTGGTTGGCTGGCGATGATCCCGACGGAATGGCCTTCAATCCGTCCGAAGCCAACGACGATGTTCGGGGCGAAAAGAGCGTGCACCTCTAAGAATTCATTCTCATCAAGCAATGCTTGAACAAGAACCTTCATGTCGTATGGCTGGTTGGGGCTATCTGGGATGAGGGAATCAAGTGCAGCATCTGTAGCTTTGTGCTCCAGCGTCTCAGTTGGCTCAAGAATTGGCGAACCGTCCACGTTATTACTTGGCAAATAGGAGAGTAATGCTTTGACGTAATCCAGGGCATCGTCTTCATTTTCGGCTAAGTAGTGGGAATTACCCGTGCGGGCGTTATGCGTATGAGCGCCACCTAGTTCTTCCATGCCAACTTCCTCACCCGTCACAGTCTTGATGACATCAGGGCCAGTAATGAACATGTGGGAAGTTTGATTAACCATGACTGTGAAATCAGTCAACGCGGGCGAGTAAGCCGCGCCTCCTGCGCTAGGACCAAGGATGATTGAAATCTGCGGAATTACGCCAGAGGAACGGGCATTGAGTCTAAAAATCTTGCCATAACCGCTGAGAGAGGCGACACCCTCCTGGATTCGGGCGCCTCCCGAGTCAACGATTCCCACGAGGGGGATTCCCGTCTTCAAGGCATGTTCGGCAATTTTCACGATCTTTTCACCGAATACTTCTCCGAGGCTGCCGCCCATGACCGTGAAATCTTGTGAGTAGATCGCTACATTTCGCCCGTCGATGGTGCCATAGCCGGTCACGACGCCATCGCCGTATGGACGATTCTTCTCCATCCCGAAGTTGGTCGAGCGGTGGCGGGCAAATTCATCAAGCTCAGTAAAAGATCCTGTGTCTACAAGTTTGGTGATGCGCTCGCGCGCGGTCATCTTCCCTTTGGCGTGTTGCTTGTCAATCGCCCGCTCTGACCCAGCATGGACTGCCTCATTTAATCGATCACGAAGATCTTGGATTTTTCCCGCTGTTGTATGCAGATCACGGCTCATACCCCTACGGTACTAGGCGTGAGCCCATTCGGTATCCCACTCGACTCTTCGAGATTAAATTCCGCATTAGCAAACAGTTACTGGCGGGTAAGCGTGGTTGATATCACTGGTTCCACCCAGACTGATTTAACGACAGCAGTTCGCAAGAATGAAGTAAGACATGGCGAAGTCCTGGTGACTGAATTTCAATCAGCCGGTCGCGGGAGACTCGATCGTAGCTTTGTTGCACAACCGGGAACCGCACTGCTCTTTTCTTTCTTTATAACCCTGGACAAAGAAAAAATTGAATTGGGCTGGCTTCCACTCCTTGCCGGTCAGGCACTTTGCAAATCGATGGAAGAGGTTCTAACAATTACTTCCACCACGAGGCCCTCACTTAAATGGCCAAATGACATTTTGCTAAATGATCGCAAGGTCGGTGGAATTCTTGCCGAACGAGTAGATTCTGAAAATGGTCCTGGGGTGGTGGTGGGCATCGGACTCAACTTCTTCACAACTCAGGAGGAACTTCCTGTATCTAATGCGACGTCCCTAGTGCTTGAAGGGTTTGTCGGAACAAGCAGAGAAGAGCTACTCATTTCGTTTCTGAAAAATATGTCTTCATATCTGCAACGATGGGATCGCGGTGATGTCTCCTTGATACAGGAATATATTGATCGCAGCGCCACAATTGGCAAGGCAGTTTCCATTGAATTGCCGAACGGTGAAAAGGTTGAGTCAGTCGCGGTCTCAGTTGCACCATCCGGAGCGCTCATACTTGAAAATGGCAGTCAAATTACTGTCGGGGATGTAGTCCATGCACGGGCTAATTAGGATTTAATTGTGACAAGTAGTTTTCCCGTTGTCGGATTTGTTGGTTCTGGCCCGATCGCGCGACTTCTGATCGCGCCCACGATTGATCTTGGTGTGGACTTATTGAAGTTCATGCCTACGTCAAATTTGAATGACTTACGAGATTTTGCTTGCAAGTGTGATGTGATTTTGCATGAAGAAGGGGCTCTGGCCGTTTCCACAATTCGCACTTTGGAAGAGGAAGGATTCGACTTTCGACCAAGTTCGAAGATTGTTGTTTTTGCTCACGAACTTAATGCGAAATTTGCGGAGGTACACGCAAGTGATTCAGACACCCGACTTTCACTTTTAGTCGCTCGTTCTCCGCACAATCAATGCTCTGTGTGGAGTCCGTCCCAACTGCAGGGGCCGCAGATGCAGGATAATTCACTTTTTTCAGTGACTCCTCCACCTCACTTGCCCCAAAGCGAATCTGCAAAGGCTCAAGAACTGGCGCTTGAGCTCGCCCGTGAGATTGGTTTGGTCGGGGTCATGCATGTGGAAATGTCACTTCATGATGACGTTCTTGTAATAACCCACATTGATGCTCACCTAAATCTGGCGGGAAATTGGACCATTGACGGATCCCGAACAAGTCAATTTGAACAGCATCTGCGAGGAGTATTGGACTTGCCTTTGGGTGACCCGCGGATGTCATCAGGTTTTGCGGTCTCTGCAACTTTCCATGTGGGAACCTCTGAAAATATGTACCGCCCGTACCTACATTTGATGGCCCGCAGTCCAGTTCTCAAATTCCATCAATATCGTCCAGATGGGGGGAAAAGGACCCCGCAAGGGCATGTAACCGCAGTAGGAAATGACCTCGTAGACTTACGGCAGTGCGTTACCCACGCAATTGACTTTATGAGCGGAGCCATTAATGAATGAAATAACTGTTGCAATAGTTATGGGATCTGACTCTGATTGGCCCATTATGGAAGAGGCGACAAAAGTCTTTGATTCTTTTGGGATCACCTATTCAGTGCAGGTTATTTCTGCACACAGAATGCCATTAGAGACCGTCGAGTTCGCCCAAAGCGCGCAGGCGCAAGGTATCAAAGTCATCATCGCGGCCGCGGGCGGAGCCGCTGCGCTTCCTGGAGTGATTGCCGCCCTCACTCCTCTACCGGTTATTGGAGTCCCCATCGCCTTGAAATCTTTTGATGGGATGGATTCGCTACTATCAATCGTCCAGATGCCCGCGGGTATTCCGGTCGCAACTGTCAGCGTAGGTGGTGCCAAGAACGCCGCGATATTGGCGACGCGTATTTTGGGAATTGGCGACCCCGCGATTTCAGCCAAGGTTTCAAAGGCCATGGTCGAGATTCATGATGAAGCTAAGGCGAAAGGCGAGAATCTTCAAGCTCGTCGCAATCAACGGACTGGTTTCTAGTTTTTAGATTTGCGTCTTCCATACTCAATCGTTGGGCAATGATCCATTACAGCGAGCAGTCCCGCTTTTTTTGCACGCTCTAATCCATCTTCATCAATGACGCCTAGTTGAAGCCAGACCGCCTTGGCGGCAATGGCGACGGCCTCGTCTATAACGGCACCTGCAAGATTGGAATTTACAAATACATCTACGACATCGATGGGAAAAGGGACGGCTGCAAGCGAGGCATAGCCCTGTTCGCCATGAACCGTCTCAGCCTTCGGATGCACGGGGATTATTCGATGCCCTTTTCTTTGAAGAAAGCCTGCCACTCCATAGGCGGTTCGTTCTGCATTATTGCTCAGGCCAACGACCGCCCAGGTTTTCATTGCAAGAATTTGATCAATAACGTCTTCGGACGCGTCCCTCCTCATTTATCCGCGCGTCCAAGCGCATGGAAACCCCAACCTGCCCGAATCCATTCTTCGCGATTTAGGGCATTACGTCCGTCAAGAATGAGCGGGTTTTTCACGATATTGATGAGGTCAAATGGCTTAAGCTCGCGGTATTCGCGCCACTCGGTGAGATGAAGGACAATATCGGCTTCATCAAGGCAATCTCCGATTTCATCGGCAAAGGAGAGTTGAGGGAAGCGTTTACGGGCATTTTCAATTGCTTTCGGGTCGTGGACGGTAACTTTCGCACCTGTACCGTGAAGTTGGGATGCGATGTCCAAGGCCGGCGAATCCCTAACGTCGTCGCTCTCAGGTTTAAATGCGGCGCCTAGAACTGCAATTTTGAATCCGGACAAATCTTTCCCTAGGAGTCGGTGAACGACTTCAATCACTCTTCGTCGGGCACGCAAATTAATGGCATCAATTTCGCGTAAGAATTCGAGCGCTTGATTGGCTCCCAACTCATCGGCCCTCGCCATGAATGCCCGAATATCTTTGGGAAGGCAACCTCCGCCAAAACCAATTCCAGCTTGAAGGAATTTGTTGCCAATGCGCGGGTCATACCCAATGGCCTGTGAGAGAACGGTTACGTCAGCGCCAGCCGCCTCGCACACCTCGGCCATCGCGTTGATAAAAGAAATTTTTGTTGCTAGAAATGAGTTTGCGGCAACTTTCACCAGTTCTGAAGTCGGAAGATCTGCCCGAATCCACGGTGTTCCAATTTCGAGAAGGGGTGCGAACACTTCTCGCAGAGTTTCTTCTGCGTCGTCGCTAGTAACCCCAACGACGATTCGATTGGGGCGAAGCGTGTCTTCGATCGCAAATCCCTCGCGCAGGAATTCTGGATTCCATGCCAGTTCGGCCTGTGGTGCTGACGCAACTAGTTTCTTGCTGAGAGCTTCTGCTGTCCCGACTGGAACGGTTGATTTTCCTACGACTAGTGAACCGGGTTTGAGGAAAGGCATCATGGATTCGACGGCGCTTTCGACATAACTGAGGTCGGCAGCAAGGCTGTTCATTCTCTGAGGAGTTCCCACGCAGATGAAGTGCACATCAGCATCGGAAAGATCTGAAAAATCTGAGCTGAATGTGAGCCGACCAGTCGCGAGTTGTTCGCGGAGAAGATCTTCCAAGCCTGGTTCATAAAATGGCAATTCACCTCGCGAGAGCCGAGCTATTTTTTCTCTATCGGAATCGACTCCTACGACCGTGTACCCAAGTGAAGCCATACAGGTTGCGTGAGTTGCCCCGAGATATCCAGTACCAATAACAGAGAGAACGTGTTTCATGAGCTTTAGTATAGAAGGGCTCCATCACCTATTTGAGCGCACCACAAGGATTCTCATTTGCAGTTCGAGTTCTGAATTTATCGATAATCGTTGTAGTGGGAGCAGGGCTGGCCTTCGCGCTGGCCGTCTTTTTGACGCTAGTTGATGTAGCACTAGCCGAAGGAGACGGGGTCACAGTGTCCACAACGGCAAGGTCATTGCGAAGACGAGTGAATAACTCCGGAGCCAATACCGGATCCCAAATGACTGTCGATCCAACACCAGCAACTGAATAATTGACATTTGATAAGGGAACAGTGAGTGTTCGAATCTTGGTAGCAGATAAGTTGCGTGCCTGTTTTGCCAAATCAATTAAGTCTCCACTATTAAGGGCTGAATCAGTTTTTACAGTTGACATAGCAGCATTGAAGAAATTGATCAATTTGACAGGGTTGAGAAGTACTCCAGTACTCATCGCCTTGCGGAGCACTGAGCTCATGAATTGTTGTTGCCGCTGCATGCGGCCCAGATCACCCATGCCGTCAAAGTCTCGGGTTCTCACGTACTTTAGTGCTTCAATCCCATTCAGGGTATGAACACCAGCTGACATGACTAAGTGGCTCTTAGGGTCATTAATACTTGTCTTGGTGCACACTTGAATTCCACCAAGTGCATCGACCACATGAGCGAATCCTGCAAAGCTAATTTCAATATAGTGATCAATGCGAAGTTGCGTCATTTCTTCTATGACTTGAATAAGTAAAGGCGCATCTCCCCAACTGTAGGCGGCATTGAGTTTTGCCTGAGTTGCCGGAATTATTCTCCCATCGGCTTCGGTGCGTTGAGGAATGGTCACCAACGTGTCTCGGGGCAGTGAGATGATGACGGCGTTATCTCTTTTTTTGCTTATGTGGACTAGAAGTATGGTGTCAGAGCGCTTGCCAGCTGCAGTTGTCTTCCTGCCGACTCGTAATACTTTTAATTCTGCATTGGTCAGGCCTTCGCGTGTGTCGGAACCGACAAGAAGATAATTAAGCGCAGTAGAAGCTTTCTCTGGGCGCGTTTTCAATCCCTCAAACGCATTAATCCTTCTAAGAGATCCATTTACGTGTCCCAACCCCAGCCAGGCAAAGGCAGAGACGAATAACACCCCGACGGAAAGTGAGGTTATTATCCGAATTGTGCGCGTGGATTTCACAGGGAGAGCGTACTTGCACGATAGCGTGGTGGTGTTATGAAATTAGTCGAGTCCGATGGGCGCGCCCAAAATGGCGTATCCGTGATCCTGCCCGTCCTCAATGAAGAGCTTTATTTGGCACATGCCGTTGAGGCGATACTTTCCCAGGATTATCTCGGGAAACTGGAAGTCATCCTCGCCGTAGGGCCATCGACAGATCGAACGCAGTCAGTGGCTGATGAATTGAGAAATAAGGACTCTCGAGTCGTTGTAGTCGAGAACCCATCAGGGAAGACTGCCGCTGGCCTCAATCTGGCAATCAAAGTATCTAAGTATCCAGTCATCGTCCGAGTGGACGGTCATGCCGAAATCCCACATGACTACATTTCATTGGCCGTCCAAATATTGGAGGAAACAGGAGCAGTGAATGTAGGTGGAGTGATGGCTGCGAACGGAAGGACAAATTTTGAACGAGCAGTCGCTCTTGCAATGCGAAGTTCATTGGGCGTAGGAGCATCCCGTTTTCACATTGGGGGATTCGCTGGCCCTGTAGATACTGTCTATTTGGGTGTTTTCAAGCGAGTGGCACTCTTGGCAGTTGGTGGTTTTGATGAGCGTTTTACGAGGGCCCAAGATTGGGAACTTAATTATCGACTACGTGCGGCGGGTGGGGTTGTGTATTTCGATCCGCGACTTCATGTGACGTATAGACCAAGGCCCAATGTCAGAGCGCTCGCAAAACAATATTTTGAGTATGGTCGGTGGCGACATGTCGTGATCAGGAGGCATCAAGGGACCGCCAATCTTCGATACCTCGCCCCTCCATTCGCATTTTTAGGAACTGCTTTCTCGATTTTGTTTGGATTCCTACTTTCCCCACTTTGGCTTATCCCTGCATCCGTTTATCTATTTTTCTTATGTCTTGCCTCACTACTCATTGGTCAAAGTATTGCGGATTACCTGAGACTTCCTTGGATCTTGTTTACCATGCACATGTCGTGGGGCGCTGGATACCTGCTCTCGCCACGGTCCCTCGTGCCCTCTGAGTCCTGTCCCTTGGAGCCCTTGCGGTAACCTGTCACAATGAAAGTTGCCCCCGTTGAGGTTTATGAGCCCTATAAGGTGGGATTGCCCCCACTTCGAAAATATTGGCGCTCTCTCTGGGCTCGCCGTGCATTTATTTCTGAATATTCGCGTTCGGAACTCCATGAGAAGCATTTTGATTCCGTTTTTGGCCAGGTATGGCTCATTCTCAACCCGCTACTTTTATCTGGAGTCTATTTCTTACTGATCGTGATCATTGGCGGTCATAGTGACAAGGTGCGTTACGTCCATCTAACCGGCTGCCTCTTCCTCTTTTACTTTGTAGCAAATTCCATGACTGCGGGATCGAAATCTGTAGTCAGGGGTCAGAAACTCATTCTCAATACCGCCTTTCCTCGGATCATGCTTCCCATCTCAGTGACATACATTTCTTTTATTAACTTCCTCCCGACGATCTTGGTATTTTTTGTCATTCGAACGGCGTTGGGGTTTCCATTCGGATGGGCGTTGCTCTGGTCGATCCCGGTAGTTCTAATAACTGGAATTTTCGCGCTGGGACTTTCAATTTTGATTTCTTGCGCCACTGTCTATTTCAGAGATATCTCAAGTTTCTTGCCATATTTCAGTAGAACATGGCTGTACTTATCACCAATCCTTTATGAAGTTTCTACACTCAAGCCACAGTTGCGATCTATTGAGGCTTTCAATCCACTCTTTCCTATGCTCGATTCCTGGTCCAGAAGTATTGTCCACAATGAGGTACCGCAAGTCACTAGCCTGCTTCAAGGACTGGCTTGGGCACTGGGTATCTTGCTCATCGGAACGTACTTCTTCTTATCGAGGGAGCGCGATTTTGCCGTCCGTGTCTAATTCCGAACATAAACGCGGCGAACTCGCAATTTCAGTTCAGCACTTGGGTCTCGTTTATAAAACAACGATCGACCGTCGCCCAACGTTAAAAGCGCGCATGAGCACCCTCGGTCGCGGAACGAAACATACAAGAATCATCCACGCCATTGACGATGTCTCCCTCAATGTTCCATATGGCTCTGTTTTGGGAGTTGTCGGAGCAAACGGCGCCGGTAAATCATCTCTAATGCGCGTGATTTCTGGAATCTTGCCACCGACACGGGGACGCGTAGAGGTCTATGGAAAAGTAAGCACGCTGCTGGCACTTGGTGTTGGGTTTAATCCTTCACTATCCGGCCGAGAAAACGTGCAACTTGGCGGGCTGGCAGCGGGGATGTCGCGAAAGGAAATTCAAGAGCAGTTTGAAGAGATCGCCGACTTTGCTGAACTTGGCGAAGCCATAGATGCTCCAATGCGCACGTACTCCAGTGGCATGTTTTCCCGCCTTGGATTCTCAGTGGCGGTGACAATCAAACCCGATATCTTGATAGTTGACGAAGCGCTGAGTACTGGTGACGCGAAGTTCAAAGAGAAAAGCCTCAACAAGATCAAAGAACTGCGTGGTGAAGATCGTGCTCTCGTATTAGTGAGCCATGGTCTTGCAACAATCCGTGAGGTCTGCAATGAAGTTGCGTGGCTGCATAAGGGGAAATTGATCCAGCGCGGCGAGCCAAACAAGGTTGTGGAAGCCTACGAGAAGTTCTTAAAAGTCGGAAGAAGTGCAGCTATTGATGAGGATATTTAAGAGGCTGTTCCTCTTTATTTTCTTATTCTTTTTTGCTGTAGCCACACATCCAGTTTCTGCTCAGGCCGATTTAACCTTTCCGACCGTTTTCAATTTTCAAGGTTCTGGCTACGGACACGGCGTCGGTATGAGTCAGATTGGCGCGAGAGCCCAGGCTATGGAAGGCAGAACTGCTTCCCAAATCTTGCGTTACTACTACTCGTACGTGACAGTTGAACCATTTAGAGACGATCAAATGTTGCGCGTAAACATCGGTCACCTTCTCAGCACTTTTTCATTAAGAACTGACACTCCACTCGGCCAGGTACAAATTATTGCAGGAGATGCGAAAGATTCCTTGCTTGTCGAACCGTTGAGAGTGATGCCGACAAAGGCGCAGATGAACTTCACTTTGCTTGGGGACCTAGCTTTTCCAACCATCCTTGCGCCGGATGGAACAGTTGACTCACTTCCCAGTGGCACAACGTGGACGATTCGTTGGACGGGGACTCGTTATTTAGAAGGTTCACCAACAATTGTTTCGTTTGTGAATGGAAAAGTGGCGACGAAATACCGATATGGGCAGATCCAAGTGAAACTTGTGAAGACCGCTGTTCTTGGATACCGCATCGAGGTGACAAATACTGTACGTCTGCACGACGAGTACCTTTGGGGAATCGGCGAAGTTCCTTCTTCTTGGCCTTCGGCATCGCTACAGGCGCAGGCAATTGCTTCAAGGACATATGCACTTAGCAAAGTTGGATCAGTCAAAACTAGTTGTGATTGCAATATCTATGGATCCTCGCAGGATCAGGCATTTGTCGGTTATTCCAAGGAATCGGAAGCGACTTACGGTAAGTTGTGGAAAGCTGCAGTTACTTCAACATCCACTGACGACACAACTGGATTGGCAATTCTATTCAATTCCGAGCCCATTGGTGCTTATTACTCTTCTTCATCCGGTGGCATCACTGAATCATCAAGGAATGCTTGGGGCACTGCGCTTACTTATGCGATAAGCGTTCCTGATCCCTGGAGTTTGGATCCAAATTATAATTCTCGTTTCGCAAAATGGGTTCGTCCTGTCACCCAAGCACTTGTAGCTAGTGCGTTCGGCCTACCTGACGTCGTTACCCTTCAGGTGGTCGCAAGAAATTCAAGCGGTACTGTTGCAAAGATTATGGGCACCTCGAGCGGTGGAAAGAAAGTCACAATCACTGGTGTGATTTTTCAAAGTCGAACGAAGTTGCCCTCTGCCTGGTTTGAAATAGTTAGTTAGCGTGCAAAATTGAATTAAGGCCACCCCAAGTGCCGGTGCGTAAGACTGCTTCCAGATTTCCACTCAAACTATTACGTCGAAAAAGCATGTTGTCTACCCCCGACAGAGTTCCGGCTTTCACTACCTCGCCGTCAGGCAAAGTGATTTTTGCCGCCGCGGTGATGTAGGTGCCAGCTTCAATGATGCAGTTGTCGCCGAGTGCGATGCCCAGTCCAGAATTGGCGCCGAGTAAGCAACCTTTACCGATCGATACAACTTCCTTTCCACCGCCGCTCAGCGTTCCCATGATGGAGGCACCGCCACCGATATCTGATCCGTCTCCAACGACTACACCGGAGGAAATCCGTCCCTCAACCATTGAGGTGCCGAGTGTTCCGGCATTGAAGTTAACGAAACCCTCATGCATAACGGTTGTACCTGAGGCGAGATGAGCCCCGAGACGGACACGATCTGCATCTGCAATTCGGACACCGGTGGGGATCACGTAATCGACCATTCGTGGGAACTTATCAATGCTAAAAACTGTCACATTTCCATTTTTCGCAATGAGCTTGCTGCGAGTTTCCTCAAAACCCTCGACTGCACATGGCCCTTGTGAAGTCCACACCACGTTATTAAGAATTCCAAATATTCCCGCTAGAGACAAACCGTGCGGTTGAACGAGCCGGTGGGATAGCAGGTGAAGGCGCAAGTAGGCGTCGACTACATTCCTAGGGGCTTCATCAAGATCAATCTCAACCGAGAATAACTCCCGAGTGACACGACGGTCTTCATCGCGTCCGATAAGTGCTTCAAGAAAAATTGGCGCAGATTCGGGTTTTTCACCCAACGAAGGGGAGGGGAACCATGTGTCGAGAACGGCTCCGTCAAATGTGACTGTTGCTAGGCCATGACCGTAAGCGGAACGAGAAATAGGCGACATGGTCAAAGGGTAGCCCCTATCCTTCGGGGATGCGTGTTTG
>Ga0255338_1004230_pt1 | contig 15322 bp, 10 predicted proteins | sample MeOH1_35cm_T4_19_FD_203715 | JGI IMG/M metagenome (GOLD analysis project Ga0255338, IMG submission 203715) | Sandy soil microbial communities from University of British Columbia, Vancouver, Canada - MeOH1_35cm_T4_195 | ecosystem: Engineered > Artificial ecosystem > Sand microcosm > Unclassified ...
ACCAGGTCATCTACATGAGCGCGACCCCCGGACCGTACGAGCTCGAGCGGAGCGAGCAGGTCGTCGAACAGCTCATCCGTCCGACCGGAATCGTCGACCCGGTCGTCCAGGTCCGGCCGACCGAGGGCCAGATCGACGACCTCCTCGAGGAGATCCGGCGCCGCGTCGAGCGCGGCGAGCGCTCGCTCGTCACGACGCTCACGAAGAAGATGGCCGAGGATCTCGCGGACTACCTCAAGGAGCTCGGGGTCAAGGTCCAGTACCTGCACAGCGAGGTGGACACCCTCGAGCGGGTGGCGATCCTGCGCGACCTCCGGCTCGGCGTCTACGACGTCCTGGTCGGGATCAACCTCCTTCGGGAGGGGATCGACCTCCCCGAGGTCACGCTCGTCGCGATCCTCGACGCCGACAAGGAGGGCTTCCTCCGGTCGGCCTGGTCGCTGATCCAGATGATCGGGCGGGCGGCCAGGAACGTTGGCGGCGAGGTCGTGATGTACGCCGACGGGATGACCGATTCGATGAAGGCCGCGATCGGCGAGACGGACCGCCGGCGTAAGGTCCAGGAGGCCTACAACCGCGAGCACGGCATCGAGCCGACGACGATCATCAAGGGGATCCACGACCTCAACGAGCGGCTCCGCGTCGTCGCGGAGTCGACGACCGTCTACTCGAGCGAGCGCGGAGGCGACCTGACCGACTACGACCGGACACGGGTCGAGCAGCTCATCGCCCAGATGGAAGCCGAGATGAAGGCGGCCGCCCGTCAGCTCGAGTTCGAACGGGCGGCGGCGCTCCGCGACGAGATCCAGAACATCCGGCTCCGGGTCCTGGACCAGGACGCGTCGACGGTGGTCGCCCGCGCCGCCGAACGCGCGGCGAGCACCGGCGGCGGGCTGGTCGCCGCCGCCGACCGGAAGCGTGGCCGGAAGCAGGCCGAGGCCGACGCGATCGCCGGGGCCGCCCTCGAGGTCACGTCGGTCACCGTCCTGCCGGCCCACGACGAGCCGGCCGAGACGCTCGACGGGGTGGTCGGCGGCCACGGGACCGCGTCGGACTGGCTGCCCGGCATCCGCGACGAGCACGACGACGACGCTGGCTGGCAGGCGCGCTGGCTGGACAAGCCGACGTGGGACGTGACGGTCACGCCAAACGTCGTGCGGCGGACCGGGTCGCGGCCGCAGCGACGGGGCGGTCGGCGGCGCTGACCGCCGCTGGCGTCACTCCCGCCCGCCGGTCGTGAGCTCCGCCGGCGTCTGCCACTCGACGCCGTTCGCCGCCCGGAGCTCCGCGAGGTCGACCCGCGCCCGCGGGAGCGCCTCGGGGTGCGCGGTCCGGAGGTAGTCGATCAGCCTCTCGCGGATCTCGCATCGGAGGTCCCAGGCCGTCGGCGCGTCGCGGGCGGACGCGAGGACCCGAACGATCATCGTCGTCGGCGTCGTGTCGATCACCTGGACGACCCAGTCGCGCCGGTCCCACAGGGGCGACGTGTCGACCACCCGGCCGGCCTCCTCGCGCAGCTCGCCCATGGGCGTCATGTAGTCGACGTGGAGGAGGACCGCGCCGATCACCCGTGACTCGCGGCGCGTCCAGTTCTCGAACGGCTGCGTCGTGAAGTAGGTCGTCGGGAGGACGAGATGCCGCTCGTCCCAGAGCCGGACGACGACGTACGTCAGCGTCAGGTCCTCGATCCGCCCCCACTCCTTCTCCACGACGACGACATCGTCGAGACGGAGCGCGTCGCTGACCGCCAGTTGGAGGCCGGCGAAGACGTGGGCGAGGGTCGTCTGGGCGGCGAGCCCGGCGATCGCTCCCGCGACGGCCGCGGACCCGAGGAGCGACGCCCCAAGTGCCCGGAGCGGGTCGAACGTCATGAGCATCGCCGCGAACGCCACGACGACGATGACCGCCACAGTCAGCCGCCGGAGGAGCGAGACCTGCGTCCGGATCCGACGGATCCGCCGGTTGTTCGGCACGTCCACGCGGAGCCACTCGAGCGCGGCGTCCTCCGCGACGAACAGGACCTTCGTCAGGAGCCACGCCACGCTCGCGATCGACGCGAGCGTGAGGATCCGCAGGGCGACAATTTGCAGGTCGCCGGGCGGGCCGACCGTCGACACCGTGAAGAACAGCGCCAGGAAGACCAGCAGCGCCGTCCAGGCCCGGTTGCCGGCCTCGTGCAGGCGGACCAGGAAGCGCTCATAGCGGCGACGGGCGAGCCACAGGACGAGGAGCCCAGTGAGGCGCGCGGTGATGACCGCGACGACGACCGCTGCGGCGCAGATCGTGAGGAGCTCGACCAGCGGGCTAATCGACATGGTGTTCCCTGCCATTAGCGCAGGCTCGCCGTTCCCGGGACGCTGGTCGTTCTGCCGCGATGGCTACGAGGTCGCGACGAATGGCCCGGAACGGGCCGGGGGTCTCCGGGTACAGTCCACCCGATGCCCGACACGCCCGCCGACGCACGACCCGCGATCCGCCGGACGAAGCTCGTCTGCACGATCGGACCGGCGTCGATCGGTCGGGTCGATGAGCTCGTTGCGACGGGCGTCGACGTCGCGAGGATCAACTTCTCGCACGGGTCGCCGTCTACGCGGGCCGCGGCCGCACGAGCCGTGCGAAGTGCAGCGGAACGCGCCGGCCGGAGCGTCGCCGTCCTCGCGGACCTCGCCGGGCCGAAGATCCGGCTGGGGGATCTCGCCACGGGCGAACTGCGGCTGGAGCCGGGCCGGCCCTTCACGCTTCGGGTCGGGACCGGCGGGCCGCCCGGCGACGAGCGCGGTGCCGGGGTGTCGTACGGCCAGCTCGCCGCGGACGTCAGGCCCGGCGACCGGGTCCTCCTCGCCGACGGCGCGGCCGAGCTCCGGGTGACCGGCGTCGATGGCGACGTCGCGACCGAGGTCGTCCGCGGCGGGACGATCCGCTCGCGGGCCGGCGTCAGCGTCCCGTCGCACCGCCTGTCGTCGCCGGCGCTCACGCCGAAGGACCGGGCGGATCTGCCCCGGGCGGTCGCGCTCGGTGTGGACTACGTCGCCCAGTCATTCGTCCGGACCGCGGCCGATGTCCGGGCCCTCCGCGACCGGCTCGGGGAGCACCCGCCGGCGTTGATCGCGAAGATCGAGACCCGCCCGGCGATCGACGACTTCGACGCGATCCTCGGCCTCGTCGACGCGGTGATGATCGCCCGCGGCGACCTGGGCGTGGAGCTGCCGTACGAGGAGGTGCCAATCATCCAGAAGCAGCTCGTCCGGCGCGCGCTCGATCGCGGCGTTCCGTCCATCGTCGCGACCCAGATGCTCGAGTCGATGATCTCGTCGCCGCGCCCCACGCGGGCCGAGGCGAGCGACGTCGCGAACGCGGTCTTCGACGGTGCCGACGCGATCATGCTGTCCGGCGAGACGGCGATCGGTGCGTTCCCGGTCCTCGCCGCCGAGGCCGCGGTCCGGATCTGCGAGCTGTGCGAGGAGCGGGGCGCCGAGCACCTGCCCAGCGGTGCGCCGCCGCCGGTCGAGACCGATGCGGGGGCGCTCGCCTACGCGGCGGTCGCGATCGCGCGTGCCGAACCGAACGTCGCCGGCATCGCCTGCTACACGCGGACCGGCCGGACGGCCCGGATCCTCTCGTCGCTCCGTCCCCGGACCCCGATCTTCGCCTTCTCGCCCGATCCCGCGGTCGTCCGCGGGCTGGCACTCATCAACGGCGTCCGTGCCCGCTCCTGCGTCCCGCCCGACGACGCCGCCGGACGGCTCGGACTCATGGCCTGGCTGCTGGCAGAGGAGCGCTCCGTCCCGGCCGGCGCACCGGTCGTCCTGGTGGCCTCGACCGCCCAGCCCGGCTCGGGGCCGAACGTCCTCGAGGTCCACCGCGTTCCGGGCTCAGCCTCCTTTGACCGGATCTCCGGCCGGGACTAGGATCGAGCCGCCAGGCGCCCAGTAGCCCGACCGGCGGCGCGACCGCGGGTCGAGGGCGCGACGGACGGGCGTCCGCCACGGCCCTCCGCGCCGCCGCCTCCACACCCGTGGCACGGGATCGGCGATGAAGCGGCAATCCGATGCCCTCCTCCATGCCGAGCTGACGGCGGTCATCGCGGCGCTCGGCCACGGCGAGTCGCTGGTCGTCGCCGATGCCGGGCTCCCGGTTCCGGCGCTCGTCCGGCGGATCGATCTCGCCGTCCGCTGCGGCGTCCCCACGTTCGCCGACGTCCTGCGGGCGATCGCGGGCGAGCTCGTCGTCGAGAGCGTCGTGATCGCGGAGGAAGCGGACGACGCCGAGGACGGTCGGCTCCGGACGATCCTGTTGGGCGCCCTTGGGCCGTCGGTCCCGACCGAGCTCATTCCCCACGACGAGCTGAAACGTCGCGCCGGCGACGCGGTCGCCGTCGTCCGGACGGGCGAGTGCGTGCCGTACCAGAACGCGATCCTCGTGGCGGGGGTCTCGTTCTGATGGCACTCCTCCGGCTCCGTGGCGTGACGAAGCGCTACGCCGGCGTCCCCGTCCTGTCCGACATCGATCTCGAGATCGCGGAGGGCCAGGTCGTCGGGCTCGTCGGCGAGAACGGGGCGGGCAAGTCGACCCTGATCAAGATCGTCGCCGGGGCCGTCCAGCCCGACGAGGGGACGATCGAGCTCGACGACCAGCCGGTTCGGTTCGGCGCACCCGGAGCGGCCATTGGCGCCGGGATCGCCGTCATCTACCAGGAGTTGAGCGTCGCGCCGTCGCTCGACGCGATCGAGAACATCCTCCTCGGCGCGCTCCCGACACGCGGCCCGTTCGTCGACTGGCGGGCCGCCCGCGAGGCGGCGGCACGCTGGATGCGGGAGCTCGATCCACACCTGCCGCTCGACGCGCCGGTCCGCGAGCTCAGCGTCGCGGGTCGGCAGCTCGTCGAGATCGCCCGGGCGCTCGCCCGGCGCAGCCGCTTGATCTTCATGGACGAGCCAACCGCGTCGCTCTCCGAGCGCGAGACTGACCTCCTCCTGAGGATCGTCGGCGACCTCCGCTCACGCGGGGTGAGCGTCGTGTTCGTCACCCACCGCCTCGAGGAGGTCCTCGACGTCGGGGACCGGCTCGTCGTGCTCCGCGACGGCCGAAAGGTGGCCGAGCTCGACGCGGCCGGCGCGACGCGCGACGAGCTCATCCGGCTGATGGTCGGCCGGTCGATCGATGAACACCTCCGGCCTGCGAGCCGGGCCGGCTCCGCGGCCGGGGCCCCGGATGTCGTCCTGGAGGCCCGCGACATCGGGCGCGGAGGCCGCTTCTCGGGCGTCTCGTTGCAGCTGCGACGCGGGGAGATCCTCGGACTCGGCGGCCTCGTCGGAGCTGGTCGGACCAGCCTCCTCCGCGCGCTCTTCGGCGCCGATCCGATCGACACCGGCGAGATCCTGCTCGACGGTAGGCGGGTCGAGATCCGCTCGCCGGGCCAGGCGATCGGGCTCGGGATCTTCCTCGTTCCCGAGGACCGCGGCGGCCAGGGCCTGATCCGGACGATGTCGGTTGCCGAGAACATCGCGGTCCCGAGCTGGCCGCGGGTCGCGCGACTCGGGTACGTCTCCGACCGGCTCGTCGATCGGATCGCGCGCAACGAGGTCGCCCGGCTCGACATCCGCCTCCGCTCGCTGGCCCAGCCGGTCCTGTCGCTGTCGGGCGGGAACCAGCAGAAGGTCGTCCTCGGGCGGTGGCTCGCCCTGGAGCCGCGGGTCCTGCTCCTCGACGAGCCGACCCGCGGGATCGACGTCGGGGCCAAGGCGGAGATCTACGAGCTCATCCGCTCGCTCGCCGCGGAGGGCGTGTCGATCGTCGTGTCGACCTCGGAGCTCCCCGAGCTGCTCGCCCTCGCCGACCGATCGATCGTCCTCCATGAGGGCCGGCTCGCCGGGGAGCTCCCGGGTGGGGCGAGCCAGGAGGACGTCATGCGCCTCGCGACGGGCGGCCAGGAGGTCGCCGGAGCAGCGCCGGCCGCGGGTGACGACGGGGTGCCCGGCTGATGAACCTGCCCCAGGCCCTCTCGCTCCGGCGCGTCGTCACGGTCCGGTTTGCGATCGAGTCCGGGATCTACATCGCGTTCCTCCTCCTGTGCATCGCGCTCGCGATCGCCTCGCCGTTCTTCGCGACGCCGGACAACCTCCTGAACGTCGCCCTCCAGTCGTCGATCAACGCCCTGCTCGCGTTCGGGATGACGTTCGTGATCCTCACCGGCGGGATCGACCTCTCGGTCGGGTCGCTCCTCGCCGTCGGCGGTGCGGTCGCTGCGGCGCTGATGATCGGCGGCACCCCGTGGCCGCTCGCGGCGATCGCCGGGCTGGCCTCCGGGACGGTCCTCGGGTTCGCGAACGGCGTGTCCGTGACCGCGTTCCGGATCCCGCCGTTCATCGCGACCCTGGCGATGCTGTCGATCGCGCGTGGCCTGACCCAGCTGATCACCGGCGGCCGCCCCTTCACCGGCCTCGACCCGACGTTCACGCTCCTCGGCCAGGGTTCGATCGGCCCAGTGCCGGTCCCGGTGATGGTCATGATCGTGACGGTCGTCATCAGCTGGGTCGTCCTTCGCCACACCGTCTTCGGCCGGAGCGTGTACGCGGTCGGGGCGAACCGGGAGGCGGCCCGGCTGGCCGGTGTCCCGGTCTCGCGGGTGCTCCTCGGCGTCTACGTGATCTCTGGCTTCCTGTCGGCGCTCGGCGGGCTCGTCCTGACCGCGCGGCTGTCGTCCGCCCAGCCGACGGCCGGCGTCGGCCAGGAGCTCGACGCGATCGCCGCTGTCGTGGTCGGCGGCACGAGCCTTTCGGGCGGGGAGGGGAGCATCCTCCGGACCCTCGTCGGCGCGCTGATCATCGGGGTCCTGAACAACGGGCTGAACCTGCTCAACGTCGATCCGTTCATCCAGCCGATCGTCAAGGGCACCGTGATCCTCGTGGCGGTCGGGCTGGACCAGTTGAAGACGCGGGTCGCGGCCGCGTGACGGGGTCGCGACAGCGGCCCGGCGGGCACGGCCATCCATGGCAAAGGGGGAATGCATCGATGAACCGCAAGCGCGTGGCGGGCCTGTTCATGGCCTGCCTGTTCCTCGTCGCCTGCAGCCGGACGGGCGGCGGAAGCTCCGGCGCGCCAAGCGCGGGCGGGGGCGGTGCGACCGCGAGCGGCGGCGCCGCGGGTGGCGGTGGCGCCAGCACGATCGGACTCGCCCTGTCGACCCTGAACAACCCGTTCTTCGTCACCCTCCGCGACGGGGTCCAGTCGAAGGCGAGCTCGCTCGGCCTGCAGGTCCAGGTCGCCGACGGCCAGGACACGCTGTCGACCCAGCTCGGGCAGATCGAGGACTTCATCACGAAGAAGGTGGGCGTGATCATCGTCAATCCGGTCGACTCGGACGGGATCGTCCCGGCCGTCCAGAAGGCCAACCAGGCGAACATCCCGGTCATCGCGGTCGACCGCGCCGCGAACGGCGGCACCCTCGCGAGCTTCATCGCAAGCGACAACGTCCAGGGCGGCAAGATTGCCGGCGACCAGCTGGTCAAGCTGGTTCAGTCCGGCAACGTCATCCAGCTCGAGGGCGTGCCGGGAACGTCAGCCGCACGTGACCGCGGTCAGGGGTTCATGCAGGCGATCCAGGGCCAGTCGGCGGTCAAGGTCGTGGCCTCGCAGCCGGCGAACTTCGACCGAGCGACCGCGCTGAACGTCGCGCAGAACATCCTCCAGGCCCACCCGGACATCAAGGGTGTCTTCGCCCAGAACGACGAGATGGCGCTTGGGGCCGTCCAGGCGATCGATGCTGCCGGCAAGGGCGGCCAGATCACCGTCGTCGGATTCGACGCGATCCCCGACGCCCTCATGGCGATCGAGCAGGGCAAGATGGCGGCCACGATCGCCCAGCAGCCGAAGGTCATGGGCGAGACGGCCGCGCAGACGGCCAAGGACCTGCTCGGCGGGAAGCAGCCGCCGAAGGACCAGCCGATCGAGGTCAAGCTGGTCACGAAGGACAACGTCTCCCAGTTCAAATGATGCTCGCCTGCTGACCGAACGGCTGTTCCATTTCCGCCGTGTCCGGTACACTTCGTCGATCATGCCCCAGGACCAGCTCGTCGTTCGTGGCGCCCGCGAGCACAACCTGAAGGACGTCACGGTCGCGCTTCCACGCGACCGGCTCGTCGTCATCACCGGGCTCTCCGGCAGCGGCAAATCGAGCCTGGCCTTCGACACGATCTATGCCGAGGGCCAGCGCCGCTACGTCGAGAGCCTGTCTGCGTATGCCCGCCAGTTCCTCGGGCAGATGGAGAAGCCGGACGTCGACCAGATCGACGGCCTGAGCCCGGCGATCTCGATCGACCAGAAGGGCGCGAGCCGCAATCCACGGTCGACGGTCGGAACGGTCACCGAGATCTACGACCACCTCCGGCTGCTGTTCGCCCGGATCGGTCATCCACATTGCCCGAACGGCCACCCGATCGAGCGGCAGAGCGTCCAGCAGATCGTCGACCAGGTCCTCGCGATGCCGGAGGGCACCCGGCTCCTCGTCCTCGGCCCACTCATCAAGGACCGCAAGACCGAAGGCGACCGGGTCTTCGAGGCGGCCCGCCGGCAGGGCTTCGTCCGCGTCCGCGTTGACGGCGAGATGTACGACCTCGCCGAGGCGCCAAAGCTCGACCGCTACAAGCGGCACACGATCGAGGTCGTCGTCGACCGGTTCGTCGTCCGCCATGCCGAAGCGCCCGAAGGGGCCGAGCGCGGACCGGACGGCCGGCCGATCGACCCGGCGACCGGCCAACCGATCCCGGATCCCGACGCCGCCCGACTCGCCGACTCGGTCGAGACCGCCCTTCGGCTCGGTGAGGGGGTAGTGGTCATCGCTCCCGCACCGCGCGAGGGCGAGCCGCCGGCGTTCGAGGAGCGGCGGTACAGCGAGCGCTACACGTGCCCGTACGACGGATTCACCATGGACGAGCTCGAGCCGCGGAGCTTCTCGTTCAACTCGCCTCACGGCGCGTGCCCCGCCTGCACGGGGCTCGGGACGCGGCTCGAGATCGAGCCCGGCCTCGTCGTCCCTGATCGCGCGAAGAGCCTCGCCCAGGGCGCGCTCGTCCCGTGGTCCCGGATGCCCAACGACGCGTCGTGGCGGCTCAAGATCCTCGAATCGATCTGCCGCGCCCACGGCTGGGACTTCCACGCGCCGGTCCGCGACCTGCCGCCGGAGGCACTCGAATACCTGCTCTATGCCAGGAAGGACGAGAAGGTCGTCGTCCGCTACCGCCACGAGCGGGGCGAGAACACGTACACGGCGACGTTCGAGGGGATCGTGACCAACCTCGAGCGGCGCTACCGCGAGTCGGACTCCGACTACATCAAGGCCGAGCTCGAGAAGTACATGGTCACCCGGCCGTGCCCGACCTGCGGCGGACGGCGGCTCAAGCCCGAGATCCTCGCGGTGACCGTCGACGGCCGAAACATCTACGACGTCTCGACGCTGTCGATCACCGACGCCCTCGCGTGGATCGCCCAGCTCGGACCGAAGCTGACCGACCGCGAGCGGACGATCGCCTATCAGCTGTTCAAGGAGATCCGGGCGCGGCTCGGCTTCCTCGTCGACGTCGGGCTCGATTACCTGACCCTCGACCGGACGTCGGTGTCCCTGTCGGGCGGTGAGGCGCAGCGGATCCGGCTCGCGACCCAGATCGGGACGACGCTCATGGGCGTCCTCTACATCCTCGACGAGCCGTCGATCGGCCTCCACCAGCGCGACAATGCGAAGCTCATCGCGACGCTGACGCGGCTGCGCGACCTCGGCAACACGGTCCTCGTCGTGGAGCACGACGAAGAGACGATCCGGACGGCCGACTGGGTCGTCGACATCGGGCCTGGGGCCGGCGAGCACGGCGGCGAGATCATCGCGAGCGGACCGGTCGAGGCGCTCCTCGAGGAGCCGCGGTCGATCACCGGGGCGTTCCTCCGGGGCGAGCGGGCGGTTCCCGTGCCCGAGCAGCGCCGGCCCGGTAACGGCAAGGAGCTCGTCGTACGCGGCGCGCGAGAGCACAACCTCCACGAGGTCGACTTCCGGGTGCCGCTCGGCACCTTCACGGCGGTCACCGGGGTGTCGGGGAGCGGCAAGTCCACCCTCATCACCGAGGTCCTCTACCGCGCCCTGGCCCGCGAGCTCAACGGCTCGCGTGAGCCCGTCGGCGCGCATGACGCGCTCGAGGGCGCGCACCACATCGACAAGATCATCGAGATCGACCAGAGCCCGATCGGGCGGACGCCGCGGTCGAACCCGGCGACCTACACCGGGCTCTTTGCGCCGATTCGCGAGCTGTTCGCCGGCGTCCCGGAGGCGCGCGTCCGCGGCTACTCACCGGGCCGGTTCTCGTTCAACGTGAAGGGCGGCCGGTGCGAGAACTGCAAGGGCGACGGGATCCTGAAGATCGAGATGCAGTTCCTCCCGGACGTCTACGTGACGTGCGAGGTCTGCCACGGCAAGCGCTACAACCGCGAGGCGCTCGAGATCCACTACAAGGGGAAGTCGATCGCCGACGTGCTCGAGATGACGATCGAGGAGGCGCTCGACTTTTTCTCGGCCGTCCCGAACGTCCGGACGAAGCTCCAGACGCTGTACGACGTTGGGCTCGGGTATGTCCATCTCGGGCAGCCGGCGACGACGCTGTCCGGCGGTGAGGCGCAGCGGGTCAAGCTCGCGACCGAGCTGTCGCGACGGGCGACGGGGCGGACGCTCTACGTCCTCGACGAGCCGACGACCGGGCTCCACTTCGCCGACGTCGAGAAGCTTCTCGAGGTGCTCCACCGGCTCGTCGACGGCGGCAACACCGTCCTCGTCATCGAGCACAACCTCGACGTGATCAAGACGGCCGACTGGATCGTCGACCTCGGGCCGGAGGGGGGCGCGCGCGGCGGCCGGATCATCGCCCAGGGGACGCCCGAGGAGGTCGCGGCCACGCCCGGCTCGGCGACGGGGGAGTACCTGGCGCGGGTGCTGCGCGGCGAGCCGCTCGTGCCGCTGAGCGACGTGACATTCGCCGACGATGCGGGGCGAGGCGACGGCCGCAACGGCCGGGCCAACGGCAAGGCCGAGGCGCCGGTCCGGATCACGCCGAGCCGGAAGCGAGCGGCCGCCGCGCGGTAGCGCCCCGGCGGGCGACGATCGCCCTATCGGGCGGATCGCATCGCCGATCGTGAAAGCGCTCTCTTGACACGCAGTGATAGCGTTCGGAGGACGTGTGAGAGCGCTCTCACAAACCGCGCAGCCAGATAGCGCAACCGAGGGAGAAGGATGCCGAGCGAATCCGGCAACGGTCGCGGCGCAACCCTCGATGCGGTCGCCCGCGCTGCCGGTGTCTCCCGGGCCACCGTGTCCCGGGTCGTCAATGGCAATCCTCGCGTAAGCCCGGAGGCCCGGAAGGCGGTCGAGCGCGCCGTCGAGCGTCTCGGCTACATCCCGAACCCGGCGGCTCGCAGCCTCGTCACGCGGCGGAGCGACAGCGTTGGCCTCGTGATCGCCGAGCCCGCGGTGCGCCTGTTCGAGGACCCGTTCTTTCCGCGCCTGCTTCGGGCGATCGGGACGGAGCTCGCCGACCGTGAGCTCCAGCTCGTCCTGCTCATGCCGCAATCGACTCGAGAGGAGTCCCGGATCCAGCGCTACCTCGTCTCCGGGCATGTCGACGGTGCGCTTCTCGTCTCGCTCCACGGCGACGACCCGCTCCCATCGCAACTCGCGACCGCCGGCGTCCCGGTCGTGGTCGGTGGTCGCCCTCCGAAGAACTCGCGGGTGAGCTTTGTCGACGTCGACAACGTCCAGGGCGGTCGCTCCGCGGCGGAGCACCTGATCGCACGAGGCCGGCGCACGATCGCGACGATCTCGGGTCCGGCGGACATGCCGGCCGGGATCGACCGTCTCGCCGGGTACCGCGAGGCCTTGGCGACCGCCGGTCTCGAGCGCCACGCGAGCCTGGAGGCCGCGGCCGACTTCACGCTCGAGGGCGGAGAAGCGGCCATGGCCGGTCTGCTCCGCGTCCGTCCGGATCTCGACGCCGTCTTCGTCGCGTCCGACCTGATGGCCGTCGGCGCTCTGCGCACGCTTCGCGCCGTGGGGCGTCGCGTCCCCGAGGACGTGGCCGTCGTCGGCTTCGACGACTCGGTCGCTCCGACGCTCGATCCGCCGCTCACCAGCGTTCGCCAGCCGATCGAGGAGATGGGGCGCGAGATGGTCCGCCTGCTCCTCGACCGACTGTCCCATCCGTCGACCGTGCCGCGCCGCGTGATCCTCGAACCGCGGCTCGTGGCGAGGACGTCGAGCGAGGAGAGACCAGCGAGGGAGGGACATCGAGCCAACAGCACCTGACCGGCGGCATGCAGGAGGAGTCGATCGACCGTCCCAGCGCATGAGGAGGAGTCAGCGATGCCATCCCAGCGAAGTAGACCCGGACTGCCGCGATCGGTCGCGGCGCTACTCGGCGTCATCGTGCTCGTCACGGCCGCATGCGGCGCGAGCACCGTGCCGAGCCCTTCGACGAGCCCGCAGTCGACGACGGCCACGGGCGCGAGCCAGACGCCGATCGCGATCACACCCGCGCCCGTGGCGACCGGCGCGGGCGGCCTCACCGCCGACGGCAAGGTGTTGATCCGCTGGTTCGTCGGCCTCGGGACCGGCGCCCAGCCCGATCAGATCGGCGACGAGCAGGCCGTCGTCGACGAGTTCAACAAGTCGCAGGACAAGATCACCCTCAGCCTCGAGATCTACCAGAACACGACCGCCTACGACATCCTGAGCACCCAGATCGCCGCCGGGAACGCGCCGGACATCATCGGCCCGGTGGGCTTCCGCGGCTTCTACGCATACGGCGATCAGCTCCTTGACCTTGAGCCGTACATCGCCAAGACCGGCTTCGATACCGCCGGCATGGACCCTGCGATCCTTGCCGCCTACAAGGAGGGCTTCGGCGCCCAGGTCGGCATCCCGTTCGCGATCTATCCGTCGTTCCTGTACTACAACAAGGCCCTGTTCGACGAGGCCGGCGTGCCGTATCCGCCCCACAAGATCGGCGAGCAGTACGACGGCAAGCCGTGGAACTGGGACACGCTGACCGAGCTGGCGAAGAAGCTGACGGTCGACGCGACCGGCAACGACGCGACCTCGGCGAAGTTCGACAAGCAGCACGTCGACCAGTGGGGCTATTACATGCAGTGGACCGATCCGCGCGGCTGGGGGACCCAGCGTGGTGCCGGTTCGGTCGTCGACGGGAGCGGGAAGGCAGCCATCCCGGCCAACTGGGTCGAGGCGTGGCAGTGGTACTACGACGGGATGTGGAAGGACCACTTCATCCCGACCGGCAGCGAGAACCGCTCGGACCTCCTCGGTCCCGACAACGCCTTCCAGTCGGGCCACGTCGCGATGGACTTCGTCCACCTCTGGTACACGTGCTGCGTGTGGCCAGCGGAGGGTGCCCCGAAGGTGAAGACCTGGGACATCGCGGTCCCGCCGGCTGATGCGAGCGGCAAGACGACGGCGAAGCTCCACGCCGATACGTTCGGGATCATGAAGGCGACGAAGCACCCGGACGAGGCCTTCCAGGTCCTGACCTACCTGCTCGGAAACGACAAGCTGCTGGCGCGGTACGGGGGGTTCCCGGCCGTCAAGAGCAAGCAGGCCGCCTTCTTCACGACGCTCGACAAGCGCTTCGCGCCGAACAAGGTCGACTGGCAGGTCGCGCTCGACATGCTCGCCTACCCAGACGTGCCGAGCCATGAGGCCGACATGCCGAACTTCCTCAAGGCCGATGCCGCGATCAAGGCGTTCCAGGAGAAACTGATCACGACCGAGGGGCTCGACATCGCAACGGAGGCGGAGGGCCTTCGGTCGACACTCCAGTCGTTGTTCGACCAGGCGAGCTAGCGATCGATCCGGCAGGGCGCGCCGTTCCTCCAGCGGCGCGCCCTGGACACCATCGAGCGAGGGACGGATGGCGACGACCCAGCAGCCCGCGACCCTCGCCGGGGTGCTCAGGCACGACGAGCCGGCCCACGGTGGGATCGGCGGCATGGCCCGGCGCGAGGAGCGCTGGGGCTACGTCTTCATCGCCCCCTGGCTGCTCGGCTTCGTGCTGTTCACCGCACTGCCGATGGCCGCCGCCCTCGCCTTCAGCTTCACGGACTTCGACCTTCGGCGACCCGACGAGATTGCCTTCGTCGGGCTCCGGAACTACGAGCGGCTGCTCGCCGACCGGGACGTCGCGCAGTCGCTGGTGACCACGTTCCGGTTCATCGCGGTGACCGTCCCGCTCAACCTTGCCGTCGGGCTCGGGCTCGCCGTCCTGCTGACGTCGCCCCGGGTCGCCGGAAAGGCGCTCCTCCGGACGCTGTTCTACCTGCCGATCCAGATCCCGCTCGTTGCGGCGACGCTGATCTGGCTCGGCGTCCTTAACGGCTCGAACGGCTGGGTCAACCAGCTGCTGGAGTTCGTCGGGATCCGCGGGCCGGACTGGATCGGCGACGCCTCCTGGGTGCCGGTGTCGCTCGCGCTGATCGGGATCTGGGGCGTCGGCAACATGATGCTGATCTTCATCGCGGGGCTCCAGGGGGTGCCGACCGAGCTGTACGACGCGGCGAGGGTCGACGGTGCCGGCGCGTGGACGTCGTTCCGACGGATCACCCTTCCGCTGATCACCCCGGTCGTCTTCTACAACCTCCTGATCAGTCTCGTCGTCAGCTTTCAGGTGTTCGTCCAGCCGTGGGTCCTGAAGAACGGGATCCCGGATGAGGCGACGAACCTCTTCAACGTCAACCTCTACCGCGAGGCCTTCGTCTTCAACCAGCTCGGTTACGCGTCGGCGCTCGGCTGGGTGCTGTTCGTCGTGATCCTCGCGGTGACGGTCGTCCTGTTCCGGACGTCGCGGCGATGGGTCTACTACGCGGGCGAGCGGTGACGACGATCAGCCTCCGCGGCGTGGGAGGCGATCGTTCGGACCCTGCCCGAGCCGCGTCCCGGGCCATCCGCCGCTTTACCGGCCGCGCCGTCATGACGTTCGCCGCCCTCACGATCCTTGCCGGGTTCCTGATGCCGCTCGCGTACATGGCGCTGACCTCACTGAAGGACCAGGCGCAGATGACAGACGGGTCGGCGCCGCTCCTCCCGGCAACCCAGCGGACGTTCGCGTGGGGCGGTGAGGCCTATCCGGTCCTCCGCGTTCCGATCGACGGCACGATCCGCGAGCTGGCGATCATCCGGAAGGGCCGAGAGGAATCGGCGTTCATCGATCCTGCCAGCCCGAACGGCGCGACGATCGTCTGGGCGGGGCGCTGGCGGACGCTCGAGCCGGCGTACGAGCTGGAC
>Ga0255338_1004231_pt1 | contig 15315 bp, 12 predicted proteins | sample MeOH1_35cm_T4_19_FD_203715 | JGI IMG/M metagenome (GOLD analysis project Ga0255338, IMG submission 203715) | Sandy soil microbial communities from University of British Columbia, Vancouver, Canada - MeOH1_35cm_T4_195 | ecosystem: Engineered > Artificial ecosystem > Sand microcosm > Unclassified ...
GAAGGCCGTCACCTCGCGGATCATGTAGCGCATGAAGAACGGGTCCCGGCGCCACCAGCCCTGCATCGGGCGAACATAGCCCTTGCGGGCCGCGGCATATCGGCTCATTTGGACTCTCCTTTGGGCGAGAGGAAGCGCAGGAAGTAATCCTTGGCGCTGTTCACCTTGTTCTGGTTCACCGCGTTGGCAGGGTCCACGCCCTTGGGGCAGACCTCGGAGCAGTAGCCCACGGCCGTGCAGCTCCACACGCCCTCCTCGGTGCTGAGGATCTCCATGCGCTCGGCCCGGCCGCCGTCGCGCGAATCCGCGTTGTAGCGGTGCGCCAGGGCCAGCACGCCGGGACCGGTGAAGTCCGGATTCAAACCGAACTGCGGGCAGGCCGCATAGCACAGCATGCAGTTGATGCACGAGCTGAACTGCTCGAACTGCTCGAGCTGCGCGGGCGTCTGTATGTACTCGCCGTCGCTCAGCTTGCGCGGCTCCTTGGGGATGATGTAGGGCTTGACGCTCTCGAGCTTCTTGACGAATTCGCCGACGTCGACGATCAGGTCGCGCTCGATCGGGAAGTGCGCCAGCGCCTCCACCCGCACGGGCCCCGGCTGCAGGTCGCGCAGGAAGGTCTGGCACGAGAGTTCGGGCTTGCCGTTGATCATCATCCCGCAGCTGCCGCAGATGGCCATGCGGCAGGACCAGCGGAAGCTGAGTGTGCCGTCGAGCTCGTCCTTGATGTACTGCAGGCCCTGCAGCACCGACATGTCGTCGGTGTAGGGGACGTAGTAGCTTTGCCAGACGGGGCGCTCTTCCTCCTCGGGCCGATAGCGCAGCACCTGGATTTCGATTCGTTTGCCGTCAGGCATGTGCCAACTCCTTCGCCTTGCGGTCCGCTTCCTCGCCGGCGGCGCCGTAAGCGCGGGTGCCGGGTTGCGAACTCGTGATCTTCACGGGGCCATAGTCGATGCGCGGCGCGTCCTGACCGGCGTAATGCGCCAGCGAGTGCTTGAGGAAATTCGCGTCGTCGCGCTGCTCGTAGCCGTCCAGCCGCTGGTGCGAGCCGCGCGATTCCTTGCGGTTGAGCGCGGAGTGCGCCATCGCCTGCGCCACGTCGAGCAGGTAACCCAGCTCGATGGCCAGCAGCCAGTCGGTGTTCCAGCCCTTCGAGTGGTCGTCCACCTGCACGCGCTGGTAACGCTCCTTGAGTTCGGCAAGCTTGTCGCAGGTGGCCTGCATGGTGTCCTGCATGCGGTAGATGCCGCAGCCGTCCTCCATGCTTTTGGCCATCTCCCGGCGCAGCGTCGCGATGCGTTCCGTGCCGTCGGTGCGCGCCACGAAGGACATCGCCTTGCGCTGCGACTCTTCGGCCAGCATGTGAATCTTGTTCGCGTTGCCCTCCGGTGCCGACTTGGTGTACACGGCCGCCTCGACACCGGCCACCTTGCCGAAGACGATCAGCTCCGTGAGCGAGTTCGAGCCCAGGCGGTTCGCGCCATGCAGGCCGACGCTGGAGCACTCGCCCACCGAGTACAGGCCCGGCAGGGGCGCCGCAGTGAGGGCATCGGCCGTGATGCCGCCCATCGTGTAGTGCACGGCCGGCAGCACGGGAACGCACTCCTTGGCCGGGTCGACGCCGAGGTACTCGACGGCCAGCTCGTAGATCTGCGGCAGGCGCTCGCGAAGCTTCTTCTCGCCCAGGTGTCGCAAGTCGAGATGGACGTAATCGCCCCAGCGCGGATCGGACAGGGTGCGGCCCTTCTGTTTTTCGTGCCAGTAGGCCTGCGAGAGCCGGTCGCGCGGACCGAGCTCCATGGCCTTGTTCACAGGAGTCGGCGAGGCCGGCCCGAGGCCGTAGTCCTGCAGGTAGCGGTAGCCGTCCTTGTTCAGCAGGAAGCCGCCTTCGCCGCGGCAGGCCTCGGTGAAGAGCAGGCCGGTGCCGGGCATGCAGGTGGGGTGGTACTGCACGAACTCCATGTCGCGCAGCGGCACGCCGTGGCGGTAGGCCAGCGCCATGCCGTCGCCGGTGACGATGCCGCCATTGGTGTTCTCGCGGAACACGCGGCCGGCGCCGCCGGTGGCGATGATCACCGACTTGGCCTGGATCAGGCGGAAGTCGCCGGTGGCGATCTCGATCGCGACCACGCCCTGCACGCGCCCGTCATCGACCACCAGGTCGCAGCAGAAGTGCTCGTCGAAGCGCTTGATCGACGGGTACTTCATCGATGTCTGGAACAGCGTGTGGAGCATGTGGAAGCCGGTCTTGTCGGCGGCGAACCAGGTGCGCTCGATCTTCATGCCGCCGAAGGCGCGCACGTTGGCGTGGCCGTCGGCCTTGCGGCTCCAGGGGCAGCCCCAGTGCTCCATCTGCACCATCTCTTCGTGGGCCTGGCCCACGAAGAACTCGACCACGTCCTGCTCGCACAGCCAGTCGCCGCCCGCCACGGTGTCGTGGAAGTGGGCTTCGAGGCTGTCGTGCGCCTGGGTGACCGCTGCGGCCCCGCCCTCGGCGGCCACGGTGTGGCTGCGCATGGGGTAGACCTTGGAGATCAGCGCGATGCTGAGCCTGGGGTCGGCCTCGGCGACGGCGATCGCGGCCCTGAGGCCCGCGCCGCCCGCACCGATGATCGCGACATCTGCCTTGAATGTTTCCATATGTCTCTTTTCAGCGAATGAGCACCAGCTTCTGGTACAGCCCGCCGTAGTAGGTTTCCTTGGACAGGGACGCCGGTTGCGCGGCCCGGGGCATGAATTCCTGGATCTCGTTCTCCCACAGGTCCATGGCGTACGGCTCGAGCCGCCTGAACACGCCCGTCATCAGCAGGCGCAGCGGGTGCCACGGCCGGGGCAGGTGGTAATCCACGATCACCACGCGGCCGCCCGGCTTCACGACGCGCCACGCCTCGGCCAGCGTCTTGCGGCGCACGTGCTCGGGCTGCTCGTGCAGGAGGAAGAACAGGAGCACCTGGTCATAGCTCGCGTCGGGCATGGCCAGCGAGGAGGAGTCGCCCTGGATCAGGGCGATACGCTCGTCGGCGGGGAACTTGGAGGCGAGGTTCGTGAGCTGGATCGGCAGGATGTCCACGACGTCCAGTCGGGCGTCGGGGGCCAGCCGGTCGCGCAGGCGCGGCGTGATGTTGCCGTAGGCGCAAGCCACCTGCAGCGTCTTGCCGGTGATGGTCTCGCCCAGGTCGGCGAGCGCCGCATCGCGCAGTCGCCCGTAGTTGCCGAAGAGGATCAGGTTGACCAGCCACTCGCGCTCGAAGACCTGGACGGCGTTGGGGTGGACATACGCCCACCAGTACACCTGCTCCAGGTAGCGCGGAATCGGCAGGGGGGGCACCGGCGCGGGCGCAGGCGCCGCGAAACCGGCATCGGCCAGGGTGGGCGGCGGCATGTGGGGTCGCTCGATGCGGTTGGCGAACGCTTACTGCGCCAGGATGAACTGGACGAGGTTCTTCAAGCCGGCCGCATCCTTGGCGGCGACGGCCTTGTGCTCTTCCTCGGTGCCGTCATCCATCTTGACCTTGGGGCTCTTGGTGAGGAACTCGGTCAGCTTGGCTTCGGCGTCGGCCTTGCCTTTGTACTTGGCGGCGGTCTTCTGGAACGACGGGCCCTTCTTGGTCTTGTCGACCGAGTGGCACTTGGTGCAGCCGTTGTCCTTGGCCACCTTGTTGGCGGCGTCGGCGTCGACGGCCGCGGATGCGGGGAGCGCAAAGGCAAGGGTGGTTGCGGCTGCGGCGATCAGGTAGGTGACTTTCACGGTGGGCTCCTGTCAATGAAATGAAGGTTGATGGACACATGGTGCAACGGGCCATACCGTGCACCGTTGACAAAAATCAAGCGCGACCGGGCGCCTGCGCGGAATCGGAAAATGCTGAGAGGGGTGAGCGGCAGGGCGCGAGGCGCCCGTCAAAGCGCGTCCCGCCCCTGCGTTCACGGCCAGCGGCGCACGTACGTCACGCCGACGAACGTGACGTTCTGCGTGGGCTTGCGCACGATCGTCGTGCCGTCGGAGTAGACGAAGGGAACCCCGTTGAAGCCCCAGGCCCAGTCGGTCCACCTGGTCCGCTGGTGCACCAGGTCCAGCCTGATGCTGGACACCTTGTCCAGGGTGTACCTGCCGAACACCTTCAGCGTCGTCTGCCGGAACACCGTGTCGGGCAGGCCGCCGGTGGCCGCCAGCAAGGCGGCGGCTTCGCCGCCCGCGCCGGCATCGAGCGTCTGGGCGTACTCGCTGCGGTCGTCCATGAACGAGAGGTTCCCGCCCACTTCCAGGTTGGCCATGGGCTTGCCGGTGAAACCCAGCCCCAGCGTGGTGGCCGTGTTGTCGAAGGCCATGAAGGCCGCTTCGGGGCGCGCCTGGTCCAATTCCTGCTGGCCGTAGGAGACGAAGCCGTTCAGGTTCCACTTGTCGTTCACGGCGTAGGTGGCGTCCAGGCTCAGGGAATTCATGGCCGACTTGCGCAGCCCGTAGGCGCTGGGGGAGCTGAACTTGTCGCGGCCCACCTCGGCCACGCCTTGCAGCGCCAGCTTCTCGTTCGGCTGCCAGTCGGCCGACAGCTTGAGCTTGTCGCGGTGGCGGTCGGCCAACGTCGGCATGAAGATGCCGTTGTTGTAGGCAAAGCCCGCCGCTGCCGCGTCGGTGACTTCGGTGACGCCCCGCCCGCTGTTGTCCAGCAGCCAGTTGGAGCCGTCGCGCCGGCTGCTTTCGAGGCTGATCGCGCCGCTGAGGTTCTCCGACATGCGCCGCCGCAGTTCGGCGCGCACGCCGACTTCCTCGGTATCCTGGCGCAGCGCCGTGATACCGGCCACCGCCGCCGTCGGCGTGAAGGTGCCGCGGTCGATGGAGTGATAGTCGATGCCGACCGTGCCGCGCCAGTCGCTGGTGATCTGGTAGCCCGCCTGCGCCTTGGCCTGGATGTCGGTGCGGGGCAGCTGGCGGTTGGTGTAAGTCGAGGTGCCCTCGACGTTGTACAGGGCGAGCTTGGTGTCGTCGTCCTTGTGCTGGTAGCGCAGGTTGCCCGACAGGGTCAGCTTGGGGTCGGGCCGCGAGGTGATGCCCACTTGCGCGAGCGTGGTCGCGACCTTGCCGCCGAGGTCCGCCACGCCCACCGGCGCGCCGGTCAGGCCCGCGACCAAGAAGTCCTGGTGCTGGGTGGCTTGCGAGTACGCCAGCTTGAAATTGAGCTTCGTCGAGGCCGATAGCCCGTACGTGCCCGTCACGTCCAGGTGGTGTGCCTGGTTGTCCGGGGGCAGGGCCACCGGGTTGTTGAGAAGGGGCTGCAGGCCCGTGGAAAGGGGCAGGAGCTGGCCCACGGCGTTGTAGAGCGCACCCGGAACGACCGGGTTCAGGCTGCCGTGTTCGTTGCGGTAGAACGAGCCGTAATAGCCCCCCGAGAGGTTCAGCCGCTCGCCCGCGTAGGTCACGCGTCCTTCGACCTGGCTGTGGTTCGCGTCCACCGGTTCGGGGATCATCAGAACGGCCCAGCCGGCTTCGGCCGCGTTGGTGAAGCGGCATCCGGGTGCGATCGGGCTGGGGCAGGCCATCCCGATGCCCCACAGGCGCGAGCCTTCCTTCTTTTCGGTCTTCACGCTGGCATCGATCTGGACGCGGCTGGAGATCACCTTGGAGAAGTCGAAGCCCAGCGCCGATCGCTTGATCCTGAAATCGTAGTCCGAGCCCGTGCCCGGCCCGCCGGGCAGCACCACCACCTGCGGCGTCGTGCTTCCGGCGCCGACCAGGCCGGTATTGGCGAAGGCGGTTTCGTTGCGCGTGGATTCGCTGTAGCCCGCGCCGAGCTTCCAGTCCCCCGGCTTCTTCCAGCGCAGCCCCAGCTCGCGGTTGCGGTTCAGGAGGTCGATCGCCTGGAACTCGATGACCGTGCCCTTGGCGTCGTCGCGCCGGTAGTAGTCGGCCCCGAAGATGCCGAAGGCGTTGCTGTCGGGCCGCAGGCCGTTGTACTGGTCGTACTGGGAGCGGTCTTCGCGGTCGCCGCTGACAAGGCCGATGCCCACGCTCGCGGAGCCTTCGACGGCCGGCGCGGTCTGTGACCACGCCGGGCCGAAGGCCGCCATGAGTGCGAGTGCCAGGACTGAAGGAGAGAGTCGGTCGGGCAGAGTCATGATTTCCGTCTTTCAGTTCAGCGCATCTGGAAGCGGGGCGTCGGGTTGGTCGCCGACGGGTTGTTGGAACCGTGCACCTGCGTGTGGCAGTTGGTGCAGCTGCGGCCCTGCCATATGTTCACGACGTTCTTGCCGCCGCTGATGCTGGTGATCGACGAAGACAACTGGCCGCCGGCAGCCGGCGGGAACACGCCCGGCTGGCCGCCCACGGCGCCGACGCCGCCCGCGACGTGCGGGGTGTGGCACTGCTGGCACAGCATCGGGGGCCGCGCCTTCAGCATCGCGGCCACGGTGCTGCCGTGCGGGTTGTGGCAGCTCGCGCAATCCTGCGTCACCGGCTCGTGCGAGTGCACGAAGGGCCCGCGCTTCTCGGCATGGCAGGTGTAGCAGGTGTCGTTGGTGCTGTCGCGCTTGGCCAGCTTGGGCCCGGCGGAGCCGTGCGGGTTGTGGCAGTCCGAGCAGGTCATCTTGCCTTCGGGCAGCGGGTGGTGCGAAGGCCGGGCGAGCTGCGTGCGCTGCTCCTTGTGGCAGGTGAGGCAGACATCGGTCTGGGTCGCGCGGGCCAGGGACTTGTCCTTGTTCGTGTGGTTCTGGTGGCAGGACGAACACGCGAGGTTGGACGTCTCGTGCTGGCTGCCGCCCCACATCGCGCGCTTGCTGTCCTTCTGGTGGCAGGTGAGGCAGGCGCCGTTCATGTCGGCCACGGGCGTTTTCGACTTCTTGCCGAAGACGCGGTCGGGCGCAGGGCGGTCTTTCAGTTCCGCCGGCTTGTTGGCGTGCGTCGGGCTCGGTCCGTGGCAGGTGACGCAGGTCGGCGCGCGCGCATCGGCGACGGCCGAGTGCGCATGCCGGCTGCTGTCGGCCAGGTCTTCCTCGTCGTGGCACTTCACGCAGGCGGCCGAAGCCGCCGCGTCGACGCCGGCCGCCGAGGCGATCCCGGCCATGCCCGCCAGCCCGAACAGGCCGAATGCCGTGATGGTTAACGCTCGCATGATCCGCATCGCATCTCCTCGGGCTGACGGTTGCCGGACCTTGCTGCCGGCAAGCGATTCTTGATTCATGAAAGCGTCCTCGCCTACTTCTGGCCGTGGACGATGTCCACGCCCTTGAAGACGCCGGCCGAGTGGCAGTCGGCGCAGATTTCCTGCGTCTGCATCGACTGGGCCTGCGTGCGGTTGCCGTAACTGGCGCTGCCGAAGCTCGTCACGTGGCCGATCGCGGCCGGTGAGTCGTGGCACGCCGTGCAGCTGGCTGCCTTCGGCGAGATCACCAGCCACTTCATCGGGTCGGTCACGCCGGCGGGCTTGGACACCACGGCGCCGAGGGGGCTGCGGTCCACCTTGTACGAGTTGTTCACGTGGCAGGCGTTGCAATTGAGCCCGACGCCGGGGTAGGCGACTTCGGCGGCATAGTTCTCGGCGGCCGAGACCGCGTTGCCGGTGTAGCCCGCGCTGCGCGCGGCCGCCGTCACGATGTCGGCGATGGTCTGGAACGTGTTGCCCGCCGCGACGGCCGTACCGGCCGGGATCACCGTGGTGGACACGTTGTTGATCGTCACCTTCTGGTCGGCCAGGAAGCTGCCCGCGAGCGTGAGCTTGCCGGTCTTGTCGAACTGGCCCTGCACCGGGTTGCCGTGCGTGAACGGGTAGTTGCGCTTGGAGTTGCCGTGGATGCCGTGGATCATCCGCTTGAACTGGTAGGACTCGTTGAGCGCCAGGCCGTTCGTCATCACCGTGGATGACACCTTGTTCACGTCATGGCAGACCACGCAGGCTTCGACCGTGTTGCGCGCACCGCCGTGGAAGGCGTTCGCCAGCGTGTTCGAGCCGGAGGTGGTGCCCAGCGCGCCGTGGCAGACGTTGCACTTGTCGTTGGACACGATCACGCGGCGCGGGGTCAGCGGGCCGCTCAGGGCGACATCGGCGTAGGTGTGCTGAACGACCACGCTGACGAGCTCGGCCGGGACAGCGACAGGGCGCGGATCCGTGGCGGACTTGACCTCGAGCTTCGGCTCCTTGATCTGCCCGATGCTGACCACGCGGGCGGTGCCGGCGGCGAACGAGGTGGTGCTGTCGGCGGGCACGGTGATCGTCACCGTGTAGTGGTTGGCGCCGTCGTTCGTGCCCTTGTAGGCGAAGGCGTTGGCGCCGCTGCCGCCGTTGTTGTTGGCGGAGAACTCGGTCACGGCGGTATTCTGCCCGACCATATTCTGGTAGGCCAGGTAGAAGCGCAGGTTGCCGAACTTCGTGTTGCTGCCGCAGGCCAGCGTGGCGCCGGAGCCGGTGCAATCCGAGGTCACCAGGCTGTAGGCCGCGTTGTTGCTCGTCGGGTTGGACAGGAAGTACTTGACCGTCACCGCGCGAGTGGCTGCGTCGTACGCCACACCCTCGATGTTCATCTTGTAGTTGGCCGCGTTTTCCTCGTTCTGGTTCCAGTGCACGCGCTCCGGTGCGACGGCGCTTCCGGGGCTGTGGCAGCCCAGGCAGGCGCTGTTGGGCATCAGTGTGGCGGGTGCGAGCGGGTCCTGGCCGTTGTTCAGGACGGTATGCGTGGCGAGCCAGTCCGAGCCGGGCTTGCTGGCGTGGCAGGTCAGGCAGGCCTCGCGGCTGGCCTTGGTCTTCCAGTTGTCGCCCTGCGGGGTCAGCGGGTTGGCGGCGGTGTGGCACTTGGTGCAATTGCGCAAGTCCTGCGGGAAGCCCACTTCCGCGTAGTCGTGCTTGCTGTTGCTGAAGCCCCAGATCGTGTAGTCCTCGCCGCCCTTGCCGGCGTCGAGCTTGGCCTTGAGCAGCTTGCCAGAGTGGATCTTGTGCACCATGGTGGAGAGCGTGAGCACGTTGCCGCTGTTGGCGTCGGTGGTGCCGGGGTTGTGGCACAGCACGCAGAACTGGGTGTCCACCCGTCCGCCGCCGTGCAGCGCCAGCTTGTCGTGGCAGCCGTTGCAGGAGTCGATGTCCACCATCCGGCGTGTTTGCGCGGCGGTGGCCGGCACGGAATTGCCGTTGGCGTCCACCGTGAAATCGAAATAGGGGTTGACCAGCACGGTCTCGCCGGCCGCATTCTTGTAGCTCAGCTGGATCGCGACGCGGTGTGTGCGGTTGGGCTCGAACACGACGCCGTTGGTCTTGCTCGGGTCCTTGATGTCGGTCTTGAAGGTGTACGTGTAGTAACCCTCGGGATTGAGCTTGAACTGCTCGGCGATCAGCGCCGCAGTCGTTTCCTTGGTGTCGGAAGTCGCCTGCCTGGCCGTTGCCAGGACGGGCGTGCCGTTGGGGCCGACGCCCGCGGTGGCGGTCTCGGTCCGGTAGATGTAGTTGACCCATTGGTCGAGGTTGCCGTTGGTGCCGGGCACCAGCTTGGCGATCGCGAAACTCACGTTCGTGATCGCCAGGTCGGTTTTCACCCGTCCATCCGAGAAGACGGCGAAATTCACCTTCGGCGGGCTGTTGATGACGACCGCCGGCACGCCGGCGTTCTGCAGCACCGTGAAGGAGGCTGAATCGCTGGTCGAGGTGTCGTTCGCGGGAGAGGACGCGGCGCTGTCGAGCGCGGCTTTCAGCGGCCCTGACGCGACTGGCGGAGTCGTGACTCCGCCAGTGTCCGTACCGCCGCCCCCACCGCCTCCACAGCCGGCAACAGCCAGCGTGAACAGGACTGCAGCGCTTGTGCGAAGCCAGTAGTTTTTCACGTCATTACTCCTAAGATCGATTCCCGATCAACTTGGAGCCGGCCCGCCGGCCCGGCTCCATCGATTAGATCACTGTCACTACTGCGGCGGCAGCTTTTATCACTTCCTGTGGACGACGTCCACGCCCAGCGCCGTGCCGGGTGCGTGGCAGCCTTCGCACGATTCGAACACCAGGCCCTTGTTGAGCATGTCGTTCTGCGTGAAGTTGCCGAAGCTCGCGCCCACGGTCGTCACGTGGGTCTGCACGGTCTTGGAGTCATGGCAGGACGTGCAGGTCGCGGCCTTGGGCGAGAGGATCTGCCAGTCGAGCATGTTGGTCACGCCCGTCGCCTTGAACACCACGGAGCCGAGCACGCTCTTGTCCTGCTTCCAGGAATCCTTGACGTGGCAGTTCGCGCAGTTGGACAGGTTGCCCGGATACGCTACCTCAGCCGTGAAGTTGTCCGTGACGCCGGGGTACTGGTTCACGCAGGTGGCGGTGCCCAGGCTCGGGCCGCCGGCGACCTTGTTGGTGCCGTCCTTGTTGTACGAGCCGCCGACGTTCATGCAGTGCGTGAACGGGGTGGTGCGCTTGGAACCGCCGTGGATGCCGTGGATGAAGCGCTTGGCCTGGTAGGACTCGTGCAGGAACGAGCTCGTGTTGCCCGCGGCCAGCTGGCTGTCGCCGGCGACCGGGCCGGTCGTGCCGTCCGTCATCAGCGTGTAGCCGCCCGCCTGGTTGGCGTTGTGGCAGATCGCGCAGCCTTCTGCGTTGTTGCGGTGGCCCTTGTGGAAGCCGACCTTGGCGGCGCCCGTGGGCAGCCCGACGATGCCGTGGCAGTTGTTGCAGCTGTCGTTGCTGACGATCTGGCGGCGGGCGGCGGCTGCACCGGTGGCGATGTTGATTTCGCTGATGGTGTTCTTCACCGGGACGTAGGCCAGGTCCTCGTTCGTCGTCGGCGGCACCGCGCCCTTCGGGTTGCGCGTGACCGGGTCGATCCGGCGCTCGGAGACGGCGCCGACGATCATCACGCGGCCGGTGCCCTTGGCGCCCGCCGGGATCGTCAGGTCGACGGTGTAGTGGTGCGTGCCGTCGTCGACCCCGCGGTAGGCGGCGTAGTTGGCGGTGTTCGTCGTCTCGTCGGCCGTGACGCCGGGCAGTGTCTCGGTGCCGAGGTAGACCGCGAACATGCCGAACTTGTCGGTCGGCTTGCCCGGCAGGGCCGGGGGCAGCACGGCGTCCCAACGGTAGCTGGCGTTGCAGCCGACGATGCTCGCGCCCGCGAAGTCCGTGGTGGCGGCCGCGGTGCAGCCTTCGCGCAGGTCGTACGCGGCGCCGGTGGCGGGGTTGACGATGGAGTACTTGACCGTCAGCTTGCCGGTCGCGGTCGCGGTGGCAGCCGTCTTGACCGTCACCTTGTCGATCTTGGCTTCATACAGCGGCGCATTGGCCATCTCCTGGACCCAGTGCACGCGCTCCGCGCCGAACTGGCTGGCGGCGCCGTGGCAGGTGTTGCAGGTGGAATTGGGGATGGCGGCGGCCGAGGCGCCGAGCTTGAGTTCGGTGACGTGGACGTTGCTCCAGGCAGTGCCGGCGCCGGAGAGGTGGCAGCTCAGGCAGGCTTCCTTGGTGGGCGTGTTCTTCCAGTTGTCGCCCTGCGGCGTGGCCGGATTGGCCGCGGTGTGGCACTTCGCGCAGTTGTTGACGGGCTGCGGGAACCCGACTTCGGCGTACTCGTGCTTGCTGTTCGAGTTGCCCCAGATCGTGTAGTGCTCGCCTTGCTCCGCGAGGATCTTGCCGGCGTGGATCTTGTGGACCATGGTCGACAAGGTCAGCACGTTGCCGCTGTTCGCGTCCGTGGTGCCGGGGTTGTGGCACGTCACGCAGAACTGCGTGTCGACGCGCCCGCCGCCGTGCAGCGCGAGCTTGTCGTGGCACGTGTTGCAGGTGGCAATGTCGACCATCTTGCGGGTCTGGCTCGCGGTGGCGGGCACCGACTTGCCGGCGCTGTCGATCGTGAAGTCGTAATACGGGTTGACGCGCACGGTCGCGCCGGCGGCGTTCACGTAGCTCAGCTGGATCGCAACGCGGTGGGTCTTGGCGGGCTCGTACGTCACGCCATTGACCGAGTAGGGCGTGGTGCCCGCCGTCGCCGTCCAGTTGGGGTTCGTGACGTCGGCGCGGAACGTGTATGTGTAATACCCATCGGCGTTGTACACGAGCTGCGCGGCCGCGAGAGCGGTGTCCGTCTGCTTCGGATCCGACGTCGCCTGCTTGGCCGAGGCCAGGGCGGGCGTGCCGTTCGGGCCGACGCCGGCTGCCGCCGTTTCGGTGCGATAGATGTAGCTGACCCACTTGTCCGGGTCGCCATTGGTGCCGGGCACCAGCTTGGCGAACGTGAAGCTCACGTTCGAGAGGACCAGGCCCGTCTTCACTTTGCCGTCGGCGAAGACGGCGAAATTGACCTTGGGCGCGCTGTTGACCGTCACCGCGGGCACGCCGGCCGACTGCAGCACATCGAACGATGCGGTCGAGTTGGTCGACGTGTCGTTGGCGGCCTGGGCGGCCGCGGCCGCGAGGGCGGCCTGGACGTTCTGCGTGGGGGTGGGCGTGGGCGTGGGATCGGTGGTCGTGCCGCCGCCCCCTCCGCCGCCGCAGCCCGCGAGGGCAATGGTCAACGCCGCCGCGGCCGCTGTCCCGAATCGAACCAACATGAGCTTCATACGTGACTCCTGATGACGTGTGCTTGCTAAACCACCGAACGCGTTGCGCGAGCTTTTCTTCTTCAATCGGTCGCGCATCTCGTTCATCCTTGTTTTGGGTCAAAAGCCGGTGGTCTTGCTTGCGGTATAGGGCTCGTGCCGTAGAGGGAAAGCGGTAGGTCCATCAGCCTGTGCTTACGATTCTGGAACTCGATCAGGCCACGCGATATCGGAACCCGATCAAGATTTCCTTCGGAAAACTCCTATAGAAATTTCTAGAGGTGCAGCAACGGCGAGAGCACGCCGCCGATCACCGTGGATGCGGTGTAAAGCACTACCACCGCGGGCACCGCCGCGACGGCCGCCTTGATCAGGAACCAGAAGATCGTGCTGAACTTCATGTCGAGGTCGGAGACGGTGACGTTCAGCGATTTGCCCGAGTCCGGCGGCAGCGCGCCGCAATGCGGGCAACTGGCGGCCGAGTCGCTGATCTTCGACTTGCATTCGTAGCATTCGATGAGCACGGCTATTCCTTTCGTGTGGACGCGGCCGCGGCGGCGCTGGCCGGCATATCCGCCGGCGCCGCCTTCGCGGAGAAGAGCTCCTGCGGGCCGGCTCCGTCCGGCTCCTTGTGCGCGATCGCGAAATGGCACTCGATGCAGGTCAGGCCTTCCAGGCGGCCCTTCTCGTGCCGCTTGAGCGCCTTTTCGGTCTGCTTGTCCGGATCCATCTTGGCCGTGGTGTGGCAATGGCGGCACTCGCGCGAGTCGTTGCCCTTCATGTACACCCACACGCGCTTGGCGAGCTCGTAGCGCTTGGCCTCGAACTCCTCCTTCGTGTCGATCGAGCCGGTCCAGTGGCCCCAGACGTCGGACAGCAGCCCGAGCTTGGCCAGGTAGTTCGGCACGTATTCGTGGGGCACGTGGCAGTCGTTGCAGGTGGCGCGCACGCCGCTGCGGTTCACGTCGTGGATGGTGCCCTTGTGCTCCTTCTGCAGCGGCTGCATCTCGTGGCAGGCATTCGCGCAGAAGTGCTCGGAGTTCGCATACACCATGAACGAGCCGAACGAGGCGAAACTCACGCCGCCGACGGCCAGGCCCACGATAAGGATGAACAGGCTGCCGGGCCGGGAGCCCCAGCCGCGGATTCGTTTCAGGATCTTGAACATCTGGACCTTCTCCTTAGAAAATCGCGCTTCTCGGGATCAGGCTGCGGTCCACGTCGAGCTCCTGCGGGCCGGGGCCGCTCTTGGGCTCGTGGTGGGTGATGCCGAAGTGGCAGTCCACGCAGGTCAGTTTTTCGCGCTTGCCTTTTTCATGGCGCGCCACCGCGATCGGGGACTGCTTGTCGGGGTCCATGTTCGCGGGGGTGTGGCAATGCCGGCACTCGCGCGAATCGTTGCCCTTCATGTAGGTCCACACGCGCTGCGCCATCTTGGGACGCTGCGCCTCGAACTTCTCGCGGGTGTCCACCGTGTGCGTGACATGGTGGCTCCACAGGTCGTTGAGCGCGCCCATCTTGGCGATGTACAGCGGGATCGGCGCATGCGGCACGTGGCAATCGACGCAGGTGGCGCGGACGCCGGTGCGGTTCTTGTCATGACTCGAGCCGATGTACTCCATGTTGGAGTTGTTCGCCATCTCGTGGCAGCTGGTCGCGCAGAAGGCTTCCGTGCTGGTGTAGACCATGGTCGTGCCGAACAGGCCCAACCCCACCCACGCCAACCCGAAGCCGGCCGCGAGGACGACGATCGCCCTCTTGGCCGCGACCCACTTCCGCAGCTTGGAAATCACTCTTCTGGGCATCGTCGTTCCTTTCAGGAGCGATCCGGGACGCGCGCCTTCCCCGGCACGCCGAACGCGCGCCGGGCTCCTCTCGTCCCGCGAAACTAAGTCGTTACTGGGCCAGGATCCACTGCACGACGTTCTTGACCTCGGCAGCGTCCTTGGTCTTCAGGGACTTGTGCTCTTCCTTCTTGCCGTCGATCTCGATCGTCGGGCTGGTCGTGACGTGCTTGGTGAGCTTGTCCTCGGCGTCGGCCTTGCCCTTGTATTTCTTGGCGGTCTCCTTGAAGGACGGGCCATCCTTCTTCTTGTCCACCGAGTGGCATTTCAGGCAGTCGCTTTTCTTCAGCTGTGCCTGGGCGGCGTCGGCGTCGACGGCCGCGTGGGCGAGGGAAGCGGCCATGAGGCCGCCGGCCACGGCGAGGGAAATCAGCAATTTCATCTCAAGTCTCCTTTGCGACGGATGTCGTTCCACCACGGGGCGAGTTGGTCAACCACCCCTGAAAAATCCGATGCCGACCAGCGTGAGCAGCGTGAGGCCGATGGCGATCAGCGTGAAGCCCAGCGCCTTGGACAGCTTCACCTTCAGCGCCGACGGCGGATCCACCAGGCGCTTCTCCAGCTCGCCGCTTTCCAGAAGGCGCTTGTACTCGACGGTGTGTTCCTTCTTGAACTCGTCCAGCGGGAACGTGCCGGTGAACATCACCACGTCCACGGGGAACTTGTCCGGGCGGAAGTGGTTGTTGAAGAAGTGCACCGTGAAGAGGAACACCACCGCGAGGAAGGCCTCTTCACCGTGGAAGATGGCCGCGACGTTGAACACCCAGCCCGGCAGGAAGCCGCCGAAGAAGCCGGGCATCCACATGATCAGCCCGCTCACGCCGATGATCGTCACCCCCCAGAAGGGCGCCCAGTAGTCGAATTTCTCCCAGTACGTCCAGCGGTCGAACACCGGGCGCGGGCCCATGCCGAAGAACCACTTGAACATGGCGATGATGTCCTTCAGGTCCTGCAGGTTCGGCACCAGGGAGTTCGGGCCGAAGAGCTCGA
>Ga0255338_1004232_pt1 | contig 15314 bp, 7 predicted proteins | sample MeOH1_35cm_T4_19_FD_203715 | JGI IMG/M metagenome (GOLD analysis project Ga0255338, IMG submission 203715) | Sandy soil microbial communities from University of British Columbia, Vancouver, Canada - MeOH1_35cm_T4_195 | ecosystem: Engineered > Artificial ecosystem > Sand microcosm > Unclassified ...
TACGCCTGGCGCCGCCGCGCCAACGAGCGCGTGTTCGACGCACCGGTGACCTCCGTGCGGGCCGTGATGGGCGCTGCGACCCAGCATTGCTGGGTGGAGCGGCAGCAGGTCTCCGAGCCCGCGCGTGCCGACCGCAATCTCGGCGGCGCGATTGCCGGAGCGCTGCTCGGCGGCGTGCTGGGCCACCAGGTCGGGGGCGGCAGCGGCAAGGACATCGCCACCGTCGGCGGCGCCGTGGCGGGCGGCGTGATCGGCTCGAACGTGGGCCGCGGCGACGCCAACGTCATGGGCAGTCGCAATGTGCAGCGTTGCGAAAACACCGTCAGCGGCACGCCGGCGTACTGGGACGTGACCTACAACTTCCGCGGACAGGAACACCAGGTGCAGACCACTGCGGCACCAGGGACCACGATCGCGGTGAACCGCGACGGCGAGCCGAGGCAGTAGGACGGCCCGGCCTCGGACCCGCAGCGGGGCCGGGACGAGCAAACGCCCCGCACGCGGGGCGTTTTGCCTGGGGCGCCCCATGCGCGCGGCTACCGTGCGCGACACGACTCGCCGCTGGCGCCGGCCAGCGGCAGCGACACGACGAAACTGCTCCCCTGGCCTGTACCGCCGCTGCCTGCCAGCACCGTCCCGCCGTGGGCGTGCACCAGCTCGCGCACCACCGCCAGGCCGACGCCGAGGCCGGTGCGGTTGACCACCGCGGCCTGGGCGTCCTGAACGAACAGGTCGAAGACCCGAGGCAGCATCTCCGGCGTGATCCCGATTCCGTCATCGGCAACGGTCACGCGCACGGTGTCGGCCGTCGCGACCGCTTCCAGCGAAATGGTGCCGCCGGGGGGACTGTACTTGGACGCGTTGTCCAGCAGGTTGGCGAATATCTGGACCAGGCGCACCGGATCGCCGGTCACATGGCACGGTCCCGCCGGCACGGTGCAGCGGAAATGCTGCTGCCGGGTGTCCATGGCGGCCCGGCAGGTGCCGATCGCCTGGTCGATGGCGGTGCCCATCTCCACGATGCCGTATTCGAGGCTGAATTTCCCGGCGTCGATGCGCGAGCCGTCCAGCAGGTCGCCGATCAGGCGCGACATCTGCGCGACCTGCGCCATGATGGTCGCCTGCAGCTTCAGCACTAGCCGCTCGTCGAGCCGCACGCGGTCGAGCAGTTGCCCGGCCACCTGCAGCGGCATCAGCGGGCTGCGCAGCTCGTGCGCCACCATTGCCAGGAACGTCGCCTGCCGGCGATGCGCCTCCTGGGCCTGCAACGTGGCGAGCACCAGGTGCTCGTTCGCTTCCAGCAGCGCCCCGCGCGCGACACTCCCGTCGCGCTCGACGCCTGCCAGGTCCCGGCGCAGCGCCGAAAGCTCGGCGCGCAGGGCTTCGGCCTGACGGTCCAGGAGCTCGACGGTGCGGCCGGCCTGGGTCACCGCATCGGCGGGGCGGGCGTCGTTCATCGGGTGCCTCGCGCGCTCACCCGTCGACCGGGTCGCTGCGCCGGTCGCGGCGGCTCGGCCGCCCGCCGAGCAGGCCTTCGTAACCCTCGAGCGTCGTGCCGATCCGGATGCCGGTGTCGTCGATCTCGTACAGGCGCAGCTCGTTCGAGTGGGCGCTGTCGCGCACCTTCGCGACCGCCATCACACGCCGCAGGCGGCTGTCTACCTCGATATAGCGCTGCACGATGATCGCGTCGGTGAGGAACGCCGTGCCGTAGGGGCTGAAGCGCAGGTCGTCGTAGCGGTCCTCCAGCTCCGACGTCATCAGCACCGTCGCTCCCGTGCTGGCCAGCGCGAGGACCATGCGCGACAGCGATTCCCGGAAGTCCTCGCGAAACGTCGGGGCCAAGGCCAGCTCGAACCCCGACAGCGAGTCGATCACGACCCGGGTGGCCTCGAGGCGGCGTACCTCCGCGATCAGCAGCGTGGCAATCTCGTCCACGGACAATCCCGGCGCGCGCGCGTCGATCACGCCGACCCGGCCGCTGCCGATCAGCTGCGTCATGACCGGGCCCTGGGCGGCGTTGGGCCGCCGCTCGAACGCGGCGATGACGCCGGCCTCGCCGCGGCGCGCGCCCTCGACCAGGAACGCGGACGCCAGGATGCTCTTGCCGGCGCCGGTGGGTCCGGCCACCAGCAGGGAGTAACCGCGCGGCAGGCCGCCGCCCATCATCTCGTCCAGGCCGGCCACGCCCATCTCCAGGCGTGGCGCGCCGGAGCCGGCCTCGGCCGGGGGGCGCCCGCGCTGAAGTTCCGGTGGCGCGAACACCTGCAATCCGCCGTTGCCGATGCGGAAGCTGTGCAGCCCCGCCAGCGTCGCCTGGCCGCGCATCTTCATGATCTCCATCTTGCGCACGACCGAATTCCGCTGCACGCTCTGGCGCAGCCAGATGAGGCCGTCGGCGACGGTGAAGACCGGGTTGGGGTCGTTCTCGGTGAAGTACTCGCCGATCAGGAAGGTGGTGGCCTGCCAGCTCGTCATCAGCAGGCCGAGCTGCTGCACGAACTCCTGCAGGCCGATGAACGACCTGCCGCGGTCCTGCGCCAGCACCACCGAGCGGAACGAGTCGACGAAGACCAGTCGCGGATCGTGCGCCTCGACCTCGGTCGCGATCCGCGCCAGGACCTGTTGCAGGTCGCCGGTGGCGGCCTCGGCCGAGACGTTGACAAAGCGGATGCAGGCATTGACCTTGCGCTCGTCGAAGAATTCGAACTGCTGCTGGTAGCGCAGCATCTTGAGCGGCGGCTCGCCCAGGACGGTGAAGTACAGCGCGGGACGCTGCGGCGTCGCCAGCGCGAACATCATCTGGTGCGCCAGCGTGGTCTTGCCGCAGCCGGGCGGTCCGGCAATCACGTTGAACGAGAACTCGGGCAGGCCCCCGCCCAACACCTGGTCGAGTCCCTGCACCCCGGTGCCAAGCCGGGCGATTACTGGTCTGGTGTCGGTCATCACGTTGGTTCCTGGAAAGAAATGTCGCCGGCCGGCCGGTCGTTCGCGCCCTGCAGCAACCTGGTGGTGAGCGATTCGCCGATCAGGCTCGCCAGCAGGTCGAGGAAGGTGTGCAGCATGCAGTCATGCGCAGCTGCGGCTTGCACCGCCGGCTGGCTGGCCAGCGCGCGTCGCAGCGCATCGAAATCGCCCGGTTCGGCCAGCGCGTCGCACGGCGCGGCGAGCCACGGAAAGCTGGCCCGCGCCACGTGCAGGCTGCGGCGGTGCAAGGCGGCGGCGCCGCGCGGACCGACCACCGGAGCCAGCGCGCGGTGGATCGCATCCCACGCGGCGACGGCTTCGGCCGCCACCTGCCCGGCGTCGGCGCCAGCCGCTGCCATAGGCGAGAGCGTCTTGGTGATACGGCCTCCTGTGTGCCTGAACAGATGCCGCTATCGTGCGCCGCCGGCCGGCGGTTGTCTGTACGCTGGCCCACACAGGCCCATCCGGGCGAGGATCCGCCGCCCGCCGGCGCGGCTCAGAGGTCCAGACGCAGCGTGTGCCGGCGGCCATCGAGCGCCACCCGCACGGCGCCCTCCTGCGGCGGCAGGACCTGTTCGTCGAGCGTCGCCCGCGTGATTCCGCGCCCGCGCCCCGCGACCGAAGCGACCCGGATGTCGTAACAGGTGTCGCCGATCGCCACCCGCGCCTCGTAGCCCGGCCACTGCGGCGGCAGGCACGGATCGATCAGCAGGCTGGCGCCTTCGCGCCGAATGCCCAGGATCCCTCCGACGCCGGCCTGGTACATCCAGCCGGCTGCGCCCGTGTACCAGGTCCAGCCGCCCCGTCCGGCGTGCGGCGCCACCGAATACACATCGGCCGCCACCACATACGGCTCCACCCGGTACCGTTCGACGGCGGCCGGCGCCAGCGCGTGGTTGACCGGGTTGAGCAGCGCGAACAGTCCGGCGGCCCTGGCGCCATCGCCGAGCCGGGCCCAGGCCAGCACGGCCCACATCGCGGCGTGGCTGTACTGGCCGCCGTTTTCGCGCAGCCCCGGCGGATAGCCCTTGATGTAGCCCGGGTCCTGCGCGGTGCGATCGAACGGCGGCGCGAACAACAGCGCCAGGCCGTCCTCGGCGCGGACCAGCTCCGCATGCATCGCGTCCATCGCCGCGCGCGCGCGTTGCGGGTCGGCGGCATCGGACAGCACGGCCCACGACTGCGCGATGGAATCGATGCGGCACTCCTCGCTGTCGCGCGAACCCAGCCATGTTCCATCGTCGTAGGTCGCGCGGCGATACCACTGCCCGTCCCACGCCTCGCGCTCGAGCGCCGCGCGCAGGGACGCCGCGTGCGCACGCCAGCGGGCGGCGCGGTCCGGGTCCCGGCGGTCGGCGTACGGCGCGAACAGGGCGATGGTGCGCAGCAGGAGCCAGCCCAGCCAGACGCTCTCGCCGGCGCCGGCCTCGCCGACGCGATTGAAGCCGTCGTTCCAGTCGCCGGTGCCGATCAGCGGCAGGCCCATGGCGCCGGTGAGCGCCAGGCACTGGTCCAGGCCGCGCGCGCAATGCTCGAACAGGCTGGCGGCCTCGTCGGCCACCATCGGCTGGAAGAACGCGTCGTGCTGCCCCGGTGCCAGGGCCGGGCCGTCGAGAAACGGCACGATCTCGTCGAGCACGGCCTCGTCGCCGGCGCTGGCGACATGGCGCGCGGCGGCGTAGGCCAGCCACACGCGGTCGTCCGAGATCCGCGTGCGCACGCCCTGCCCGGTGTGCGGCAACCACCAGTGCTGCACGTCGCCCGCGGTGAACTGGCGCGCCGCGGCGCGCAACAGGTGGGCGCGCGTTTCCTGCGGCCACGCCAGGTCCAGCGCCATCCCGTCCTGCAACTGGTCGCGAAAGCCGTAGGCGCCGCTGGCCTGGTAGAACGCGGAACGCGCCCAGATGCGGCAGGCGAGCGTCTGGTACAGCAGCCAGCCGTTGAGCATGATGTCCATGGCCCGGTCCGGCGTCGTGACCTGCACCGTGCCGAGCAGGCGTCGCCAGTGACCGGTCACCTCGGCCAGGACGGCATCGAGATCCGCCTGCCGGTACCGGCCGACGAGCTCCTGCACCGCGGCCACCGAGTCGCATTGGCCGAGCAGGAAGACCACCTCGACACGCTCCCCCGGGGCCAGGTTCACCACCCGCTGCAACGCGGCACACGGGTCGAGGCCGGCACCGCACGCGCCGGAGAGCGGCAGGTCGCGCAGCAGGGCCGCCGGCGCATCCACCGCGCCGAGCCGCCCGAGGAACTCGGTCCGGTCGGCGGTGAAGGACCCGGCGCCGCCGAGGTCGGCAAAGGCGACCCGCCCGCCAAGGGTGGCGCTCCATGGGTTGCCGGCAAGCATGGCGCCGGTCGCGGCATCCATCCGGGTCGCGATGAATGGCGCGCTCGCGCCGCGCGAGGTGCCGAGCACCCACTCCGCATACCCGGTGACGGACAGCCACCGCGGCCGCCCCGAGCGGTTGCGCAGCGTGAGCCGCGAGATCTTCACGGGGTCGGCCAGCGGCACGTACTGCAGCAGCTCGAGCGCGATGCCATGGGCCTGGTGGTCGAAGCGGCTGTAGCCATGCCCATGGCGCGCGACATAGTTGCCCTGGTCCCGGATCGGCTGGGCGGTGGCGGTCCACAGCTCGCCGCTGGCTTCGTCGCGTACATACAGCACCTCGCCGGCCGGATCGCTCACCGGATCGTTCGACCAGGGCGTGAGCTGGTTCTCCCGGCTGTTCTCCGCCCACGTGAAGCCGCTGCCCTCGGCCGACACCTGGAAGCCGAAGGCCGGGTTGGCGATCACGTTGATCCAGGGCGCGGGGGTGGTGGCGCCCTGCTCGAGGATCGTGACGTATTCGGTCCCGTCCGCGTGGAAGCCGCCCAGCCCGTTGAAGAACTCCAGGTCCAGCGGCGGGATGACGTGCTCCGGCAGCGCCGGCGGGCGTCGCCGCCCGGCGCTGGCCGCTGCCGGCCGGCCACGCGCCACCAGCGCCAGCTGGTCGGCGATCATGCCGCGCCTGGCCACCAGCTCGACCCGCGCCACCGACTGCAGCAGCGCCCGCGCCGCCACGCTCAACAGGTCGGCGCGCAGCGTGTACACCGACCCCCGGGCCAGTTCGGGACCGAAGCGCGGGCGTGCCTGGCTGCTGCGCACCGCGGTGTCGATCGCGATCTGCAGGTCCTGCACGTAGGACGCGGCGCGCTCGTTGAGGATCACCAGGTCGACCGCCAGCCGCTTCATGCGCCAGTACTCGTGCGCCCGCAGCAACTGGCGCACCTGCGCCATGTCCTCGATGTCGTCGATGCGCAGCAGGACGATCGGCAGGTCGCCCGAAATGGAATGCGGCCACAGCCCGGACTGCGCGCCGCCGCCGCGCGCGATCGTCTGGGGCGAGGCGCGGAACGCCGAGTCGGCGAACAGGATCGGCGCGGCCAGCCGCTGGAAGTCGGCCGCTTCCTCGGCCTTCACGCCGATGTGGCGCAGTTCCACCTGGGCCTGGGTCCAGGCCAGCGTCTTGGCGCGGTTGAAGGCGTTGCGGTCGTGGTGCTTGTCGATCAGGTGCAGCAGCTCGGCGCGCGACGGCGCCACCACCGTCCAGAAGGCCACCCGCGCCGACTTGCCCGGCGCGATCCGCACGCGCTGGCGCAGCGCGAACACCGGGTCGAGCACCGTGCCCGCGGTGCCGGACAGGCTCGCCCCCTCCATCATCGCGGCGGCCGAGGCGAGACGGCGGCCCCGGCCCAGGAAGCGTGCACGGTCGGATTCGTACTGCACTTCGGCGCACACCTCGCCTTCCACCACGGCGAAATGCGCGGCCCAGACCGGCGGCTCCCCCGCGGACCGCGGGCGCCGGGTCGCCAGCAGCGCGCCGAACTCGGGCAGGAACTGCGTCTGGACGAACAGCTTGGCGAAGGCCGGGTGCGCCAGGTCGGCGTCGGCCGGCGCCAGCACGATCTCGGCATAGGACGTCAGTTCGATCTCACGGGCGCGCCGGCCGCTGTTGACCAGCGACAGCCGGCGGACCTCGCCGTCGTCCTCGCCCGAGACCAGCACTTCCATGCTGGTGGCCAGCGTTCCGTCGCGCCGGGAGAACTCGGCGTGGTCCTCGTCGAAGACGACCGCGCCGTGCCCGGCGCCGTGCGCCACCGGCTGGGCGCTGGCCGACCAGACCAGGCCGCTGTCGGCGTCGCGCAGGAAGACGAACGAGCCCCAGTCGTCGCGCGTGGCATCCTCGCGCCACCGGGTCACGGCGATGTCGCGCCAGCGGCTCGAGCCGGCGCCGGACGCGGTGAGCATCACGGCATAGCGTCCGTTGGACAGCAGGTGGGTGACCGGCGCGCCGTCGCCCGGGCCGGCCAGGCGCCGCACCGCGGAAGGCGCGGCGCCGGCGCGGGCGGGCGAGGCCTTCACCTCTTCGGCACGGGGGTGCGCCACCGCCACGTCGCGCGGCGTGCGCTCCTGCAGCAGCAGCTCGCAGGCCTGGATGATCGGCTCGCGGTGGAAGCGCTCGCGCATGCGGCCCTCCTGCAGCGCGTTGGCGATCGCCACGATGGTCATGCCCTGGTGATGGGCCATGAAGCAGCGCACGATCGCGACGCCGCTGTCGCCCGGCAGCCGCGCCGGCGTGAAGTCGAGTGCCTCGTAGAAGCCGTAGCGGCCGAGTGCGCCGATGGCGGCGAGCCGCGCGTAGTTGCGCAGCGCAGCGGCCGGATCGACCATGGCCGCCAGCCCCGTGGCGTAGGGCGCGATCACGATGTTGTCGGCCAGCCCGCGCTTGAGGCCCAGCCCGGGGACGCCGAAGTTGGAGTACTGGTAGGTGAACTCGATGTCGCGCGCGCTGTACGCCGACTCCGAAACGCCCCAGGGAATGTCCAGCGCGTCGCCATACGCCTGCTGCTGCCGCACCACCAGCCGGTTGGTCTGCTCCAGCAGGCTGCCGGCCGGCGCCCGCATCACCAGCGACGGCATCAGGTATTCGAACATCGATCCCGACCAGGAGATCAGCGCCGACGCATGGCCCAGCGGCGTGGCCGTGCGTCCGAGGCGGAACCAATGCCGCGTCGCGACGTCGCCCTTGGCGATCGCGAACAGGCTGGCCAGCCGCGCTTCCGACGCCAGCAGGTCGTAGCAGCTGGGGTCCAGCCGGTTGTCGGCCAGCGAGTATCCGATCGCCAGCAGCTTGCGCTCCGGATCGAGCAGGAAGGCGAAATCCATGGCCAGCGCCATGGCGCGCGCTTCGTGGGCCAGGAGCGCGAGGCGGGCCCCGAGCGGCAGTGGCGCCTGCGCCATCGCCACGCCATCGCGATCATGTTCCACCAGGCCGCGGGCAGCCGCCTCGATCCAGTACAGCAGGTCGGGCACGCCGGCGTCGTCGTTCGGCGGCAGCAGGTCGCGCGCCGCTCGCGCGGCCTTGTCCAGCTGGCGTTTGAGCAGTGCCGGCAGTGCCGGCCCGGACGCACCGTCCAGCCCGGCCGCCGCTTCGTCCAGGAGCGCGGCGAGCTCGCGCCCGGCCTGGCCGCTGGCGGCCGGCAAGGCGGCCATGGCCTGGCGCGCCAGCCGCAGGTGGTCGCCCAGGCCCTGCCCCGCCGTGGTGGCCAGCGGCGTCGTGATCCACTCGTCGCAGGCGTTGGCCAGCGCGACCAGGTGGCCAGCCAGGTTGCCACTGTCGACCGAAGAGACGTACGCCGGCGCCAGCGGCTGCAGGTCGAGCGTGCCGTACCAGTTGTAGAAGTGGCCCCTGAAGCGGGCCAGCTGCTGCAGGCTCGCGAAGGTCGCTTCCAGGCGCTCCACCGTTTCCAGCGTGCCGGCCCAGCCGAAGTCCCGGGCGGCGACGGCCGACAGCAGGTACAGGCCGACGTTGGTTGGCGACGTGCGGTGCGCGACCACCGCCTTGGGGTCTTCCTGGAAATTGTCCGGCGGCAGCATGTGCTCCGCCGGTGTCACGAACGTCTCGAAGAAGCGCCAGGTCCGGCGCGCGATCAGGCGCAGCTCGGTCGCTGGCGCCGGCGCCAGCGCGCCGTGCTGCTGGTCCGGCGGCGCGCGGCTGGCCAGCCGGGCCAGCGCCGGCGCGGCCAGCCACAGCAGCGCCAGCGGCACGATCACCGGCCAGGAGCCGGGCGCTGTCGCCAGCGCGCCGGCGGCGAGCGCCGCGGCCAGTCCGAGGCCGCGCAGCATCTGGCCGTAGAAGCCCCGCGTGTCGAGGCGCTGCGAGCGCGCCGACTGGGCCGCGGTCGTCCATTCCAGCAGGTGGCGCCGGGTCACCGCCAGCCGCAGCAGCGTGCGGCCGATCGCGTCCATCATCCGGGCCGCCTGGTCGGCCAGGAACACCAGCGCGAAGAATGTCTGCAGGGCGGCCCGCTGCAGGTCGCCGGCCAGCACGCGCAGGTGGCGCGCCAGCCGGACGCCGGAGCGGCGCGGCACGATCCCCAGCAGCGGCGCGAGCAACGAGGGAATCGCCATGGCGGCAAGAACCAGCAGGGCCGCCCGGGCCGCGGCGTGCGCGGGCAGCAGCCAGGCCAGCGCCAGCGTCGCGAGCAGCGCCGGCGGCAGCAGCGAGCGCCGCAGGTTGTCCAGGACCTTGCCCAGTCCGATCGCCGGCAGCTTGCCGGCGAGGACCCAGGGCAGCAGTTGCCAGTCGCCGCGCGTCCAGCGGTGCTGCCGCTTGGCGGCGACGTCGTAGCGGGAGGGGAATTCCTCGATCACCTCGATGTCGGAAGCCAGCCCGGCGCGGGCGAAGATGCCCTCGAAGAGGTCGTGGCTCAGCATGGTGTTGGGCGGCACCCGCCCGGCCAGCGCCGCTTCGAACGCGTCGACGTCGTAGATGCCCTTGCCGGTGTAGGAGCCTTCGCCGAACAGGTCCTGGTACACGTCGGACGCGGCGGCGGCGTACGGATCGATGCCGCCGGGCGCGGAAAACAGCCGCTGGTACAGCGACCCCTCGCGTCCGACCGGCAGCGAAGGCGTGACGCGCGGCTGCAGGATGCCGTAGCCGCCGACCACCCGCTGCTGCGCCGGGTCGAACCGCGGCCGGTTCAGCGGGTGCGCCATCTTGCCGATCAGCCGCAGCGCCGCGTCGCGCGGCAATCGGGTGTCCGCATCGAGCGTGATCACGTAGCGCACGCCCGCGGGCACCGACGGCGGCTCGCCACCGACCGGCGCGAACGAGGTGTCGGTGGCGCCGCGCAGCAGCCGGTTGAGCTCATGCAGCTTGCCGCGCTTGCGCTCCCATCCCATCCAGCGGTTTTCCCCGGCGTTGAACAGGCGGTGACGGTGCAGCAGGAAAAAGCGCGGTCCCTCGTCCGGCGCCGGCCCGTGGCGCAGGTTGAGCCGCTCGATGGCCTCCCGGGCGACGGCCAGCAGGGCGGCGTCGCCCGGCAGCACCGCCTGGGCGGCGTCCACGCCGTCGGCGAGCAAGGCGAACGCGATGTCCCCGCCAGTACCCGACAGGTAGTGCACCTCGAGCCGCTCGACCTGTTCCAGCAGGTCCGCCTCGTCCGTCAGCAGCGTCGGCACCGCCACCAGCGTGCGATGCGCCGGCGGCACCCCGTCGCGCAGCGCCAGGCCCGGCAGGGCCACCGGCCCGAAGCTCCAGGCGACGGCGCGGTTGACCAGTGCCGTCGCCACGTCGGTCGCGGGCAGGAAGGCAGCCGCCGCCAGCAGCGCCAGCAACCCGACCCCCACCGCCGGCGCGGCCAGCGCCCACCAGGACAGCGCCAGCAGCGCCGTGGCCAGCACGGCGATCGCCCCCACGTAACCGGCGATCCCCAGCCGGAGCTGGACGCGGGAGACGGCCAGCCGCAGCGGCGGCCGAAAGCCGATCGCCAGCTCGAGCGCGCGCCGCCCTTGCGCGATCAGGTGGTAGCCCGGGTCCGCCGCGCGCTCCAGGTGCGCCGGGTCGCGCGGCGGGCCGGCGCAGGCCGCCAGCGCCCGGTCGACCACCTCCAGTTCCGAAGCGGCGCTGCCGCGGGCCAGTTGCTCGATCGCGCTGCGATACAGGTTGCGTGTCGCGAAGTCCATCTCCGCAAAGGCACTGCGCGTCCGCAGGCGGGCGTCGACCAGGCTCACGCGCTCGAACAGTTCCGCCCAGTCGATGTCCGAGATCAGCCGCATGCTGGTGATGATGTTGCGCACCGTCACGTTGGACGCGCCCTGCCGCTGCTGGGCATGCGCCACGACCTCCTCGACCGAGGCGCCCTGCAGGGCCAGCCGCTCTTCCAGCCAGCCCAGCGCCGGCGTAGTGCGCGGATCCTGGTCGCGCAGGCGCTTGGCCAGCTGCGCGGCGAACAACTCGGACAACGGGCCGGGCGCGCGGGAGGCGATGTCGCTGTCCAGGGCGGAACGCGCATGGCCGCCGGCGAGCAGCCGGTTGGCGAGCGCCTGGGCTTCGGCCCGGGCGCGCCGCCCCTCGGTGATCTGGTCGGCGAGCCGGCGCAGGTTCTCGACCAGGACGATGCGCAGCGTGATCGCCACGGCCCACAGCTCGCCGATGGTCAGCGGCTGCACGCGCTGGTACGCGTCGATGAAGCGGCGCAGCATGGCCGGATCGAAATGGCTGTCGGTGTGAGCCACGAATGCCCAGGCCAGCCCGAACACGCGCGGATAGCCGGCGAACGGGCCCGCGGCCAGCTTGGGCAGGAGCCGGTAGTAGCCGGGCGGCAGGTCGTCGCGGATCTCGCGGATCTGCGCTTCGACCAGGTGGTAGTTGTCCAGGAGCCATTCGGCCGCCGGCACCACCGCGCGGCCGCCTTCCAGTTCGGCGGCGCTGGCGCGGTAGGCCGCCAGCAGCACGGCTGCGTTCTCGTCGAGGCGCCGGTGCAGCGGCCACACCGGTCTCGGCCGCGCCGTGACCGGTTGCTCGGCGGCCAGGCTGCGCGCGTGCTGCTCCAGCCGCTCACCGCCGAACAGCTCATGGCGAACGGGTGCCGTGCCGTTCCACGGCGCCGGGGCCCGGCGCGCGAACCAGGCGCGGCTCAGGGCGGCCCTTGCACGCCGACCACGCGCAGGTCGTACTCGCGCAGCAGCACCGGCTCGCGCGAGCCCTGGGCCAGGCGCCGGCGCACCGCCGCCTCGATGTCGTCGGCGTTGGCCAGGTAGGTTTCCAGCGGATCGTCATCGTGCATGGTGGGCCGGTAGCGGTGGTGCAGCGCGGCGCGGCTGACGCTCGCACCCAGCGGCTGGCCGTCGACCATGATCCAGAACCGCACGCTGGCGGAATCGTCATGGAAAAAAGGTGAATCCGACATGGTTACTTCCTTCTGGTGATTTCGAGGCCGATGCCGCGGTAGCCGAGCAACTGGCAGGCCGGGCCGAACATCGGCTCGCCGCTGACCTGGAATCTCTGCTCGGAGCCGTCCGGGTTGACCCGGCTGAAGACGAAGTCGAGGAACGGCCGGCGCTCGGTGATGGCGGCCCGCAGTTGGGCACGCTCGGCCTCGTCCCAGCCGGTCACCGGGAGGTCGGCGCCGTCCGCCAGGGCCTCGACGCGCAGGCCAAGCATCTCCAGCACCGGACCGGACACCCTGGTGAAGGCGCCGTTCGCGTCCTGCTCCCAGTACCAGTCCGAGGCCAGCTCGGTCAGGCTGCGATAGCGCGCTTCGCTTTCGCGCAGTTCGGCGGTGCGCTCGCGCACGATGGCCTCGAGTTCGGCGCCATGGCGTTCGAGCTGCTGGTACAGCAGCTGCACTTCCAGCATGTTGCGGATTCGCGTCTTCGCCTCCACCAGGTCGAACGGCTTGCTGATGAAGTCGCGGGCGCCGGCCTGCAGGGCGCGCAGCTTGTGCCCGGGCTGGGCGGTGATCACCAGCACCGGCAGATAACCGTCCTGCTCATTGGTCCTGAGCGCCTCGATCACCTGGAATCCGTCCATGCCCGGCATCTGCAGGTCCAGCAGGATCAGGTGATAGCGGTTCCTGCGATGCAAGGCACAGACCTCCCGCGGATCCAGCGTCGAGGTGACGTTGTCGTAACCGGCGGCACTGAGCATCTGTTCGAGCAGCGCGACGTTCGCCGTCTGGTCGTCCACGATCAGGATGCGCGCGTGCAGGATGACGGCCGGATCGATCATGCTGGACGAGCCGCGTGCGCCGCCGCGCTGGAGGCCTGCTGCGCCGCCAGGAGCGCGACATCGAGCGCCTCCATGAAGCGCGCGACGACGATCGGCTTGGTGATGTAGTTGAAGAAGCCGGCGGCCAGGCCCTGCGCAATGTCGCGCGGCACCGCATTGGCGCTGAGCGCGATGACCGGGATGCGGGCCGTGGCAGGGTCGGCGCGCAGCAACTGCATGGCCGCCGTGCCGCTCAGTCCCGGCAGGTTGATATCCATGAGGATCACGTCCGGCAGCAGGGCCTGAGCGCATTCGACGCCCAGCTGGCCGGTGGCGGCGCTCAGCAGCCGCAGGTCGGGCCGCCGTGCGATCAGTTGCGCCACCACCTCCAGGTTGGCGTGGTTGTCTTCGACGTACAGCACGCTGCGCAGCGGGCGCCCGCCCGCTGCAGCCGGCATCGGCGTTCCGACCTGCGCGTCCTCGAGCAGTGCCAGCTGCGGCGCTGCCGCCAGCGCGAACTCGACCCAGAACACGCTGCCCTGGCCCGGCGTGCTTGCCACGCCGATGGCGGCGCCCATCAGTTCGACCAGCCGCTTGGTCACGACCAGCCCGATGCCGGTACCCTCCTCCGGCCCGCCCTCCTTGCCCAGCCGGTTGAACGGCTGGAACAGCTGGGCGAGGTGCGCCGCGCTCAGGCCGAGCCCGGTGTCGCGCACGCTCAGGCGGATCGAATCCGTCCCCACCGCGGCGTACTCCACCATCACCGCGCCTTGCGGCCGGTTGTACTTGACGGCGTTGGACAGGAGGTTGATCAGGACCTGCTTGATCCGGGTGCGGTCCGCCGTCACGAACAGGGGATGGTCGAACGACGGGAAGCTCAGGTCGACGCCGCGCTGGCGCGCCTGCGGCTCGATCATGGCGCGGCACTCGGCCAGCAGCTCGGCCAGCGACACCGGCTCGTTGGACAGCGTGAGCCGGCCCGACTCGATCAGCGCCAGGTCGAGCACCTCGTTGATCAGCTCCAGCAGGTACCACCCCGCCTTGAGGATCTGGTCCACGCTGCGCCGCTGGGTCGCCGTGGGCGCCGGCGTGCCGGTCTCCAGCAGCTGGGCGAAGCCGAGGATGGCGTTGAGCGGCGTGCGCAGCTCGTGGCTCATGCTGGAGAGGAACTCCGACTTGGCGCGATTGCCCCGGTCGGCGGCCGCCATGGCCGCATGCAGCTCCGACTCGGCGCGCTTGCGCGCCGAGTTATCGGTGCCGATCAGCAGGTAGCCGATGAGCGCGCCCTCGTCGTCGCGCAGCGCCGTGATCGACACCACGGCCGGAAAGCGGCTGCCATCCTTGCAGATGTAGGTCAGCTCGTAGATGTCCTCGATATCCCGCGAGGCCTTGAACGCCAGCGCCTCGAAGCCGGGCGCGATCGTCGTCCCCAGCTCCGCGGTGAGGGCGTCGGCCCTGGCCTGCACTTCGCGCGGATCGTGGATATCGCTGGGGGTGATGCGGTCGACCACTTCGGCGGCGCGGTAGCCGAGCATGCGCTCGGCACCGACGTTGAACAGCTGGATGACGCCCTGCTCGTCGGTCGCGATGATCGAGAAGTTGGCGCTCGTGAGGATCGCGTTCTGGAGCGCCCCGGCCTTCAGGACGGCGTCGCGCCCGCGCGCCGGCACGCCCGCCGCGGGGGCGTCGTGGCCGGCGGCGGCCGCTTGGCATCGGAGGTCTGGCATGGCGGGTTCCCTGGTATCGAAAGGCGCGGCCGCTTCGCGGCGGCGGCCCCGGTCCGCGCGCAACGCCGGACGGGGAACATGGGAACGCAGAACGCGTCTATTCGATGAGGCTACCGCCAGGTGAACCGTCTGTCTGTGCCCCAGCGCACATAGCAGCCCTGTCTGCCGGGCGCGCCAGCGCCACGTAGGGGTCGCCGCGCGGCACGTCGGACAGCAGGCGGTCGAACTCGGCCTTGACGACGCCATAGCATTCGCACACGGCTCGTTCGAGCCCGGCTCGGTCCAGGACGTCGATGTGGCCCCGGCTGTAGCGGATCAGGCCGGCGCGCTGCAGCTTGCCGGCCGCTTCCGTGACGCCTTCGCGGCGCACGCCCAGCAGGTTCGCGATCAGCTCCTGGGTCATCGTCAGCGAGCTGCCGCTCAGCCGGTCCAGGCTGAGCAGCAGCGCGCGGCACAGCTGCTGCTCGACCGAATGGTGCCGGTTGCACACCGCGGTCTGCGTCATCTGGGTGATGAGCGCCTGCGTGTACCGCAGCAGGAGGCGCATCACCGGCCCGGCGCGCCCGAATTCCTGCTGCAGCAG
>Ga0255338_1004233_pt1 | contig 15312 bp, 12 predicted proteins | sample MeOH1_35cm_T4_19_FD_203715 | JGI IMG/M metagenome (GOLD analysis project Ga0255338, IMG submission 203715) | Sandy soil microbial communities from University of British Columbia, Vancouver, Canada - MeOH1_35cm_T4_195 | ecosystem: Engineered > Artificial ecosystem > Sand microcosm > Unclassified ...
GGCAGCCTTCTTCTTGCGCTTGCGCTCGGTCGTCGGCTTTTCGTAGGCGGTACGGCTCTTCAGTTCCACGATCAGGCCAGTCTGCAGAATGGCGCGACGGAAACGACGCATTGCAACTTCAACGGGCTCACCCGGTTTCAGAACGATCTTAGTCAACTCAGTCCTTTGAGGGAATGCCGCGGGGGCGGCGGGTTCATACGAGGGGGAAACGTCGTCGCCGTGGGGCTCCGGAGCCTTCTGCGACGGTGGTATTGCACGCAGCGGCGAATGCCGTGGTGCGCCCCCATCGAACCTGCAAGTGGACCGGAGTCCGGACTGCCTGTGTCAGGGGTGAAGGGCCAAATTTTCCTACGTAGTAAAAAACTTGGCGGATACCTGTTTCCTTGGAAATTGCGCAAGTGATACGCCGGTAAGCTTTTACAGGTATACGGGCCGGGAGTCAAGTATGGCGCACCAGGCGGGCGGAAATCGGGTCGGGAAGTGCGGTATCGGGCCGGAAAAGAAAAAGGCCGATGCGAAAGCATCGGCCTTTTTCTTTTATTGGTTGGCTCCTCGACCTGGGCTCGAACCAGGGACCTACGGATTAACAGTCCGGCGCTCTACCAACTGAGCTATCGAGGAACAGCTGAGAAGGAAATTATAACCAGCCTCTCTTCGTTTCGTCAACAACTTTTCAACGTTTTATTTTCGTCCGAAAGCCGTTGCTGAAACTCTGGTTCGCCTCGAAACCGGCCTGCAGCGGGCGTTTCCACCGTTTGCTGCGCGTCGTGTTTGACAGCGAGGCCGCATTATAGCGAGATTTGGGATTTGTGCAAACAAAAAAACCGCCCGGAGGCGGTCTTTTTGCATTGCGGCCAGGATGTTCAGTCGAACACCGGCGAGTCCACGCCGAGGATCTTGTGCAGCTTCGGCGAAGTCGTCGTGTACTGCATGTGGATCTTCTTCTCGGGGAAGATGTACGGCGCCGCCCCGAACGCGGCCAGCGCGGCTTCGTGGAAGCCCGACAGGATCAGCTTCTTCTTGCCCGGATACGTGTTGATGTCGCCCACGGCGAAGATGCCCGGGATGTTCGTCTCGAACTTCTCGGTGTCCACCTTGATCTGCTTGCGTTCGAGCTCCAGGCCCCACTCGGCGATCGGGCCGAGCTTGGGCGAGAGGCCGAAGAACACCAGCAGGTCGTCCAGCGGCAGGCGGCGCGTCACGCCGTCGGCGCCGGTGACCTTGATTTCGGTCATCAGGCCGTCGCGCTCCTCGTAGCCGCCGATCTGGCCCACCAGGAACTGCATTTCCATCTGTTCGCACAGCTCGCGCATCTTGGCCACCGATGCCGGCGCGGCGCGGAAGCCGTCGCGGCGGTGGATCATGACCACCGACTCCGCCTTGCCAACGAGGTCCAGCGTCCAGTCCAGCGCGGAGTCGCCGCCGCCCACGATGACCAGGTTGCGGCCGTGGAAGCGGCTCGGGTCCTTCACGCGGTAGAACAGCTGCTTGCCGTCGAACCTGTCGATGCCTTCCACCTTCACGGTGCGCGGCTGGAACGAGCCCACGCCGGCGGCGATGAAGATGGTCTTGGTGATGAAGCGCGTGCCGATGGAGGTTTCGACGAAGAAGCGGCCGTCCTCACGGCGCTCCACGACGGCCACTTCCTGGCCCAGGTGGAACGTGGGCTCGAACGGCTCGATCTGCTTGAGCAGATTGTCGGTCAGCTCCTGGCCGGTGCAGATGGGCACGGCCGGGATGTCGTAGATGGGCTTGTCCGGATACAGTTCCACGCACTGGCCGCCCACTACCTTGAGCGAGTCGATCACGTGCGCCTTGATTTCGAGCAAGCCCAGTTCGAAGACCTGGAACAGGCCAACAGGGCCTGCACCCACGATCAGCGCATCGATTTCCAGCGGCTGGCCGCCGGGATGACCGCCGGCCTGTTGGGTCGCGTCGGCCACGGGATTTGGAATGCTCAAGTCCATATTCGTCCTGATACGTTTGTGGGCACGCGAGTGCCCGGTATTGCGGGAAAGCGGCGTGTGGAGACGGCTTTCTTGTTGTATTAGCGCTCGAGGTACTGCAGCTTGTCGGTGACGTCCTTCCACTCCTCGGCCTCGGCCAGCGGGGCCTTGGTCTTGGTGATGGACGGCCACGAACGGGCCAGTTCGGCGTTCAGATCAATGAACTTCTGCTGGTCGCCGGGCACGTCTTCCTCGGCGTAGATGGCGTTCACCGGGCACTCGGCCACGCACACGGCGCAGTCGATGCATTCGTCGGGATCGATGGTCAGGAAATTCGGGCCTTCGCGGAAACAATCGACCGGACACACATCAACGCAGTCGGTATAGCGGCAACGGATGCAGGATTCGGTGACAACGTGAGTCATTTCGGTTCCAGAAAAACGGATCGGTCTTCGATGGGAAACAGTTCCGGCCACTTGTTGCCGCCCGCCGCACCGCTGCCAGACACGCACGGCAGGCGCATGTCAATCGGTGGAAGTCGGGGCGCACGGGGGCCGTGGCCTTTCAGAGACCGATATTGTATCCGACCCTTCCCGCAAGGATAGCGAGTCTATATAGCCGGATAAGATAGTTTTCTTATTTCTTTATGCGCTCCCGGTGCCGAATCGCCTCAAAAGGCCGCAAAAACGGCCCGATACGCCACGGAACGGGCCGGACGGACTAGTATTCTCCTGTGATTCCCCTGTGCGACACAGGGGCTTTTTGACCATTTTTTGTCGAATATCAAGGATATTACGATGTCGAGCCCATCCCGCCGCCTGGCCTGCCTGCTGATCGCCGCGGTGCTGGCGCCGCTTGCCGGCGCCCAGCCGATGGCCGACAGCGTGGTCTCGCGGCTTGTGGCGTGGCGCGCACGCACCGACCAGCCGGTCACGCTGGCCGCGCTGACCGCATTCGAGTGGGACACCTTCAGCGTGGTACGCGCCCCGGCGGGCGACGCCATGGCCAATTGCACGCGCGAGGGCCTGGTGCCCTGCGGGCCCGAACTCCATCCGCCGGCTGGTACGCAGGTGCAGGTGCTGCGCTTCGACCGCGCCGGGCGCGCGGTCTACCAGGAGCGCATCATGGTGCCCTCGGCCTATTTTGCCGATCCGCTCCCGTCGGCCGTGTCGCGCCGTCGGGCCACGCTGGTCACGTGTGCCGACGGCACGGGCCGGCCACTCTGGTGCGTACAGTCGGATGCGGCGCCGAACCTGCGCTCGCCTGACTCGCTCGACTCGCTCAACGGCGGATAGTCGATATAGTCATTCGGCCAGTTTCGGTTAGCATGTTGGCCTGACCCCCCGGTATGCCGTTTGCGCCACACCATGATCATCCGCTCCCTGCTCGACACCGACCTGTACAAGTTCACGATGATGCAGGTGGTGCTGCACCGCTTTCCGCAGGCCCAGGTCGAGTACCGCTTCAAATGCCGCAACGGCGGCGTTGATCTCACGCCGTATATCGACGAGATCCGCGTCGAGGTGGCCAGCCTCTGCCAGCTTCGCTTCACCGACGAAGAGCTCGACTATCTGCGCGGCATGCGCTTCATCAAGAGCGATTTCGTCGATTTTCTCGCGCTGTTCCACCTGAGCGAGAAGCACGTCTCGGTGACGCCTGACGCATCGGGCAATGGCGAGATCGACATCACCATCCGCGGCCCCTGGCTCCATACGATCCTGTTCGAGGTGCCGCTGCTGGCCATCGTCAACGAGGTCTATTTCCGCCGCACGCAGCCGGCGCCAGACCTGGCCGAGGGCCGCCGGCGCCTGGAGGCCAAGCTCGCGCTGCTGAAGGCCCCCCCGTACGCCGACTGCGTGATCGCCGACTACGGCACGCGCCGCCGGTTCTCGCGCGACTGGCAGGAGGAAGTGCTGCTGACGTCGCGCCGGGTCCTGGGGCCGCAGCTGGCCGGCACCAGCAACGTCCATTTCGCGCGGCTGCACGACATGATTCCGCTGGGCACGATGGCCCACGAATACCTGCAGGCGTGCCAGGCGCTGGGTCCGCGCCTGCGCGATTCGCAGGTCTACGCGCTGGACGCCTGGGCGCAGGAATATCGCGGCGACCTGGGCATCGCACTGTCCGATACCTACGGCTTCGACGCGTTCCTGCGCGATTTCGACCTCTTCTTCTGCAAGCTGTTCGATGGCGTGCGCCACGATTCCGGCGATCCGCTGGAGTGGGGCGAACGCATGATCGCACACTACATCGCCAACCGCGTGGACCCGCGCGGCAAGACGCTGATCTTCAGCGATGCGCTGACCATTCCGCGGGTGATCGAGCTGTACGAGCGGTTCCGCGGCCGCTGCAAGCTGGCGTTCGGCGTGGGCACCAACCTGACCAACGACCTGGGCTACACGCCGCTGCAGATCGTCATCAAGATGGTGCGCTGCAACGGCCAGCCCGTGGCGAAGCTCGCCGACACGCCCGAGAAGACCATGTGCGACGATCCGGGCTACCTGTCGTACCTGCGCCAGGTGTTCACGGTTCAGCCACCGGCTTAACAACATTCACGCCGGCATTCGCGCCAGTGGCCGCGCGGGGCTTCTATAATCGGCCAGCCTCAGGAATCAGGACACCCACTACGCCATGGAAACCAACGCCGCCCGTGACCGCATCCTTGCCCGCATCCGCGCCGCCCAGGGCCGTGGCCCCCAGGTGACCGTGGGCGAGCGCGAGGCCGTGGACGACTACCTGTCACGGCATCCGCAAGGCCCGCAGCCGGCCACGCCGGACGATATGGTCGAGGCGTTCAGCCTGCAGGCCCGCAAGATGGCGTCCACGGTGGACCGCGTGGCCACGCTGGCCGATGTGCCGGGCGCGGCAGTGCGCTATCTTGATAGCCTGCAGCTCGGGCACCGCGCCGTGGCGTGGGACAGCCTGGCCGGCCTGCCGTGGCAGGCGCAGGGGCTGGCCGTGGAATGCCGCCCGCCCGCGCGCGATCCGCAGACCGACCATGACCATGGCGACCTGGTCGGCATTACCGGCTGCTTCGTCGCGATCGCCGAGACCGGATCGCTGATGCTGCTGTCGGGGCCGCAAACGTTCGCGTCGGCCGCGCTGCTGCCCGAGACCCACATCGCCGTGGTGCCGGTGTCCCGCATCGTCGCCAACCTGGAAGCGGCGTTCGCGCGCGTGCGCGCCGAGCACGGCCAGTTGCCGCGCGCCACCAATGTCATCAGCGGTCCGTCGCGCACGGGCGATATCGAGCAGACCATCGTGCTGGGCGCGCACGGTCCCTACCGCGTGCATGTGATCCTCGTCGACCAGGACTGACGCCTCGCCCAAGGGGGCGCACGCGCAACATTTTCAGACCATTCTCAAAAGGGTTTGCTTTACACTGGCCGCTTCGCTGCGAGCTGCCCGAGGAGAACCCTGTCTGATGCGACGTGCACAACGTGCCATGGCCGTGTGGCCGCCTGCCATGCTTGCGGTCTTCGCCCTGTTTCCGTCCCTGGCCCATGCGGCCGGTCTCGATGGCGCCACGCTGTCGCCCATATGGGGTTTGCCATTCGCCGGCATCCTGCTCTCCATCGCGCTGTTCCCGCTGGTGGCGCCGGCTTTCTGGCACCATCACTACGGCAAGATCGCGGCGGTCTGGGGGGCGCTGTTCCTGGTGCCGTTCGCGATGCAGTTCGGCGTCCACGCCGCCGTGGCCAATACGGTCCACGCGCTGCTGGGCGAGTACCTCCCGTTCATCGTGCTGCTGACCGCGCTCTACGTGGTGGCCGGCGGCATCTGCGTGCGCGGCAACCTGCACGGCACGCCGAAGCTGAACACGTGCATCCTGGCGCTGGGCACGGTGCTGGCCAGCCTGATGGGCACCACGGGCGCGGCCATGCTGCTGATCCGGCCGCTGCTGCGCGCCAACGACAACCGCCGCCACGTGGCGCACGTGGTGGTGTTCTTCATCTTCCTGGTGGCCAATGCCGGCGGCTCGCTGACGCCGCTCGGCGATCCGCCATTGTTCCTGGGCTTCCTCAAGGGCGTCGAGTTTTCCTGGACCCTGCGCAACATCTTCCCGGAGACGCTGTTCATCTGCGTGGTGCTGCTGGCGGTGTTCTACGTGGTGGACCGGCACTACTTCCTGAACAGGGAGGAGGAGCTGCCCGTGGCGCAGGACCCCACGCCCGATTCGCGTGGGCTGCGCATCGAGGGCAAGGTCAACTTCCTGCTGCTGCTGGCCGTGGTGGGGCTGGTGCTGATGAGCGGCCTCTGGAAGCCGGGCATTGCGTTCGACGTGATGGGGACCGAGGTGGCCCTGCCGGCGCTGGTGCGCGATGTGCTGCTGGTTGTGGTGACGATCGCGTCGCTGGTGGCCACGCCGCGCGCCGCCCGCAGCGGCAATGAATTCAACTGGGAACCGATCCTCGAGGTCGGCAAGCTCTTCGCGGGCATCTTCCTGACCATCATCCCGGTCATCGCGATGCTCAAGGCCGGCACCGATGGCGCGTTCGCGGCGGTGATCCACGCCGTCAGCGATGGCCAGGGGCAGCCGATCGACAGCATGTACTTCTGGGCCACGGGCATCCTGTCCTCGTTCCTGGATAACGCGCCCACGTACCTGGTGTTCTTCAACACTGCGGGCGGCGACGCGGCCACGCTGATGACACGCGATGCGTCCACGCTCGCTGCCATCTCGGCCGGCGCGGTGTTCATGGGCGCCAACACGTACATCGGCAATGCGCCGAACCTGATGGTCAAGGCGATCGCCGAAAGCCGCGGCGTGCGCATGCCGAGTTTCTTCGGCTACATGGCGTGGTCGTGCGTCGTGCTGCTGCCGATTTTCCTGGTGATGACGTTCCTCTTCTTCCACGTATGACTGCCATGAAGCCCTCCGTCCTGGTTACCCGTGCGATCTATCCCGATGTCATCGAACGGCTTTCGCAATATTTCGATGTCGATCACAACCAGGAAGACCTGGTGCTCGACGCCGCGGCGCTGAAGGCGCGGCTGGCGGGCAAGGCGGGCGTGCTGGCCAATGCCGCCGACAGGATCGATGGCGTCGTCGTGGCCGCGCTGCCGCAGTTGCGCGCCGTCTGCAACATGGCAGTCGGGTACAACAACCTCGACCTGCCGGCGCTGACCGCGGCCGGCGTGGTGGCTACCAACACGCCGGACGTGCTGACCGAGACCACGGCGGACTTCGGCTGGGCGCTGCTGATGGCCACCGCGCGCCGCGTGACCGAATCCGAGCACTATCTGCGCGCCGGCAAGTGGCAGCGCTGGAGCTACGACATGCTCGTGGGCATGGACGTCTACGGCAGCACGCTGGGCATCCTGGGCATGGGCCGCATCGGCCAGGCGCTGGCGCGCCGTGCGGCGGGCTTCGGCATGAATGTGATCTATCACAATCGCAGCCAGTTGCCGGCCGAGACCGAGCGCGCGCTGAACGCCCGCTATGTGAGCAAGGCCGAACTGCTGCAACAAGCCGACCACCTCGTGCTGGTGCTGCCGTACAGTCCCGAGAGCCATCACGCGATCGGCGCGGCGGAACTGGCGCAGATGAAGCGGAGCGCCACGCTGATCAATCTCGCGCGCGGTGGCATCGTCGATGACGGCGCGCTGGCGGCTGCGCTGCGCACCGGCACGATCTTCGCGGCCGGGCTCGATGTATTCGAGGGCGAGCCGACGGTGCATCCGGACCTGCTGACCGTGCCGAATGTGGTGCTGACGCCGCATATCGCCAGCGCCTCGGAGAAGACGCGCCGCGCAATGGCCAATCTGGCCGCCGACAACCTGATCGCCGCGCTCGATGCCGGCCCGAAGGCGGGGCACCCCCCGTCGGTCATCAATCCCGAGGTCATGGCGCGCCGCCGCTGATCGTGTATTCCTGTCGCGTACGCCTGCATTCATGTCGCTGATTTCCGTCCTGACCCTCGCCGCCGCCTTGCTGGCGGTGATCCTGCTGCTCGTGCTTCTTTTGCGCTCGCGCACCGATTCGCATTCGGCCGCGTTGCTGCTTGGCCTGGAGCGGCTGGAGCGCGTGTTGCGGACCGAGGTGGGCGAGGCCGCGCGCGGCAGCCGCGAGGAGGCCGGGCAGCAGATGCTGCGCTTCCAGCAGACGCTGTCGTCGCAGCTGACCAGCATCGCCACGGTGCAGAACCAGCAGATCGCGCAGATGTCGGAAGCCAACGAGCGCCGGCTGGCCGAAGTGCGCGCCACGGTCGAGCAGAAGCTGCGCGAGATCGAGGCGAACAACACCGCCAAGCTGGAGGAAATGCGACGTACCGTGGACGAGAAGCTCCATGCCACGCTGGAGCAGCGGCTCGGCGAGTCGTTCAAGCTCGTGTCGGACCGGCTGGAGCAGGTGCACCGCGGTCTTGGCGAGATGCAGATGCTGGCGCAGGGCGTGGGCGATCTCAAGCGCGTGCTGACCAACGTGAAATCACGCGGCACGTGGGGCGAGGTGCAACTGGAGATGTTGCTCGAGCAGATACTCACGCAGGACCAGTACGCCAAGAACGTGGAAACCGTGCGCAACTCCGGCGCGCGCGTGGAGTTTGCGATCCGCCTGCCGGGCCGCGACGCCGAGGGCGGCCCCGTCTGGTTGCCGATCGATGCCAAGTTTCCGAAGGAGCAGTACGAACGGCTGGTGGATGCCCAGGAGCACGGCGACGTGGAGGGCGTGGCCGTGGCCGGGCGCGAGCTCGAGGTGGCCATGCGCCGCGAGGCGCAGACGATTGCCGAGAAGTACCTGTCGCCGCCGGCCACGACCGACTTTGCGATCCTGTTCCTGCCGACCGAGGGGCTCTATGCCGAAGTGCTGCGCCGGCCGGGCCTGACGGACCTGCTGCAGCGCGATTTCCGCGTGACCGTGGCGGGCCCGACCACGCTGACCGCGCTGCTCAACAGTCTGCAGATGGGGTTCCGGACACTGGCGCTGGAAAAGCGTTCGAGCGAGGTGTGGGAGGTGCTTGGCGCCGTGAAGACCGAGTTCGGCAAGTTCGGCGAGGTGCTGGCCAAGACACGCGATACGCTCGTGCGCGCCGCGCGCAATATCGAACAGGCCGAGGTGCGCACGCGCCAGATGGAACGCAAGCTGCGCACGGTGGAGGCGCTGCCGGGCGAACTGGCCGAACAGCTATTGGGAACGGCGCCGCGATCGGCGGCGTCATCGATACCGGAATCACCGCCGCAGCCGCCGGAGGATGGCGGCGTGGCACAGGCATTGCCGGGGCAGTAGGGAACGGGAACGGCTCAGGCGCGATCTTCGGGCGTGAGTTCGCGCACGTGGACCTCGATGCCGCCAAAACGGGCGGCCACCCAGTTGTACGCCTTGCAGCCGAGCCACAGCAGGCCGAAGCCGATCAGTGCGTTCAGGATCAGCGCGGTGAATACCGTGATGCCGGGCAGGTCGCCGTAGCGGATAAACGCCACGAACAGGCCCATGGCCACGATCGGCACCGAGAAGCACAGATAGACCAGCACCAGTGCGCGCGCGGTCTTGACGGGGTGGAGGTACGCAATCTCCTGATTCATGACGACAGACAAGGTATTGGGGTGGGGGTTTGATTTTTCGTGCTGCAAGTGTAGCGACTGAGGCTTGCGACGCATAGCCCGCCACTCGCGGGGCGCACAAAAAACGACACCGCGCCGGCGCGTGTCATACGATGACTGCGCGATGTCTTATCGGTTATCGATGCGGGAATCGATGCGCTCATCGATCCGACTCATCGGTCTGACTCATCAATGTGCGGGATCTATGCGGGCGCATTCCGCAAGGCAGACTTCAACCAACTACATCAGTCCGTCGAACAGCATCACATCGACCATGTCGCCGGCGGACACCGAGCCTTGCTCATGCGCCAGGACGATGAAGCAATTGGCCTCGCTCATCGAACGCAGCACGCCGGAGCCCTGCTGGCCGGTGACGCGCACCTCCCAGCCGCCGTCGGGGGCCGGCGCCAGGATGCCGCGCTGGTATTCGGTGCGGCCCGGCTTCTTGCGGATGGCCACGCTGCTGCGCACGCGCATCAGCGGCAGCGGCGCCACGTGGGCGCCCATCTGCCGGTGCAGCGCGGCGCGCACGAAATGGTAGAACGTGACCATCACCGCGACCGGGTTGCCGGGCAGCCCGAAGAGCAGGGCATCGCGGCCATTCGACGCGATACGGCCGAAGGCCATCGGCCGGCCCGGGCGCATCGCGATCTTCCAGAACGTCACGTCGCCAAGCCGCGCCATGATCTGCTTGGTGTAGTCGGCCTCGCCCACGGACACGCCGCCCGACGTGATCACGGCATCGGCGTTCTCGCACGCGCTGCGGAACGCTGCCTCGAGCGCGGCGGGATCGTCGCGGACCACGCCCATGTCGATCAATTCCACATTGAGCCGGCGCAGCATGCCGTGCAGCGTGTAGCGGTTGGAGTCGTAGACGCAGCCCGGATCGAGCGGCTCGCCGATCGAGCGCAGTTCGTCGCCGGTGGAAAAGAACGCCACGCGGAGCTTGCGCCGCACCTTGATCTCGGCCACGCCCAGCGAGGCCAGCAGACCCAGGTCGGCGGGTTGGAGAATGCGGCCGGCGGCAAGTGCCGCCTGGCCGCGGGCCAGGTCTTCGCCGCGCAGCCGGTGATTGTCGCCGGGGCGCACGGCATCGGCCGCAAAACGGATCTGGTCGCGGATCTGGTTGCCGCCGGGCTGCACCGCCACGTATTCCTGCGGCACCACCGTGTCGCAGCCGTCGGGCATGACCGCTCCGGTCATGATGCGCACCGCCTGGCCGGCCGTGGGCGCCACGCCCAGGGCGTCGCCGGCGTAGGCGGTGCCGATGACCTCGAGCATCACGTCGCCCCCGGCGCCCGCTGACGACAGCGCCGCGCCGTGGAAGGCATAGCCGTCCATGGCCGAATTGTCATGGGCCGGCACGTCGATGGGCGAGACCACGTCCTCGGCCAGCACGCGGTCGAGCGCGGCGCGGATGGCCAACTGCTCGGTGCCGCGCACCGGCTCCACCACCTGGCCGATGATGGCGTTGGCCTGGGCTACCGGCAGCGCGGTCGGGTCGTAGTCAGACAGGCAGGAGATGACGGATTGCAGGGATGGCATGAGTCGGTCTGCGGCGAGAGTGCGGATGCTGGGAGTCTAACGCGCGCGGGGGCGGTCAGCGCACCTCGTGAGTGCGTAGTTCGTCCAGCGTATTGATGTTGGCAAACGCGTTGGCGTCGGGGAACGGTACTTCGGCCAGCCGATGGCTCGCGGCCCAGGTCTCGATCTTGCGCCCGCCGCCGTTCAGGTAGGCGATCAGGCCGTCGAGCGCCGTTATTGGCATCAGGCAGAACACGGGCTGGGTTTGCCGGCGGCCGTCGGCGTCCACCGTGACCGGAATCGCCATCTCGGCGCCCTCGGCCTCGATCGCCTGCGCCAGGCGCTGTACCAGGTCCGTGGGCAGGAAGGGCGTATCGCACGGCGCGGTGACCAGCCAGCCGGTCGAGCACTGCTCGAGCCCGGCCATCATGCCGGCGAGCGGTCCCGCGAAGTCGGGCACGGAATCGGTGACCACGGGCACGCCGAACGACTCGTAGGCGGCCAGGTTGCGGTTGGCGTTGATCAGCATCGCGCCGGTCTGCGGTGCCAGCCGCATCAGCGTGTGCATGGCCATCGGCATGCCGCGCAGCGGCTGCAGGCCCTTGTCGGTGCCACCCATGCGGCTACCGCGTCCGCCGGCCAGGATCAGGCCCGTGATGTCTTCGCGTGCGATCATGAAATTCAGGAAGTTGTGATGCGGTGCGGCCTGGGCATGCCCGGCAATCAGCCACCGATATAGGACATCTCGATCTTGCGTTCGGCGCGCGCCCGGCGCACGGCCGGGTCGCCACGTTGCTCGGAATAGTTGTCGGTGCGGCCTTGCCAGACCTGGGCAATGGCGTTGGCGATCTCGAGGTCGCTGTGGCCGCCGCGCAGCAGCGCGCGCAGGTCGTAGCCCTCGGTGGCGAACAGGCACAGGTACAGGCGGCCCTCGGTGGACAGCCGGATGCGGCTGCAATCGCCGCAGAAGGCGTGCGTCACGCTGGAGATCACGCCAATCTCACCGCCGCCGTCGCGGTAGCGCCAGCGCTCGGCCGTCTCGCCCGCGTAGTTGGCGGGAATCTCTTCCAGCGGGAACACCTCGTCTATCCGGCGCACGACGTCGGCCGACGGTAGCACTTCGTCCATTTGCCAGTGATTGCTGGCGCCTACGTCCATGAATTCGATAAAGCGCATGATGATGCCGCTGCCACGGAAATGGCGCGCCAGTGGCACGATCTCGGCGTCGTTGGTGCCGCGCTTGACCACCATGTTGACCTTGATCGGGGCCAGGCCCACGGCTTGTGCGGTCTCGATCCCGTCCAGTACGTCGCGCACCGCGAAGTCAACGTCGTTCATCTTGCGGAACGTGGCGTCGTCGATCGCGTCCAGGCTCACGCTCACGCGCGACAGGCCGGCGTCGCGCAGCGACTGCGCCTTGCGCGCCAGCAGCGACGCATTGGTGGTCAGCGTCAGGTCCAGCGGCTTGCCCGAGACGGTCTCGATGCGCGCTAGCATTTCAACGAGTTTTTCGATGTTCTTGCGCAGCAGCGGCTCGCCGCCGGTCAGGCGGATCTTCTCGACGCCTTGCGACACGAACAACCGCGCGGCGCGCTCGATCTCCTCGAAGCTCAGCAGCTCGGAGTGGGGCAGGAAGGTGTAGTCCTTGTCGAACACTTCCTTGGGCATGCAGTACACGCAGCGGAAATTGCAGCGGTCCGTGACCGAGATGCGCAGGTCGTGCAGCGGCCGGGCGCGCGTGTCTGCCACGAGCCCGGTGGGCGTGACGAGGCGCGACGGAATGCTGGGCACCATCGAGCGATAGCGATGATCGCGCAGGTCGAGAATGGGAATGACAGTATCGGTCATGGCCTGGGGTGGCTTGCGGCCCGGCGCGCAAATTGCATCGGGGCCGTTCTGCCTGCCATTCTAGCCGAGGTGGCTGACGCGCCGTCGGCTACCCCATAAGCGGGAGGGGCACCGGCAGGCGACTGCGGCACCAGCGCCGCGATATGCTGGATACGACATATAAAAAAAGGGACGGCCTAGGCCGTCCCTTCTTCCTTGCTGGCAACGCGCTTACTGCTGTTGCTGCTGCTGCTCGGCGGAGCCAGGTTGCTGGCCACTGGTTTCCACCATGACCATCGGACCTGCGGGCAGCGGCGGCAGCGGCTTGCGCTCGCGCGGCACGCGTGGGGCCGGCGCTGCGCTTGCGGCGGCGTCTTGGGCGGCGTGCAGCTTGCCGCTGTCCGTATGCACCCATTGGAGGCCGGCCGAAGCCAGCATCGGCTCAAGCGCCTCGGCACGCAGCGGGGCGGCCGGAGCCGGCGCTGCCGCAGGTGCTGCAGGCACTGCAACCGGGGCCGGCGTCACGTCCGGCGTCACGATGACAGGCTCGGCAGCGACCGGGGCAACTTCCACGGGAGCCGGGGCGACGTAGGCGGGCGCGGGCGGGACCACCGGAGCGGCCTGCGGGGCGCTGACCGGCGCGAAGACCGGTTCGGCCGCCGGTGCCGGGCTTGCCGGCTGGGCGTACGATGCCGGCTCGACGCGGGCCACGGTCTCGCTGGCGGCGGCGATTTCCGCCACTTGCGCGACTTCGGCGACTTCCGCCGCGGCCACCACGGGTTCCGGCCGGGCCACCGGTTGCGCAACCACCGGCTGGGCGATCTCGGCAACCTGCGCCACTTCAATGGCCGGGGCGGCCTGGGCGGCCACCGGGGCGTATTCCGTCTCGGTCACGCCGGCAGACACCTCGGCCAGGTTGGCCGTGTCATTGCCTTCGTTGGCCTCGGCGTTGTCGTCCTCGGCGCCTTGTACGCCTTCCTCGCGCTCGCGGCGGTAGCGGTTGCGGCCACGGCGATTGCGGCGGCGGCGTTCCTCGCTTTCCGCGCCTTCGGTTGCCACGGCTTCCACGCCTTCGGGCAGTTCCGTGGCCGTGACGGCAGCCACCGGCAGGGCCGGGGCGGCTTGTGCAGCCTCGAATGCGGTCTGCGGCGCGGCTTCGGCACCCAGCATTTCCTCGGTCTCGCGGGTGTCGCCACGCTCACGCTGGCGTTCGCGCTGGCGCTCGCGGCGCTCCTGGTTGCGATCGCGGCGGTTGCCTTCCTGGCGCGCCTCGCCGCCTTCCGGCTGGCGGGTGATGGCCGGAGTGGCCTGGCCGTCACGCGAGGCACGTGCCGGGCGCTCACCGCGCTCGGTACGTTCACCACGTTCGGCACGGTCACCACGCTCGGCGCGTTCACCGCGTTCGGCACGATCGCCACGCTGTTCACCGCGCTGCTCGCCACGTTCGGCGCGCTCAGCACGCTGGCCACGGCCCTGACGCTCGCCGCGCTCACCACGCTGTTCACGCTCACCACGTTCGCCACGTTCGCCACGTTCACCGCGCTCGCCACGGCCCTGGCCGCGGCCTTCGCCACGCTCGCCACGCTGACCGCGCTCGCCACGGCCGCCGCGGCCTTCGCCACGTGCCGGCGCTTCAACGGCCGGCTTGGCCGGCTCCGTCACCGGCGCGGCCGGACGGGCGCCGAACAGGCCCTTCAGCCAGGCGATGAAACCACCTGCGGCCACGGGCTGCGTGGCCGGTACCGGGCGTGCCGGCGCGGCCTCGGGGCGCGGGGCCCGCTCGGGGCGGGGCACCGACACCGGTGCCGGCGCGTCGGGCGTGATGCCCTTGACGGCGGCTTCCTGGCGCGGACGCGCGTCTTCCTTCTTGCGGCTGCTGTAGCTGGTGTCGGCCTCCAGTTCCTTGGCGGCGGCCTCGGCCATGCGATAGCTCGCGGTGGATTCCTCCAGGCGCGGGTCGTCGTGGCGCAGGCGCTCCAGCTTGTAGTGCGGGGTCTCCAGGTGCTTGTTGGGAATTAACAGCACGTTGACCTTGAAGCGCAGCTCGATCAGATTGATCTCCTGGCGCTTCTCGTTCAGCAGGAAAGCGGCCACTTCCACCGGCACCTGGCAGTGGATGGCGGCCGTGTTTTCCTTCATCCCCTCTTCCTGGATGATGCGCAGCACCTGCAGGGCGGACGATTCGGTATCGCGGATGTGACCTGTTCCATTGCAGCGCGGGCAGGTGATGTGGGAGCCTTCCGACAGCGATGGGCGCAGGCGTTGGCGCGACAGCTCCATCAGGCCGAAGCGGCTGATCTTGCCCATCTGCACGCGGGCGCGGTCGTGGCGCAGGGCGTCCTTCAGGCGCGTTTCCACGTCCTTCTGGGCCTTGCCGGACTCCATGTCGATGAAGTCGATCACGATCAGGCCGCCCAGGTCGCGCAGGCGCAGCTGGCGGGCGATCTCGTCGGCCGCTTCCAGGTTCGTGCGC
>Ga0255338_1004234_pt1 | contig 15296 bp, 12 predicted proteins | sample MeOH1_35cm_T4_19_FD_203715 | JGI IMG/M metagenome (GOLD analysis project Ga0255338, IMG submission 203715) | Sandy soil microbial communities from University of British Columbia, Vancouver, Canada - MeOH1_35cm_T4_195 | ecosystem: Engineered > Artificial ecosystem > Sand microcosm > Unclassified ...
TGGCCGCCTCCTTGATCTCCCCCTCGTCCTGCATCTCGGTGGCCAGCTCGCAGTGCGCCTTGAGGTCGTCGAGGGTCACCTGGGCCTTGTCGTACTCGGCCAAGGTCTTCTTGAGGTCGTTGAGCTCCTTCGACTTCTTCTTGGCTTTGATCGAATCGGTCCAGAACGACGGCTCGCCGGCCTCGGCCTCGCGCGCGGACACTTCCTTGCGCAGCTTGTCGAGGTCGAGCAGCTTGCCGATCTTGGCGAGCAGGGCCCGCATCTCGTCGATCTTGTTGGAGGTCTCGGTGAACATCGAAGGCTATTCTACGAAATCTAGGGGTCAGACCCCTATCGAGCGAAGAGCTTGAGGGTCGTGGCGTGGAGGCGGGCGGTGTCCTCGGGCGTCGGTCCGTAGCCGCCGCCGAGGGTGACGGCGACGGGGACCTGGTAGACCCGGCAGATGTCGTAGACGGCCATGTCGCGCTCCTTGATGCCGGCCTCGGTGAGCTTGAGGCCGCCCAGGCGGTCGTGCTCCCAGACGTCCACGCCGGCCTGGTAGACCACGAGGTCGGGCTTGGACTCCATCACCGCCCGCAGGCCGTGCCGGAGCTTGTCGTAGTACTCGGCGTCGCCGGTGCCCGCGGCGAGCTCGATGTCGAGCGAGCTGCGCCGGCGGACCTCCGGGTAGAGGCCCCACTGCTGCATCGAGAAGGTGAAGGTGTCGGGGTCCATCTCGAAGATGGACGCGGTGCCGTTGCCCTGATGGACGTCGAGGTCGATCACCGCGGCCGTCTCGATCATGCCTTCCGAGCGCAACGACAGGATCGCGAACGCGATGTCGTTGACCGCGCAATAGCCCTCGCCGTGGTCCTTGAAAGCGTGGTGGGCTCCTCCGCCCGCGTGGAGCCCGACGCCGGTCTCGAGGGCGTGCCGCGCCGCCAGCAAGGTTCCCCCCGCCGCTAAACGGTGCGCGCGCGCGATCTCAGGAGAAAATGGGAGTTCCAGGCGAGAGATGTCGGCCGGGCTCAGAACGCCGGTCATCAGCTTCTCGACCCAATCGCGGGTGTGGACGAGATGAAGCGCCTGCCGCGACGGCTCCGTCGGCTCGACGATCTCGGCGAAGGACCGGCAGGCCTCCGCGGCCAGACGGAACTTGGCCGTCGAGAACGCGTGCTCCCCGTAATCGACCTCGTACTTCGGCGAATACACCACCCGGGGCTTCATGGCATCGCGTCCATGCTATCGCCGCTTCCGGGGCGAAGGCGGCCATAGCAAAGGGACGATGCCGCCAGAAGGACGAAGAGGATGCACATAGCCCCGAGCCAGTCCCCGTGCCGCGTATAAAAGGAACGGGCCGGGAACGGGTCCCGCAGCGGCACCTCGGCGTCGAGCCGCCCGCGCTCGTTGAGCGCCAGCTCCGCCGTCGTCACGCCCCAGGGATCGATCACCGCCGACACCCCGTTGTTGCCGGAGCGGATGACGGTGAGGCGATTCTCGATGGCGCGGAAGCGGTTGACGCGGTAATGCTGGCGCGGCCCCCAGGTGTCGAGGTACCAGGCGTCGTTGGTGATGTTGATCATCAGGCGCGCGCCGCGCGCGGCGTCGAGGCGCGGCCAGCGCGGGAAGATGGCCTCGTAGCAGATCGTGACGGCGGTCGGGCCCCAGGCGGTGTTCAGCAGCGGCTGGCGGGGCGCGCCGGCCTCCATGTCGCCGAGGTTGTCGAGGATCATCAGCCAGCGGTCGATGACGAAGCGGGGCACGAAGCGGCGCAGCGGCACGAACTCGCCGAACGGCACGAGCTGACGCTTCGAGTAGAAGCCGTCGATCCTCCCGTCCGGCGCGAGCAGCTGCACCGCGTTGGCCGGGCCGCCGTCGCGGCCGGCGGCGGCGATGATCCCGACGAGGTGCTGGGCCCCGAGCTTCGCGGCCCAGCGCGCGGACTCGGCGACGGGCTCGTCGCGGCGTGACCAGCGCGGGACCGAGGTCTCCGGCCAGACCACGAGCGCGGGCGGCGCGGGGCGAGGCCGGGAGAGGAGCTCGTCGTAGCCGGCGAGGATCTCCTCGATCCAGCGGTCGTCCCATTTGTGATATTGGTCGACCACCGGCTGGAGGATCTCGACGCGCGCGGAGGGCCCCCGGTCGTCGGGCCGCGAGGCGAGGACGAAGGCGCCGTGGCCCCAGACGCCGGCGGCGAGCGCGAGCGAGGCGGTCAAGGCCGCGGCGGACTTGTCGTCGCGGTCCTCGAGCCAGGCCTCGGCCAAAGACGCGTTGAAGAGCATGATCGTGAAGTCGAGCAGGTGCGGGCCGCCCCAGGACCCGGCCTGGAGCAGAGCGAGGTTGCTCCACTGCGTGTAGCCGAGCAGGTCCACGCCGAAGCGCGGGGTGAAGCGGGAGGCGGCCGAGGCGACGGCGGTCCAGCACAGCGCCCAGACGAGCGGCCGCAGGGCCCGCGGCAGGGATCCCGACAGTGCGCGGGCGAGCGCCGCGGACGCCGCCCAGGACGCGGCGAGCAAAGCCGACAGGCCGATCACGGCGAAGGCGGAGACGACGGCCGGCACCTGGGCGAAGCGGCAGGTGGCGTAGATCCAGTGCAGGGCGACGATGTGGTAGGCCAGACCCGCGGCGAAGCCGGCCAGGGCGGAGCGGCGCGGGGTGGACGCGTTGGACGCGACGACCAGCGGGACGAGCCCGAACCAGGCGAAGCCCCACAGCCCCCACGACGGCAGGCCGAGGGCCGCGAGACCCCCGCCGAGCGCCGCGGCGCTCAGTTGGGCGCGTCCGCCCCGTGGCATTTCTTGTACTTCTTGCCCGAGCCGCAGTAGCAGGGGTCGTTGCGGCCGATGCTCTGGATGGCGTTGGGCACCGCGCCGCCTCCGGACAGGATGCTCTTCGGGGCGGCGGGCCTGGCGGGCCGCGACGGCTCGGGCGGCGCGTCGGCCCCGGAGGTCTCGCTCGCCTCGGGATGGACGGCGACGATCGGCGGAGGCGCGACCGGGGCCTTGGGGGCCTCGACGCGGAAGACGTACTCGACGGTCTGCTCGCGCACGCGGGAGAGGAGGGCCTCGAAGTAGCGGAAGGATTCTTTCTGGTACTCGACCTTCGGGTCCTTCTGCGCGTAGCTGCGCAGGAAGATGGCCTTCTTCAGGTGGTCCAGATCGTAAAGGTGGTTCTTCCAGGCCTTGTCGATCATCTGCAGCATGACCATCTTCTCGACTTCCTTGAAGTCGTAGCCGGTGAAGTCGGCGGGGCGGCGGGAGTAGACGTCCATCGCCGCCTTGAGGAGCTGGCTCTTGAGCGGGTCCTTGGACAGCCGCGTCGCCTCCTCGGCCGTCGGGGTCCAGGCGATCGCGAAGGTGCGCTCGAGGTAGGCGGACAGCTCGATGAGGTTCCAGGTGCGCGAGTCGTTCTCGTCGGGGATGGCGCTCTCGACGGCCTCGGCCACGTCCTCGGAGATCATGGCCTTGATCTGCTCGCCGACGGTCTCGCCGAACAGCACCTCGTCGCGCAGCTTGTAGACGACCTCGCGCTGCTTGTTCATCACGTTGTCGTAGTCGAGGAGCTGCTTGCGGATGTCGAAGTTGTGGGTCTCGACCCGGCGCTGGGCGTTCTCGATCTGGTAGGAGACGAGGCCGGACTCGATGACCTCGCCCTCCTTCATGCCGAGCTTCTCCATCAGCGGAGCGATGCGGTCGGAGCCGAACAGGCGCATCAGCTCGTCGTCGAGGGCCAGGTAGAAGCGGGTGGAGCCGGGGTCGCCCTGGCGTCCGCAGCGGCCGCGGAGCTGGTTGTCGATGCGGCGCGACTCGTGCCGCTCGGTGCCGAGGACGTGGAGGCCGCCGAGGCCTTTGACGACCTCGTACTCCGCCTGGTCCTGGGGGTTGCCGCCGAGCAGGATGTCGGTGCCGCGTCCGGCCATGTTCGTGGCGATCGTGACCGCGCCCTTGCGGCCGGCCTGGGCGATGATCTCGGCCTCCATCTCGTGGTACTTGGCGTTGAGGACCTGGCAGGGCACGCCCTTGTGGCGCAGCATCGAGGCGAGCTTCTCCGATTTCTCGATGGAGCGCGTGCCGACGAGGACGGGGCGGCCGACCTTCCACAGCTCCATGACCTCGTCGACGATCGCGTTGAACTTCTCGCGCTCGCTCTTGTAGACGAGGTCGGGCAGGTCCTCGCGGCTCGAGATCCGGTTCGTCGGGATCTCGCGGACCTCCATCCCGTAGATCTCCTGGAACTCGTCGGCCTCGGTCATCGCCGTGCCGGTCATGCCCGAGCGCTTCTTGTAGATCTTGAAGAAGTTCTGGAAGGTGATCGTGGCCAGCGTCTGGTTCTCTTCGCGCGGGGCCAGGTTCTCATGGGCCTCGACGGCCTGGTGCAGTCCGTCGGACCAGCGGCGGCCGGGCATCAGGCGGCCGGTGAACTCGTCGACGATGATCACTTCCCCGTCCTTGACGACGTACTCGACGTCGCGCTTGTAGAGGTGCCACGCGCGCAGGGCCTGGGTGATGTGGTGGACCCACTCGCCCTCGAGGTCGTCGTACAGGTTGCCCAGGCCGAGCAGGGCCTCGCACTTCGAGACTCCTTCCTCGGTCAGGATCGCGGTGTGGTTCTTCTCGTCGACGATGGCGTCCCAGCCCTTCTGCAGGTCGGTGCCGGAGTACTTGGCCTGGATCTCGTCTTCTTCCGTGATGATGCGCACGCGCAGGTGCGGGATCAGTTTGTTGACGATGGCGTAGCGCTCGGTGGACTTCTCGGCGGCGCCGGAGATGATGAGCGGGGTGCGGGCCTCGTCGATGAGGATCGAGTCGACCTCGTCGATGATCGCGTAGTAGAGGTGGTTGAGCACGCGCTCGTCCTTGCGCACGACCATGTTGTCGCGCAGGTAGTCGAAGCCGAGCTCGTTGTTGGTGATGAAGGTGATGTCGCAGCGATAGGCGGACTGGCGGTCCGAGGTGGAGGCGTCGTGCTGGACGCAGCCGACGGTCAGGCCGAGGAAGCGGTAGACCGGCCCCATCCACTCGCTGTCGCGCTTTGCGAGATAATCGTTGACGGTCACGATGTGCACACCCTTTCCGACGAGGGCGTTGAGATACGCCGGGGCGGTGGCGACGAGGGTCTTGCCTTCGCCGGTCCTCATCTCCGCGATCGAGCCGTTATGGAGAACCATCCCGCCCAGCAATTGAACGTCGAAATGTCTCAGGCCGATGGAGCGCTTCGCGGCCTCGCGGCACAGGGCGAAGGCCTCGGGGAGCACCTCGTTGAGGGCCGCGGTCTCGGCGTCCTTGCGCTCCTTGCGGTGGTCCTCGTCGTTCTCGGGGACCGTTATTTCGGAAAACAGCGCGGTCACGCGCGTCTTGAGGGCGGCCGTGCGGACCGGGAAATCGGCGTCGGACAGGGCCTGGACCTCGGCCTCGAACGCGTTGCACTGGGCCAGCAGCGGGGCGAAGCGCTTGAGCGTGCGCTCGCTGGGCGTGCCGAAGATCTTCTCGAAAGTGGCTTTGATCATGGGTGAAGTCCCAAGTGTAGCAATTTCATCCAGACCTTAAGGAAGCAGGGGGTCTCAGCGCAGGAGCGCTTTGAGGATCTTGTCGCCGGGCTGGAGGCGGTCGAGGACGTCCATGCCGGCGGTCACGCGCCCGAAGGCGGTGTAGCGGCCGTCGAGATGCGGAGTGGGCACGAGGCTCACGAACAGCTGGCAGCCGCCCGTGTCGGGCCCGGCCTTGGGCATGCCGAGGGTCCCGCGCAGGAAAGGGATGCGGTTGACCTCGTCGACGAGCCGGAAGCCGTCGTCGCCCCAGCCCGACCCGCGGGGGTCTCCGCCCTGCACGACGAAGGCGGTCACCACGCGGTGCCAGACCGTCCCGTCGTAGACGCCGCGGCGCGCGGCGTCGGCGACCGCGGCGGCGGTGTTCGGCGCGGCGTCGGCGTCGAGGTACAGCTCGACGGTCCCCTTTTCCGTCTCCAGGACCAAGGTCGGAGAAGAGGCGAGCGGCGGGAAGGTCTTGGGCGGGTCGAGACCGGGGCCCGCCTTCACCGCGACGCCGGAGGCCTTCAGCGCCTTGCGCAGGTTCTCGCGGACCTCGGCGGTGAGGCCGGGACGTTCCCACGCGGAGCGCAGAGCGCCGGCGAACGCCGGGGACTTGCGCTCGGTCGCGGCGTCGACGGCGGTGCCGAGCAGTTCCAGCGGGGCCTTCGGGTCGCGCAGGACGCCCTCGATCGCGGCGGCGGCCGCGGGCGCGGTGGACGCGGCCAGGGTCTCCAGCGCCTGGGCGGCGACGCGGGCGTCGGGATCGGCGACGCCGGCGCTCAGGATCACGGCTGAATCGGGGAGGAAGGCGCTCGCCTCGTAGGCGCGGGAGCGGATCCACCAATGCGGGTCCTTGCGGGCGAGGGATAGACGAGAACCTTCGGCGGCGCCGCGGAGCTTGGCGAGGGCGATCAAGGCGCGGCCGCGGGGCATGGGGCCGTCGGCGTCGGCCATCTTCTCGAGACGGACGGCGAGGGAGGGGTCTCCCGTCGCGGACACGGCGTCGGCGGCGGCGGCGCGGACGTGATGCGAGGGGTCCTCGAATACCGACGATGGGAGTCCTCCCGCGGCCTTGGCCGCGCCGAACGCGGCGGCGGCCTCGCCGCGGACGTAGGGGTCGGGGTCGGATAGAACGGAAACGTCGACTTTACGGGACAGCTTTGAAAGAGATCGAACGGCAAAAAGACGGGTGACCTTGTCGGGGTCCTTCACGGCTTGCGTCAACATCTTCTCCGCCCTGACATCCGGAAAGCGAGTGAACGCGTAGTTCGCTCGCCAACGGACCTCGGCATCCGCGTCGATGGCGAGCGTTAACAGCTTATTCAGACTGGCCGTCGAGTATTCGGGGACTCTTTTCAGGAACCGTCGACGGAACAACGCCAAGGCGACCTCGCCCCTCACTCCCGCATCCACGTCCGTGGACGCGGAGAGAAGAACATCCTCCACCTCACGGCTCCCGGTCTTCCCTAATCCCTGCACGGCGGCGCGGCGCACGGGAGCGTCGGGGTCGGAGACGGCGGGGATCAACGCCGATGCGGCCGCCTCGCGCAGCGAGACGGAGACGGCGGGCTCGGCCTCGCCCTCGGGGATCTCGGCCAGGCCGACCTGGCCCAGGTCCCACGCGGCGCGGGCGCGTACGGCGGCGTCGGTCGAGGCCAGGCCGGCGCGGAGGGTCGCGAGACGCGCGGGCGCCGACCGCCGCGGAGTCCCGCCGCAGGCCGTCAGGACGAGGAGGCCGGCGAGAGCGAGCGCGCGCACGCCCCGATTATATATCCTTAACGCCGCCCATGCGACGAACTCCCCTCTTCGCCCTCATCGTCCTGCTCCTCGCGTCCTGCGTCACGGTCGAGCCGCCGCCCAACCCGCGCGGCTCGATCAAGCCCGGCCAGCGCCTGATCGTCATGGTCCTCCAGTCCCCGGGCCCCTGGATCGTGGCCGACCCCGACTCCAAGGCGGAGACCGCGATGAAGGTCCTGCCGCTGGGCACCTTCCTGCAGGGCATCCAGGAGGACCGCATCAACGACCTGTCGAAGGAGATCCAGCCCTATCTCCCGCGCCCGCGCTACGACCAGGCCGTCGAGGCCGCGCTGATCGCGGCGCTCAAGGCCGCGCACGGCGGGCCCGTCCAGACCTCGGCCGAGGCGGGGATATCGCCCCTCCAGCGCAAGGAGTGGAACGCGGCCTCCGACCAGCTCGACTGGCGGCGCAAGTACTACTTCACGGAGCCCGACCGGACCTCGCCCCGCGATTATTCCAAGCTCCTTTCGCTCGACGACGCCGTCATCCTCGAGGTGAACCTCTCCTTCGGCCTCGAGCCCGACGAGCAGGACCGGACCTTGCCGCTGCTGTCCGCCGCCTCGCGCGCCTACCGCGCGGACACCACGCGCATGCTGTGGAGCCGCGAGGAGCGGCTGAGCGACACGACCTCCTCGACGACGCTCAGCGAGTTCCGCGCCGAGCCGGTCCAGCTCACCGACCGCCTCTACGCCCTGTCCCTCCCGCTCGCGGCCAAGATCGCGGCCGGCCTCGCGCAGGACGCCGGGCTGATCCCCGCGCCGCCGCCCATACTGGCCGAGCCGGCCCCGGCGACGACCTTCGTCAACGGCGCCGCGCCGGACATCTCCACGGCGCCGCTCGTCGCGCCCCAGGCCGCGCCCGCGGTGGAGCCCTCCACCGCCCCCGCCCCCGCGACGGACGGCCCGCCCGCCGAGCGCGCTCCGGCCCCGCCCGAGCAGCCGCAGGTCAGCCCTTCCCATTGAGGACCGCGGCCGTCGCCGGAGCCACGGGCCTCGTCGGGGGGTGCGTCCTCCGGCGGCTCCTGGAGGACCCCGCGATCGCCCGCGTCGTCGCCCCGACCCGCCGCCCGCTGCCGCCGCACCCGAAGCTCGAGAACCCGCTCATCACGGCCGCCTGGCCGGCCTTCGCCGCGCTCGACGAGGCCTACGGCTGCCTCGGCACCACGCGCAAGGACGCGGGCAGCGCGGAGGCGTTCCGCGCCGTGGACCTCGACCTGGCCGCGGCCTTCGCGCGCGCGGCCAAGGCGGGCGGGGCGCGCCGCTTCGGCCTCGTCTCCTCGGCCGGCGCGGACGCCGCATCCTCCTTCCTGTATCCCCGGACGAAGGGCGAGGCGGAAAAAGCCGTCACGGGGCTCGGCTTCGAGACCGTGGTGATCGCGCGCCCCTCTCTGCTGCTCGGAGCGCGGGCCAAGCCCCGCCCCGCCGAAAAGTTCGGCAAGGCGGCCCTCGCTCTCATCGCGCCTCTGCTGATCGGACCGCTTCGAAAATACCGCGCCATCGCCGGAGAGACCGTCGCGACCGCTTTGATGGCATCGGTGCGCGGGCATTTTCCGGGAACCCTGATCCTCGAGTCCGACGCCCTGGAGGCAAGCCGATGAACTCCGTCTCAAGCATCCCCGATAACGTCCGGCCCATCCTCGAAAAGGTCGTCCGGGACGCGCCCCACCCCCTGTTGTTCGCGACGGTCAGCGGCGCCCACCTCTACGGGTTTCCCTCCCCCGATTCCGATTACGATCTGCGCGGCGTCCACATCCTGCCGAAGGAGCAAATCGTCGGGCTCAGGGAGCTCGAAGAGACGGTCTCGGTCTCCGAGGACCGCGATGGCATCGAGCTGGACCTCGTGACACACGACGCCAAGAAATTCTTCCAGCTGATGCTCAAGAAAAACGGCTATGTCCTGGAACAGCTGCTATCCCCGATCGTGGTCCACTCTGGATCAGGCTTCCAGGAGCTCAAGGAGATCGCGCCCTCCTGCGTCACCCGCCACCACTCGCATCACTACTTCGGTTTTTCCCAAACGCAATGGGAGCTCGCCATGAAGGAGACTCCGACACGAGTCAAGCCGCTCCTTTATGTCTACCGCGTTCTACTCACCGGCATCCGGCTCATGCGCACGGGCGTCTTCGAGATGAACCTCAACAAGCTCAATGAGGAGTTCCGCCTCAGCTGGCTCGACGAGCTGGTCCGGGCCAAACTCGAGGGCCACGAGAAGATCGGTGCGGCGGGCCTCGACCTCGCCTTTCATCAAAAAGAATACGAGCGCCTGCGCGCCCTGCTCGAGACGAGTTTCGCCGAGAGCCGCCTGCCCAATGAGCCTTCCGCTCTGCCGCGCCTCAACGACCTGCTCGTACGCATCCGGCTCGGGACGATCAAGTGAGTTCCGTTCTTCCCGACGGCTCGGTCGTCGTCGTGACGATGGAGTACGGCTCGCACGTCTACGGAACTGACCTTCCGACCAGCGACCGGGACGTCAAAGGGGTTTTTCTTCCGCCCGGGAACGACATCCTCCTTCAAAAAGCGCAGGACACGATCGTCCGCTCGACGAAGCAGGACGCCTCGAAGGCGAACACGCCGTTGGACGTCGACACGGAATTCTTCAGCTTGCAGCGCTTCCTCGGCCTGTTGCTCGAAGGCCAAACGAACGCGATCGACATGTTGTTCACGCCCGAATCCCACTACCTCGGTGCGCCTCACCCGGCGTGGCTGGAGATCCGCCGCGAGCGCGGGCGTTTTCTCCATTCCGGTGTCACGATGTTCGCCCGGTATTGTCGTCAGCAGGCGGCCAAGTACGGGATCAAGGGCTCCCGGGTCGCCGCCTTGCGCGCCGCGTTGGAATTGCTCGAGCCCCTCCACGATCACGACAAGCTGGAGCTCCACCTGGATCGGATCAAGGCGCTCGCGGACGCCCAGGCAGCGGCGTCCGAAGGCGGCGCGCGCCACCTACGCCTCGTTTCCGTGGAAGAGGCCGCCGTGAATCGAACCGGTCTTTACCTCGAAGTCGCCGGCCGGAAAGTTCCCATGGGCGCGACCGTCAAGCTTGCCCGCGCGACGCTCAAGCGGGTCTTCGACGAGTTCGGGCAGCGCGCGCTCCTAGCCGAGCAGAACCAAGGCGTCGATTGGAAGGCGTTGATGCACGCCGTGCGCGTCGCGAAGCAGGCCGAAGAACTGCTGTTGACCGGGAACGTGACGTTCCCCCGTCCGGAAAAATCGGCACTTTTGTCGATTCGCAAAGGGGAGCTTCGCTACGAAACGGTCGCCGAAATGATCGAGGCCGGAGTCGTCGACATGGAAAAGGCGGCTTTAAAATCCAAGCTTCCCGTCTCGCCCGACCGCGCCTTCGCCGACGAGCTGATCTGCCGACATTATTCCTCGCAGATCAGGCCCGTTTAGTAGAATAGGCCCATGAACGCTCTCAACGTCGCCGTGGCGGGCCTCGGCACCGTCGGCCGCGAAGCCGTCCGCCTGCTGCGCGCGCGCCGCGCCGAGCTCAAGGAGCGCCTCGGCGCCGAGCTCCGCCTGGTGGCCGTCGCCGACCGCGGCGCCCAGCGCGAGGCGCGCGCCCTCGGCCTGCCGGCGTCGGTCGTCCGCTACCGCGACCCGCTCGACATGGCCCGCCGCGCCGAGGCCGACCTGTTCGTCGAGCTGCTCGGCGGTCTCGACACGCCCAAGCGCTTCGCCCTCGAGGTCCTCGGACGCGGCAAGGCCCTGGTGACGGCCAACAAGCGCCTGCTCGCCCACGCCTGGCCGGAGATCACCGGCGCGGCCCGCTCCGGCGGCGCCCGCCTCGCCTTCGAGGGCAGCGTCGCCGGCGGCATCCCGGTCCTGCGCGCCCTCGAGCTGTCCTTCTCCGGCGACCGCGTGCTCGGCGTCGACGGCATCCTCAACGGGACGACCAACTACATCCTGTCACGCGGAGAAGAAGGGCTCTCCCCGAAGGACGCGCTCGAGGAGGCCCAGTCGCTCGGCTTCGCCGAGAAGGACCCGACGATGGACCTGTCCGGCCAGGACGCCGCTCAGAAGCTGAGCGTGCTCGCCGGCCTCGTCACCGGCGGCTGGCTCAAGCCCGGGACCTTCCCGGTGACCGGCATCGAGTCGGTCTCCGCGCGGGACCTGTCCTTCGCGCGCGAGCGCCTGGGCATGGCCGTGCGCCTCGTGGCCTCGCTGCGCTTCTCCGGCAAGACGGGCGCTCCCGCCGTCGAGGCCTCCGTCGCCCCGACCATGGTGCCCATGGGGCACCCCCTGGCCGCGGTGCGCCGCCAGTACAACGCCCTGCTCGTGCACACCGCCTCCGCCGGAGACCTCATGTTCTACGGGAAGGGCGCGGGCGCCGGGCCGACCGCGTCGGCGGTCGTCGCCGACGTCTTCGTCCTCGCGCGCGACATCCGCGGCGGCATACCCGCGGCGGCCTCCACGGCGCGCCGCCTGGCCCTGACCTCCCCCGACCACGCGGTCTCTTCGTATTACCTTCGCCTCGAGGTCCTCGACCGCCCCGGCGCCCTGGCCCGCATCGCCGACGCCCTCGCCGACGCCGGCGTCTCGATCGCCGCCATCCACCAGGACAAGGCGGTCGGCGGGCGATCGGTGCCGGTGATGATCGTCACGCACGCCACCCCGCGCGGGCGCTTCGAGCGCGCGCGACGCCGGATCATATCGCTGGCCGCGGTGAAGCCCTCGCATTGCGCGATGAGGATGATGGCGTGAACGGTCTCATCGCCCGCTGGCACCGCCGTCTGCCCGTCACCGCCCGCACGCCGATCGTCACGCTCGGCGAGGGCAACACGCCTCTCGTGCGCGCCGACCGCGTGGCCAAGGCCGCGGGGCTTCCCCCCGGCTCCGTCTTCCTCAAGGTCGAGGGCGCCAACCCGACGGGTTCGTTCAAGGACCGCGGCATGACCTTGGCGATCTCGAAGGCCGTCGAGGCGGGGGCCACCGGCGTGCTGTGCGCCTCGACCGGCAACACCTCCGCGTCGGCGGCGGCGTACGCCGCGCGCGCGGGCCTGCGCTGCGTCGTGTTCCTTCCCAAGGGCAAGGTCGCCGCGGGCAAGCTCTCCCAGGCCGTGATGCACGGCGCCGAGATCGTCGAGGTCGCCGGCAACTTCGACCAGGCGCTCGTGATGGCCAACGAGGCCGCCAAGACCAAGGGCTTCGCCCTCGTCAACTCCTCGAACCCGTTCCGCATCGAAGGGCAGAAGACCGCGGCCTTCGAGATCCTGGAGCAGCTCGGGCGCGCGCCCGACAACCACTTCATCCCCGTCGGCAACGCCGGGAACATCACCGCCTACTGGAAGGGCTATAAAGAGAGCGGCACGGCACCCCGCATGTTCGGCTGGCAGGCCGCCGGCGCCGCCCCGCTCGTCTCCGGGAAGGCCGTCCTGAACCCGACGACGCTCGCGACCGCGATCCGCATCGGCTCGCCCGTCTCCTGGAACGGCGCCATCGCCGCCCGCGACGAGTCCGGCGGCATGATCGGCAAGGTCACCGACTCCGAGATCCTCTCCGCCTACCGCTTTCTCGCTTCGCGGGAAGGCGTGTTCTGCGAGCCCTCCTCGGCCGCCTCGGTCGCCGGCCTGCTCAAGCTCGCCAAGGCCGGCAAGGCCCCGAGCGGTACCAGCGTCTGCGTGCTGACCGGTAACGGCTTGAAGGACCCCGGCATCACGGCGCGCTTCGCGCCGAGGATCCGCCGGGTGAAGGCGGGCGGAAGGATGACGCTCTGACATGACCAAGGTCCTCGCGCGCGTGACGGTGACGGCCCCCGCGTCCACCAGCAACCTCGGCCCGGGCTTCGACTGCCTCGGCCTCGCCCTCGGCCTGCGCAACGAGCTCGTCCTCGAGCTGCACGACGCCTCCGGCCCGCCGATCGTCGAGATCGAGGGCGCCGGAGCGGACGACCTTCCCCGCGGCGAGCAGAACATGCTCGTCCACGCCGCGCGCCAGGTCCTGCCGCCCTCGCTGCCCGGCCGCCTCGTCTTCAAGGCGCGAAACCGCGTGCCGCTCGCGCGCGGCCTGGGCTCCTCGGCGGCGGCGATCGTCAGCGGCCTGTGGGCCGGCGCCCACCTCCTGGGGACCTTGCGCCGCTCCGAGGACGAGCTCGAGCAGATGGCCGTCGCCCTCGAGGGCCACCCCGACAACATCGCGCCCTGCGTCCACGGCGGCCTCACCGCGAGCCTGACGGTCGACGGCCGCGCGCGCGCCCATCGCCTGGGCATCCACCCCTCGCTGTCGACCGTGGTCTGCATCCCCGATTTCGAGCTGTCCACGAAGAAGGCCCGCGGCGTCCTGCCCGAGACCGTGTTCCTCGCCGACGCCGTGTTCAACACCTCGCGCGCGCTCCTGCTGACGAAGACGCTCGAGTCCGGCCACGTCTCGCGCCTGCCCGAGCTGATGAAGGACCGCCTGCACCAGCCCTACCGCGCCAAGCTCGTCCCGGGCCTGGAGGACGCGCTGGCCGCCGCCGTCGAGCACGGCGCCGCCGGCGCCGCGCTCTCGGGCTCCGGCCCCACGGTGTTCGCCTTCGTCGAGGGCCGCAACGCCGCGGTCGGCGACGCGATGGTCCGCGCCTTCTCCAAGCACGGCGTCGGCAGCCGCTGGCTCGCGCTGGCCGTCGACCATCAGGGAGTGCGCGTCGAGCGCTGATCATGGCCCGCAGGAAGATCACGGTCATGAAGTTCGGCGGCACCTCCGTCGCCGACCCCGAGAAGATACAGCGCGCCGCCGAGCGGGCGATAGGCGAGAGCCGCAAGGGCTTCGGCGTCGTCGTCGTGGTCTCCGCCCCCGGCGACATGACCGACGAGCTGATCGCGCTCGCCGAGCGCATCACCCCCAAGCCCGACGAGCGCGAGCTCGACCAGCTGATCACGACCGGAGAGGTTGTCGGCATCTCCCTCTTCGCGATGGCTTGCAGGGCGAAGGGCGTCCCCGCGGTCTCGCTCACCGGCCCCCAGGCGGGCATCGACGCCGTCGGCGACGCGTCGCGCGCGCAGATCCGCCGCATCCGCACGCGCGCGATCCTGAGGCACCTCGACGCCGGCCGCATCGTCGCCGTCGCCGGCTTCCAGGGCCTCGCCCCGAACGGCGACACGGTCACGCTCGGCCGCGGCGGCTCGGACCTCACCGCGGTGGCGCTCGCCTCCGCGCTCAAGACCGGCCGCTGCGAGATCTTCTCGGACGTGAAGGGCGTCTACACCGCCGACCCGCGCATCGTCCACGACGCGCGCAAGCTCGCGCGGATCTCGTTCGAGGAGATGCTCGAGCTCGCCGGCTCCGGCGCCCAGGTCATGCAGGCCCGCTCGATGGAGGTCGCCGAGCGCTTCGGCGTCGAGATCCACGTCCGCTCCGCTTTCCATCCCCAGGGAGGAACCTGGGTCGTGTCCAAGGAGAAGCTCATGCTGGAAAAAGCCTTCGTCTCAAGCCTCGCCCTCGACAAGAGCGAGGTGCGCCTGACCGTCGTCGGCGTCCCCGACCAGCCCGGCGTGGCCGCGAAGGTCCTGACCGCTCTGGCCGCGTCCGACATCCCCGTCGACATGATCATCCAGTCCGCGCCGAGCCAGGCCGGCGTCAACGACATGTCCTTCATGACGCCGAAGGCGTCGGCGGCCAAGGCGAAGAAAGCCCTGGAGGGCGTCGCCAAGTCCCTGCGCGCCGAGCGCGTGGACCTCAACGAGCAGGTGGCCAAGGTCTCCGCCGTCGGCACGGGCTTCCGCCACTCCCCCAAGATCGCCGCGACGATGTTCACCGCCCTGGCGGACCACAAGATCAACATCCACATGATCTCCGCCTCCGACCTGCGCGTCTCGTGCATCGTGGACCTCGCCCAGGGCGAAGCCGCGCTCAAGGCGCTGCACAAGGCCTACGGCCTGGCGAAGGGGAGGCGCTGATGTCCGTCTTCGTCGCCATCGACTTCGAGACCGCCGACCAGGGCCGCGACTCCGCCTGCTCGGTCGGCCTCGTGCGCGTCGAGCACGGCGTCATCACCCGCAAGGAGGTCCAGCTCATCC
>Ga0255338_1004235_pt1 | contig 15292 bp, 11 predicted proteins | sample MeOH1_35cm_T4_19_FD_203715 | JGI IMG/M metagenome (GOLD analysis project Ga0255338, IMG submission 203715) | Sandy soil microbial communities from University of British Columbia, Vancouver, Canada - MeOH1_35cm_T4_195 | ecosystem: Engineered > Artificial ecosystem > Sand microcosm > Unclassified ...
ACAGGAATGATATTCTTGGTCTGCAGTTGGCGTAGCGCCTCGACCTTGCTGGCGGCGTCCAGTTGTCCTGTCTGTTTCTCCCCTTGGGAATCAAAGCCTTCGTAGGCGAATTTCATCGTTTACATACCTGAAAGGGGGCTGGGCCCTGCGCGGCGTTATTGTAGGGGATCGATATTTTTTTGGGAGAGCCTCCATGTGGTGGCAATAGAGGTTTCCTCCTTGCCTATACATGCATCCATGTGGTTTCGGCTGTTTATCGAAGTATTAGAGGTTGCTCAATGAGGTTGGGTGAGCGGCTGATCCGGCTGGGATTGGTCAACGAGGATGATGTTCAGCGTGCCCTGAGCTTGCAGCAGCAGGCCGGTGGCAGGCTAGGATCTATTTTTATTCGAATGGGGGCGCTTTCCGAGGATGCTCTGATCGGGGTCTTGAGTGAGCAGTTGGAGTTGCCCGTGTTGGAGGGGGCTTCTCTGCCTGCCCCGGCGGCCGTTTATGCGTGTATGTCCAGCCTTCCTCTCAGGCTGGACTGGATGCTCGACAACAATATTTTATTGTGGGAAGAGTCCAATAATTTGCACGTTTTGGCGAAGGATCTGAACGATTCTCGAGTCTCGGATTTGCTCAATTATTCATTCGCGGGGCAAGAGCCGAAACGCTATCTGGCACGCGTCCAGGATATCGATAATCTGGTTGGGCAGGTACGAAGAGAAAGCGCGGTTTCTAACCTGTTTCGCGATGATAGCCAGACCCTGAAAAACCTGATCGAGGAAGCGCCGGTCGTCGAACTGGTGAATAACTTGCTGGCACAGGCGGTGGACTCTGGGGCCTCGGATATTCATGTGGAGCCGGAGGAAACACGTTTCACTGTGCGTATGCGAGTTGATGGCGTATTGCATACGCGCATGATTCAGCCATATGAGCGCTACCCAGCGATCGGATCTCGCATTAAGTTGATCGCTGGACTGGATATCGCCGAGAAGCGCCTGCCGCAAGACGGACGGATCACGTTACGTCTTAGTGGAAAGGATATGGATATAAGGGTTTCTACCGCTCCTGGAGTATTCGGTGAGTCGATAGTGATGCGCTTGTTGCCCAAGAACCGAGGCGCCCTATCGCTGGAGACTCTGGGGTTCGAGCCGGATCATATTGAGCTGCTCAGGCAGTGGCTGGCATTTCCCAATGGAATTGTTCTTGTAACAGGACCTACCGGCTCCGGTAAATCTACCACGCTTTACTCTGCGCTTGAGGAGATGCGTGACGGCAGTAACAAGATCATTACGGTAGAGGATCCCGTCGAGTATCAAGTGCCGGGCGTAACGCAGATCCAGGCTCATGCGGAAATCGGCTATACCTTTGGACGCGCACTACGCGCGATATTGCGACAGGACCCGGACACAATCATGATCGGTGAGATCCGCGATCTGGATACGGCACAAATCGCTATCCAATCTGCGCTAACCGGTCACTTGGTTCTGTCCACTTTGCATACCAATGATGCCGCTTCGGCTTTTACTCGTCTGGTGGATATGGGGTTGGAGCCTTTTCTGGTGGCAGCCTCAGTGCGAGGTGTGCAAGCTCAGCGTTTGGTACGCAAGCTCTGTGAGCATTGTGCCGTGGCGGATGATTCACCGGTTTTGCCTGATGCTTGGAGGGCAATGGGGCGGTCTGCCCAAGAGGGTAAATGGAAAAGATCTGTCGGCTGTGATCGTTGCCATCAGACAGGGTATCGCGGTCGAATGGGTATATATGAGTTGGTTCCGTTGACTGGTCCTTTGCAGCAACTGGTTAACCGCCAAGCGCCTTTGAATGAGATGAAGGAGCTAATTAAGAGTCAAGGATGGAGAGGATTGCTTGAGGATGGTTTGATTAAAGCAAGCAAAGGGTTGACAAGTGTTGAAGAGGTAATGCGTATAGCTCATGTTCAGGATGGTTGACGCGCTCTGAGTTCCGCTAAAAATACACTTCTGGGCTGGGCTGATCTGAGTACAGATCTCGGCATTCGATTGTCGCGTTAAGTGCTTGCAGAGCATCCTGCGAGGCCGGTCTCAGGCTAGTTCTCGTAAGCCCGACATGGTTTTATGTGCCCGGGGTATGGATTGCCGTTACGGTAGCCTATCGTCGTAGCTGATCCTCAATGCCGCCATCCAGTCACGGATCTATAGCGTCCAATGCTTGCTAATGTTGCCATCCTTGGCTCGTTGTCTGTCTCAGAACCTTCAGGTGTAGGTATCGACCTGTGTGCCAAGGGTTCCTTCAGTGGCCAGTTGCGGAGTCGGCATTGCCTACTGAGTCAATTGCAGGGTGGCGGAGGATTGGAGGTCCAAGGCCTTCTTCAATAGCGTCATCTGTGCTTCCTGACCGACTTTCGCCTGTTGCAGCATCACAGAATCGGCGACGCTGTTGTTCACGGAAATATCCACAACGGCTCCTAATCCGCTTTTGCTTGGTAGGCTCTGCCCGAGAGAGGTGTGTGGCAGGAACTCCGAGCGTACTGGAACTCCCGTGTCAGATGTGTTGCGCTCAAGGCTTTGCGAAGCTGGGAGGCTACAGATGTAGGTCAATCACTCGGGAGGGGGGTTGCCAATTTCCGCGGTGGCACGGACGACGGCGCCTCGTGTGGCGGCGAGCAGATCGAGGCCTTCCCGCTCCGTGGCGAACGGCCCGTGTCGTCGTCCCGCTGAAATCTCGGGACCGTTCTCCCCGGTGAAGGTAACGTTTAGTCGTAGTTTCAACGCCAGCCGCAGAGCGTCTTTGTCATTTTCCAGGGGGTTCCAGACGGCATTGCGCCCGTTGGCCTCTTCAACCGGGAGCAGCAGGCCGCATGCGCTCCCTCCTGGGGGCAGTCGCTGCAATGGTTGATCACCCCATTCTCCCTGAATGCCAGCAGCTTCGGCTGCCAGTTCCAATAGTTCGCAATCTGTCATGCTTGCACTCCTTCCATAGAACATTGCAGATTGATGACAGCCATGGCTGCCTACAGGAGCGAAGAGGGGAGAAGCTCACCCTCGCCGCTACTGGGAGCAGCCTGTACTTAAACCTCTGTAGGTCCAGCGCTTCAAGACCAAGCCCGGTGTTGTCAATAAAATGGAACCCAAACTTCAAACGCCCGTCTAAGTGAGTTAGACCCTGCTGCTGAGCACCCCAAGGAAGGAGTAAGCAATGCTCGGTATCTTAAGCAGCCTCTGGCAGTACAGAGGCTTCGTTGTTTCATCCATACGTAGCGATTTGATTGCGCGCTTCACCCGCAGTCGTCTTGGCGGACTATGGATGATCATCAATCCGCTCGCCCAAGTGGCGATCTATGCTCTGATCCTTTCCAACGTTCTGGCAGCCAAACTGCCTGGGATCGAGAGCAAGTATGTCTATGCCCTCTACCTGATGGCGGGCATGCTGGCCTGGGGCCTATTCGCCGAAATCATCGGTCGCTGCCTAACCCTATTCATCGAACAGGGCAATCTGATGAAGAAGATGCGCTTCCCACGCATTACCTTGCCGGTAATCGTGGTTGGCTCCAGCCTGCTGAACAACCTGCTGCTGTTCACTGCTGTGCTGGTTGTCTTCGCCGTGCTTGGGCAGGCCCCCAACCTGCAGATGTTCTGGCTGATCCCTCTCACCCTAGCAGTAGTGGCTTTGGCAACTGGTATAGGACTGATTCTTGGTGTGCTCAATGTCTTCATGCGTGATATTGGCCAGGTGATTCCCATCCTGCTTCAGGTGTGGTTCTGGTTCACCCCGGTCGTTTACCCGGTGAGTATCATTCCCGAAGAGCTCAAAGGTGCTGTTGGTGTCAACCCCATGTACCCCATCGTCACCGCCTACCACGACATCCTTGTCTACGGTAAAGCGCCGGCTCTGCAGCAAGTGCTGATCTCTGCGGCTTTAGCGATCGGTCTGATGCTGATCGGGCTGTTTATGTTTCGTCGGTCGGCGCCGGAAATGGTGGATGCCCTATGAGCCTGCTGGTCATTGAGAACTTGGGCAAGTCCTACCGGACTTATCGTTCCGAATGGCAGCGTATTGCCCATTGGTTTTTTCTGCCGGTCAAGCCGAGCGAAGAGCATTGGGTGCTCAAACACATCAGCTTTTCCGTCTTGCCCGGCGAAGCTATCGGTATCGTCGGTCAGAACGGTGCCGGCAAATCCACTCTGCTGAAGATGATCACCGGCACTCTGCATCCCACGGAAGGCGCTGTACAGATCAATGGTCGAGTCGCTGCCATCCTTGAGTTGGGAATGGGGTTCAATCCCGAGTTGACCGGACGGCAGAACGTTTACCACGCCGCTGGATTGATGGGCTTCAATACCGATCAAATCAAACAGGTGATGGGGGAAATCGAAGCATTCGCCGAGATTGGGAATTACTTCGACGAGCCTGTGCGCACCTATTCCAGCGGGATGCAAATGCGTGTGGCTTTTTCTGTGGCGACTGCCTTCAGGCCGGAAATCCTAATCATCGATGAGGCTCTCTCGGTAGGCGACAGCTATTTTCAGCACAAGAGTTTCGATCGCATTCGTGAATTCCAAAAGCAGGGGACTACATTGTTGATCGTCTCTCATGACCGAGGTGCAATCCAGTCGCTATGCAATCGAGTCATCCTCTTGGAGGGCGGTACAGTAATCAAGGATGGAAAACCAGAAGAGGTTATGGATTTCTACAACGCCATAATCGCTGAAAAGGAAAATACCACTGTCAGAATTCGAAAAAACGAGGATGGTAGCGTTCAGACTTGCTCTGGCAGCGGTGAGGCCAGCATAGAGTCGGTTAGCCTACACAATATTGCTGGCGAACCTGTCGAATTTGTTCCAGTGGGTGATCTGATTTCACTACGTATCAAGGCTCGAATTAACAGCGATATTCCTGAGCTAGTCATGGGCTATATGATTAAAGATCGTCTCGGGCAGTCGGTTTACGGCACCAATACCCACCATCTTGGCTGCAAGCTTGAAACCCTGAGGGCTGGAGAAACAGTGGAGTATCACTTCAGCTTTCCGGCAAATCTTGGTGTCGGCTCTTACTCTGTGGCAGTAGCGCTACATACCACTGATAGCCATCTTGCTCGGAACTATGAGTGGTGTGACCTAGCACTTGTATTTAATGTGATAAATACCTCTCGAGATGAGTTTGTGGGGCTGGCTTGGATGCCGCCAAAAGTGGGTTTGAATCGATGATGCAAACTTTCTACCGAGCTTTTGAAGAGCGCTATCGTGGCTCTCGTGAACTAATCAAAGGTAGGCAGGAAGCCTACATACCATTTATCAAGCCATTGACCGAGATTTATGCAAACTGTCCTGCATTAGATCTTGGTTGTGGCCGTGGTGAATGGTTGGAGCTTCTGTCCGAAAACGGCTTTCAGCCAAAAGGTGTGGATCTCGACGAGGGTATGCTGGAAGCCTGCCAAGCCCTCAACCTGCCGGCTGAACAGGGGGAGGCACTGGCTACCTTGGAAAGCCTGGCAGATGAAAGCCTGACAGTGATTTCTGGCTTCCATCTAGCCGAACATATTCCCTTCTCAAGCCTGCAGCAGTTAGTAATTCAATCTCTGCGTGTATTGAAGCCGGCTGGCTTGTTAATTCTGGAGACCCCCAATCCGGAAAACTTGATAGTAGGTACAAATAATTTTTACTTGGATCCAACCCACGAGCGACCGATACCATCTTTGTTGTTACGATTTCTCGTCGAGTATGCGGGGTTTGCTCGGTCAAAGTTGATGCGCTTACAGGAAAGTTTGCAGTTGGTAGATGCGGCGAGGCTTAATTTGTTGAGCGTGCTAGACGGTGTTAGTCCTGACTATGCCATTGTGGCTCAGAAAGCAGCAAGTACAGAATATTTGGCCTTGTTTGACCGGGCGTTTGAAAAGGAGTTTGGGCTCACTCTCGATATGCTGGCAAATTGTTATGATAATTGCTTGGAGGATAGATTTCAGAATCTAGCGGACAAATTGAATAGCACAATCCAGACTGAGGTGGGGGGCATAGCGAATCAACTTCAACATCTGCTTCAGGAGGTAGGAGTACGTATTCAGACCGCAGAGATGCGCAGCCATGAGGCTGAATTGGCTCTACGGGAAAGCATTAGACGTACTGCGTTTGCAGAGGCCAGGCAAGCCGCGGCGGAAGAGATGAATGTGGCATTGCACCAGCAGTCCGCTCAGGCTGCCAGGGAGTTACTAGAGGGCTACAAAGAACGAAAAAATTTTGAATTGCAAATGGAGCGGGAGAAGGCGCAAAGAGCTAGCTTGGAACAACGGGAAAAAAGCCTTGAGGAAAATGTAAGATCGCTAGAGGATCTACAACAAAGAGCCCAGCGGCAACTCGCAGAGTCACTGAATAATGCTCATCATTGGTACGTGACGGCAAGTACCAACGAGCAGAGAGTAAAAGATTTGCTTAGTAGTACCTCATGGCGAATTACCCGGCCGCTGCGCATGCTCGGGATTGCAGTGCGCTGGCTAGCGAGATTGCCTGTGCGTTTGGTTAAAACTGTATTCCGCCCGATAATTATATCGGCTATCCGAGTGGTCCTAAAACGGCCATCACTAAAGAAACGACTGAATAATCTAATAAAGCGGTTTCCGAAGGTCTATCGGCACCTGCTTCAGTTTGCTTGTAATCAAGGTCTATTATCGCCTGCATCCCCTCATCTATCCTTAATTGCTATAGGGGCTTCGAGTAGGCACATGTCAACGACAGGGGAAGACGTTGATCTATCTGGGTTGACACCTAGAGCAAGGCAAATTTTTTTTGAAATAAAAGAAAACATAGAGAAAGAAGGTGTGCATTGATGCGTATTGTAATCGACATGCAGGGCGCACAAACGGAAAGTCGTTTCCGTGGTATCGGGCGCTATACTCTTTCTTTTACTCAGGCTATTGTGCGAAATCGCGGGGAACACGAAGTGCTTTTGGCGCTAAGTGGGCTTTTTCCAGATACCATCGAGCCAATACGTGCAGCATTTGAAGGGCTTTTGCCTCAAGAAAATATTCGGGTTTGGTATGCGCCTGGCCCGGTAAGGGAGATTGAGCCAAATAACGTCTGGAAACACGAGGTGGCTGAGTTTGTTCGTGAAGCCTTTTTGATTAGTCTCAAACCAGATTTAGTCCATATAAGCAGCTTTTTTGAAGGGTATTGGACTGATGCTGTGACAAGTATCGGTCGTTTTGAGCAGGCGCCCCCAGTAAGTGTTACGTTGTACGATCTTATTCCGCTCATGAATCCGGGGGACTACCTAAGGCCAAATCCGAGCTATGAGCAGCATTATCTTCGAAAATTCGAGCAGTTCAAGAAAGCGTCAATATTCTTAACTATCTCGGAGTCCTCACGACAAGAAGGTTTGGTATATCTGAATGCTCATCCAGACAAGCTATATAATATATCCTCCGCTGTAGAAGCTAAATTTCGGCCTGTTTTAGTTGATGATGGAACGGTTGGAAAACTATACAAGAAACATAATTTGAGTCATCCTTTTATCCTGTGTGCAGGTGCTGCCGACGATCGCAAGAACCTCCCGGCCCTCATGAAAGCTTTCGCTGCTCTACCTAAGTCGCTGCGGGAAACGCACCAGCTACTTCTGGTTGGCAAGATTGCGCAGGGTCAACTCGACCAGTTGAAATGCCAAGCGGAATCATTTGGGTTAAGGCAGGGCGAGTTATGTTTCACGGGATACATTTCTGACGAAGAGCTTGTCCAGCTTTATAATCTATGCAAGCTTTACGTATTTCCTTCATGGCATGAGGGGTTTGGCTTACCTGCTCTTGAAGCCATGGCCTGCGGTGCTGCGGTTATTGCTGCCAATACTTCTAGTTTACCAGAGGTCATTGGTTTGGATGCAGCCCTGTTTGATCCTTTTGACGTGGTGTCAATTTCGGCCAAATTAGGGCAGGCCCTTCAAGATGACGCTTTTCGCTCAGCGTTACAATCTCATGGCTTACACCAAGCGAAGCAGTTTTCTTGGGATACCTCGGCAAGACGGGCAATTGCCGCATTCGAGTCGATTGCTCAATCTAAATCTCCGCAAATAAATTTCACCTCAAGTCAATCGGAAAGCCATAAGCCACGACTGGCTTTTGTTTCCCCTTTACCTCCGGCGCGTACTGGTATAGCTGATTACAGCGCAGAGCTACTCCCAGAATTGGCAAAATATTATGAGCTGAATCTCGTTGTGGTTCAGGATGCCATAGATATTAAAGATTTTTCCGACTATGGGGTGGTTCGGGATGTAAGCTGGCTTAGGGCTAATGCCGGCAATATTGATAGAGTGATATATCAGGTTGGAAACTCTTCTTTTCATCAGCACATGTTGCTGTTGATTCAAGAGATTCCTGGTGTGCTGGTGCTTCATGATTTTTATTTGAGTGGGCTTTTTTTTGGAATTGAGCGCAATACATCTAGGTGTGCATGGAGTGAGGCGTTATATATTTCTCATGGTTATTCCGCCTTAAGGGAGCGTTTGTTATCCAGTGATGAATGGGGTGTGATATTAAAGTATCCTGTGAATCTTGAGTTTTTGCAGTGTGCATTAGGTGTAGTGGTTCACTCGGAGCACTCCCGGAAACTTTCTCATGAATGGTATGGGGCAAGAGCTGGGGAGGGCTGGGAAGTAATTCCTCTGGTTAGACCTGTTCGTGGAGTCTTGGATAAGAAGCAAGCTCGTAAGCGTCTAGGTATAAAAGAAGATGATTTTGTTGTTTGTAGTTTTGGTTTTCTGGCAGAAACGAAGTTGAATCACCGTCTGCTCGGGGCGTGGCTAAAAAGCACCTTGGCAGTAAATGAAAGGTGTAGGCTCATTTTTGTTGGCGAGAACGCAGTTGGTGATTATGGTCGGGGTTTGCTGGAGGCAATTCAGGCTAGTGGGGTTGCTGATCGTATAGACATAACCGGGTTTGCATCGCCAGAGCTTTATCATAATTATCTGTCCGCAGCGGATATGGCTGTTCAACTTCGTACTCGTTCGAGAGGTGAAACATCAGCAGCTGTTCTTGATTGTATGAGTTATGGTTTGCCTCTCATTGTCAATGCTCATGGCTCCATAGCTGAAGTTAATGCCGATGCTGTCTGGATGTTGCCGGATGAGTTTGATAATTCTGCTCTTATTGAGGCAATGGAAATCCTATGGCTAGATCAAAATCGCCGCCATGTGCTGGGGGAGTCCGCTCACGAGGTTGTTGTAAATTTTCATGCGCCAGCTGTATGCGCGCAGCATTATTTCCGGGCCATCGAGCGGTTCTATAAGTGCCCCAATAATGTCACGCCATCAATTATTCAAGCCATTGCAGCACTAGGTTCTCGGCAGAGTGACTTTGCATATCGCGACCTCGCCAACTGTCTCAGTTCAACTGTGCCCTTAATGAGACCTGCAAAGCGCCTGTTTTTGGATATGTCTGCCACGTGTCGCACCGATTTGAAGACCGGTATAGAGCGGGTCGCACGAGCATTGCTTATTGCATTGCTGAATACTCCTCCCGAGGGCTATCGGATCGAACCAGTGTATCTCAGCGATGCAGGTGGAGAATGGAAGTACCGCTATGCTCGACGCTATACCTTGGAGTTACTGGGTTGTCCAACCGATCTCCTTGAGGATGACATTGTTGAGCCAGAGTGTGGCGATATCCTACTGGGATTAGATTTGTCAGGAGATTTACTGATCCAAGCCGGACTGGCGGGGCTATTTGCAGATTATCGTGATCGTGGGGTGAAAGTTTATGCGACGATATTCGACTTGTTACCTATGCAGATGCCAGAAGTATTCCCGCCAGGCGCTGATCAGACTTATGCCAGATGGCTTAGGGTTGTTTCAACATTCGATGGGGCCGTTTGTATTTCAAAAACTGTAGCCGATGATCTTACTGGTTGGCTAGCCAATAACATTAAGCGTGAAGGACTGCGACCTTATCACGTCAGCTGGTTTCATCTTGGTGGCGATGTTGCCAATTCTGCACCTGTCTTTGGATTTCCACATAATGCTGAATGGATGCTGAAAAAATTAAGTTCCCGGCCGAGCTTTCTAATGGTAGGCACTGTTGAACCGCGCAAAGGGTATTTGCAAACCATAAAGGCTTTTAGTGAGCTTTGGGAGCGTGGAGAAGAGGTCAATCTAGTTATTGTTGGCAGAGAGGGTTGGAGGGGCTTGCCGAGCGAGATGCGTCGTAACATCCCAGAGACTATTGATTGCCTGCGTAGTCACCCTGAATTGAGTGAGCATCTTTTCTGGCTTGAGGGCATTAGTGATGAATATTTGGAGGAAGTTTATGCAGCCTCGTCCTGCTTGATTGCCGCCTCCGAGGGTGAGGGGTTTGGCTTGCCTCTGATCGAGGCAGCTCAGCATAAGCTACCTATTATCGCCAGGGATATACCTGTTTTTCGAGAGGTCGCAGGCGAGCATGCCTACTATTTCAAAGGGTCTAATGCTGATGATCTAGCAGTGGCTGTCAGAAACTGGCTGCAGCTTTACCAAGAGAATAGGCATCCTATCTCGGATTGTATGCCTTGGTTGGCTTGGAGAGAAAGTGCCGAGCAACTCAAGTGTGCATTGTTAACATCTCATTCGACACCTAAGCGTACAGGGGAGTCTGCCCAAAGCGTCTGATAAAGCTCTCGCCGAGCCTGCGTTATTTATAAGGTCATGCACTGGATTCTTGATAATAAAAAATAATTTTGATAAGTGGATTTTGGACTTTTTGGCATGTTGATTACGTTAATGTCCATTTCGTCTAACAAAGGATTGTAAGGTGGTTTCCATGAAAGCTATCGTCACTGGAATTACTGGCCAAGATGGCGCCTATCTGGCGCAGCTGCTGCTGGAAAAAGGCTATATTGTCTACGGTACCTATCGCCGCAACAGTTCAGTGAATTTATGGCGCATTGAGGAGCTGGGTATTCACCAGCATCCGAATCTGCATCTCATTGAATATGATCTGACTGATCTGTCAGCCAGTATTCGACTACTGCAGAGCACTGAGGCGACTGAGGTATACAACCTGGCGGCGCAGAGCTTTGTGGGAGTGTCCTTCGAGCAGCCGTTGACCACTGCTGATATTACGGGCTTGGGCGCGGTTAACCTGCTGGAGGCTATTCGCATCGTTAACCCGAAGGTGCGTTTTTACCAAGCATCGACCTCCGAAATGTTCGGGAAGGTACAGGCGATTCCGCAAACCGAGACTACGCCTTTCTATCCGCGCAGTCCTTATGGGGTGGCCAAGCTCTATGCCCACTGGATGACCATCAACTATCGAGAGTCTTATGGCATCTTCGGTACCAGTGGCATTCTCTTCAATCATGAGTCGCCGCTTCGTGGACGTGAGTTCGTAACCCGCAAGATCACTGACTCCATCGCAAAAATCAAACTCGGTAGATTGGACCGGTTGGAACTGGGAAATTTGGATGCTAAGCGTGACTGGGGCTTTGCCAAGGAGTACGTCGAGGGCATGTGGCGCATGCTGCAGGCCGACGAGCCCGATACCTTCGTTCTAGCCACTAATCGTACCGAGACCGTCCGCGATTTTGTCTCTCTGGCCTGCAAGGCAGTGGATATCGACTTGAAATGGAAAGGGGCGGGAGAGGAGGAACAGGGGGTCGACAGTGCGACCGGCAAGGTGATCGTGGCGGTCAATCCGAAATTCTATCGTCCTGCGGAAGTCGATCTATTGATCGGTAATGCTGCCAAAGCCCGGGAAGCGCTGGGGTGGGTGCCCAGGACCAAGCTGGAGGAGCTGTGCCGGATGATGGTCGAAGCAGATCTGCGTCGTAACGAACAGGGATTCTCTTTCTGATGAATACGGCCGGCAAGCGCGCTTTGATTACGGGGATCCATGGCTTTACAGGCCGCTACATGGCGGCCGAGCTTGAGGCTTATGGCTACCAGGTAACTGGTTTGGGGAGTCGACCAGGGAGCAAACCAGGCTATAGACAGGCCGACCTCCTCGATGCAGAGGCTCTACGTGCTTTGCTTGCCGAGATCCAGCCAGAAGTGGTGGTTCATCTGGCTGCCTTGGCTTTTGTCGGGCATGGGGATGCCAATGCTTTTTACGAGGTTAACCTGATCGGAACGCGCAATTTGCTGGAGGCGATCGCGGCCTCTGGAGAATCGCCGGAGTGCGTGTTGCTCACCAGTAGCGCCAATGTATATGGCAATGCTTCGGCGGGGATTCTGGATGAGGCCGCGACTCCCGCACCTGCCAATGATTATGCCGTGAGCAAGCTGGCGATGGAGTATATGGCTGGCCTATGGCACGACCGTTTGCCGATAGTGATCGCTCGGCCATTCAACTACACGGGGGTCGGACAGTCGGAAAGCTTCCTGCTGCCGAAAATCGTTTCGCATTTCCGGCGCAGGGCGGATAAGGTCGAGCTGGGCAATCTGGATGTATGGCGCGACTTCAGCGATGTGCGTTCGGTGGTGCAGGCTTATCGTGGGCTGCTCGATATTCGACCGCTCGGTCAGACGGTGAATATCTGCTCTGGGAAGAGCTATTCGTTACGGGAAATCTTGGCTATATGCCAGGCCATAACGGGGTATGAGCTGCAAATCGAGGTGAATCCCGCTTTCGTACGGGCCAACGAGGTCAAGACCTTATGTGGGGATAATTCCCACCTTCGTGCATTGCTCGGGACCTGGGATACTCCGCCGCTGGAGGAAACGCTCCGCTGGATGCTGATGGCGGATTGAAATGAAACTCATCATTTCAGTCGATCCGGTCTGTTTTCCACTAACGGGAATCGGTCGTTATACCTACGAGTTGGCGTTAAGGCTGCAGGTCCATAGGGAGCTCAGCGAGCTGCGCTTCTTTGCCGGTTCGCGGTTTTTACCTGCTCTGCCGGTCGCATCCGACCAATCGGATGGAGTTTATGGTCTGAAGCGGATAGTGCAAAAGAGCGCTCTGGCAATGGAGGCTTTTCGCTTGTTGATGCCCCTGCTTCGGCGCCGGACTCTAAAGGGCTTGGATGATTATCTGTATCACGGTCCGAATTTCTTCATTCCTCCCTTCCCTGGGCGCTGTGTCGCTACCTTCCATGACCTTTCTCCCTTCATCTGGACGCAATGCCACACACCGCAGCGCATTCGCTACTGGCAGAAAGAGATGAGAAAGGCCCTTGAGAGAGCGGATGCCCTGATCACGGATTCGGAGTTCACTCGACGTGAACTGGCTAAGTATTTCGCCTGGCCGCTTGAGCGTATCCATACCGTTCCGTTGGCCAGCTCTGCGGAGTTCCATCCCCGGCATGAGGATGAACTGCGGGGCGTTCTGGCCTGCTACGGACTGGTGGCAGGCGGTTACAGCCTGTTCGTTGGTACTGTCGAGCCGCGCAAGAACATCGGGACCTTGCTCGACGCCTACAGTCGTTTGCCGTTGCCGGTGCGCCAGAAGTGGCCGCTGGTTCTTGTCGGATATCGAGGCTGGCGTAATGAGGCGATTCATAGGCGAATCGCTCAGGCGCAAGCCGAGGGGTGGGCGCGCTATCTCGGATTCGTACCTGCCGGACATCTGCCAAGGTTATTTTCCGGTGCCCGTTTGTTTGCGTTCCCGTCGCTCTACGAGGGGTTCGGGCTGCCAGTGCTCGAGGCAATGGCTTCAGGGGTACCCGTGATCTGCTCCAATTCCTCCTCCTTGCCAGAAGTGGCCGGCAATGCGGCCTTGGTGTGCGAGGCGCTCGATGTAGATGCATTGAGTCTCCTGATCCAGCGGGGCTTGCAGGATGACACCTGGCGAGCTCGTGCTCGCCAAGCAGGACTACGGCAAGCGAGTGAGTTCTCGTGGGATCTTTGCGCAAGTCGTACCTTACAAGTCTATCGTTCGGTTTTGGGGGCGACTTGATAAAGGTTCTTCATTTCTTCAAAACCTATTATCCGGAAACCATGGGAGGGATCGAGCAGGTCATCTTTCAGTTAGCCGAAGGAGGTATCCCTCTTGGTATCCAGTCGGAAGTTCTTTATCTGAGCCGTCGAGGTTCAGCCCGAAGTGAACGGGTAGCCCATCATCTCAGTCATCGCTCCAAGCTTAGTTTGCATGTGGCATCCACCGGATTTTCACTTTCTGCATTTCGCGACTTTACCGAACTGGCCAACGAAGCGGATCTGATTCACTACCACTTCCCCTGGCCATACATGGATCTGGTGCATTTTGCGACTCGTCTACGCAAGCCGACTGTCTTGAGCTATCACTCCGATATCATCAAGCAGAAGCGCCTTCTCAAACTGTACCAGCCCTTGATGCACCGTTTTCTCGGCAACGTCGACCATATCGTTGCTGCTTCGCCCAATTATGTGGCGACTAGCCCCGTACTCGGGCGCTTTCGGGACAAGGTCAGCATCATTCCTTTCGGACTGGATAAAAAGACTTATCCGATACCTTCTCCGGAGCGTTTGGCCTATTGGCGTGCGCGTTTGGGAGAGCGTTTTTTTCTGTTCGTAGGCGCTCTTCGCTATTACAAGGGGCTGACATTCCTGCTGCAGGCTGCTCGGGGTGGCGAGATGCCGGTTGCCATTGTCGGTTGCGGTCCACTCAAGGCAGAATTACATGCCCTGGCTAATGATCTGGGGTTGAGTAATATCCATTTTCTCGGAATTCTTCCGGATGAAGATAAGGCTGCGCTGCTAACCCTTTGTTATGCTTTTGTTTTTCCTTCCCATCTGCGCTCCGAGGCGTTTGGTATATCTTTGTTAGAAGCGGCAATGTACGGCAGGCCCATGATCTCGTGTGAGATCGGCACGGGCACAACTTATATCAATATTGCCGGGAAGACCGGCTTGGTTGTGCCGCCGAGTGACGCATTAGCCCTCCGGCACGCGATGCAAACCCTTTGGGAGCAGCCTCAACTGGCAGAGCGTATGGGGCATGAGGCAGCATCCCGCTTCGAAGCACTATTTACTGCAGAAGCAATGATCACTTCTTATACGAAGCTGTACCGCAACCGCTGCTTTGGAGCTGATCAATGAGAGTGTTAGTGACGGGGGCATCCGGATTTATCGGCAGTGCTTCTGTGCGGATGTTGCAGGTGCGAGGTTATGAGGCGATTGCTGCCGTGCGCCGGCAAACAAATAATCTGCCAGACAAGGTGCGCTGTTGTCCGGTTGCTGACATTGAAGCGGGTACGGATTGGCGTGCGGCATTGGATAATATCGATACGGTCGTCCATGCTGCTGCGCGTGCGCACATCGTGCGGGACGTCTGCGCCGAGCCCTTGAAAGAATATCGAAAGGTGAATGTCGATGGTTCTCTGCGGCTTGCCCGTCAGGCTGCAGAGGCCGGCGTGCGGCGTCTGATATTCATCAGTTCGATTAAGGTAAATGGTGAGCAAAC
>Ga0255338_1004236_pt1 | contig 15291 bp, 14 predicted proteins | sample MeOH1_35cm_T4_19_FD_203715 | JGI IMG/M metagenome (GOLD analysis project Ga0255338, IMG submission 203715) | Sandy soil microbial communities from University of British Columbia, Vancouver, Canada - MeOH1_35cm_T4_195 | ecosystem: Engineered > Artificial ecosystem > Sand microcosm > Unclassified ...
CCATTTCCGCAACCAAAGTCTGCGACTGTTTCTCCTTTTTGTATGCCTGATGTTGCTAATATTTCTTTTGGATCTAAAAACCTAAGTTGTGTTTTTATATTCATTTGTTTTGTTTTAAACCTCAACTTCTTTATATATCTTCTGAACCTTTGTGGCAAGTCCATCCTCAGCTTCAATGTATACTGCATTAACCATTATTGGATTTGCCTCTTCAACATCATAGACAAACTTTCCACCTAAGAATATTCCTAAAGAATTTTGAATTGGGGCACCAAGCACTGAATTAACAGCACCAATCATACCAACATCAGAAACATGTCCAGTCCCTTTTGGTAAAATTCGTAAATCTGCTGTTGGTATATGCGTATGTGTTCCTAATATCGCAGTAGCTCTACCATCAGTGTAGAAACCAAAAGCTTTCTTTTCACTTGTTGCCTCAGCATGGAAATCAACAATGACTATGTCTCCAGGTTGTTTGTGCTGAGCAATGATGTTGTCAAAATCAAAGAACGGATTTGAAATACCAGAAGCAAACTGTGTTTCAAAAAATACTGTGCCGTTGAGGTTGATGACTAAATATCCTTGACCGTCTTTAACAATACGTACAAAACCCCTACCAGGATATTCTCCTTGGTAGTTGTTTGGTCTAATTAAGCTTGGGTATTTTTCAAATACTCCTGCTGACTCTGGTTTTTTGAAGATGTGGTTTCCTGAAGTATATGCATCAATACCTAGTTCTGAAATTTCTGCCATGGTTTGAACTGTCACACCTTTACCATGTGCCAAGTTTTCAACGTTAGCTATGACAAAGTCAGGAGAATATTTTTCTCTTAACTCTGGTAAAACCAGGCGCAATGCTTTGCGGCCTGGTTTTCCTACTGCATCTCCAAAAAAAAGTATTTTCTTAGCGGGCATATTCAACAACGCGAGTTTCGCGTATGACGTTAACTTTAATTTCACCTGGGTACTTAAGTTCGTTCTCAAAACGATTGGCAATATCACGAGCTAAACGATGTGCTGCAAAATCATCAATCTTGTCTGGTTTAACAAAGACGCGAATTTCTCTTCCTGCCTGAATGGCATAGGTTTTTTCAACCCCTTCGTATGAATTTGCAATGTTTTCAAGGTCTTCCAAACGCTTAACATAGTTTTCATAGGTGTCTTTACGAGCACCTGGTCTTGCTCCAGAAATGTTGTCAGCAGCATCAATGATCGCAGATTCAATGCCAGTGTATTCAGTATCACCGTGGTGTGATGTAATCGCATTTATAATCTTCTCGTTTAAGTTGAATTTTTCAGCTATTTTCTTGCCAATTTCAACGTGAGTTCCTTCCATGTCTTGATCTAGTGCTTTGCCAATATCGTGTAAAAGAGCACCTTGTTTTGAAATCATCACATCAGCGCCCAATTCTTCTGCCATTAAAGCAGAAAGCTTAGCCATCTCAATGGAGTGTCTTAAGATGTTTTGACCATATGATGTCCTAAAACGTAAGCGACCAATTAACTGGATAAGCTTTGGGGGGAAGGAAGTGATACCCAGTTCATAAACTGCTTCTTCACCAGCCAGTTTAATCATCTCACCAACTTCTTGTTTTGATTTCTCGTATGCTTCCTCAATTCTAGCTGGGTGAATTCTACCATCCTGCAAAAGTTTTTCTAAGGTTAGTTTGGCAATCTGTCTTCTAATCGAATTAAATCCAGAGATGACAACAGTATCTGGAGAATCATCAATTAAAATTTCTACACCCATCATTTGTTCAAAGGTTCTAATGTTTCTTCCTTCTTTACCAATAATTCTGCCTTTCATTTCCTCGTTTGGAATCTGAACTATTGTGGTTGTTGTTTCTGCAGTAACTTCAGAAGCACAACGTTCAATTGCATGTGCAACGATTTCCTTTGCTTTTTTGTCTGCTTCTTCTCTAGCATTTGAAACAATCTTTCTTTGTAAAGCAACCATTTCTTCTTTAAGTGCTTTCTCCATTGTTTCTAAGATCAGTTTTTTTGCTTCGTCTCTGCTCATTGCAGAAATCTCTTCTAATCTAATGATCTGTTTTTGCTTAAACTCACGCATTTCTTCCTGTAGCTTGGTTATTTCTTCTTTTTTCTTTTCTAAATCAGCGCGTTGAAGATCCAAGTTGTTAGACTTGGTTTCTAAATCAGCTTCTTTCTTTTCTGTTCTTTGTTCAAAACGAATTATCTGTTGTCGGAATTCTGCCTCTTGTTTTTTAGCTGCTTCAATGATTTCTAAAGCCTGGGCCTTAGCATCTAGAAGTACTTCTTTTTCTTTGGTCTTTGCTTCTTCAAGCAAGCTTTGAGCACGTGCTTCTGCATTGCCGATTTTCTTTGTCACTTGCGACTTGCGTATGAGATATCCAACAGCTAAGCCCAAAGCCAGCGCAAGTAGAGCGTATGTTAATTGCATAATAAAAGCCTTTACTAATGAAGTGTAGTAAAGTCTTTTTATGTGGTTTTTACGGGTATGCTGAAATTTTCAGTTTGAAACTAAAAGCGAACTAGAACAATTCTTTTTGTAAGTTGAATTTGAAAAAAGGAAGAATTGATTGAAAATACATACTGTTTACCACTAAAAGACTGTAAATATGCTACACAATCAGATTAAATATTCATTAAATCCACTTTACCGCAAAAGTGGGTTTTTGTCAAAGGGCTAATTGACCCAAGAGGACTAAGAGTTTAAAATAATGGAAATACAAAAGAAAGGATAATTATGTACGAAGCAAAGAAATTTAACAGTATCAAAGAACTAGATGGTATCTCCCAAAAAACCATGGAAGATCACTACAAACTCTATGAAGGCTACGTTAAAAAAGCAAACGAAATTGAAGAAAAATTGAAAACCGTAGACAAAGCAGCAGCAAACCAAGTATATTCGGATTTAAGAGAACTAAAACTTGAATATTCATTTGCAGTAGGTGGTGTTAAAAATCACGAAGTGTATTTTGGTCATCTTGGAGGGAAAGGCGGAGAACCAAATGGCGTTTTGCTTGAAATGATTAAAAGAGACTTTGGTTCTTTTGATGCTTGGAAAGAAGACTTAAAACAAACAGGTCTTGCAGCAAGAGGCTGGGTTTGGCTAGCATATGACTGGAACACTAACAAACTCTTTAACTATCTAGGTGATGCTCAAAACACTTTTCCTGTTTGGGATGCAAGTGTTTTACTTGCTCTAGATACATACGAGCATGCTTACTGGGCAGATTATGGTACTGCCAGAGCTTCCTACATTGATGCTTTCTTTAAAAACCTTGATTGGCAGGTCATTGAAGAAAAATTCAAAGCAGTTGGTATAGACAAGTTTCTCTAAAGAAAAAGCCCCGGAACCCCGGGGCTTTTGTTATTTCTTCTTAGCTTTTGCTTTTTCTTTACCTTTTCTGAATCTTGGTTGATTATCCTGTTTTTTCCGAACGTAGTAAAGTTTAGCAACACTGACATCGCCTTGCTTGATTACTTCAAGCTTAGCAATATTTGGAGAATGCAAAGGGTAGATACGTTCAACACCTACTCCGCTAGCTATCTTTCTAACAGTAAAGGTTGCGTTTGCTCCTTTGCCACCTTTGCGAGCAATTACTAAACCTTCAAACATCTGGATTCTTTCTTTGTCGCCTTCTTTAATTTTCTGGTGCACTTTCACAGTCCATCCGGTTTTAAACTCTGGCATGTCTAGACGATGCTGTGCTGTGCTGATGTGTTTTACAATGGGCATTTGAATTTACAAATTAATATTCTTTGCTTTTAAATCACTTAAAACCTTTTTTAAATCTTCAGGTAAATCAGAATGTGCTTCAACCCAAGTTTGGTCGGGAAGTTGCACTTCAATGTTGCTTGCATGCAAGAACTGTCTTTTGAGATCCAAGCCAAAAGCAGGATTACTCTTCGGACCATACAAAGCATCACCAACAATCGGAAAACCTAGAGATGAAAAGTGTACCCTAATCTGATGGGTACGTCCTGTGTGTAAGTTTACACGAACAAGTGTGAACTCGTCAATGCTTTTGCGGTTCTTAATCTGGTCTTTAATGTTTGGTAAATACTCTAAAACAGTATATTCAGTAACTGCTTCTTTGGGATCTTTTGGTAAATTAGTCGTCATTTTCCTAAAATCTGTTGCATGCCTACCTATCGGGGTATTGATGAAACCATGCTTTGAAGGTAGATGTCCTGCAACTAAGGTAGTGTATTGTTTTTTAACAGTATGCTCCTGAAAAGAATTCTTTAGATGCTCAAACATTTCTTGGCTTTTAGCAACTAGTAGTACTCCGGAGGTATCTTTGTCTAAACGATGAACTATTCCAGGACGAATTTCGTCTTCGCCAATGACTTTAATGTCTTTGTATTTATGTAAGAGTCCTTCTGCTAAGGTTATACCTTTGTATCCAGGAGCTGGGTGCACAACTAAACCCTCCGGCTTGTTTATAATTAAAATATCTTTGTTTTCAAAAATTGTTTTGATGTTTAGTTCTTTTGCTTGAATCTTTGTTTCTTCAGTGTAATCATACTCAACAGCATCTCCAGATCTAACAACGAATTTTGCTTCTAAAACTTTTACTTTGTTAACAAAAACAAGCCCAGCTTCAATATCTTTCTGAATTCTACTTCTTGAAACCTCTTTAAAGCTTTCAGCTAAAAAACGGTCTAAACGTAGTTTGTTTTCTGTAACCTTAAACTTTTGCATTACCATTGTTTGTTAATGAGGTCGGGTCTAACTTTTTTTGTTTTTTTCAAAGCCTGATCAGCACGCCATATCTCGATCTTTTGATGATCTCCTGAAAGTAAAACCTTTGGCACGCGCAATGTTTTTTTACCAATCTTTAAAACTTCGGGTCTGGTATATTGAGGATATTCTAGAAGATTTGAAGTCTTGCCATCTTTTGAAAAACTTTCACCTTGAATTGATTCTTCTTTACCAACAACTCCTGGAACAAAACGCGCAATTGTTTCAATCATCACCAAAGCTGGGAGTTCTCCACCCATTAAAACATAATCACCAATGGAATATTCTTCGTCAACTAAAAAAGAGAGGCGTTCATCAAAACCTTCGTACCTACCACTAACAAATATTAAGCGCTCATTCTTTGCAAGTTTTTTTGCTTCTGCTTGAGAAAAAACTTTTCCTGCTGGAGTTAATAGTATGACTTTAGTTTTTTCTTTTTTCTTAGTTGTCTTTTTCAGCACTCCTTGTATTGCGCGCGTTAAAACATCTGCCTTTAAAACCATACCAGCACCACCACCATATGGTCTACCATCAACAGTTTTATGCGCATCAAAAGTATAGTCTCTAAGATTAAAGGCTTTAATTTGTATCAACTTCTTCTTGATACCCCGAGCAACTATACTGATCTTTTTGTAATCATCAATTAGCTCAGGAAATATGGTAATGACTTCGAATTTCATAATTAAATATTAACACAAAAACAGAAGCGCCGCAGACCCAGAATCGGATCATTGGCGCTTCGTTGTTTTGCGGCGCAAAGCCGCACTTCTTGTTCCTCCTTCAGTCTTCGAGCATCTGCCTGCATGCCACCTGCGCGAACGTGTAGACCCGCTGGTAGAAACGCTCGGGTATCTCCTCGAGTATGATCCCTGTGATAGGTCCCTCGGCAATGAGCCGAGCAGGGACCCCAACGATTGCGAAGTTGCACGACCGGGAACATTTCCATGCATCGAACCATTCTGCCTGCATGCGCTTGAGAGCAACGAACGGGTCGAGATTGAAGCGGGCTGCCTCCAGAGCCTCCCAGAAAATGGGGTCTCCAAACCCCCGCTGTGCGAAGACCGGCGTCGCGACGGCGAACTTGCCACCGTCGTGGATCATGGAAGCGAACTGCTCCAGAACGATTTGCAGCCCGATGACCTCGACGCTGAGCATCTCGACAAGCGCTGGGGTCTGCTCGTAGGCCTCGGTACCCTTGCGCAGCGCATGTTGACACTCAGCAAAGGAATGCCGAGACACGCCGTAGAAGACGCCGTCGAGCTTCTCGCCCTCGCCAATCGCTTCCTGCACCTTGCCGACGAGGTTGTGTACGCTACGATGGTCTGCAACGTTGCACTGCAGCCCGCTCTCGGGTGAGTGGTGTCCAATACGAACCACCACAGCTCCCTGAGCCTCAAGCTCAGCTGCAACTGCTGATCCGAGGGTGCCGGTGGCTCCCAGCACCAAGAACTTCTTCGCTCGTGACATGTTTGGAGCTCCCGGCCAATAGGGGCCGCGTTGAAAGGTTCCTGATACTTCCCCTCTTAAGCATCATAGGAGCATAACAAAACCAGCTGTCTTTTACAAGGTACAGCTGGTTTTGATTCGCCTAACTAAATATTAGAGTTTAAACTCATCCATTGAGTCATCCAAACCATGTGTGGTTGGCTCAGCTGCATGAACTGGTCTCATTGAACCTTCTGGTTCATTGATTTTCAAGTTTACGCGAGCTTTTCTCTTTGCACCGACGACGCGTAGCAATGTTCTAATTGCTTTTGCAGTCTGTCCCTGACGTCCGATTACCTGACCCATATCCTGTTGATTCAAATGTAGAGTAATTAACACTCCCATTTCATCAACAGTACGTTCAGTCTTAACGTCATCAGGATGGTCAACAAGAGCTTTTACTATAAACTCGACAAACTGTTGATCCTGTTCTACTGACATATTCTTTACTGATTTCTGCTTTTTTAGCTTTACTTTCCGGCATTTCGACCTGGGTTAAGCCGTATATGCATATATTACTTTAAATGTTTCTTGGCGTCAAAAAAAACCGCACTAAGCGGTTTTCTCTTCTGATATTTCAGCTTTTGCTTCTTCGGACTGTGTTTCTGTTGGAGCTTCAGGTGCTGCTGTAACTTCTGCTTCAGGAGTGGCTTCTGCAACCGGCGCTGTCTCAACTGGTGCTTCTTCTTTCTTTTTTGGAATATTGAAAGCTTTAACTTTCTCTGCTTTTAAGATTCCTTTTGTGACAAGAAGATTATGCACTGTTGGAGACATGTCAATTCTCTGAGCAATCCAGTAATTTAAACGTTCCTGGTCTTTTATGGCTAAATCTTTGCTATGTGGATTGTATGAACCTAAAACTTCTGCGATCTTTTTTGAAACAGAAGATTCTTTTTCTGCCAAAACAACTCTGAAATGAGAGTGATTTCTCTTACCTGTTCTTTGTAAACGAATAGTTAACATAATTTACTGAATATTTCTAGCTTTAATTGCTTGATAATGCTAACAAAAACGGGGATAGAAGTCAACCCTTAACCTTTGGATTTTAAATGCCTTCTTATGTAATACCCTAAAGCTAAGAGCAAAACTGCGACTATGACATAATCTATGCCTTTGAAATATTCATGAATTAATTGCCAATTCTGACCAAGCTTTAACCCAATATATCCTAAAAACAAAGACCAAACAAAAGAACCTATGAACGAAAGAGTTAAAAATGGCACTATCTTAACCCTGGCAATTCCAGCAGGAAAAGAAATGAAAGTTCTAACAACAGGTAAAACTCTGCCAATTAAATTAGCGAGCTGTCCGTGTTTTTGGAAAAATCTTTCAGCAGTATCTAAATCTTTATGATTAATCAAGAAGTACTTTCCATATTTTTCAACTACTGGTCTACCTCCGTAATATCCAATGTAATACAGAACAGCAGAACCTATTGTTGAACCAAGAGCTCCTGCAAATGATATTCCAAAAAGAGTAAAAGTTCCTGCAGAAACCAAAAATCCTGCAAACGGCATGATGATCTCAGAAGGAATTGGAATTGCGGACGATTCTAAGGCCATTAAAAAGCCAACGCCAGTATATCCACCAGCTGAGATGATGTCAGTAACAAAAGAAGTGATACTTTGAATTAAATGTTCCATTTTAGTTATTTAGCAAAAGCTGTTGCTTGTTCAATCTTAATTGAAAGCACTTTGGATATACTATCATCTCCCATGGTAACACCATAGAGTGTATGTCCTTGTTTCATGGTCTCTCTGTTATGCGTTACCGTAACAAATTGAGTGCTGTGTGCAAGGCTTCCCAAAATCTGAGCAAAGCGAATTGTGTTTGCTTCATCTAAAGCAGCATCTACCTCATCTAACATCACAAATGGAGAAGGGAAACAAGAAAGCAGAGCACAAAGCAGGGCGATCGAGGTTAAGGAACGCTCTCCGCCTGAAAGCGCTGAAATGCTTGCTAATTTCTTTCCAGGTGGCGTTGCTTTAATATCAATACCCACAACATCATCTGACCCTTTAACGTATTTGGCTAAGAGCTTTTCTTCAGGTCTTAATTTAACATTCTCTGTTGTTTCAACACTTTCTTCAGCAATTGCTTCTTCCTCTGCTTCTTGATTTGCTTTTTCTTCTTTTGCGCGAACCGTACTTAGGTAAGCGCGACCTCCATTAAAGAGTATTCGGAAATAGCTTTCAAACTTTTCGTTGATGCGATTAAATGATTCGTTGAACTGCTTTTTTATATATTCATCAAGCTCTTCAATGACAGATCTTAAATCTGCAATGCCTTTTTCTAAATCTTGAACCTGCCCACTTAAGAAAGTGTATCGTTGTTCAGTTTCTTCATATTCCTTTAAGGTTAACTCATCAATGCCACCGATCATGCTTAACTGATTTTGCAGTTTGTGAATCTTTTCTTCTAGAGCATTAGTTTTTGCTTGTACTTTTTGTTTTTGTATTTCTGCAAAGCCTTCAGGATTTAGTGCATACTTTGCTTCTGAGACAACATTTTCTTTTTGCGTATCAAATTTTGCTTTTTCAATTTGTAATACAGATATCTGATCTCTAAGTTTTGAAAGCTGATCCTGTTTGTTTCTTAAAGCACGCTCTTCATCTAAAATCTCTGATTTCTTACTTTGTTCTTTCTGATGATAACTGGTAATCTTTTGTTCTAAAACAGAAATTTCTTTTGCTAAGTTTAATAGTTCTGTATTTAATGTCTTTTCCTGAGCCATCAATTGTTCAAAGTATTGATCAGCACTACTTGCACCAGCTTTCTGTAATTCCAAGTTCAGATGTAAAAGCTTTTGTTCTACCTTAGTAAGTTCAGCCTCTGAATATTCCAAGGTTATACCAACTTTTGATTTCTTCAACTCCAAGTTATTTAACTCCTGAGAAATTCTGTCCTTTTGAGCAAGTATTTCTGAAAGAATTTTCCTTTGTTTCTCAAAGTTAACAAAAGGGTTTTGTGCAAAATGCGTTGTTTTTTGTTTAAACTTCGAAAGATGGCTCTTAAACTCTTGAGCAAAGGAAATGATTAAAGAAACGTCAGATGCGCGTTCAAGGTTTTGATAGAACTGATCGAACTTGCGATCAAGCATTTCAACATCTTCTGAAAGCTCGTGGAAATTAAGATTTTCTGGATTATCCATATTTTGCTGAATCTCTGAGAGCTTTTTGGATATTTCAGCAAAAATCTGATGTTGTTTTTCTAATTGCTCAGTAATTTGTTTGCGCTCTTTTGTTGCTCTTTCGATGTCTGCATTTAAATGATTTTTCTGATTTTCAAGGTTGTTTTTCTCTAATCCCAAGGCTTTGCTATCCAGAGAAACACCAACTGATTTTTCAGCATTGAGTTTGCCACGAATCATGGCAACATCTTCCATGAGTTTGTTTTTCTTATCCCCCAGCTTTTTTATCTCTCCCTGAATCTGCTGGTATGCCAAAACCTCTGCCTTGTTATCTCCTTCGTTCTTGTCTAAGTTTAAACGGTGCTCTGATATTTCCTTTTCCAGTTCTTTTTTCTGTTTTTCTAAAACTTCTATTTTAGAAATTAAATCTAATAATGACTCTTCAATCTGCCAATATTTGGTTGAGTAGAATTCAGTCTGAAAAGCCTTTAACTCTGTTTCAATCTCAGATCTTTCTTGCATGCGCTTGGCTTGTCTGCGTAATGATTTTAACCTTGGTTCAATTTCTTTTAACAAATCTTGAACACGCATGGAATTTTGAGCAGTTTGTTCTAAACGTTTTAAAGTTTTTTCTCTGCGAATGTAATATGTTTTGACACCACTTGCTTCATCGATTAAATTTTTTACTTCTGCAGGACCCGCCAAAACCATTTGATCAATTGTACCCTGACCAATGACCGTGTGTCTTGAAGTTCCGATGTTTGATTTTAAAACTAAATCAATGACATCTAACAAACGAACTTTGTTACCATTAATCATGTAATCAGATTCGCCACTTCGATCAATACTTCTAGAAATTGAAACTTCAGAATAGTCTAGAGGGATTCTTTTGTCGTTGTTATCAAATGTAACAGTAACAGTTGCAAAGGACATTTTTGATTTTTTTTCTGAACCAGCAAAAATGACGTCTTCGCTTTTTTTGCCGCGAAGTTGTTTTAAGCTTTGCTCTCCTAAGACCCAACGAATTGCATCAGCAACGTTTGATTTTCCTGATCCGTTTGGTCCTACAACAGCAGTAATGCCCTTTTCAAACTCTAAAGTGGTCTTGTTTGCAAAAGACTTGAAGCCCTGGATTTCTAACCTTTTTAAATACATTTATTTGTGTTTCAGAATCTGTAATTTACCTGTTAATTATACCACATAACTCTCCTTGACAATACAGTATATTTATGTTAAAGTAGTATGTTCAGTTGTAATATTGCTGGATTGCTTAAAAAAGCGGTCTGCACTTTCACTGGATCGCACACTTCATCCCACAACTCCGCGAGAGTCCTATGTGGATCATCAAAGAACTGGTTCGCCAAGCCGTGGTCATCAGCTTGTTGATCATAGGCATCTGTCTGGTAGCGATGCTCATTGGGATTCTCGCTATCGGGGTCCTGAGGAACGAAAGCGGATGGCCTGACCTGGTCGTGCTGATGGCGCTGATCTCAATCTTCATGGGTCTCAACGCCTGGTCTCGACGCCCGGTCGACGAGAACGCACCAGACAACTCTCACCGAGGGAACTAACATGCGCTTCCTCTGTCGGCTCACCGCATGGCTCACCGCGCAAGCCAAAAACGTTCTCGGCATCATTGCCTGCATCGTCCTGGCAATCGTCGCCATCGCGCTCGACAACCTGTACGACTTCTGGGATGACGTCAAAGATGATCTAGAGAAGTACGCTGCGCGCACTGCGCTCGCTCTGCTGATCTGGATCATTGGATTTGCCGAAATCGTGCATGGCCAAGCAGCGATCGGGTACTTCTTCCTTCTGCTCGGGATAATCCCCGGCTTCCCGCTCCTTCGGTTCGTGTTTGTCTCATTCGTGCAGATATCTCGAGAGCGAATGCGCTGGCACTACCTCGACAAGGGATGGTGATCTCTGAAGTGTGCGTCTGCCCCGGCTTGATCAATCTGATCAATGTCCGGGGCTTTCGCATATATACAAAAAATCCGGAAATGTTTCCGGATTTTAATTTACTCTTTTTGTTAAAACTGATTTTCTTTTAAAGCGTTTTCTGCTGCAGCCACTTCTGCTTCTTGCTTTGAAGGCCCTTTACCTTCTCCAACTCTGGTGTTGCCAATGAATACACCAACTAAGAAAACTTTGTCATGATCAGGTCCTTGTTCTGAAATGACCTGGTAGGTTGGAGTAACACCTTGTTTCTCCTGTATTATTTCCTGCAACTTACTCTTTGGATCAAGGTACGTGCCTTCGTTGATAATTAAAGGAAGTTCAACGATGATATCTCTTAGAACAAACTCTTTTGCTGTTTCATAACCTGAATCTAAATATATTGCTCCAATGACTGCCTCAAGTGCATTAGCTAATATTACTTGTCTTGCTCGTCCAGTGTCTTTCGCTTCACCCTTGCTCATTAACAAAAACTCTTCTAACTTTAATTTCCTCGCAATTTCTGAAAGCATCCTGTAGTTAACAAGTGCTGAACGAAAGTTTGTTAATTCTCCTTCAGGATGCGGATAGTTTTCATAAAGGTATCTTGTGGAAATTAGCTCTAAAACTGCATCACCTAAAAACTCCAAACGTTCGTTGTGTGGCAAGCGAAAATCCCTGTTCTCATTAAGATAAGAACGGTGTGTAACCGCTGTCATTAAAAGATCAGGGTTGTTAAACTTAACTTTTAAATTTTTCTCCAGTTCCTTTATATCCATATATTTCTGGTGGGCGGTATAGGATTTGAACCTATGACCCTCTCTACGTCAAAGAGATGCTCTACCACTGAGCTAACCGCCCGCGTGTTGTCCAACTGGTTTTGCGTCCTTTATATACTTTGCTTTAACTATATCTAAGAAAAATATGGTCCAAGCAAAATTGGTAAAAACATTTAATATTGCATTTACCAAAAGAAGTGCAAAACTCAAAATTATTATTAATGCTAGAATGATCGCTGCAAACCAGTGCAGTGATAGTGATTTTACCAGAATTATAGGTAAGTATGCAAGCACTCCAATGAATCCAAAGAGAGCTGCTGAGAGAAAAAAGAGGAAGAAATACACCACAAAAAGAGTCACAGACAAAGCAATAACCTGTTGCCAAAAGATAGCAAGTAAATCAAAAGCGCTCTTGAAAGCTTGAACTACTTTTAATCTATAGATGACTATATAGCAGCAGGCAAAAATGTTTACCAATGACAAAACTACGATTATTGGTATAAAAATTAACAAGGCTCCGAGGATTAAAATAAAGCCCCTGTATTCAAAACCATTTCTAAACACTAACCACAAAGGTAGTGCAAGCCAAGCAAAGAAAAAAACAATTACCGCATTTGTAAAAAGTCCTGCGAGAAAAACCTGCCAAACAGATTTAGTGGCATGTTTTAACGCTGAACGAAAATTAACAGCTTGGTCGTGCTCTAATTGTTCTGCTGCAAAGATGATTGATGCTCTGGCAAGTGCACCAACAAATGATGCCAGTGCTATTATCAAGACTAATCCAATAACTGAAATGATTAGCTCCAAGGGGTTGTTTAAAATGTGATCCAGAATGTATCTGTAATACACATCTAGATGGTCAGCATTTAAATCAACTCTTCTAACAAAGTTCATAACCCCCCAGCCTGTGAGGAAAAAACCAAAAAACCATAAAGACCTATGGTTTTTGGTATATCTGTATGCTTTTGTTAATATCTCAGAAAGGCTTAACATATGACCTTCCTTTAACTATTTTTTAGTTTCTTTGTGTACGTGTTCAACTGCTACCTCATCTGGATGTTTCAATTTATGAGGCGGAATAACATCACGGACTAAGGCTGTATACTCATCTTGTTCCAAGGTTTCCTGCTCAACCAGCTTTTTCGCGATTATATCAAGTTTGTCACGGTGTTTCTTTAAGATCGCTAATGCAACCTCATAACCCTCTTGCATAATCTTGGATATTTCTTTATCAATTTTTGCTGCTACTTCTTCAGAATAGTTACGCTGTTCTGCTAAATCTCTTCCCAAGAAAACCATTTCATGAGTATCACCAAATGTCATTGGTCCCATTTCATCACTCATGCCATACATGGTTACTAATCTTCGTGCTAGTGCTGTTGATACTTTCAAATCATTGGAAGCACCTGTGGTTTGTTCGTTAAAAACTAATTTTTCTGCTGCAAGTCCTGCTAAAGAAACTGCGATATCTTCTAAGAACTCACTCTTGGTATGCAAGTGTTTATCTTCTGAAGGAACTTTCATAGTATAGCCTGCTGCGCGACCTCGGCTAATAACTGAAACCTTGTGTACTGGATCTGCATTTGGTAATACAGAAGCAACTAAAGCATGTCCGCCCTCGTGATATGCTGTTATCTCTTTTTCTTTTTTAGAAAGAAGGTGGCTCTTTCTTTCAGGACCAAGCATAACTTTTTCAATCGCTTCTTTTAAATTATGCTCTGTAACTTCTTTGTTGTTTGCACGAGCTGCTAAGATTGCTGCTTCGTTAATTAAGTTTGAAAGATCTGCGCCTGAAAAACCTGCGGTTCTTTCAGCTATTTTCCTTAAGTTAACACTTGCTGCCAAAGGCTTACCTTTAGCATGAACAATTAAGATTTGTTCTCTGTCATTAATATCTGGTGGATCAATTACAACTTGTCTGTCAAAACGACCTGGTCTAAGTAAAGCTGGATCTAAGACGTCTGGTCTATTAGTTGCAGAAATGACTATAACATTGGTATCTGTATCAAAACCGTCCATTTCTACTAAAATCTGGTTGAGGGTCTGTTCGCGTTCATCGTGTGAACCACCCAAGCCTGCACCTCTTTGTCTACCTACTGCATCTATTTCATCAATGAAAACAATACAAGGGGCATGACGTTTTGCCTTTTTAAAGAGATCTCTGACTCGAGAAGCTCCGACTCCAACAAACATTTCCACGAATTCAGAACCAGACATGTGAAAGAACGGCACATTGGCTTCTCCTGCAACCGCTCTTGCTAGCAATGTTTTACCAACACCGGGAGAACCTAAAAGCAAAACTCCTTTTGGAATTCTTGCACCTAACTGCAAAAACTTCTGTGGGTATTTCAAAAACTCAACAACTTCTTTTAATTCTTCTTTTGCTTCTTTTACTCCAGCAACATCTGCAAAAGTTACTTTCTTTTTTCGATCATCTTGTAATCTCGCGCCTGACTGCCCAAAGGACATTGCTTTGTTGTTAGCACCCTGTACATTGCGCATCATGAAGTAAATCAAAACAATGAAAATGAGGAAAGGCAGAAGAAAAGGAAGGATTGTGCTAAAGATTGTTGCAACTGGTCCTCTAACTAAAGGGGTTATATCAATGGAGTTAATTTTCTCTGCTGCAACACCCCTATTTTTCAAAGTATCAAAAAGAGAAACGCTTTTTTCTTTGGTAGTTATTTCCTTAGTACCGTCTTTTAATGTAACTAAAAGACTGGTGTCAGATTCACTGATCTCTATTTTTACAACCTCTCCTTTGTTTATCTGTTCAACAACTGCACTTAAGCCTACTTCTTTGGTTTTCACGCCACCGCTAAAACTTGCTGCAACCAGCGCTATACCAACGAAGATTAAAACTACTATCCCTGCATTCTTAAAAAATTTACTCATATTTCTTCTTTAAATATATTATCTGTTATTTCTTTGGTGCCGACGGAGAGACTTGAACTCTCACTCCCGTTAGGGAACATGCTCCTAAGGCATGCGCGTATGCCAATTCCGCCACGTCGGCCTAAGTGTTTGGCTTAATGAATATTAACATTAGTTGAGGAATTAAAAAAGCCCCAGAAAGGGGCTTAATTAATAGGTTATTAAAAGCCAAAGAATCCGCCACTACTTGTGGTATTAACAGCAATACGAACGATCGTATATGCCAAGATTACAATAACTAAACCTATAACTGCATTAACCAATGTTTGTCTGCCCTTGCCAGCAACCTCTTC
>Ga0255338_1004237_pt1 | contig 15286 bp, 11 predicted proteins | sample MeOH1_35cm_T4_19_FD_203715 | JGI IMG/M metagenome (GOLD analysis project Ga0255338, IMG submission 203715) | Sandy soil microbial communities from University of British Columbia, Vancouver, Canada - MeOH1_35cm_T4_195 | ecosystem: Engineered > Artificial ecosystem > Sand microcosm > Unclassified ...
TCTTCGGGGGCAACGGCTACATCAACGAGTACCCGCTGGGGCGGCTGTGGCGTGATGCCAAGCTCTACGAGATCGGGGCCGGCACGTCGGAGATCCGGCGCATGCTGATCGGGCGCGAGCTGTTCGCCGAGACGGTCTGACCCTGGCGGGCCGGGCGGTGCGGCTATGCCCGTGCCGTCGCGTCGTGTGCGAGGAACGACGCCGGGATGGCTTTTGTGCGCGCCACAGGCCACGCGGCGCTTTCCGATCATCGCGCCTACTTTTTCGCGGCGCTCCCGTCTGACGCTGGCAGGGTGGCCGGCGTCACGGCGTACGGCTGAACCTGTCGCCATTCGGCCTGGCTTGCCTGTGCCGCAGGTGTGGCGAAAGCACGGACCGCCCTGCATCAGTTACCGCTCCCGGGCCGGGCGGATTGCCTACACTGCGCACCATGAAACCCGTTGCTGCCACGCCGCTGGCCTTCGTGCGCATGCTGCTCACGGCCTACGACCGCCATGGTGCCGATCCCGGCTCGGCGCTGGCGCGAGCGCAAATCACGCCCGAGCTGCTGCGCCAAGCCGATGGCGCCGTCACCTCCCGCCAGCTGGAGGTGCTGGCGGCCGAGGCCATGCGCGAACTCGACGACGAGGCGCTGGGCTGGTTCTCGCGCAAGCTGCCCTGGGGCAGCTACGGCATGCTGCTGCGCGCCTCGCTCACCGCGCCCACGCTCGGGGTGGCCCTGCGCCGCTGGTGCCGGCACCACGGCCTGCTCACGCCGGACGTGGTCCTGCGCCTGTCCGTGCAGGCAGGACAGGCGACGGTGACGCTGACCGACGTGGCCATCCGGCCGGCGGGGCGCGAGTTCTGTCTGGTGACGCTGCTGCGCAACCTGCATGGCGTGGCCTGCTGGCTGATCGATTCGCGCATTCCGCTGCAGGAGGCGCGTTTTCCATTTGCTGCGCCGCCGCATGCCGGAGCCTATCCGCTGCTGTTTCCGGGGCCGGTGGTCTTTGCGGGCGGCGGTGACGAGGCGTGCCTGGTCTTCGACGCGCGTTACCTGGACCTGCCGCTGCGGCGCGACGAGGCGGCCCTCAACACCATGTTGCCCCGGGCGTTGGCGTTGATCGTGCGCCCCTACCGGCGCGACCGCCTGCTGGTGCAGCGGGTGCGCGCCTGGCTGCGCGGCCAGCCCGGCCAGGCCGGCGCCGAGGCCGTGGCGGACGCATTGAACCTGTCGGCGCGCACCCTGCATCGCCAGCTGCGCGAGGAGGGTGCGTCACTGCAGGCGCTCAAGGACGAGGTGCGCTGCGAACAGGCGCTGCAGGCGCTGCGCCGCAGCTCGCGCTCCATCAAGCAGGTGGCGCTGACGGTCGGTTTCCAGAACGAAAAGAGCTTTTCGCGCGCCTTTCGGCAGTGGACGGGCGAGGCGCCGGTCGACTACCGGCGCCGCCTCGCACAGGACAAGATGCCGCCGTCCTGAGCTGGCACGATTTGCAACCTCTGTGGCGGCGCCTGCGCCGCCGCCCTGCCTAATATTCAGCACGGAACAACGGACGCAGTGCCGTGTGGAGACAAGGCATGACAACGACGAATGCAATCCCGGAGCCGCTGAGCCAGTCGCTGGCGCGTGGCGCCACCGAGCCGCCGCTGATCGAGCAGACGATCGGAGATTTTTTGGCGGCCATGGTCGAACGCCAGCCCGACCAGGAGGCACTGGTCAGCGTGCACCAGGGGCTGCGCTACAGCTACCGCCAGCTGCAGCGCGAGGCCGGCCGCCTGGCCAGCGCCTTGCTGGGGCTGGGCCTGGCGCCCGGCGATCGCGTGGGCATCTGGTCGCACAACAACGCCGAATGGCTGCTGCTGCAGCTGGCCACGGCCCAGGCCGGCCTGATCCTGGTGAACATCAACCCGGCCTACCGCACGGCCGAACTCGAATACGCGCTGAACAAGGTCGAGTGCCAGGCGCTGGTGACCATGGCGCGCTTCAAGACCAGCGACTATCTGGGCATGCTGCGCGAGCTGGCGCCGGAATGGGCGCATGGCACGCCGGGGCAGCTGGAGTCCGCCGCCCTGCCGCACCTGCGCACGGTGGTCTGGATCGACACGCCGGGCGAGGGCGGCGAGGAGTCCGGCCTGCTGCGCTTTTCCGAACTGCTGGCGCGGGGCGATGCCGACGACGCGCGGCTGGCCGAGGTGGCTCGCACGCTGAAGGCAACCGACCCGATCAACATCCAGTTCACCAGCGGCACCACCGGGTTCCCCAAGGGCGCGACGCTGACGCACCGCAACATCCTGAACAACGGCTTCTTCGTCGGCGAGGCGATGCGGCTCACGCCGGCGGACCGCCTCTGCATCCCGGTGCCGCTCTACCACTGCTTCGGCATGGTGCTGGGCAACCTGGCCTGCCTGACGCACGGCGCCACCATCGTCTACCCGAACGGCGCGTTCGATCCGCTGACCGTGCTGCAGGCCGTGCAGGACGAGCGCTGCACCGGCCTGCATGGCGTGCCGACCATGTTCATCGCCGAGCTGGACCACCCCCGGTTCAGGGAATTCGACCTGTCCACGCTGCGCACCGGCATCATGGCCGGCTCGCCGTGCCCGATCGAGGTGATGAAGCGCGTGGTCCGCGACATGCACCTGGGCGAGATCACCATCGCCTACGGCATGACCGAGACCAGCCCGGTCAGCTGCCAGAGCCGCACCGACACGCCGCTGGACCAACGCGTGGCCACCGTGGGCCGGGTGCAGCCGCACCTGGAAGTGAAGATCGTCGATCCGGAGACCGGTGCGGTGGTGGCGCCCGGCGTGTCGGGCGAACTCTGCACGCACGGCTACTCGGTGATGCACGGCTACTGGCAGGACGCGGCCAAGACGCGCGAGGCGATCGACGCCGACGGCTGGATGCACACCGGCGACCTGGCCACCATGGACGCGCAGGGCTACGTCAACATCGTCGGCCGGATCAAGGACATGGTGATCCGCGGCGGCGAGAACATCTACCCGCGCGAGATCGAGGAGTTCCTCTACCGCCACCCCCAGGTGCAGGACGTGCAGGTGGTCGGCGTGCCCGACAAGCGCTACGGCGAGGAACTGTGCGCCTGGATCGTCGTGCGCCCCGGCGAGACGCTGGACGAGGCCGCCGTGCGCGCCTTCTGCCAGGGCCGGATTGCCCACTACAAGGTGCCTCGCTACATTCGTTTCGTGCCCGGTTTCCCGATGACCGTGACCGGCAAGATCCAGAAATTCAAGATCCGCGAAGCCATGAAAGACCAGCTCGGGCTGGAGGAAGACAAGACCGCATGACCACCCTCGACACCCAACTCAATCCGCGCTCGGCGGAATTCCAGGCCAACGCCGCCGCCATGCGCGCGCTGGTGGATGACCTGCAATTACAGGTGGCGCGCGTCGCCGAAGGCGGCGGCGAGGCCGCGCGCGCCAAGCACACGGCGCGCGGCAAGCTGCTGCCACGCGAGCGTGTCGCGACCCTGCTCGACCCCGGCACGCCCTTCCTGGAGCTGGCGCCGCTGGCCGCGCTGAACATGTACGGCAACGACGCGCCCGGCGCCGGCCTGATCGCCGGCATCGGCCGCGTCGCCGGTGTGGACTGCATGATCGTCTGCAACGACGCCACGGTGAAGGGCGGCACCTACTACCCGATGACGGTGAAGAAGCACCTGCGCGCCCAGGAAGTGGCGCAGCAGAACCGCCTGCCCTGCGTCTACCTGGTGGACTCCGGCGGCGCCAACCTGCCCAACCAGGACGAGGTGTTCCCGGACCGCGACCACTTCGGCCGCATCTTCTACAACCAGGCCAACATGAGCGCGCAGGGCATCGCGCAGATCGCCGTGGTCATGGGCTCCTGCACGGCCGGCGGCGCCTACGTGCCGGCGATGAGCGACGAGACCATCATCGTGAAGAACCAGGGCACCATCTTCCTGGGCGGCCCGCCGCTGGTGAAGGCCGCCACCGGCGAGGTGGTCAGCGCCGAGGACCTGGGCGGCGGCGACGTGCACACCCGCCTGTCGGGCGTGGCCGACCACCTCGCGCAGAACGACCTGCACGCGCTGGCCCTGGCGCGCCGTGCGGTCGGGAATTTGAATCAGAAAAAGGCTTCAGCGCCCGCCGTTGTTGCACCAGAAGCTCCTAAATTCGCAGCAGAAGAGCTGTACGGCGTGATCCCGACCGACACGCGCAAGCCCTTCGACGTGCGCGAGATCATCGCGCGCATCGTCGATGGCTCCGAGTTCGACGAGTTCAAGGCGCGCTATGGCACCACGCTGGTGACCGGCTTTGCGCGCATCGAGGGCCTGCCGGTCGGCATCATCGCCAACAACGGCATCCTGTTCTCCGAGTCCGCGCTCAAGGGCGCGCACTTCATCGAGCTGTGCTGCCAGCGCAAGATCCCGCTGGTGTTCCTGCAGAACATCACCGGCTTCATGGTCGGGCGCAAGTACGAGAACGAGGGCATCGCGCGCAACGGCGCCAAGCTGGTGACGGCGGTGGCCACGGCGCAGGTGCCCAAGTTCACGATCATCATCGGTGGCAGCTTCGGCGCCGGCAACTACGGCATGTGCGGCCGCGCCTACAGCCCGCGCTTCCTCTGGATGTGGCCGAACGCGCGCATCTCCGTGATGGGCGGCGAGCAGGCGGCCAGCGTGCTGGCCACCGTCAAGCGCGACGGCATCGAGGGCAAGGGCGGCCAGTGGAGCGCGGAGGAAGAGGAAAGCTTCAAGGCGCCGATCCGCCAGCAATACGAGGTGCAGGGCCACCCCTACTACGCCACCGCGCGGCTGTGGGACGACGGCGTGATCGACCCGGCCGACACGCGGCGCGTGCTGGCGCTGGGCCTGTCGGCCTCGCTCAACGCGCCGATCCCCGACACCAAGTTCGGCCTGTTCCGGATGTAAGCCATGGATTTCCTGAACCTTTCCGTCGTGGCCGGCGTCGCCACGATCACGCTGAACCGGCCCGAGGTGCGCAACGCCTTCAATGACCAGGTGATCGCCGAACTGACCCAGGCCTTCACCGGGCTGGGCGCGAACGAGGCGGTGCGCGCCATCGTGCTCGCGGCCAACGGCCCGGCCTTCTGCGCCGGCGCCGACCTGAACTGGATGCGCGCCATGGCCGACTACACGCGCGCCGAGAATCTGGCTGACGCCGGACGCCTGGCCGAGATGCTGCGCGTGCTCTACGCCTGCCCCAAGCCCACCGTCGCGCGCATCCAGGGCGATGTGGTCGCCGGCGGCATGGGCCTGGCGGCGGCCTGCGACATCGCGGTCAGCGTGGACACGGCGCACTTCTGCCTCAGCGAGGTCCGGCTCGGCCTGATCCCCGCCACCATCAGCCCCTACGTCATCCGGGCCATGGGCGCGCGCGCGGCCCACCGCTACGTGCTGACCGCCGAGCGCTTCAGTGCCGCGCAGGCGCTGCGCCTCGGCTTCGTGCACGAGGTGGTGCCTGCCGAGCAGCTCGACGCCGCGGTGGACGAGATCGTGAAGGCGCTGCTGGGCGCCAGCCCGAACGCGGTGCGCGCGGGCAAGCAGCTGGTGCAGGACGTCGCCGGCCGGGAGATCGACGCCGCCCTGATCGCGCGGACGGTCGAAGGCATCGCCGACATCCGCGCCAGCGCCGAGGGCCGGGAAGGCGTGCAGTCCTTCCTGCAAAAACGCAAGCCGAACTGGATCGCCTGAGGGGCTGGAGACCAAGCATGTTCAAGAAAATCCTGATTGCCAACCGCGGCGAGATCGCCTGCCGGGTCGCCGCGACCGCACGCCGCATGGGCTTGCTTACCGTGGCGGTCTATTCCGACGCCGACGCGCAGGCCAAGCATGTCGCCGTCTGCGACGAGGCCGTGCACATCGGCGCCAGCGCCCCCAAGGACAGCTACCTGCGCTGGGAACGCATCATCGAGGCGGCGAAGGCGACCGGCGCCGAGGCGATCCACCCCGGCTACGGCTTCCTGAGCGAGAACGAGGCCTTCGCCCGGGCCTGCGCCGAGGCCGGCCTGGTCTTCATCGGCCCGCCGCCCTCGGCGATCTCGGCCATGGGCCTGAAGGCCGCCTCCAAGCAGCTGATGGAGGGGGCTGGCGTGCCGCTGGTGCCGGGCTACCACGGCGCGGACCAGGACCCGGCGCTGCTGCGCCACGAGGCCGAGCGCATCGGCTACCCGGTGCTGATCAAGGCCAGCGCCGGCGGCGGCGGCAAGGGCATGCGCGTGGTCGAGCGCGCGGCCGACTTCGACGCTGCGCTCGCCTCCTGCCAGCGCGAGGCGATCAACAGCTTCGGCGACGCGGCGGTGCTGATCGAGCGCTACGTGCAGCGCCCGCGCCACATCGAGATCCAGGTCTTTGGCGATACGCTGGGCCACTACGTCCACCTGTTCGAGCGTGATTGCTCGGTGCAGCGCCGGCACCAGAAGGTGCTGGAGGAGGCCCCGGCACCCGGCATGACGCCCGAGCTGCGCCAGCAGATGGGCCTGGCGGCCGTGGCGGCGGCGCGCGCGGTGAACTACGTCGGCGCCGGCACGGTGGAGTTCATCGTCGAGCAGCGCGCCGGCGGCGAGATGCATTTCTTCTTCATGGAGATGAACACCCGGCTGCAGGTCGAGCATCCCGTGACGGAGGCCATCACCGGGCAGGACCTGGTCGAGTGGCAGCTGCGCGTGGCGGCGGGCGAGCCGCTACCCTGCACCCAGGAGCAACTGCAGATCCGCGGCCACGCGATCGAGGCGCGCATCTGCGCCGAGAACCCGGACAACAACTTCCTGCCCGCCACCGGCACGCTGGCGGTGTACCGCAAACCCGCCTGCAGCAGCTTCGAGCGCGGCTCGGTGCGCGTGGACGACGGCGTGCGCGAGGGCGACGCGATCAGCCCCTACTACGACTCGATGGTGGCCAAGCTGATCGTGCACGGCGACACCCGCGAGCAGGCGCTGGCGCGGCTGGACGCGGCGCTGGCCCAGACCCGCATCGTCGGCCTCGCGACCAACGTGCAGTTCCTGCGCCATGTGCTGAGCAGCCGTTCGTTCAGCCAGGCGGATCTGGACACCGCGCTGATCCAGCGCGAGGAGGCCGTGCTGTTCCAGCAGGAGAAGCTCGGCGCGCCACTCGCCGTGGCCGCGGCCGTGGCGCAGACGCTGCTGGCGGAGCGCGCGCTGGAGGGTGCCGATCCGTTCAGCCGGCGCGATGGCTGGCGCTCGCACGGCGTGGCGACGCGACCCTTCGAGTTCAGTTTCCGCGGCGAGACGCTGGCGGCGCAGCTGGGCTATGGCCGTGACGGCACGTTGACGCTGACGCTCGGCGAGCAGTCCGGCCCGCTGCGGTTCAGCGCGCGGGCGGACGGCATCGACCTGCAGTTCGCCGGCCAGCGCGAGACGGTGCAGACCTGGACCCAGGGCGAGACGGTGCACGTGTTCGGCGCGCGCGGCGCCACCCAGATCGTCGAGATCGATCGGCTGGCCCACGCGGGCGAGACGGCGACCGAGGGCGGGCGTCTCACGGCGCCGATGCCGGGCAAGGTGGTGTCGTTCGCGGTCCAGGCGGGCGACATCGTCAAGGCGGGGCAGGTGCTGGCCGTGCTGGAGGCGATGAAGATGGAGCACACCATCGCCGCGCCGGGGGATGGCACGGTGGCCGAACTGCTCTACGCGCCGGGCGACCAGGTGGCGGAAGGGGCGGAGCTGCTGCGCCTGGCAAGCTGACGAAGGCCGCTTGGAGCGGCGAGCCGATGGCCGGTATCGTCGATCCCGGCACCGCGACCGGGCGCCGTGGACCCGCCATTTTTTGAAGGAAGCAAGATGAACCTGCCCAACCGAGTCAAACTGGTCGATGTCGGCCCGCGCGACGGCCTGCAGAACGAGAAGCAGCCGGTGCCGGCGGCCGTGAAGATCGAACTGGTGCACCGCCTGCAGGCCGCCGGCCTGCGTGAGATCGAGGTCACCAGCTTCGTCTCGCCCAAGTGGGTGCCGCAGATGGCCGACAACGCCGAGGTGATGGCCGGCATCGCCCGCCAGCCCGGCGTGCGCTATTCGGTGCTGACGCCGAACATGACCGGCTTCGAGGCCGCGCTCAAGACCCGGCCCGACGAGATCGTGGTGTTCGGCGCGGCGAGCGAGGCCTTCAGCCAGAAGAACATCAACTGCTCCATCGCCGAGAGCATCGAGCGCTTCGCCCCGGTGGTGGCGGCGGCGCGCGCGGCCGGTATCCATGTACGCGGCGCGATGTCGTGCGCCGTAGGCTGCCCCTACGAAGGCGAGGTCACCCCCGAGCGCGTGGCCTACCTGGCGGGGCTGATGAAGGGCATCGGCGTGCAGCGCGTGGACGTGGCCGACACCATCGGCGTGGGCACGCCGCTGAAGGTGCAGCGCGCGATCGAAGCCGCCCTGCAGCACTACGGGCTGGACGAGGTCTCGGGCCATTTTCACGACACCTACGGCCAGGCGCTGGCCAACACGCTGGCCGCGCTGGAGCTGGGCGTGTGGAACTTCCAGTCGTCGGTGGGGGGCCTGGGCGGCTGCCCCTACGCCAAAGGCGCCACCGGCAACGTGGCGACCGAGGACGTGGTCTACATGCTGCACGGCATGGGCATCGCCACCGGGATCGACCTGGATCGTCTCGTCGATGCGGGCGCCTTCATCAGCGCCGCGCTCGGCCGCGCGCCGAACTCGCGCGCCGCGACGGCGATCCTGAGCAAGCGCGCCGGCTGAAATGAAACAACGCTCACATCACGCACCAAAATACCCAGCGCAGTACCGGGTGGAGCTGGTGGCGTGACGGGACAACCCTGTGGATGGCTCCGGCACAATCGGGACGTTATCCACAGATACCGGTCATGTGGCCAAGTTGTTCATTGGAGCGTGACAGCGTGGAGACCTACCTGCCCACAGCATTTCACGTGACGCAACTGCTTGCCACCAATTGGAAAATCATGGTTACCCACAGCGCCATGTTGGCTTTACCTATTACTACTATCTATTCATAGAAAAAATAGAAGTAAAAGAACTGCGGGCTGCGGACATGAGCCGAGTCGATGGAGATGTCTTCAATCCGTGCGAGTTGCCGCCCTTGTTTAAGATGAGGCGACCACTCGGTGCCTGCCACCCTCCGACGCAGCCGGACCGGCTGGATGATGGCTGAGAGTACGTAACGGCGGAGGATCCTGGGCCATGAGGGGTGCCCCGGTTTGGCCTCCAGATTTTTACGGTTTTTTGCTCAGTTCATGAGTCTTGGCCCGTTGCCACGGTGGGGTGCAGGTGCCAAGTGGATCGTCGATTTCGGGACAGATGAATGGGCCGCGCGAATGCGGTGAACTCTTCTGCCGCATATGGGGGGATGGAGTTTGATCGATGAATAATTTGGAAGCCAACTTCTTTATTACTTGAATATCAGTGAAAACCCTTTCATGGTTTTCACTGATGAATTTGATTAAGGCGTTGTTGGCTGATTGGGACGAGTGAAGAATTTCCCGATGGTTCGGGAGAGCCAGCCACTTTCTTTCTTGTCCTGCACCAGTTTGGTGATGTTGGCTTTGACTTCGGCCACGTAGGACTGGTCATCCCGCTTGATATGGTGCAGCAGCCAGGTGTTGAGCATGTTGTTCAGCTGATGGGCGATGTCCTCGCCTGCGCTGTAGCGTTCCTGGTACTTGGCGACGCGCTTGATGAACATGTCATGGATGGCCTTGTGAGGCTTGGCGAACTTGTAGCCGGCTTCTTCCTGCAGGTTCTCTTCGAAGGCGAAGTGGGACAGGGTGTAGTCCACCAGTTCGTTCAGCACTCGCCCGATGAGCAGCCGGTCGTGTGTTCTGCTGGCCTTTTCCAGCTGATTGATGTATTCGACCAGCCGCATGTGCTGGTGGTCGATCACGTCAATGCCGGTATTCAAGTCATCCGTCCAGACGATCGTCATGCTATGCCCTCGATGAAGTGTAGGTCGGTCATGATTTTCCCTGCGTGATTCTGTTTTTGATTTAGAAGAAAACCCTTAGAGGGTATTTTGAAGGGGTTAACTTACGACAAAAAAATGACACTGTTTTGTCAATGAAAAAATAATGATTCATGTCGAAACAAATTTCACCAATGATGGTTACTCGATAAGTCCAATCAACTTGCTTCTGATCTTTATCAAAAAAATAAACAAGCCAATGCGATATGAGTGCCTTGGGTTGAGTTTTGGCGGCCTAGGCGCTCGCAAGCTAAGGTTAAGCAAGTTTTGGGCCAGATTTATTCGAGGCGGCGACAGGGGCGTCGCGCCCTCAGGGCAGCGTGTTCAATGGCTGGGTGCGAGAGCGACTGAATCGGATCGCCCGAAGACGGTGCTGGCGCTGGTCACGACCCTGCTTGGGAGGTGGCGGCTACCAAGCCTCGTGGAAATCAACAACTCGCGTGAGTCGGCGCCGAACTTTGCCGCCGGGGCTCGGACGATAGGAATAAACGACGGGCTGTTGTCAGCGCGTCAAGGTCGTTGTCGCGCATGCCTGGGCGGCAGTCACAGCCTGACGTGGCCGTCGATGCAGGTGACGGCTTCGCCGCCGACCCAGACCTGCTCATCGGCGTCTCGTTCAAGGTGTACGCGGCCGGCGCGGCCCAGGCAGCTGCCCTGTGCGGCCAGGTAGCGCGCAGGCAGGAGGCCCTCCGCGATCAGCCACTGCGCCAGGCTGGCGTTCAGGCTGCCGGTGACCGGGTCTTCCGGGACGCCGATGGCCGCGGCGAACGCGCGGACTTCGAGGTCGGGAGCGGCGGGGTGTGGCACGTCGTGGCCGCTGAAGGCGCGGGCCTCTCGACTGGATTTTGCTATCAAGTAAGAAGCGCTCTCTGTTCTATCCACAGCAGCTACGCCCACTTTTTGTCCCAGCATCTTGAGCGCAGCGTGGTCCGGCGCCAGTGCTAGCACCGTGTCGATGCTATCCAGCAGCAAGCCCAGCCAGACCGGACCGTTGTCGAGTTGCTGTGCAGCCAGCACCTGGCGTGCCTCCAGGCCGAGGGCGGCGGTGACCTTGGCGAGCAGGGCCGGCTCGGGCGCGCTGCGCTGCAGGGGCGGTGCGGCAAAGGCGAGCCGATGGCCGGCGCGGCGGATGCTGACCAGGCCAACGGCGCATTCCTGCACGATGGTGTCCGCCGCCTGCGGCGCGCCGCCCGCTTCCAGCCAGGCGTGGCAGCTGCCCAGCGTCGGGTGGCCGGCAAAGGGCAGCTCGCCGCCGGGCGTGAAGATGCGCACGCGGTAATCGGCGCCGGCGGCGCGACCGGCGTCGGTGGGTGGCAGCACGAAGGTGGTCTCCGACAGGTTGGTCCAGCGCGCAAAGCGCTGCATCGCGTCCTCGTCCAGTCCGCTGCCGTCCAGCACCACGGCCAGCGGGTTGCCGAAGTAGGGGGTGGCGGTGAAGACGTCAACCTGCTTGTACGGACGCTGCTTCATGGTCGTGCCTCATCGGGTATTCGCGGATCGCCTGCGCCAGCGCGGCGATGCCGAGGTTGATCTGCTCCGCGCTGGCGGTCACGAACGACAGGCGCAGCGTGCGCGGGTCGGCGTGGTCGGCATAGAACGCGGCGCCGGGCACGAAGGCGACACCCTTGTCCACGGCGCGCGGCAGCAGCTGCACGGCGTCCACGCCGGCGGGCAGGCGGGCCCAGAGGAACATGCCGCCGGTGGGCGTGTTCCAGGTGAGGTGGAGGCCCGCCATCTCGCGCTGCAGGGCGGCCAGCATCGCCTGGCACTGGTGCTTGTAGAGCGCGCGGATGGTGGGCACGTGGCGGTCGATGAAGCCGTCCTTGATCACCTCGGTCACCACGCGCTGGTTGAAGCTGGGCGTGTGCAGGTCGGCCGCCTGCTTGGCCTGTAGCAGCTTGGGGTAGAGCGCGCGGGGCGCCACCAGGTAGCCCAGCCGCAGGCCGGGCGCGAGGATCTTGGAGAAGGAGCCGAGGTAGAGGCTGCCTTCGGGATAGCGCGAGGACAGCGAGGCCGGCGGCGCGGCGTCGAACCACAGGTCGCCGTAGGGGTTGTCCTCGATGATGGGCAAGCCGGCTTCGGCGGCGACCCGGGCCACGGCGACGCGCCGGGCTTCGCTCATGGTGCGGCCGGTCGGGTTCTGGAAGTTGGGCAGCAGGTAGATGAAGCGGGCGCCGGCGGCCTGGCCCCGCAGGTCGGCCACGGTCACGCCCTCGTCGTCGCTGGCCACGCTGACCACCTCAGGCTCCATCGGCGTGAAGGCCTGCAGCGCGCCGAGGTAGGTCGGCGTTTCCACCAGGATGCGACTGCCGGCGTCGATCAGGATCTTCGCTACCAGATCCAGGCCCTGCTGCGAGCCGGTCGTGATCAGCACCTGGTCGGCGCCGACCTGCATGCCTTGCTTGGCGAGGTCGGCCGCCACCCATTCGCGCAGCGGGCCATGCCCTTCACTGGCGGCGTACTGCAGGGCATTGCGGCCGTCCTGCGTCAGCACGCGCTGGCAGGCCTCCTGCATGGCTTCGACCGGGAAGGTCTTGGGCGAGGGCAGACCGCCGGCAAAACTGATGATGCCGGGTTTCTCGGTCACCTTCAGGATCTCTCGGATCACCGAAGGGTTCATCTTTTCCGCGCGCGCGGCCAGGGTCCAGTTCATCGTGTGCCTCCTCCTGTGGTGGAGGACATATTGTCGCTGGCGTCAGAGGGCGCTGCGCAGCATCCAGCCTGCAGTGAGTACCAGGGCCAGCGCCATGCAGCGGTTGAACACCAGCAGGCGGATCCCGCGGGTCAGCCAATGGCGCAGCAGCGATCCGGCCATCGCATAGCTCAGGTTGCTGACGAAGCCGAACGCCAGCATGACCGGCAACACGCGCAGGGCGCGCGCGGTGGCGTCGGGCTGGCCGGCGATCCAGCCGGCCACGATGGAGAGCGCGAGCATCCAGGCCTTGACGTTGAGGAACTGCAGGAGCACGCCCTGCCAGAAAGTGACATTCAGGCGCGATGCGTCGGCCTGGGCCAGAGTGCGGCTGCCGCTGAGCCGGAATGCGAGCCACAGCAGGTAGCCGATGCCACCGGTCAGCAGCGCCCAGCGCAGCAGTGGCGCCGCCAGCACCATCGAGCCCAGCCCGGCCGCGCAGAGCGAAAACAGCAGGCCCCAGCCGACCGGCACCGCGCAGACGAAGTGCATCGCGCGCTTGAGGCCGAAGTTGGCCGCCAGCGCGGTGGACAGCGTGGTGTTGGGGCCCGGGGTGAAGCTGCTGGCGGTGGCCAGCAGCAGCAGCGCGACGAACTCGCTGGCGTTCATCGGCTGGACAGGACTTCCCAGCGTTCCAGCGCGGCCATCAGTTCCTCGTCGATCGCGGCGTCGCGCGCATACAGCGCCGTGGCGCGCGGTGCGTCCCGGCTGTAGAGCGCCGGATCGGCCAGTTCGGTGCGCAGAGCCTGCTGCTCCTTCTCCAGCGCATCAATCAGGTCGGGCAGGGCGTCGAGTTCGCGCTGTTCCTTGTAACTGAGCTTGGCGGGGCCAGAGCGGGCGGGCGCCTTCGCCGGCACGTCGGTCCTGGCCTGGGTTGGTGCGGCGGGCTCGGCCGCCTTTTCCTGCAGGATGGCCTGGCTGCGCTGCGACTGCAGCAGCCAGTCCTGTACGCTGCCTTCGTATTCGCGCCAGAAGCCGGGCTGCGTCGTGCTGCCTTCGTAGGCGATGGTGCTGGTCACCACGTTGTCCAGGAAGGTGCGGTCATGGCTGACCAGGAACACTGTGCCGTCATAGTTTTGCAGCAGGTCTTCCAGCAGCTCCAGGGTGTCGATGTCCAGGTCGTTGGTCGGCTCGTCGAGCACCAGCACGTTGGCTGGCCGCGCAAACAGGCGCGCCAGCAGCAGCCGGTTGCGCTCGCCACCGGACAGCGCGCGCACCGGCGAGTTGGCCCGGGCCGGCGAAAACAGGAAGTCGCCCAGGTAGCTCTTGACGTGCTGGCGCTTGTTGCCGATCTCGATCCATTCGCTGCCCGGGCTGATGAAGTCCTCTAGCGTGGCGTTCAGGTCCAGCGCCTGGCGCATCTGGTCGAAGTAGGCGACCTGCAGGTTGGCGCCCTGGCGCACCTTGCCGTGGTCGGGCTGTAGCTCGCCCAGGATCAGCTTGAGCAGGGTGGTCTTGCCGGCGCCGTTCGGGCCGATCAGGCCGACCTTGTCGCCGCGCAGGATCGTCGCGCTGAAGTGGCTGACGATGGTCCGTCCGGCAAAGGACTTGCTGACATCGGTGAGCTCGGCGACGATCTTGCCACTGGGCAGGCCAGAGGCCACATCCAGCTTGACGCTGCCCAGCGCCTCGCGGCGCGCGGCGCGCGTGGTACGCAGCTTTTCCAGCCGGCCGATCCGGCTCTGGCTGCGCGTGCGGCGTGCCTCCACGCCCTTGCGGATCCACACCTCTTCTTGGGCCAGCAGCTTGTCGGCCTTGGCCTGGATCACCACCTCCTGCGCTATTTGCTCTTCTTTTTGCAGCTGGTACTTCCCGAAATTACCAGGGTAGGAGCGCAATTGGCCTCGGTCCAGCTCGACGATCCGGGTCGCCACATGGTCAAGAAAGGCCCGGTCGTGCGTGATCGTGACGACGCTGCCCCTGAAATCGGTCAGCAATTGCTCCAGCCACTGGATCGAGTCCAGATCCAGGTGGTTAGTCGGTTCGTCCAGCAGCAGCACATCAGGCTGCGTGACCAGGGCCTGCGCCAGCGCAACGCGCTTGCGCGTGCCGCCCGACAGATCGCCGATGCGCGCCTCCCGCGGCAGGTGCAGCCGCTGCAGCGTTTCCTCGACACGCTGAGCCCAGTTCCAGCCGTCGCGGGCCTCGATCGCACTCTGCAGTGCATCCAGGTCGCCCTGGCCGTGGGTGTATTGTTCTATCAGGCCGACCACGTCGGCGAGTCCTGCCTGAACGGCCTCGAAGACTGTATGGTCGGTGTCGAGTTGGGGTTCCTGTGCAACAAACGCGATACGTGTGCCCTGTTGGACCTGCAGCAGGCCGTCGTCGGGCTTTTCCTGTCCGCCAAGGATCCGTAGCAGCGATGATTTTCCCGCGCCGTTGCGGCCGATCAGGCCCACGCGTTCGCCGCTTTCCAGGGAGAAGCCCGCCTGGTCCAACAGTGCCACGTGGCCAAACGCCAGATGGGCGTCGATGAGTGTGATGAGTGCCATGTGCGTCGATTATCTGGCGCGTTGCATCTAGATGTCGTCCCACACCGGGAAGGGCCTGGCACCCGCTGCCGCCGCCGCGCAGCGGGCGGATGTGCAAATTTTTTCGCATGCTTGCAAGGCGGTCGTTTGACCGTGCTATAGTCTCGCCTCTCCGAAGACGACATGCAGTTTTCGGAGGC
>Ga0255338_1004238_pt1 | contig 15280 bp, 13 predicted proteins | sample MeOH1_35cm_T4_19_FD_203715 | JGI IMG/M metagenome (GOLD analysis project Ga0255338, IMG submission 203715) | Sandy soil microbial communities from University of British Columbia, Vancouver, Canada - MeOH1_35cm_T4_195 | ecosystem: Engineered > Artificial ecosystem > Sand microcosm > Unclassified ...
CGAGCATTCCTACCGCTCGCTCCCTCACTACCGCGAACGTAGACTTAAATCGGGCGCGAGCATTCGTGCTCTCGTTCGGTCGCTCGCGGGGAATGCTATGGGCTCCTGCGTCATGCTTCACTCCGTGGTAAGTCAATTCACCCTTAAGATCTGGGGAATTTGCATCCGCTGCTGGTGCTGAAGCTAGCATGAAAGACTACGCGGAAAGCAAATTCACCCTAAAGTAACCCGAAGTTTTCTAACCCTGTGGGCGGAACGAACTCTCCGGTGCAATTCTGACATATTCAGCATTCGAACGTCTTTGTTCTGTTCTCTGACTTCTGACTTCTGGCTTCTGACTTCTGACTTCTGACTTCTGGTTTAGGGGGAAGCGATGTTAACTCGAAGGGAATTCCTTGGGCTGTGCGCCATGTCCGCGGTTGGGGCGAGCTTGGCGGAGCTTTTGCTCGTTGATCTGGACAATTCTGTAGCTGCGAAGGATATTAGAAAACCGAGCGTGGTATGGTTGGAGCTGGGTTCCTGTACCGGGGATACGATCTCCCTGGATAATACTGCTTCCCCTACGGTGAAAGAGCTGTTCAGCAATATTATCGACTTACGCTACCACTGGATATTTATGAATGTGAATGGGGGCAACGCCACTGGTTTGCTGCGCCAGGTAGTGAAGGAACAGGCCGGGGATTTCATCCTGGTTGTTGAGGGATCGGTGGAGACGGCAGATGGCGGGAGCTGGGACACGGTAGCTTTTGAAGGAGGCTCCATGCAAAGCGGATTATCCATCCTTAAGGATATCGCTCCCAAGGCCAAACATGTGATTGCGATCGGCACCTGTGCGTCCTACGGCGGTCCCGCGGCCACCAAACCCAATCCCTCCAAATCCGTTGGGGTACAGGATGTCCTGGACAGACTGGTAATTAACACCCCCGGATGTCCCTGTCACCCGGATTGGTTTATCGGTACCCTCTACCATCTCATCAATTACGGGGTACCGGAGTTGGACACCCACCACCGGCCCAAGTTATTTTACGGCAGGCTTCTGCACGATCAATGTCAGCGCCGCACCTATTTTGAAAAGGGGATTTTCGCCAAACATCTGGGCGAACCCTGGTGTATGTACACTGTGGGCTGCCGCGGGCCCCGAACTTACGCAGACTGCCCTAACCGGGAATGGAACCAGACCGACAATTGGCCCGTAGGCTGCAACACCCCCTGTATAGGTTGTGTGGAACCAGGATTCCCGGATATTTCCATGCCTTTTTTTGAGCCTTATCCGGATTTAAAGCTCCCGGGCTTTACCGCCAATCTGGACAAAGCCGCCCTTGGTATCGGGGTGGCAAGCGTGGGTGCGCTCGGAGTACATCTGGGTGTCACTCTGCTTACCCGACGCTTGCGCAAAAACCTTACGGAGACTTCCCTGCCCCTTCACCAACCCGCTCCACGGGACCTGGCTCACGAACAAGCAATCAGTGATAAGGTTCAGGAGACCAGGCCAAGGCGTAACAAGCCCAGCAAGATCAGAGGGACTTTACATAAACCATAAAGGTTAGTACGGGAAGGAGAACCCCATGGAAACCCGAACCATCATTCCGATCGCACGAATTCACCAACCCTTGAAACTGGAAATTGATATTGATAACGGTCAAGTCATAGACAGCCGCTCCTCCGGCACCATGTTTCGCGGCTTTGAACTGATGCTCGAGGGGCGGGATCCCAGGGATGCCACATATCTAACCCAACGCATCTGTGGAATCTGTTCAACTGCCCACGGGGTGGCCGCAACCATGGCAATTGAAGCTGCCTGCAAGCTGGAGGTCACCCGCAACGCCTCTCTCATGCGCAACCTGATCTTTGGCGCCGATGTGCTGCAGAACCACTTGCGTCATTTCTACCTCCTTTGTCTACCTGATTATATCCGCTGCCCCAAAATCCCCCCCTTCGAACCCCAGTCCGACTTTGATAAACGTCTTCACTCATCCGAAAACGACAGGGTGCTTGAGCATTACTGGAAAGGGATTGAAATGAGCCGCCTTGCCCATCAAATGCTGGCGATTTACGGGGGCAAAGCACCTCACCAGCATGGAATTGTTACCGGGGGCACATCCATGGCCCCCGATGCGGACCGCAATAACCGCTTCCGCGGCATTCTTAAACAGCTTTTGGAATTCATTTATGAATGCATGCTGCCCGACGTCGAATTTCTGGCCACCCGGTATAACGACCACTTCAACCTGGGGAAGGGTCCTGGCAACTTTATCTCCTACGGGATGTTTCCGCAAGCTGGCACAGGAAACAGAAAGTTTCCTTCAGGTGTATCTATTGATGGTCAGCAAAGAGATCTGAATCCGTCCCTGATCACGGAGGACATCAGCCATGCCTGGTTTGCAGGACCTAAGGCTGTAGAAAAGCCCACTGACTCCGCTTCCCTTCCTGCTAAGGACCAGCCCCAAGGCTACACCTGGATTAAAGCTCCTCGTTACGACAATAAGGTGATGGAGATGGGGCCTTTAGGGCGCCTGTGGATCAGTGGTGATTACCGCAACGGAACCTCCACCATGGATCGGATTGTGTCCCGTGTTCTCGAAACCAAAAAGGTGGCAGAGTGGATGTTGGAATGGCTGGATGAACTGGCTCCCGGCCAGCCCACCTATACCCCTTTTGAACTCCCCCAGTCCGGAGAAGGCATGGGGCTGACCGAAGCCATGCGTGGGTCTTTGGGTCACTGGCTTAGAATTGAGAATTATAAAATCTCTCACTATCAAATAATCACTCCCACAAACTGGCTGTTTTCACCCAAAGATAAATCAGGACAGCGGGGAGCGGTTGACGAATCCCTCACCGGACTGCAGCTGCAGGATAAGCAAGATTACTCCGACGTAGGACGTATAGTGCGTTCCTACGATCCATGTTTTTCCTGCTCCGGACATCTTATCGAACCGGACGGCAGAGTCTCACAAGTCAGAATTTGTTAAAGGGGATAGAAATTTTGTATAAGCTCAGTTTAAGGCAGCCAGCCTTCCTGCGCCTGTATCATTGGCTGCAGTTCCTTCTGCTTACCATTATCATTTCAACCGGATTATACATCCACCATCCCCTCCAGGCGGATTGGCTGAACTTTGGCAGGATTTTCAGCTTCCATGCCTTTGCTGGATTTCTGTTCTCCTACCTGCTAATGGCCCGCACCTATTACGCAGTCCTTAACGAAAATTACAAAACTCTTATATTTACCTGGCAGGATCTGAAAGAACTCCCTGCAGTGTTTAAATACTACTTGTTTTTCCGCAGTGAAAAACCGCCGGAAAAAAAGTACAACTCTGGCCAGCGGATGCTGAATACTCAATGGTTTATCCTGTTGTCCCTGACCAATATTTCCGGGACCCTGACCTATAAAAAGACGCATTTCCTTCCTGTCGCCAAACTGGTCGGGGGTCTTCACCATTTGGATTGGCTGACCCTGGGGGTTGCCTTTTTCATGGTCATTACCATTCCCCTGCACATCTACCTTGCATTTACCGAAAATACACGTTTTTTGCAATCCATGCTCACAGGTTATGTCTACACTTTGAAGCCTGGAGGAGTACCTCCTCTGACAGACAAGGCAGATTTTACCCGAACCCGCTTACCTGGGCTTTGGCTGCTTAACAAAGCCAGGACCTGGTTAGCCAAGTTTCAGCCCTGAAGCGTCAAAGAAAATACAAATTGGAATCTAACGTAAATTCTTATTGCAGTTTGTGAAGGTTCGTTATTATAATCAAAGTAAGCAGGTTAATACCACAACAACGACCATCAGCTTGGAGATAAATTATCAGAATAGTCAAAATATTAGAAGGTGAACAGATGTGGTTCAACTACAGCAGTTAAACCTGATGGCCATGTATTTCATCTATGGGCTTTCCTTTTACACCATGGGGATAGCGATCGCTTTTCAGTACCGGAGTTACAGCAGTTTTCGCCTGGCTAACAGCCTCCGTCTACTAGCTGCCTTTGGCATTCTTCATGGGCTAAGCGAATGGGGGAACGTTTTTATCCCGGTGGCCGCCCCAATACTCGACATTCAGAGCGTCTGGAAAGCCATCGCCCTGCAGCGTCTCTTACAATCTGTTTCCTTGTTCTTTCTGTTCCTGTTCGGGATCAAACTTATTTATGATTGCCGCAACAGAAGTTTATGGCTTTTTTCCCTGCCTGTTACTTCCTTTGCCAGTTGGCTGATCCAATTTGCCTTTTTTATCCCCTTGTTGGGCACCAATGAGTTAGCACATTGGCTGTTAATCAGCGAGAACTGGTCCCGCTTTCTGCTTGCCTTCCCCGGAGGAGTTTTTACAGCTGTTGGACTTGCCTTGCAAATTCCAGAGGCAAAAAACATCAATGAAAACGGGGTCTTGCGCAACTTATGGATATCAACTGGCGCCTTTTTCCTCTTTTCCCTGTTTAGCGGAATCGTGGTTCCAGAGCGAACGGGCTGGTTAAGCCAAATGATAAATGTGCAGACTTTCCGGGAACATGTGGGATTGCCTATCGAAGTCTTCCGCACTGCCACTGCACTGATGGCTACCCGCTCCATTACCAGAGTTTTGACCATCTTTGACTTGGAAAAGCAGCGGCAGATCCTGGAGAGTCGTCGTTTAGAAGCTGTATATCGCGAAAGGGAACGTTTCGCCCGGGATTTGCACGATGATGTCATCCAGTCCATCTACGGTATAGGACTCGAACTGCAAACCACCCTCCCACTGCTTGATTCTGAGCAGAAAAAAGCCAGCCAGAGGGTAAATTCGGCAGTAAAACGACTGAACGAAGTGATTCAAGGCCTACGGGCTTATATTCAGGGCCTGGAAGCGCCTGGCAGTGACCGTGACCTAAGAGGATTGCTCCTGGAAACCGTGGACCAGTTCCGTAATCAGTTCAACCTGGAAATCGAGTTTGATTACCAGCTGGATCGGTATAGTCTGGAACAACGGGTTAAACGTGCGGACAACTGGCAGCGTCAGCTGAGACAGATAGTACACGAAGCCCTGACAAATGTGGTCCAGCATGCCATGGCGTCCAGAGCGCATGTACAGGTGCGGGTGGACGGGAAAACCCTTTTGCTTACCGTCAGGGACAATGGGCAGGGCTTGCTTCCGGACCAGGAGTCCGGTGCAAACCAAAACCGCAAACACATGGGACTTCAGAACATGCGCACCAGAGCGAGATTGCTTGGCGGAACTCTGGAGTTGACCTCAGAACCAGGAGTTGGCACAACTCTGGTGGTCAATATCCCGCTGCATCACGTTTAGACCCACAAGAAATGCGCGCTTCATTTTTCCTCCATAGCCTGCGCATTTCAGTGCCCGTGTTCAATATACTCGGCTGATGTTGCCGAGTATACACTTTCCTGAGGCACAAGAAATGCGCGCTTCGTTTTCCCTCCATAGCCTGCACATTTCAGTGCCCGTGTTCGATATAGTCGGCTAACGTTGCCGAGTATATACTTTCCTGAGGTACGTAAAATTGCCGCAACAGCGGCCTGGGAGGAGAAGCACATTATGGAAAGGATCAAGGTCCTTGTAGTGGATGACCATGAGATTGTCAGACTAGGCCTCGTGCGTCTATTGGAACAATACCCGGACCTGGAAGGGGTGGGCGAGGGTGCCGCCAGCTTGAATGATTCTCTTGCCAAAACTGAACTTTACCATCCCGATGTGATAATAATGGATGTTCGCCTGAAAGAGAGCAGCGGCATCGACGCCTGTCGTGAAATCTGTAACCGCTATCCCCAGACTAAGGTAATTATGCTCACTTCTTATGGAGACGATGAGGTAGTTATGGAATCTATCTTTGCAGGTGCCAAAGGGTACATCCTGAAGGATGTTGGGAACGATGAATTGATACGTGCGGTCCGGGCCGTGCATCGAGGCGAATCCCTGCTGGACCCGGTTATCACAAAACGGCTTCTTGATCGCATGCGTCGCAACAGGCAAACCCCTAACGACGTCTTCGAACACCTCACAGACCAGGAAAAGAAAGTGCTGATCTTCGTGGCAGAAGGAAAAACAAACCGAGAAATTGCCGAAAGAACCTTCTTAAGTGAAAAAACCGTCCGCAACTATGTAAGCAGCATTTTAGGCAAACTGCATCTGACCAACCGAACAGAGGCCGCCGCCTATGTCGCCAAAAAGAGCCCGGTTTGAGCAAGACGAATTGTGAATTTCAAATGTCAGGGACAATTGTCCCTGACATTTCAATCCCTTTTTGGGACTATTGACACGTGATTACCACCCATATTTACTAGTATAATCTAACTATACAGTGGCCTATGCACCTGAGAAAAGCCACGGGACAAAAGGGGTGGTATACTTGCAAGAAGAGCCAGAAAAAAGATCGCGCATACCGCAAAGTGCCTTGTTCCGGGCAGGATTTCTTTTGTTTGTAGTTGTCACAATATTCTTACTTATTAGGCAGGCAGCGGTTCCGAAATCGTTTGGCCAATATGGCTACTACCGGGGCGATAATGTTGAGGAGTGGGTCTCACTGCCACAAAACTTCGCCCAAGGAAATCCGGACTGCACTACCTGTCACCAGCCTGAAGTTCTACAGACAGGACAGTCTGCCCATAGTCAGATGGACTGTCAATCCTGCCACGGACCGCTGTTAACTCACGTAAAAAACCCGAAACAACCTCTCCCGAAAGTAATAGGGAACGCGGAACTTTGCGGCGCCTGTCATCGGGAATTGATTGGAAGGGCACGTGATCTTGTTCCAACCGTTAAGTTAGGACAGCACAGCGGCGGCTTGGATTGTTCCAGGTGTCATGACCCGCATAAGCCCTTGCCCACGAAGGGGGGGAGCAACCTGTGAAATTCACTGTAAGCAGACGTGGTTTCTTAGTTTCCGCGGCAAAGGCAGTCACTGCCGGAATTTTAGCTCCGGTTGCTACCTTGACAGCAGCCCAGAATATCCTGGCGGATGAGCCCTTACAAACTAAAGAAAAATTCTCCCTATGGGCAAATAATGATTGGGGCTTCGCGATTGATGTCAATAAGTGTATCGGGTGTGGCTTGTGCGTGAAGGCTTGTAAACAGGAGAATGGAGTTCCACTGGATCAAGAAGTATACCGGACTTGGGTAGAACGCTACCTAAAGTTTTCCGAGGAAGATGTCCGCATCGACTCACCCCGCGGTGGTTTGGATTTTAAGCAATACGATGTAAGACCGGAAAAGCAATTTTTTGTTCCGAAACTTTGCAACCAATGCAAGAATCCTCCCTGCGTCCAGGTCTGCCCAGTTGGCGCAACCTACCGTACACCAGACGGAGTGGTCCTGGTGGACCGCAAGCGGTGTATTGGTTGCCGCTACTGCATTCAGTCCTGCCCCTATGGCGCTCGTTTCCTGCACCCGGTCCTCAAGGTGGCAGACAAATGCACCTGGTGTTACCACAGAATCTCCAAGGGCCTACAGCCGGCATGTGTGGAAGTCTGCCCAAAGAAGGCCAGGAAATTCAGCAATCTCAGAGACCCGAATAGCGAAGTAGCCACTATAAGGAGGAAGGACCGAATCAGGCTGTTAAAACCAGATATGGGTACAAAACCGAATGTCGCCTATATAGATCTTGATGAGGTGGTCAAATGATGTCTGGCTATGTGTTTCCTAACGAAATCGAGGTGAACTGGGGTCTGTTCATCGTCCTTTACCCCTATATTACCGGATTGGTTGCCGGAGCCTTCATCGTCTCTTCCCTCTACCATGTGTTTGGCAAAGCCGAACTTAAGCCAGTTTCCAGGTTAGCCCTGGTCAGCGCCCTCGCCTTTTTGTTTGGGGCCCCCCTCCCTCTGCTCGCCCATCTGGGCCAACCGCTTAGAGCCCTAAACATTATGTTTACTCCTCATATGACCTCTGCCATGGCCGGCTTTGGCTACATCTACTCCTTTTACATGATTATCTGTCTCCTGGAAACCTACTTTATGTTTCGTGAAGACTTTGTGCATTGGGCTACTTACAGCTCCGGGCTGTCCAAACGCTTCTACAACCTCCTGACCTTAGGTGCCAAGGATATTTCCCCCGAGGCTCTGCACACAGATCACAGGATGGTAAAAATTCTGGCCACAATTGGGATTCCGTCCGCCTTCTTTCTGCACGGCTATGTAGGCTTCATCTTTGGTTCTATCAAGGCGAATCCTTGGTGGAGTACCCCATTAATGCCGGTCATCTTCCTTTTGTCCGCGACCGTTTCCGGAGTTGCTCTTTTAATCCTGATCTATAAGGTTAGCTGTTGGGTAAGACGAAAAAAAATAGACCTTGCCTGCCTGAATTCTCTCAATAGCTACTTATGGATCTTCCTGATCCTGGCAACCACACTCGAACTACTGGAAGTGCTGCACATGGGTTACGAGAGCAAGGAAGAATGGGACTTGGTTCGCGGTCTGCTAACTCAGGCGATACCGATCACTTACATGGGGGTCCAGATGGGCTTGGGCGTATTGTTCCCACTGATCCTTCTCCCTTTAGGCCGTTGGAAACGTTTAGGGTCCAGCGTTAGGCAAACCCTAACTGTGTCCTCCGGACTCCTGGTACTGATTGGAGTGCTGGCCATGCGCTTTAACGTGGTAATCGGCGGACAGCTAATCTCTAAGAGCATGGCCGGCTATGCCCAGTTTCATGCAACCTTCCTAGGCCCGGAAGGTATTTTACCCACCATGGCCCTTGTAGCCATTCCCTTCGTATTTCTGTTGATTCTGGTCCGGATACTGCCGCCCTGGCTCGACGGGAAGCCAGAAACGGCAAATCAGGATAACATTACCGGCATCCACTCCAGATGGCAATTGAAACAAGCAGGAACCAAGTAAGGGAAGCAAGGGCGGGCAGAAAGCAACAGCCTATAGAAAAACCAACTGGGGGCTATGGTTTGCTAAGAGGAGGTGTAAAGTGAAATGGGTATTATTATTGTGCTTATGGCCCTAGCTGTTCTGATCAGTTTCTCACTATCCTTTTACCTTTGTTTCTTCCGACTGCATCTCACCACAGCCTGGCGTTGGGGGGCAAGCTTGTGCGGAGGGCTTATAAGCGGACTATTTATGGCCCTGCTTGTTTTACTGATTGTCTGGCCGCCAGTGCTGGACTTTGTAACCTTAGGCGGACTTGGAATAATAGTGGTAACGATCGGCACTGTGCTGACAAGCGGTCAGGACAAGGAATCCCTTGAAGAACGGGCAGACGAGCTTGTCATCATTGACAAAACCCTACTGTTGGACGGAGCAGGACCAAGTGCAGGGGATGAAGATCGTTAAAGGATGAGCAGCAATAACAGGGCAGGGAGGTGAGGAACGTGCACAAACACTGGATCAAGCTGGCTGCTATCCTTGGTGTTCTAGTGGTGGCAGGCATACTCACTGCACGTTACTATGTTACAACCACGAAAGCTGCAAAGCTGTCCGCTTCAGAAACTGAAGCCAGTCAGACCACGAGTCTCGCAGATGAATGTTCGCAGTGTCACGAAATGAAACCCGAAGTTCTGACCTGGCAGGTAAGTGCCCATGATAAATTCAGCTGTACAACCTGTCACGTCAACAAAAAGGCCGCTGACTACGTGGGTAAGCACCAAAACCAATCTTTCAGCAAGCCAATAAAGAGCATCGACACAATACCCAATGCGGTCTGCCTCAAGTGCCATTCAGCCAACCGTGTAACATCCCCCTCGGGAGACTTAAAGATTCCTCACGAAAAGCACCTTAACGCGGGAGTTTCCTGTGTAAAATGTCACTATGGCGTGGTACACGCAAAAGTCGCGGAACGCGACTTATCCACTATAGTGGATCCTAACAACTTCGATGCCTGGAATCCGGACGTAGCAAAGAAGGTGTCTACTAAGGAATACATTCAGCCCAGTATGTGGACCTGTATCGACTGCCACAAACAAGCAAATGTGACACGCAAATGCGGCGCCTGTCATACCACGATCCCAACTCTTCCTTCCCACGACAAGCCAACCTGGAAAGCGGAACACGGCAAAACTGCCCGTGGGGGAGAGCTGGAGCAATGTGTTAAGTGTCACGCCACCGCTGGCCAGTCTGCCTTCCTCGCAGCCAGCACAGGAGACAAGACGACAGATTTCGCCCGTGCACAAGGGTTCTGCACAAAGTGTCACCTCCAAAGGCCTGAGATGCACCAAAAATCAATGATTCCCATCCACCCGGACTTAGTGTCCAAGCGAGGAATCCAGAACTGCCTTACCTGCCATAACGTGAAACAGCCCCAGCTTGACGAAAAGGTGCCAAAAGTATTCTGCAACCAGTGTCACTGGTTCAACCCGGATGGGACACCAGCGCCTAAAAATTAACCCTATATCAAGACCCTTAGCTTTTTTGGATATACCCTTGCTTTTATCGGGGTTGTCCCGACGATGTTTCCATCCACCATCTTGCGGACAGGACTTTCGGGAAAAATATTGACCTGGCGCACGCGGAAAAAGTCCACCTTCGCATGGGTAAGATGGGTTCCAGCATACACCCTGGGCAGCAAACCCAGCACCTCCATCCGCGACATGTCGCGCATAAGCAGCACGTCCAGCATTCCATCACTATAACTGGCTTCAGGGGAAAACCTGAAGCCCCCACCGGCATAAACAGTATTTAAAATAAACACTCCTTGGGCATTAACGGAGAGGACTCGTCCATCCAGCTCAAGTGTCAATGGCATGTCCCTGAGGTCCCTTAAGGTTTTTATGATCCCCCAAACGATAGCGGGAGGTCCGCCAAAAATACTCTTCTCCTCATTTACATTGTACATGACATCTGCCGGAAAACCGATGCCGGCAATACAAAGAAAATAGTTACCCTGATCTTCTCCCATATCCATCAAGGTCACCTCAGGCTGAGCGAGAACCTTAATCGCCTCAGGCAGAGTCCTTGGGAGCTGCAGTGATCGAGCATAGTCATTACCCGTACCCAGCGGTATCACACCCAAAGGAGTGTCAAACCCAGCAAGCCCGGTCACCACCTCATTGATAGTACCGTCTCCTCCCATAGCAACAACGGCAGGCCAACCCTCCTGTACTGCTTTAGCGGCCAGCTCCGCAGCATGTCCCGCCCTTTTAGTCAGTTCCAGCTCATATGCGATTCCCGCAGCCCCGAGAAGCTCCTTCACATAAGCAATCTGCTTCCCTGCCTTACCCTTTCCGGCAGCAGGATTAACTATAACCTTATACTCCACCCAATCCCGTCCCTCTCCCCAAACTAAGCCAAAAACGAAGGTCAAACGGCCTTCGTTTCCATGAGTTCCACCCCTCCGAGCGCAATTCTCCCGACAAGGTTGCCAGAAATCAGAAACCTTTTTGTTCCCCAAAGGCTTGGCTAAAGCTGATATACCTGTTCGCTGGGGAGAACCCGAATCCCTTTGGAAACAAGAGCCTCCACGGCCCGCGGAATATTATCCACCCTAAATACCACCAGGGCATCCTGATGCTGTTGGCCCAGAAAAGCATATAGGTACTCCAGGTCCACCTGATCTTTAGCCAGAATTTCCAAAACCTCGGCCAGACCCCCAGGCCGGTCAGACACAGAAACCGCGATAACCTCAGTCTTGCTCACCGTAAATCCCTCCGCTTTCAACACATTAAAGGCGGAAGACGGGTTATCAACAATAATCCGCAGGATACCAAAATCAGTAGTGTCCGCGATGGAAAGCGCCCTAATATTAACCCCTGCCCCTGCCAGGCTATAGCATACCTCGGAAAGACGCCCGGACTTGTTTTCCAAAAAAACGGAGATTTGTTCTAGCTGCATTTATTTCCCCCCCAATTCCCGCCGGTCGACCACACGTTTAGCCTTGCCTTCGCTGCGCGTTATAGTCTTTGGTTCAACCAGCTTCACCTTGACTGAAATTCCCAGGCTGCTTTCTAAGTCCTTTTGAATCTTCTTTTCCAGTTCCTCCAAAACCCGTACCTGATCAGCAAACATAGCCTGCGAGACCTCAACCCAGACCTCCATCGTATCCATGGTTCCCTGGCGATCCACCACCAGCAGGTAATGTGGTTCGGTCTGTCCAAACTCCATTAGCACACTCTCTACCTGAGATGGGAACACATTAACGCCACGAATAATCAACATATCATCACTACGCCCGGTAACCCGATCCATCCGCACATGAGTCCTGCCGCAGGAGCAGGGTTCCCTGTGGAGAATCGTAATATCCCTGGTACGGTATCGAATTAGGGGAATCCCTTGTTTGGTCAGGGTAGTGATAACCAATTCCCCTCGCTGACCGTCCGGGAGCTGCTCACCTGTCTCAGGGTTAATTATTTCAGCAATGAAGTGGTCCTCTGCGATATGCAGACCCGCTTGAGCCTGACATTCGCAGGCAACCCCTGGGCCCATAATTTCGCTCAGCCCATATATATCATAAGCCTTAATTCCTAGTTTATGCTCAAGATCCCGCCTCATCCCATTTGACCACGGCTCAGCTCCGAACACTCCGACCTTAAGCCTTAGATTCTTCCGGTCTACACCGAATTCATCAATGGCCTCCGCCAAATAGGCAGCATAAGAAGGAGTGCAGGCAAGAGCAGTAGCACCAAAGTCTTCCAGCAGCATGAGCTGTCTTTTGGTGTTCCCGCCCGAGGCCGGAATAGCCATAGCTCCCAGCCGCTCTGCGCCATAGTGCAAACCAAGTCCGCCGGTAAACAAGCCATACCCATAGGCAACATGAACCACATCAGTCCGACTAAGACCCGTCCCAACCAAGCAGCGAGCCACCAGGTCCGCCCAGAGACTGATATCCCCTGCAGTATACCCAACTACGGTAGGTTTCCCTGTGGTACCAGAGGAAGCATGCGACCTGACAATATCGCTTAACGGGGCCGCATAAAGGCCGAAGGGATAATTATTCCGCAAATCCTGTTTAACCGTAAACGGCAAATGTTTCAAGTCCTCCAGGGACTTGATATCCTCAGCCCCGATTCCAGTCTCCCCCAACTTCCGTTCATAATGCGGCACCTGCTGAACCCTGGCAACCAATTCCTTCAACCTGGCTGCCTGAACCTTCTCCAGTTCCTCTCTAGGCATGCACTCTAAATCCTGCTGCCAATACACAAAATCACCTCAACTTAATTCTTTTATCCCAAACTGCAACCCCAGGACTCAAAACCAATTAATAAAGCTTGCACCCCCAGGGTGAATTTAAATTCGACTTATTTATTCAGGTTTAGCTTAGCCAAAACCTTACCCAAAGCCGCAATAAATTTCTTGTTCTGCTCCAGAGTTCCGAAACTTACCCTCAGATAACTAGGCAGCCCGAAGATGCTTGCAGGCCTGACGATAACACCCTCCAGCATCAATTCCTGAAAAACCCGGTTACCATCCCCCTTGACATCGACAAGGAAGAAATTTGCCTGGGATGGAACGTATTCCACCTTCATCTCGGTCAAGGCCTGATACAAATACTCTCTGCTCCGCCTGTTAAGCTCAATGCCTTTATTAATGTACTCCGAGTCCTTAAGGCTTGCCACAGCCGCAGCTTGGGCAACCGTGTTCACATTGAACACCTGACGAACGCGGCTGATATAAGCCGCCAGTTCTGGCTTTGCCACCGCATATCCTACCCTCAACCCCGCCAGGGCATAGGCTTTAGAAAAGGTCCTCAAAACTATGACGTTTTTGCCCTGCTTGACCCAGTCAACACCCTCCGGGTAATCTGGATCATCAATATACTGCCTGTAGGCCTCATCATAGATTACCAGGACATGTCCTGGCACCCGGTCAATGAAGCTTTTGAGCTCTTGCTTATCTACAATAGTACCGGTGGGATTATTAGGGTTACAGATAAACATCAGCTTGGTCTTTTCAGTCACTGCCTGTAAACAGCCCTCAAGGTCAAGCTTAAAATCCACAACCGGAACTGACTTAACAGTACCCCCCGCCAATTTGACAGCGGAGTTGAACTCGCCAAAGGAAGGCTGAGGGATAACCGCCTCTTCACCCGGTTTCATAAAAGTAGAGGCAAGATAAAAAATCATCTCGTGAGCGCCATTGCCAAAAACCAGGTGATCCTGTCCGATACCCAAGTGTTCCGACAGCGCCTCCCTCAGGTATGTACAGTGAGGGTCAGGATAGAAATTACCTTCCCGCATTGCCTCCGCTGCTGCCTCAATTGCTTTTGGTGATGGCCCCAGGGGATTTTCGTTGGAAGCCATTTTGATCATGCCAGTAATCCCCAATTCAGCTTCAACTGTCTTGATATGCTTTCCCGGAATGTACGGGGTAAGGGTCAAAATTTCCTCCCTGATCAAATCTGCTGCAGTTTTCAAAAATAACTCCCCCTTCACAAATCACTATTCATGAATGCCCTGTAAGCAAAAATTATAAAGTCCCGTCCCAGCACAGAGACGAGACTTTCTCGCGGCCCACCTACTTTCCAGTCAGAATTAAGCAGGCATTTAAGAGAAGAACTTTGATCAGATCCGTTTACCGGGCTTGCACCGCCCCCGACTCGCTGCGAAATTAATCCAAGCCTACTGTTCCTCAGCATTGTTATTAGACAGTAATGGATTTTCCTTTATCTTATGATACAGCTTAGTTTTGTGTCAACAGTTTTTTCGGAGGGTGTTTGCTGCCCCTCATTTAAAGTTGTCCGTTAACAATTAATAAGCTGCCCCAGGTGGGGCAGCTTATTAATTACAGACCTGCTTGTTTTCTCAAGCTGTCAGCCTTATCGGTTTTTTCCCAGGGAAGGTCAATGTCTGTACGTCCGAAGTGCCCGTACGCAGCAGTTTGACGGTAGATCGGACGGCGCAGATCCAACTGCTTGATGATTCCGGCTGGACGCAGATCAAAGTTCTTATGCACCAGCTCAGCAATCTTGTCGTCCGCGATCTTGCCCGTACCAAAGGTCTCCACCAAGATAGAGATAGGATGAGCCACTCCGATCGCATAAGCCAGTTGAACTTCACACCGATCGGCCAGACCAGCAGCTACTACGTTTTTGGCAACATAACGGGCTGCATAGGCACCGGAACGGTCAACCTTTGTGGGGTCCTTGCCAGAGAAAGCGCCGCCCCCATGCCGGGCCATACCACCGTAGGTGTCAACAATAATCTTGCGGCCGGTGAGGCCTGCATCCCCTTGAGGCCCGCCAATCACAAAGCGACCTGTGGGGTTTACAAAATAACGGGTTTTATCGTCCAGCATATCGGCAGGTAGAATTGGGGTAATGACTTTCTCCAGCATGTCGCGCCGGATCTGCTCCTGGGTGGCTTCCGGGTGATGTTGAGTAGAAATTACCACCGTGTCAATTCGAACCGGCTTATCATCCTCATACTC
>Ga0255338_1004239_pt1 | contig 15279 bp, 16 predicted proteins | sample MeOH1_35cm_T4_19_FD_203715 | JGI IMG/M metagenome (GOLD analysis project Ga0255338, IMG submission 203715) | Sandy soil microbial communities from University of British Columbia, Vancouver, Canada - MeOH1_35cm_T4_195 | ecosystem: Engineered > Artificial ecosystem > Sand microcosm > Unclassified ...
CGACGGGCAGTCGCGGATCGCCCGGGCCGACGGCGTCGAGCGCGTCTGGCTGACCCCTGACGATGTCGCAGCGTCGGAGGACGCCCTCGCGGCGATCGCCGAGGCGGACCTCATCGTCCTCGGGCCGGGCAGCCTCTTCACGAGCCTCCTGCCGAGCCTTCTTCTGCCCCAGATCCGCGACGCCGTCATCGCCTCGCCGGCGCTCCGGGTGTACGTCTGCAACGTCGCGACCCAGAAGGGCGAGACCGCCGGCTTCGACCTGGCCGACCACCTCGAGACGCTCGTCGCGCACGCCGCACCCGGGATCGTCGACGTCGTCGTCGCGAACAACCGGTTCAGCGCCCGCGTCCCGGAGTCCTGGAGCGCCGAACCCGTCCGGCTCCGCTGGCCGCCGGCGCTGCCCGAGCACCCACGACTCGTCCTCGACGACGTCGTCGATCCGGACAACGCCCACCATCACGATCCGGCCCGGCTCGCCGCGGTGCTCATGAGGGTTCACGAGCGCGAGCTCCGCCGCCGACGGACCGGCGTTGCCCGCACCGCCTAGGTGACACGGGCCGAGCGCGACATCGTCGCCGCGCTCCGCGCCGAGGTCGCGGCGATCGACCCGGCGCGGGCGTGCGACCGGGCCGCGGAGGCGGCCGGGCTCGCGGGCGCGCTGCCGCGGCGTGGTGCCACGCTCGAGCGGCTGCGGTTCCGTCTCCGTCGGTCGGGAGTCGATCCGGAGGGCTTCGACTGGGAGACGGCGGCCGAGCACTGCCGGACCGCCTGGCTCCGGGGCCGCTTCCTCTCCCGCGGCTCGCTGAGCCTCGCCTCGGGCCGCACGCATCTCGAGTTCGTCGTCGACCCGGACGAGGCACCGATCCTGGCCGCGCGGCTCCAGGAGACCGGCCTGGCGACGGGGTGGCGGATCCGCCGCGGTCGCGGCGTCGTGACCTGGAAGAGCGCCGACACGGTCGGAACGTTCCTGCGGCGGATCGGAGCCGGCGCCGCGATCCTCGAGCTCGAGGCACGCCAGGTGTCGCGAGCGCTCCGCGGCGACCTCAACCGGGTCCTGAACGCGGATTCGGCCAACCTCCAGCGCGCCGTTGGGGCGGCCGGCCGGCAGCTCGCCGCGATCGCGAAGCTCGAGGAAGATGGCCGGCTCGGCGAGCAGCCCTACGTCGTGCGCGTCGTGGCGGCCGGTCGACGGGAGACGCCCGAGGCGACCCTGACCGACCTCGCCGAGCGCCTCTCGCTCCACCGGTCGGCGGTCCAGCGCGCGCTCGACCGGATCGAGCGGCTTGCCCTCCACGACGACGACGGCGTCGGGCGACGCCGCGGACGCGGTGCCCGTGACCCGGAGCTCGCGCGCCCTCTGGCATGATGCGGGCCATGCGCCCCGTCATCGTCGCCGCCAATTGGAAGATGCACACGACCCCCGCCGATGCGGGCGAGCTCGCCCGGACGATCGCCGCGCGGACGCGAGCGCCGGAGGTCGTCCGCGTGATCTGCCCGCCGTTCGTCTGCCTCGCGGCCGTCCGCGACGCGCTCGACGGGGAGGCGGTTGCCGTCGGCGCCCAGAACGTCCACAGCGAGCTCGTGGGGGCGTACACCGGCGAGATCAGCGCGCCGATGCTCGTCGGGCTCGCCGAGTGGGTGATCGTCGGCCATTCCGAGCGGCGCCGCGACTTCGGTGAGACCGACGAGCTGATCGGTCGCAAGCTCGGTCGGGCGGTCGAGGCGGGCCTCCGGCCGATCCTCTGCGTCGGGGAGCAGCTCGCGGATCGAGACGCCGGGCGAGCGGTCGAGGTCGTCGCCTCCCAGCTCGCCGGCGCGCTTGCCGGTCACGATCCCGCCACCCTTGTCGACGCCGGGCTGGTCGTGGCCTACGAGCCGGTGTGGGCGATCGGGACCGGGCGGAATGCCCGCGGCGCCGACGCAGCCGCCATGTCCGACGCGATCCGCGCCACGGTCGCGACCCTCGGCTGGGGCGATGCGGCCGCGGACCTTCCCGTCCTCTATGGCGGGAGCGTGACGTCGGCGAACATCGGCGAGTTCCTCGCGGAGCCCACGATCGATGGCGCGCTCGTCGGCGGGGCGTCGCTGAAGCCGGACGAGATGGCAGGGATCGTCGCCCGTGCCGGGCTGACCGCGCGGGCCCGCGTGACCGAATCGGTCTCGTGACCCGGCCGACGTTCGGCCCGGGGGACCGGCCGCGCCCGCTGGTCCTCGTCGTCCTCGACGGGTTCGGCATCGGCCGCGACCCCGACGCGGACGCCATCCGGGCGGCGCGAATGCCGGTCTGGCACAGTCTCCTCGACCGCTGGCCGCACACGGTCCTCGAGGCGTCCGGAGAGGCGGTCGGCCTGCCACCGGGCCAGATGGGCAACTCGGAGGTCGGCCACCTCAATCTCGGCGCCGGTCGTCCCGTCCTCCAGGATCTGCCGCGGATCGACGCCGCGATCGCCGACGGATCGTTTGCCACCCGCCCGGCGCTTCTTGCCGCGTGTGGCCGGGCCGCTCGTCCCGACGGCCGGCTGCACCTGATCAGCCTGGTCGGGCCGGGTGGCGTCCACGCGAACGACCGCCACCTCGTCGCGCTCGTGCAGCTGGCGGCCGCGTGCGGGGTGCCGCACGTCCGCGTCCACGCCCTCCTCGACGGCCGTGACACGCCGCCGCGCTCGGCGCTCGACTTCGTCCGGGACCTCGAGCGACGCCTGGCGGAGGCGCACCCGGACGCCCGGATCGCGACCGTCGGCGGCCGCTACTACGGGATGGACCGCGACCGGCGCTGGGATCGGGTCGAGCGCGCGTACGACGCGATCGTCCATGGGGTCGGGGACCATGCGCCGAGCGCGATCGCGGCGATCGAGGCCGCGTACGATCGCGGCGAGAACGACGAGTTCGTCCGGCCGACCGTCATCGACGGCGTCGATGGCGTCGTGCGCGACGGCGACCCCGTCGTCCACGCCAACTTCCGGGCGGACCGCGCCCGGCAGCTGACCCATGCGCTGGCCGACCGCGAGTTCGACGGCTTCGACCGCCGCTCGCCCGAGGGACGGCGAGCGCCGCGCGATCTGTTCGTCGTGACGATGACCGCGTACGAGGAGGGCCTGCCGGTCGACGTCGCGTTTCCGCCCGGCGAAGCGCGGTCGCTCGCCGAGGCGTTCTCGGACGTCGGCTGGCGCCAGTTCCACGTCGCCGAGACCGAGAAATACGCCCACGTCACGTACTTCTTCAACGGCGGCCGCGAAGCGCCGTTCCCGCGCGAAGAGCGCCTCCTCGTCCCGAGCCCAAAGGTCGCCACTTACGACCTCCACCCGGAGATGAGCGCGCCCGGGGTGACCGACGCGCTCGTCGACGCGATCCGCTCGAACGACTACGACTTCATCGTCGCGAACTACGCCAACGCCGACATGGTCGGCCACACGGGCGTCTGGGACGCGACCGTTCGCGCGCTCGAGACGATCGACCGATGCCTCGGGCGCGTGCTCGATGCGCTCGGCGAGGTCGAGGAGACCGACCCCGACGGGCCGGGCACGCTGCTCGCGATCACCGCCGACCACGGGAACGCCGACGCGATGCGCGACGCGACGGGAGCGCCGGTCACCGCCCACTCGCTCAACCCGGTCCCGATCGTCCTCGTCGGGCGGGCCGTCGACGGCCGGACCCTCCGCGCGGGCGTCCTCGCCGACGTCGCGCCGACGCTCCTCGAGCTCGCCGGCGTCCCGCGCTGGGACGGGATGACCGGGCAGACTCTCCTCGATCCCGTCCGGCCGGCCTGACCCGGACGCCGTGCTCGCCGGACCTGCGAGACGGCTGTGCTACGATCCCCGACCGTACCGCTCGGAGGAATCCCCCTCGTGAACCCTGTTCTGGCCCTCGGCCAGATCCTCGTCAGCATCGCCCTGATCGCCGCGATCCTGCTCCAGGCACGCGGCACCGGGCTGTCCGGGACGTTCGGTGGTGACTCCGCCGTCTACCGCAGCCGGCGCGGCATCGAGCGGCGGCTCTGGCAGTTCACGATCGTCCTCCTCGCCCTGTTCGTCCTCTTCTCGCTCGTCTCGTACATCTTCGCGCCGTCCACCGCCGCCTGACCGCGGCGCTCGCCGTTGGCCGTCGCGCCCGCCCCGATGGACCGCCGAGACCGGGCGGTCGTCGGCTCGCTCGTCGCCCTGCTCGTCCTGATCGTCGCGGCGGTCGTCGTCCCGGCCCTCGGCCCGCGGGCCGTCCCCGCGTCACCGTCTGGCAGCGGCACCCCTCTTCCGGCGAGCTCCGTCACCGCCGAGTCGCGGCCGTACCGCGAGGGTGTCGTTGGGGCAGCCACGTCGATCAATCCCCTGACCGCGGTATCGCGCGCCGATCGTGACCTCGTCGCCCTGGTCTTCAGCGGGCTCGTCGCGCTCGGGCCGGGCGAGACGCTCGTCCCGTCGCTCGCGACCGACTGGACCGTCGACGGCGGGGGTCGCGTCTGGACGTTCCACCTCCGTCCCGACGCGGTCTGGCAGGACGGCGAGCCGGTCACCGCGACCGACGTCGTCTTCACGGTCGCCGTCCTCCAGGACCCGAGCTACACGGGCCCGACCGCAGCGTCGTGGCGCGACGTCAAGGCAAGCGCCCTCGACCCGCATACGGTCCGGTTCCAGCTCTCGACGCCGCTCGGGGGGTTCCTCGAGGCGGCCACCCAGCCGATCGTGCCGGCCCATCTCCTGAACGACGTCCCGGTCGACCAGCTCGCCGACGCGCCGTTCGGTCGGGAGCCCGTTGGGAGCGGCCCATACCGGCTCGTGAGCCTCGACGACACGCGCGCCATCCTGACTCCGGTCGCCGGCTCCACCGACACCGCACCGGCCGGCACCGACGGCCCTCCCGACATCGAGCTCCAGTTCTTCGACGATGCGCCGTCGCTCGCGGCCGCGTACGAGGCGGGATTGCTCGACGCGGCTTCCGGGCTGCCCCCGGCGGACGCCGCCCGGCTCGGCGCGCTGCCGGGCAGCCGCCTGCTCCGCTACCCGGGCTCGACCCTCACCGCGGTCGTGTTCAACCTGCGCCCATCCCACATGGAGTTCCGGGACCCGCGGGTCCGGCGCGCCCTGCTCCGCGGCATCGATCGCGCCCGGATCATCGATGCGGCCTGGGCCGGGCACGCGGTCACGGCGAACGTCCCGATCCCGCCGGCGTCGTGGGCGTTCGATCCGGCCGGTCGCGCGACCGACTACGAACGACGGGCCGCGACGAAGGGGCTCGCGGAGGCGGGCTGGAAGGCCGCCAACGGGGCGTGGACGCGGCCGGGGAGCAAGGGCGCGGTCACCGTCGAGCTCCTGAGCCCCGACGTCGCGACCAACCCGTCGACGTTCCTCGCCGCGGCGGACGTCGCCGCCGATTGGCAGCGCCTCGGGTTGCGGGTCGAGCACGTCCCGCTGCCGCCGGCCGAGCTCGTCACCCAGCTGCGCCCCGGCTCGTTCTCGGCCGCGGTCGTCGACGTCAACGTCGGCCTCGATCCGGACCTCTATCCGCTTCTCGCGTCGACCCAGACGACGAGTCGCGGGCTGAACGTCGCCGGGCTCATCGATCCCGCGCTCGACAAGCAGCTCCTCGCCGCGCGCGGGCCGGGCGACGAGGCTGTCCGGCGTGCCGCGTACAAGGCGCTCGTGGCGCTCCTCGCCGATCGGCAGTATCTCCTCCCGATCGCCTTCCGCGACGAGGTCGTCGTCGTCCGTGATTCGGTCTCGGGTCAGGCGATCCGGCGGGTCGGGGAGGGGAGTGACCGCTTTTGGGATGTGCTAACATGGCGCCTCGCCGTCGGCCCGTGAGCCCAACAGCTCGCGGTCGGTCGGGTCCGAAAGACGCCGAGGTGGCGGAATCGGTAGACGCGCTAGCTTCAGGAGCTAGTGTCCGCAAGGGCGTATGGGTTCAAATCCCTTCCTCGGTACCACTTTCCCTCGTTTCGGACCCAGACGCAGCACCTGCCCAGGTGGCGGAATTGGTATACGCGTACGTTTGAGGGGCGTATGAGGCAACTCATCCGGGTTCAAGTCCCGGCCTGGGCACCAAAACCTCGGGCGAATGGCGTCGCAGAACCTCCGCCTTCGACCTCGGTGAGCGTGTGACGGCTCGGGGCTGAGGTTGCCAGTACTCGATCTCTTGGGCGGTTAGCTCAGCCGGTCAGAGCGCCTCGCTTACACCGAGGAAGTCACAGGTTCGAGTCCTGTACCGCCCACCATCGCCGGGCGGCCGCGGTAGACTCGACGCCGGCGGTCGCTCCGACTGCACGCACGAGGGAACAGGATGCCGTCACCAGCGGTTCTCATCGTCATCGCGATCGTCGTGGTCCTCGCCGTCCTCGTCATCGGGATCTACAACGGCCTCGTCCAGCGTCGGCTCCGGATCGATGAGGCCTTTGCCCAGATCGAGGTGCAGCTGAAGCGCCGGCACGACCTCATCCCGAACCTGGTAAACGCCGTCAAGGGTTACATGGGGTTCGAGCAGAAGGTCCTGACCGACGTCACGAACGCCCGCGCCGCGGCCGTCGCAGCGGGCGCCCAGGGTCCGCACGAGCAGGCCCAGGCGGAGAACGTCCTGACCGGCGCGCTGCGGTCGCTGTTCGCGGTCGTCGAGAACTATCCGGACCTCAAGGCGAACCAGAACGTGCTGTCGCTCCAGGAGGAGCTGACGACGACCGAGAACCAGATCTCGTTCAGCCGCCAGCACTACAACGCCACGGTCCTCGACTACAACACGGCGATCGCGACGTTCCCGAACGTCCTGATCGCGGGCCCGTTCGGGTTCGCCCGCCGGGAGTTCTTCGACGCCGAGCCCGAGGCGGCGAACGTCCCGGTTGTCGATCTGACGGTCAGCTAGAGAGGTCCGCGAAGCGGCGGCGGCCGGGCCTGATCGCCTGACCTCGCAGCGCCGACCTCGAGACGCACGTGCCCCGCTCCACCTTCTACGACCAGATCTCCGCCAACCGGCGGAACTCGCTCCTCCTGGCGGCGCTGGTCATCCTCATCCTCGGCGCGCTCGGGTTCTCGATCGGCTATGCGCTGACGGGCGATCCGGGTGGCGGGCTCGGGACGACGCTCTTGGCCATCGTCCTCGGACTCATCGCGGCGTTCGTGTCGTACTACGCGGGCGACCGGATCGTGCTCGCGGCGTCGGGAGCGAAGGAGGTCGACGAGGAGTCGGCCCCGCAGCTCATGAACGTCGTCCGCGAGCTGGCTCTTGCGGCCAACATCCCGATGCCACGGGTGTACCTCGTCGACGACACCGCGCCGAACGCGTTCGCGACGGGACGGGATCCGAAGCATGCGTCGGTCGCGATCACCGTCGGGCTCCTCGAGAAGCTCGACCGCGAGGAGCTCCAGGGGGTGATCGGACACGAGCTGTCGCACGTCCGGAACTTCGACATCCGGTTCTCGCTCCTCGTCGGTGTCCTCGTCGGGTCGATCGCGCTGCTCGCGGATATGTTCCTCCGCTTCACGTTCTGGGGTGGTGGCGGTCGACGGTCGCGCGACCGCGAGGGCGGGGGCGGGCTCCAGGCCGTGATGCTCGTCGTGGCGCTCGTCCTCGCGGTCCTCGCCCCGCTCGCGGCCCGGCTCGTCCAGCTGGCCGTCAACCGGCAGCGCGAGTACCTCGCCGATGCGTCATCCGTGGAGCTGACCCGCAACCCGTACGGGCTCGAGCGGGCGCTCGCGAAGATCGCCGCCGACCGGGAGGTCCTCGAAGTCGCCAACCGCGCGACGCAGCACCTGTACTTCACGAATCCGATCAAGAAGTTCGAGGCGCGCTCGTCGGGACTGTTCTCGACCCACCCGCCGATCGTCGAGCGGATCAACCGCCTGCGCGAGCTGACGGGGGAGCAGCCGCTGGGGGTACAGGACGTCGGGGCGCTGGCGGGGCTGGACTGAGCGGCGCTGGATTGAGCGGCGCTCCGGGCGCTGCTCGCGGCGCCCGCGGCGCTCGGCCGACCGTCGATCTCGGCGCCCGTCACAGGCGTGGCGCTCGGCGCGCGGCGGCGCTCGGCCGATTGCCGCTCTCGGCGCTCGTCACGGTGTGGCTCGATCTCGAACCGCCGGTCCGGCTCGGGCGCCACCCCGGCCGGTTGCCTTGAAGGGGATTCTGACCGCGTGGTATCCTCCGGCTCGCCGACGGGCGGCCAAGCCTGGTTGGCCATCGGGCCGAGATAGCTCAGTTGGTAGAGCACGCGACTGAAAATCGCGGTGTCGCCAGTTCGATCCTGGCTCTCGGCACCACCACTTGCGGTGGTCGCGAACATCGAGCGGAAGTGGCTCAGTTGGTAGAGCATCACCTTGCCAAGGTGAGGGTCGCGGGTTCGAGTCCCGTCTTCCGCTCCATTTCTTTGCCCGGGGATCGACCGGACACCGAGCCAGAGCCCCGCTGCCCCTTCGTCTAGTGGTAGGACAGCGGACTTTGGATCCGTGAACCGAGGTTCGAATCCTCGAGGGGCAGCCAACTGAAGACCGGTCCGGGTCGCGACCCCCTCCGGCGGTCCGCAGCGGCGGGCCATCGAAGGCGACGTGGTGAAGTGGTTCAACACGGAGGTCTGCAAAACCTCTATTCAGCGGTTCGAATCCGCTCGTCGCCTCCACCTCGACCGATGACGAAGCCCGCCGGGTGACCGGCGGGCTTTCTCGTTGGGCCGTCGCCGTCCTGGCTCGCGCCGCGTTCGGCGTGCGCGTCGATGTGCGGCCGCCCCGCGGACGACGTAGGCGGGGGTGGGACGATCGAGCCATGGCCCCCATGCTGGGGGAGGGCATCGAATCAGAGCACGAGCTCGCAACGCTCGAGGGTCTCGGCGTAACCCTCGGACAGGGCTACCTGTTCGGACGGCCGGCGCCGATCGCGGGACCCGCAGGCTGACGGGCAGTCATCGCGCGCCATTCGGGTCGCGATCGATCGGGCGGTAGAAGACATCGATCCCCTCAGGGACGAGCACGGCCCGGAATTCGATCGTCATCCTCGTCCCATCCCCGCGGCGCACGAGGCCGTGGCTGTGGATCTCACCGAGATCCTTGAGCGTGTCGAAGAAAGTCTCGGCGGCGGGGCGGGCCTCCGGCAGGACGAGCTCGGTGTAGTGCCGACCGATGAAGCGGTCCGGTCGACCGCCCATGAGCTCGGCCCAGGTGTCAGTGATCTCGACGAAGACGCCGCTGTCGGCGTCCACGCGTGCGCGGGCAGTGCCGGGCTCGTTCCACCAGGCGTCGTCGGGATCGCGGACGAAGAGGCCGTCGCGGTAGACGTAGTAGAGGCCCGTATCGCCGCTGAGGAGACGTTCCGACACGGCCACGCGTGGGTAGAGAGCGCGGAGGTGGTCCTCGAGCTCGTGCGGGGAAGGATGGTCCAGCTGGTCGAGGACGACGTGGACGGCTCGAGCAAACGCTCGATCGGTGGACGGGACGGTCGTCGCTCGACTCATGGCCCGCCATCGTCCACCCGATTCCCGGCACGGGAGGTCAACGTCCTGCCACTGCCTCGTTACAACCGAGCGCCGAAGCCGACGCGGGTCGCCTCGCGCCGCTAGGCTTCGGTCAGGCCGAAGTGGCGGAACCGGCAGACGCGGCGGACTTAAACTCCGCTGCCCGCAAGGGCGTCAGGGTTCGAACCCCTGCTTCGGCACCACGCTGCGACGCGCCCCGCGACTTGAATCTCACGGCTGCGGCAGGCCTCGTCGGATGCTCACGCTGGCGCGAGCGTCGGCTCGGGAGTGCGGGATTCCCGGCGCAGCCGGAGGCGTCGCAGGAGCTGGGCGTTCGCTGCGACGATGATCGTCGAAAGGCTCATTGCCACCGCACCGACCGCCATGGGCAGGTCGATGCCCCAGGGGACGAAGAGGCCCGCCGCGACGGGGATCGCGACCACGTTGTAGCCCGTCGCCCAGATGAGGTTCTGGACCATCTTCGCGTACGAGGCACGGGAGAGCTCGATGGCGCCGACGACATCCCGGGGATCGCTCCGGACCAGGACGATGTCGGCGGACTCCACGGCGACATCGGTACCCGCGCCAATCGCGATGCCGACGTCGGCGATCGCGAGAGCGGGTGCGTCGTTGACGCCGTCGCCGACCATGGCGACCTTGCGACCGCTCTGCTGGAACATCTGGACGGCCGCGGCCTTGTCCGCGGGCAGCACCTGAGCCGCGAACTGGTCGATGGCGAGTCGACGCGCGACCGTGTCGGCGACGGCTGAACTGTCGCCGGTGATCATCGCCACGCGAATGCCACGGGCGTGGAGCGCCGCCACCGCTTCCTTCGATTCAGGCCGGATCTCGTCCTCGAGCGAGAGCACGCCGAGCGCCCGGCCGCCGGCGACGACGTACAGGACCGTGCGCCCCGCTGCGCTCCACTGGTCGGCGAGCGGCCGGAGCTCGGCCGGTACCTCGACGGAATACTCGGTCACGAGCCTCGGGCCGCCCACGAGGATGTCCCGGCCGCCAACCTGGGCCCGCGCGCCGCGACCCGCGAGTGTCTCGAAGCCGGTGGCGGTGTGTTGGGTTGCACCGAGGCGCCTGGCTGCCTCCACGATCGCCTGGGCCAGGGGGTGCTCGGAGTCCGCCTCGACCGCCGCGGCCAGCCCGAGCACCTCGGCCTCGGTCGCGTCCTGCGCCGGCCCCACCGCGGCGAGCCCCGGCTGGCCCTTCGTGAGGGTGCCGGTCTTGTCGAAGATGACGGTGTCCACCTCGCGCGCGCGTTCGAGCGCGATCCGGTTCTTCACGAGGAGGCCGTTGCGCGCGCCCAGTGAGGTGCTGATGGCGATGACGAGCGGGATCGCGAGCCCGAGGGCGTGCGGGCAGGCGATGACGAGGACGGTGGCCGTCCGGACGAGGGCGCTTTCCGGGTCGCCGATGAGCCACCAGACGATCAGCGTGAGGATCCCGGCGGCAAGCGCCACGTAGAACAGGAGCGCCGCGGCGCGATCGGCCAGCGCCTGCGCCCGCGAAGCCGAGGCCTGTGCGGCTTCGACCAGTCGCATGATCCCGGACAGGGCCGTCGCCTCACCAACGGCGGTGACGCGCACCCGCAGCGAGCCTCCGGCGGCGACGGTGCCCGCGATGACTGGGTCGCCCGGACCCTTCGAAATGGCGTGTGACTCGCCCGTGATCATCGATTCGTCGAGATCGGCCACGCCCTCGATCACGACACCGTCGGCAGGCACCCGCCCGCCTGGTCGGATGAGCACGAGGTCGCCCTCGCGCAGCTGCGAGCTCGGTACGGTCTCGGCCGAGCCGTCGGGCCGGACGCGCTCGGCCGCGTCGGGCAGGAGCTCGGCCAGTGCCGTGAGCGCGCCGCGGGCCTGGGCGATCGAGCGCATTTCGAGCCAGTGGCCGAGGAGCATGATCGTGATCAGGGTGGAAAGCTCCCACCAGATCTCGACCTCGAACAGCCCGAGCGTCGCCGCCCAGGACGTGACGAAGGCGACCACGATCGCCAGCGAGATGAGAGTCATCATCCCGGGCTGCCCGTCGCGCAGCTCGCCCACCGCGCCCCGGATGAACACGGCGCCGCCGTACACGAAGACAATCGTGCCGAGGATGGCGGGGAGGTAGTCCACGCCCGGGAACGCCGGGATCCGGTAGCCGAGCCATTGCTGGACGTCGTGGCTCAGCAGGACGACCGGGATCGTCAGGGCGAGGCTCAGCCAGAACTTGTCGCGGAACATCGCCACGGAGTGGCCCTCGTGGCGATCGTGGCCGGCATGTGGGGTATGCACCTCGGCCTTTTCGAGCGGAGGTGCTGGCTCGTGACCGCGAGGAGCGCCAGGCACCCCGGACCGTGACTCGCCGGTCGCTTCCTCCAGATGCCGCTGGCGCTCGTGGGCTCCGTGCCCGTCGTGACTCGCGCGATCCATGACGTCAAATCTGTGCTGTCGCTGGACGCGAGCATGATCGCCAGTGGCTGGGGACGTGCCTCCGCGCTCCCGAGTCAATCGTGCGTCGCGAGGCTTGCAGACGAGCGCCGACCATCAAGTCGGCGACTGACTGCCGCCCTTCACGGCCGGTTGCTGACCGCGGTCCGCCCATCTCGCGCGGCACTGCCGGCCGCCGGTCAGCCCCGCGGCCGACGACACTCAGCCGGGTATGCGACACCAGCCTGCCGAAGAGGGGTCCCGGCTCCTTGCTCCGGGTACCACGCGCTACTGCGTGCTGTGGCATTGCGGTCGACAACTTTGGACTGCCCCTCTCGGCAAGTGACCAAGGATCGGCAGATGCACAAGGACATGCCGTCAGACTCGGTCGTCTCTCCGAAGACTCTCGGCTCCCAGGCGCTCGTCCTGGCCACGGCTGCCGCAGTGGTTGGTCCGCTCATGTACGTGGCGGTGACGCTGTTACACCCTCCAGGAATGCCGGGTAACGATCATCCCGCGGTATTCCGAGAGTACGCCATGGCGCAGACGTGGACCGCGGTTCACCTCGCCCAGCTTGCCGGTCTGGTGGTGGGTCTGGTCGGCATAGCCGGCCTCGCCGCGTCCCTGGTCCGGCTCGAGGAGAACGGCCGCCTGTTCGCGCTGCTCGCGGTGGGACTCGTGGCAGCCAGCATCCCCATCGCGCTCGTCCTCCAAGCCGTCGACGGGATCGCGTTGAAGCGCGCAGTCGATGCCTGGGTTGTGGAGGGTGGGACGGTCGAGTCGGCCAGCTTCGCGGCAGCGAGGGCGATCCGGTGGCTCGAGGAGGGGTTGAGCGCCGTCTTCGGCGTCACCCTGGGCTCGGCGGCAATTCTGGTCGGCGTCGCGATGCTGCGCGGAACGGTCTATCCCCGCTGGATCGGCTGGATCGGTGCCGCACTAGGGATTGGGGTCCTGATCAACGGCATTCTCGTTGCCGAGACAGGCTTCTCGCCTGCCGCCCAGATCTGGGTCTTCATGCGCAACCCGGGTTTGTGGATCTGGACGGCAGTCGCCGGGGCCCTGATGTGGCGTCGCCTGCCGCTCCTCGACGCCGCGGTTCGGACCACGTCGCCTGGTTCCGGTGAGGTGCCAGGACGGGCAGCGCAACGGCGAGGCGGGACGAATCGCCCCGCGCGCGGCTGACTGACAAGACGACGATGTGCTGACCTCGCCGGCGGGCGCCCGGGGTCATCGCGGCGGTTCAGTCCTCGGGTTCGTGCTCGACGACCCGGAACCAGCGGTCCTCGCCGTGTCGTTCGGTCGCGTCGTCGAGGGCGGCGCGGGTCCGTCGGAACGTCTCCGTCTCGTGCCAGCGCTCCCACGTCCCCCGGTCGCGCCACGTCCCGACCACCACGCGCGTCTGCGGCTCGTCGTCGGGGATCAGCAGAAGGAGGTCGATCCAGCCGTCCTGGGTCCGCGCGTCCGCCGCTCGTTCACGATACGCGCGGTCCCAGTCGGCTTCGCGACCGGCCTTCACCGTCGTTTCGGTGATGACCGTGTCCATGCGTCTACCTGTCGTGTGCGAGGCGTGTCAGCGGCCGGTCGCCTCCCGCGGGATCGACGGGTCGCCGAGCGCATCGTTCGGAAGGGATTGGTCGCCCGGAGTCGACGCACCGCGGTTCGCCTGGCTGGCGGCCTCGGACATCTGGTCCGCCCCGACGACGCGGTCGCTCCCGAGGTAGCCCGCCGGGTCGCCCATCCGGCCGCCCGTGTCGTTGTCCTCGGTGAACTCGTCGGGCTCGACCATGCCGCCGCCGTGCTGCATGCCGCCGCCGAACTTGATGCGGCCCTCGTTGTCGGGCATGTCGCCGCTCGTCCGCTGCTGATCGTCGGTCATCGGGAACCTCCGGCTTGGCGAGGCCGTGCCTCGCGGGTTCCCACCATCGCGGGGGCGATCGAAGCGGCGCGCTCTCGGGTCGGGAGGTAGCGGTTGCAGACGCCTTGCACGCCCGCGGTCGAGCCGACGGCCGACGGCGGCGCGCGACGCGCGTCAGGGGTGCGCGGACGCGACTCCGCTCAGGGCGATGAACAGGACGATCGCGACGCGCATGACGACCGCGAGGGCCGATGCGCGGTCCACGGGCAGGCGGGCGGGCTTCATGGAGAACCTCCCCGGAATTCGGTTTCGGCAACCCGGCTGACTCGGTTCCCCGAGTCCCGTGGCTTTGCGTCCCCAGGTCACCCTGGGTTTGCCTTTGTCGACCGGTCGGACCGGCCCGCGGCTGTCACCGCTGCACGCAGTCTACGGGGACGAGGGCCGCAGCAGACCCCAGGCGAAGGTCCCGGTGGGGACTACGCGGACGTCCCGGGAGCGCACCTAGCCGCCCTGCCCCTGGCCCTGGCTCGGGTGGGGACCTCCGAGCACGCCGCCGACCCGCCCCTCGCGGATGTTGTCGCGACCGACGGGCTCGCCCGTCCCCCCGCGATCGACACCCTGGAGAATCGGCCGGTCGCCGGGGCGGCTCTGCTCGACGTTGGCGTCGTGGCGCTCCGGCGCGAGCGCGCTGTCGTCAGCGTCAGGCGAGGGGAGTGGGGTCGTGTCGTTCGGTTCGTTCGTCATGAACCGATGTGACCGCGTCCGTCATCGAGGAGGCGGCAGTCGGTCCGCCGTCGCGCATTGCAGGCCTGTCGCAGGCCGGGGCGCGCCCCGCGGCTGAAGACGCCTCAGGACCGCCGGAGCAGCCCCCCGAGCGAGCGGCCGCGACGAGCCGGTTGCGGTGCCGCCTCGGGCGCTGCGTGTCCCTCCGCCGCAAACGCCGCCGCGGCGAGGCGCGTGAGTCGCTCCGCAGCGGCGGAGCGCGGCGCACCCCGAACGATCGGAACGCCCTCGTTGACCGCCTTGAGGTAGAGGAACGCGTCGTACGGGAGCTCGATCGAGACCTTCGACCCGAGCGCGGTCTCGACGTCGCGCATCCGGAGGATCTCGCGGGCGAACACGTTGTTGAGGACGAAGATCGTCTTCGCCGCGACCGATCCGGACTCGTTGAGGTAGTCGAGCAGGACGTGCATCGCCTTGAGCGCGGCCATCTCCGGGTAGACCGGCAGCACGACCGAGTCGGCGCGCTCGAGGATCACGAGGGCGCGCTCGTCGAGGACCGAGCCCGCGTCGACGACGACCTCGTCGTACGACCCGAGGGCCGTCTCGAGGAGTTGCTCGACGTGGCGCGGCTCGATGAGCTCGGCGAGCTCGGGCGTCGGCGGCGCGGCGAGGAGATGGAGTCCGCTGTCGTGCCGCATCGCGTACGTCCGGAGCAGCTCCGGCTCCCGGAGCGCGGCGTCGTCCCGGGCCATCTCGCCGAGCGACTGCCTGACCTCGAGGTTGAGGTGGGTGGCGGCCTGGCCGAACTGGAGGTCGAGGTCGACCAGGACGACGGCGTCCGACTTCGCGTGCGCCCG
>Ga0255338_1004240_pt1 | contig 15278 bp, 30 predicted proteins | sample MeOH1_35cm_T4_19_FD_203715 | JGI IMG/M metagenome (GOLD analysis project Ga0255338, IMG submission 203715) | Sandy soil microbial communities from University of British Columbia, Vancouver, Canada - MeOH1_35cm_T4_195 | ecosystem: Engineered > Artificial ecosystem > Sand microcosm > Unclassified ...
TGGTGCGCCATCAGGGACTCGAACCCCGAACCCGCTGGTTAACAGCCCTGCCGACCCCTGAGGCGGCGGCATGACGACCGCGACGCGGACCGCCCGAAGCGCAGTCGTTCGGATGGTCGAGATCACCGACGACGGAGACACCCGAACCAGTTACTACGGCCCGTTCATGCCGCACGCGGGCGGGGCGGTCAACCGTGTGATTGACGCGCTCTACGCCGCCGCCCTGGGTCGCGGCAGCGACGTGAGCTTCTACGTCGAGGACGTGTTCATCGGGCCCGGTGAGAGCGACTTGGAGACGTTCCGGTGATCCGGCTCGGCCAGCCCGCGGTGCACCACCCGTCGTGCCCAGGCCGGCACGGCAGTGGAGGCTGCATCTGCGTGGCCCTCCGCCGGTCCAAATAGCGGCGCGCAACGGTGTGTCGGACTTGTCACACCCGCCTCGGAAGTACTCACCAGCCACTCTGAGAAAGCGCTGAGAATGACCGAACATGCGCTCGACTCTCGCGATCTTGCCCGCATGATCACAGACGAGGAACTCGGGAAGTGGACGGCTTGGATGCGGGCGGCAGGGCGCCCGGAGACCACGATCGGCTTGCGCGTGTACCACGTGCGCCGCGTGCTGCGAGAGCTCGGCACGAGCCCGTGGACGCTGACCGTCGAGCAGCTCGTGGAGCACCTCGCCTCGAAGGACTGGGCGCCGGAGACCCGGCGGGGATACCGCGCCAGCCTGCGCGCGTTCTACACCTGGGCCCAGGCGTGCGGGCGTCGGCAGGACTCACCGGCGCACCTGCTCCCGCCGGTCCGGGTCCCGCGCGGTGTGCCGCGACCGACGCCGGACGAGGTCTATCGGGCTGCCCTGAGCGCCGCGGACGACCGCGCGCGGCTCATGGTGACGCTCGCGGCTGTGTGCGGGCTGCGACGCGGCGAGATCGCGCACCTTCGCCGCGAGGACGTGATCCCCGACCTGATCGGCCACTCGCTGATCGTGCACGGCAAGGGCGGGCACGTGCGCAACGTGCCGTTGCCGAACCGGCTAGCTCGGGACCTGCTCGAGCTGCCCCCGGGCTGGATGTTCCCGAGTCGTGCCCGCGCTGGCACGCACCTAACGCCGGCGCACGTCGGCAAGCTCGTCAGCCGTTTGATGCCTGAGGGCTGGACGACGCACACGCTGCGGCACCGGTGCGCAACGGTGGCGTACGCCACCGGCGGCCGGGACCTGCGAGCGGTCCAGGAGTTGCTCGGCCACGCGAAGCCGGAGACGACGGCGAGGTACACCCAGGTGCCCGTCGACGCGGTCCGCGCCGCGGTGATGGCCGCGGCGAGCTGAGGCCTCAGTAGGCCGCAGGTGGGGAGGCCGGGGGCTGGTCCTTGCGGGTCGGCCGCACCCGGCCCCGGACGGTCTCCCCGCCGACGAGCGCGAGCACCGCGCCGACCAGGGCCACGATCGCGGCAGTCTGGTCCTCGCTGAGGTGCAGGCCGAACGCCGACGCGACGCCGATGGTCGCGATCACGACGGCGACGACGCGGGCCGGCTCGTTCTTGATCCGCTCGAGCATGGGTGACCTCATTTCCGGGGGAGTGGGTGCTGGGCGAGGGCCTGTTTCAGGGCGTCTCGGCTGTCCTGGACCGGCCCGACCCGCCCGCCGGCGACCGCGCGGTCCAGCAGGTCGAGAGCGTTCGTCAGATCGGCTCGCGCGCGTTCGACCAGGGTCAGGTGTCCCGGGCTGGGAGATGCCGTCGCCGCCGGCGGCGCGGCCCAGCTCGCGAGGTGCGGGGCGATGTGGCTGTGCCATTGGGCGATCCGGGCCGGGCCCGGGCAGGTGTGGTGCGACTTGTTCCACCGGTCGAACAGCGAGTGGTAGCCGAACCCGGCCCGGTTCCAGGCCGGCGCCTGGCGCAGCGGCACGCCCCACTGGGCGTAGTGGAAGAGGACGATGCGCTTGATCGCGGCCAGCTGCTCCGGAGTCCACTCACCGTCGCCCATGCCCTGGGTCTCCCAGCTGGTGAACCCGCGCCGGCGCGGCCACCCGAACGAGTTGCCGTCCCACTGGGCGTCACATTCGACGTTCACCGGGCGGTACTGCTCGATGGTGCCGTCCCGGCGGATGTAGCCGGTCGACTCGACGCCGTCGGCGCGGTGCTGGTAGGCGCCGAGCAGCGAGGGGGCCTCGGAGACGGCGACGTGGAAGATCGCCCCCACGGGCACGATGTCAGGGTCGTTGCCCTGGGCGAGCGGCTTGCGGAGCGCTCCAGGGATCCACAGCTGATCGTTCACCGCGGTCACCATCCAATCGCAATCACGTTGAGGCGGACGGTGGCGTTCGCCGGAGCGGGGTTTCGGCAGGCGAAGTTGACCGTGCTCATCGAGTAGGCGTAGGGCGTCGCGTTGCCGATCCAGGCGGTCGCGTCACCTGAGGTGGCCATCACCATGACGATGCCGTTGGGGAATGCGCCGCCGGGGTACCCGATCACGCAGTTTCCGGCGCCGTCGGTCCCGACCACGACCGTGAACTGCTTGATCAGCTTCGGTTCACCGACGGGCGGCGTTGAGCCCGCGATCGCAACGTCGCCAGCGACGAAGCACTGCGGGGTGCCGTTGAAGTAGATGCCGAGCCGGTTGTCCGTCCCGCGCGGTGACGCCAGGGCCGTGGTGCATTGCAGGCCGACGATGTCGGCGGCGAGTCGCGCTGAGCTGCCCACGACCGTTGGCGGGTTGTAGTAGTCATCGAAGAACACACCGGCCTGTCCGCTCTGGTAGCCCGACGCCGGCACGCGCTCCTGGACCTGGGGGTGCGCTGCGAACAGGAACGTGTTGGCGACGTAGTTCGTTCCACTCGGCTCGGATCCGCTGCTGTAGAGCATGGCCGGTGAGTACTCGTGGGGAATGCCCGTCCACATCTGCAGCCGGTTCGCGTTGCCGCCGGTCGTCTCGATGACGACACGGGCGCCGGTCAGGGCGGTGGCGAGCTTGTCGAACACGAGCTGCGATATCCGAACGATCCGGTTGCGGAAAGCCATCACGCACGCTGCCTTCGCATCACGACCCACTGGGCACGGGCGACAGCGATCGCGCCGGCGGCGGCGTTGGTCCAGACGACCAGGAGCGTGGAGCCCGTGGGCAGCTGGATCGGCGCGGCCTCGTCGGAGATGTCGAAGTTCCCCGAGGGGGTGTAGTCCAGCGCATGCGCGGGATCGATCAGGTCGAGGTAGAGCGTGCAGCTGGTCGCTGTGCTGGAGTTGCAGCTGACCGCGATCCGCTCGAGTCGCCACAGCTGGTCGTCGGGGACAGGCCCGAACGCGACCTGGGCGACGCCGCCGGCCGCGGGCTGGCTCGTAGCTGCGCGCTGGGTGTAGTCGTCCAGGTTCCACTGGTTCAGCGGGCTGGTCGGCTCCGGCAGGATCGTCACAGGCTCACGCCCCAGGCAGGAACCGGGCCGCGAACGGCCGCTGCCGGCCGCGGGCCTCGAAGGCGTCGTAGAGCATCCAGGAGCCCAGGCACAGGGCCGCGATGCCGCCGTAGAGCGCGACCTGGCGGTCCTTGATCACCGGTGTCCGCTTCACAGTGCGGCACTCCTCTCCTGATACCGGGTCGCGGCCTCGAGGTCGGTGATCCGGCGACTGTGATCGGCGATGTCCGCGCTGAGCTTCGTGACGGCCTCGGTCGTGCTGCGGGTGGCGTCGGTCAGGTCACGCACCCCGCGTACGACGCTGCGCACACCGCGGACGAGCATCACCGCGAGCCCGACCCACACCGCGAGGGTGGTGCCGATGGTGTCCCAGTGCCACGTCATGGGGGCGCTCACTCGTCCCGCCCGCGCAGGAACACGGCGCCGTCGACGGCGCCGGTGACGACCACGAACAGCCCGTCGGCGAAGCTGATCCCGCCGCCGGCGAACCAGTCGTGCGTCGATGCACCGGCCGCGAGGGTGATCGGTGCGATCAGGTCACCGGAGGCGTCGTGGGCGCGCAGCTCGATGGTGGCCGGCGCTGCACCGCTGGTCTCGCGCAGCGCGAATCCCATCAGCGCTCCGTCGGCCAGGGAGGGCCGGGTGGTGCCGTTGATCCCGACCGGGACGGCTCGTGCGCCGCGCAGCAGCACGCCGCCCAGTGTCTGGGCCATCTGCACCTGGCTCTCCTCCCACCGCAGCATTGCCGCGGCCAGGGCGTCGGCCAGAGCGATTTCGCTGGGCGTGGGGCCCTTCGGGGCGCTCATGCCATCGCCGCCAGCATCGCGACCTGACCAGCGTCCTGCTGGGCCTTCTCTACGACCGGCCTCGCCGCGACCTGAAGCCCGATGATCACCAGGGCAATCCCACCGCCGGCGAACAGCAGCGTGACCGCGAACGGCTGGACCTGGTTCCACAGGCCTTGGGCGACTGTGCCGGCCAGACCGCCGACGGCGTCAGTGGCCGCGCCTGCGGCGCCGCCGATGACCGAGCCCGCGATCGAACCGGCCCAGTTGAGCGGGTCGAGGTTTCCACCGGGGAAGAGGCCGACGTTGGTGGCGCCGGGGCCCGGGTCTACTCCGACCCGGGCCCCGGACGCTGCTGAGGTGGGCGAGCTGACTGCGCGCGAGCTCGAATCTGCCACGGCCTTGGCCTGGCCGAGGTAGCCGGCGTAGGCGCCGCTGCTGTAGGTCGTCCAGGCCTTCGCGCCCTGCCCGCGCTTGATCGTCAGCGCAGCCGCCGCCTGGGCGTCGATTCCGGTGCGCAGCTGGTTGATGTCCCGCGCGGTGCCCTTTCCGGTCTCGGCGCGCAGTGTGCGGATCTGCCAGATGCCGTAGGACGGGCCCCACTTGGTGGTCTCAAGGTTCACGTCGCCGACCGCGTTCGGGTTCCACCCGGACTCGGCGCCACCGATCGAGGTGAGCAGAGTCGCCTCGGCCGCGCTGGCGCCCTGACGGCGCAGGGCGGCGAAGGCCTCGCGGGCGGTGCTCATCGGCGCCTCGCCTTCGGGTTGGGCACGACCACGCGTCGGCCGGGGGTCACCTTGGCCGGAGCCAGGCGGCTGTTGGCCTTGTGCAGAGCAGCGGGGTTGGTGCCGTGCTTCTTGGCGATCGAGGCCGCGGTCTCACCCTTGCGAACCACGTGCGCGGTGTCCCTGTGCGCCTTGTGCGGCGCCGGCGACGCCGCCCGCCGGGGCGTGGAGCGCCCGGCAGGTGCCAGCGTGGAGAACCGCGACCGCGGCCGACCGTGCGCCGCGGCCTTGCCCTTGCCGTGGCTCTTGCCGCCCTTGGCGTGGCCGCGGCCCTTGGCCTTCGCGTGCCCGCGACCCCGGGGCTTCGCTGCCGCCTTCGGTCGACGGGGGCGACGGCTGCCGGCTGCCGGCGCGGCGGCTGGGTTGCTCTCGCTGGAGCTCGAGGGCAGCAGGGACCCGGCGCCGATCGCGCCGAGCAGCTGGGACAGCATCGACTGGGTCTCCTCGATCTGCGGCTGGAGCGCGTTGTACACGTCGGTCCCGGAGGTGTCGGCGGGGTTGTAGCCGGCCACGGTCGCGCCGTTGGCGGCCGGGTCGCCCATCGCTGCCAGGTCGGGGCCGGCGCCCGAGGTGGCGTTGCGCCGGCGCATCAGGCCCAGGGCCACGACGACGCCGGCGCTGCCGACCAGGATCGGGGTGCGGTGCCGGGCGAGGACCGCGCCCAGGGCCGGCGCACTGGGCCCGGTGCCGGGGATCGGCCGGTCCAGAGGGATCGGGCGGGCCCCGCGCAGCACATTGGCTCCAAACCGCATCACTGCCTCCTGTTCCGGTTCGCCCGGGCAGCGAAGATGCGCAGCGGGGCGTCGGTGAGCGCGTTGGCGGCGTGCGCGGTCTCGAACGTCGCCGAGGTCGGGCTGATCGGCTGTGCGGCCCCGTACATCGCCAGCGCGGCGGCACCGGTGAACCGCTGGAGGTCGTGCCCCAGGTCGCCGTTGAACGACCGCTCGGGGGAGCCCTGGTCACCGAGGTAGACCAGGCCGTCGTGCCCGCTGATGCCCAGCTGTGCGGCACCGTTGAGAGCCGCGAACATCTGGGTTCCGCGCGGGTCGGGGCCGAAGTCGGTGTGGACCTCGACCTGCTCGTTGATCATCCCCGCGGCACCGCGGCGCCGGCGTCGAATCATCAGCGCCCCTGGAGCGTCTTGACGAACTGCGACGCCCCCGACGCGCCCGAGCTGAACAGCCGGCCCGTGTTGGAGGAGTGGGCCACCACGATGTAGAGCCCGATCAGGGCCCCGATGTAGGCGAAGGTCTTGCGTGGCATCGTCGTCTCCTTCTTCAGACCGAAGCCGATGGGACCGGCAGCCGGGTGGCTGGCCGGGCGTAGCTGGCGGGTGTCACGGAGCCCGAGCCGGAGCCGGCAGCAGCTGGCGGGGGCGTGGGCGTGAGCTGTGGGCGCGCTGAGGCGGGGATCCGCAGGTCCGGGATCGCGGGCACCTCGGGGGAGACCAGGTGACGCAGCAGCGACGCGGCGCCGGTGAACACTCCAGAGGCACGGTCGGACGCCTGGCTGCTGGAAACGACCGCCTCGAGCAGGCTCAGCCCGATCACCCCGGAGACGAACCCGCCGAGCGCGCTCATGACGCGGTCCCGGCGGTCCCGATGATCCGCAGCCGTCGCAGTGCGTCACCGGCGAAGATCTGGGTGATCACCCAGACGCCGGCCACAGCGAGCACGAGTCCGTTTGCGTTCATCGCCACCTCACCCGGGCCGTCGCGCCGTCAGGAACGGCCCCAGGGTCGCGACGCGCACCTTCAAGCCGGTGCGAGGGGCCTCGATCACCTGGCCGCCGCCGGCGTAGAGCTGCACGTGGCCGCGAGCCGAGAAGACCAGGTCGCCAGGGACAAGATTCTTCCTCGCGACCCGCCGGCCGGTGAGGATCTGCTGTGCGGTGGTCCGGGGGATCTTGACGCCGGCCGCGCGCCAGGCCGCCTGGGTCAGCCCCGAGCAATCCCAGCGGTCCGGGCCGGTCCCACCCCACCTGTAGGGCTTGCCCAGCTGCGACCTGGCGAACGCCACGGCCCGCGCACCTCGGGCTGAGGCGGCGGCGGTGCTGTCGCCCCAGGTGCCCGTGATCGCGTTGTAGGCGTTCGGGCCGCTCGCCTTGGACGGCAGTCCGTCGCTGTTCTTCGGCGCCGCTGTGGGAGCTGGCACTGGCGCGGCGGCCGCGGGCGGGCGCCCGTAGGTCGACAGCGCCGCGGTCGGCCGCACCGTGCTCCCGCCGGAGGTGCCTCCGGAGAGCAACGTCGGCTGCACGAACACCTCGGCGCGGATGCCCGGGTCCGTGCTGGTCTGGTTGAGGAACTTCGCGCGGAACCATGCCTTGAGCTGCACTGGTCCGCCGGTCAGGTACGCCAGGACGGCCGGGTAGGCGACGACGGCAAGCATCATCCCCGCGGGCGTCCCGGGCGTGCGGATCCGCAGCGGCCCGATGCCCACCGAGCGGCTTGTGCTCGGCGCGGGCTGTGCGGGGCGTGAGGGCGGCGCCGGCGCATCGGGCGGCCGGGGTGCGTCGCCGCCGGTGCTCTTCGGGCCCAGGGTGCTACTGATGTCCGCCGACGTGAAGCCCTCGTCACGCAGCTCACGGCGCAGGTCGGCGTCGCTGAGCCCCTCCGCGCGCAGGGAGGCGGCGCGCTCACGCAGGAGCCCAGTGTCAGCGGCGGCGGCCTTCGCGCCCGACCGAGAGAACGCGCGCGTACCGCTCGCAGCAGTTGCGGGCTTGGTCGCCATGGACACGTGCGCCTCCTCTCATGACCCAGGCGTTTCGGGGTGCGGGCTTCAGGACCGGTGTGCGAGGTGCGCGGCCCGGACGATGCGCTCGTCGGGGAGGACGCCGACGCGGGCCAGGGGGACCTCGTTGCCGTCCTCGTCGGGCTCGGTGAACACCTCGAACACCACGCAGGTGTGCAAGGTCGCGAACCCGGCCTCGTCCTCCGTCGTGAACGTGCACAGGTCACCGACCGCCGGGGCGAGCGCCGTGCTGGCGACCGCGGTGGTCGGGTCGGCCGGCGCGGTCGTGCCCGGCTGGTCCACGGGCACGGTGGTCGGGTCGGCCGTCTCGGTCGCCGTCTGGGTCGGCGTCTGGGCGGCGGGCTCGGGGGTCTGCTCGGTCACTTCGGGTCTCCGATCTGGACGGCTGCCTTGGTCTTGCCCACTCGCACCGAGGTGGAGAACGCCATCAGGCCGAACGCGGTTGCAGCGATCACCCCGAAGGCCAGGAGCGGGTTGTGCGGGTGCGCCAGGGTCCCGTTGTGGTCATGGGGACCCGGGGTCGCGAGCGAGGCCGTTTCGGTGTAGGCCTGCGACGCCGGGCCACTCGAGGGCATCCCGAACCGGCTGGGCCCGAAGCCGGTCGGCGCCGTGCTGATCCTCGAACTCACGACTCAGGCCGCCTGGCCCGCGCGGAACACCGTCTCGGTGACGTACTCGACCGCCGGAGAGGACAGCGCCACGCCCGACGCGATGTTGGTCAGGATTCGCAGGTCCGACGTCGTCCCCATGTCCACGACGTCGCGGAACTCCAGGTCGGAGGCGAAGTCGTGGCAGCCGTAGCCCCACTGCCCGCCGATGTCCGAGCAGAAGTGCTGCTCGTTGGAGTACCGCATGGTCTGGCCGTCGGGGAAGACGTCCGGAGTCTCGTTGTTGCCGTAGCGCCACAGCTGCGGCCCGTAGTTGGCGGTCGTCATCGGCAGCGGCTTGGCCGCGGTGCCCGCGCCGTTCCAGGTCTGGTAGAAGACGCGGAGCAGCGACTTGCCGCCGCCCTGGCCGACCAGGCGGATTTCGTTGTCCCCGTTCTGCACCTGCGTGGTGCGCGACTGGATCAGCGAGTGGAACATCGACAGGTCCGGGACGACGATCTGGGAGTCCGCGCCGACCGGGATCGAGAACTTCTTGCTGATCACCGAGACGGTGCCGGTCAGCGCCACTTCGGTGGCCGTGCCGCCGAAGAACAGCTGGTTGGCCGGCAGGTAGTCCAGCGTCAGCGTCAGGTCCGCGGTGCTGGTCGCGAGGAACACCGCGCCGGCCAGGTCGACCTCGTCCTCGGCCACCGGCACGATCCAGTAGAGCTCCACGGGGTAGGTGCCGGCCGCGACCGCGGTCGCACCCGAGCCGACACCCCACTGCTCAGCGGCGGTCGCGAGGCTGCCCTGGACGATGTTGGCGCCCTGGATCGACTGCGCAATGCCGCGGTCGTTGAGGTCGCTGCGCTTCATGAACTCGCGGACCTTCAGCTTCGAGCCGGACGCGTTGATGATGTTCGACGCGCCGTTGGCGGTGAACTTGAAGTTCGCCAGGTCGTACGGCCAGCGCGCGGACACGTTGGTGGTGCCGCCGGTGACGACGACCTGGCCGGAGAACTTGACCATGATCGAGGACAAGATGTCCGACTTCCGCAGCTCGAACACGTCTTGCGTGGAGCCGCCGGCAACGCGGGCGTTGGAGTACGCCGTGTTCTTCTCCAGCAGGGTGTGCCGCCGGGTGCGCGCATGGAACTCCTCGGGCCGCACGCTCGATGCGGGCACCGCGATGCCCTGCATGTAGTGGGTCGCCGGGTTGGCCGGAGCAGCAGGTGCGTTCGCCATGATCTCTCGTTTCCTTGTCGTCTCAGCCGTTGCGGCGGGTCGCGTAGTCGTTCAGGGACCGCAGCGACGGCACGGAGTCTCCGAGCCGGTCAGCGGCGAGGTTGAAGAGGACCGGGCTCATGATCGAGACACCGGCCACCGCGAGCCAGAAGGCCGCGAGCCGAGAGGGCCGCATCAGCGGGCCTTGGTCTGGTACCGCTCGTAGGCGATCACGACGATCAGCGCGATCACGGCGGTGTAGGCAGCGTTCTTGCCGCTCATTCGGGGCTCCTCGGTGTCAGGTCACTTGCTCACGGCACAACACCGTGAGGCCCCAAGGGCGCCGCCCACAAGAGGGAATCGACGGTTCACCCGGGTGAACCGCTGCTAGCGTCCGCAGCCATGGACAACAGGGTCGGTTGGTGGGTTGCGGGATCGTTCAGCACGGGCCTCGTGCTCGGCGTGATCATCGGCTATCTGCTGTTCGGGGTGCTCCTAGTCGTTGAGACGCACCACCAAGCGGCGCCGGCGCCGTCGCCGGTCGCGCCCGGGAACTGCCCGCGGCCGTGGCCGGGCGCGATCATCCCGCCGGGGTGCCCAACGAGCTGAGGGCCGCGCTCAGGCGGCGATAGGCCAGGCTCGGAAGCCGGCCTGCCGTGCGTAGGGCAGGCACTCGTGCATCAGGCTGTAGACCGCGGTCCGGGTGCCGTGCCAGTCGGCCATCGCCGCCAGGTAGTTCCAGACCTCCTGGCGCAGCCACACGCGGCTCCGCTTCGGCTCGAGCAGCGCCTGGCGCTCCAGCTCGCCGCACAGCGCCAGCTGATCCTCGATGCGAGGGATGTGGAAGCGCCGCCCGGGCCAGTGCCCGGCGACTAGGCGATCGAGCTCGTAGGGGTGCATCTCGGTGACTAGGTCGCCCTTGCCGAGGATGTGCTTGGGGTCGCGGAACCCGTCGTGCCGGAACGGGTCCTCCCAGTGCGTGTTGCGGAGGTGGCCCACGATCTCGGCGAACGTCATCGGTGCCGGGTCCTTGGCCCGCTCGGTCAGGACGGCGTCCGGGAGCATGTCCAGGTCCGTGGTGTCGTACCCGTGGCGGGCTGCGTACCGGGTGCCGTGGAGGCTGTTCTCGACGTGCTTGGGAACCGGCGCCCGGACATGGAGCTTCCAACCCACCTCGTGCGGTCCGAAGGTGCGCAGCCCGGTCGTGGTCGTCACGGGCTCAGCCCTCCGGGAGCGGTGGGCAGCGGTAGAGCTGTTTCGCGCCGGTGACCCAGAGCAGGTGCCAGTACGGGCCGCGACGGAAGGTGGCCTCGCACTCCTCGTTGAACCGCGCTGGCGGGTAGCCGATGGTCTCCGCGACGCGCCTGCGGTCGTTGGGGTTGGGCATGTCGTAGATCGCGACGTAGTCGCTCTGTGCGATCACCAGCGGGTCGATGTCCATCGGCCGGGGCCCGTCGAACAGGCCGCTGGTGCGGTAGTGGCGCGACTGCATCAGCAGCCGGCGCAGGTGCGGGCCGGTGCGGTTGCCGGTGCACAGCTCGCCGACCTCACCGCCCCAGACCAGGGAGATCTGATCGGACGGGTACATCGCCATGCCGACTGCGCGGTCCAGGTCGTCGCGGTAGGTGTCCGACCCGGGGTCGGCCACGTAGTGCAGGTTCGCCGGAGGGCGGTCCTTGGTGACCCGCGGCATTCCCCGCTCCAGGGCGTAGATCCGCTTCGAGTCCTCGCCCGGGTCGGCCTCGCCGTTGACGTCGATGCAGAGCTTGGAGAACGGAAAGTCACGGAACAGGGCCCGGTTGAACGTCGTCTTGCCGGCGCCCTTGCGGCCGAACGCCGAGATGATGAAGTTCCGGGCCGGGTCGAGCGCGACCGGATAGCCGCGTGTCGCCTCGGTCAGCGCCTCGCTCATCCGACCAGCGGGAAGTCCGGGCCGGCCGGCTCGTCGGGCTGCTGCGGGGCGGCCTCCGGCTGGAACTCGCCGCCGGCGAGCACCGCGCCGTTGTCGCGCAGCTGGCGGGCGTAGCGGATCCGGCCGACCTGCTTGAGCAGGTAGCCGGCCAGGCCGATGCCCAGGGCGATCAGGTCGCCTAGCTCACCGCCCAGCGGGGCGTCCTTCGGCATCCGCCGGGCCAGCAGGTTGCCGCCGGGCTCGGCGATCGCATCCAGGTCCTGCTCGTCGGCCAGGAGCACCTCGGCGTACTTCGCGTACGGGTCGCGGACCAGCAACTCGTGCGCGCCCGTCGTGACGGACGCGAACCCGACCCGGACGGCGTTGCGCAGCGCCTCACGCTCAACGGGGGAGGACGTTCGGGATGACCCACCGCTCCGCGGCCTGTCGTCGGGCATCTGCTCGTTCGGCCCGACTGAGTCCGGGCCGGCGTCGCTTCCACCGTCCGTCGCCGCGTCGAGACTGCCCGGGTCGAGGCTCAGGCTCGGGCTCGGCTCCTGCTGCTCCGCCTCCGGCTTCTTCCACCCGGGGCGGCGTACCTTCTCCGCCTTCGGTGCGGTCGGGGTCGGCTCCGCCTGCTCGAGGTCCGGGGTCTGGGTCGTCACGGTCGAACTCCACTTCGATCACGCGGTGAGGATCATCCCCACCGGCAGGACTGTCGGGCGCCTTCTTCGTCGGCTCTCCGCTCGAGGCGGTGGCACCGGGGATCCGGCGGGCCTTGACCTTCAGGTCGCACCCGTCGTGCGCGCACGGGCCCTCCCAGGTCACCCGACCCTTATCGGAGGTCGCCTCGGTCACGTGCCCGTCCTTGCACGTCCCCCGAACCGGGATCCGCCCCTTCACCGTCGCCACGCTGCGGACGCTAGGGCACACACCCCCCGGTTACGGAAGTGACCAATTCGCGTCGCTTCGGTCACTCCCCGTGCTCGTTCACAGCAGGTGCTCCGTGAACGCGTTGCCCAGGATCGCGATGATCCGGCCCTTGGAGACCCCAGCCGCCTTCGCGACATGGCGCTGGGAGATCCCGGCGTCGACGGCCTGGACGATCAGCTGGTCCCGGAGCCGCTGCGCGAGCTGCGCTGCGTCGACGGCGTCGCGTGCATCGGCTGCGGCCCGCTCGATCCGGGGCAGCAGGTCCGGCACCACCTCGCGCCCGGCGGTCATCGGGCATCCCTGCTCGAGGTCGCGACCCACCACACGAACCCGCCGACCAGGGCGAAGTAGCCGAGCGCCTGGGCAACGTACGTCGCGGCGATCACGACGACACCTCGACCAAGGTCATCATCGACTTCCGCAGCACGACCGTGGATCCGTGTTTCCGATTGCGGGCGCTCGGCTCGAGATAGTCCAGGGTGTGGTCTCCGAACAACTTGACCGCGACCCACTGCCCGGCGTCGCTGGTGATCGTGCCCGTGATCCGGCCCTTGCTGCGGTGGTCCCAGGTCTGAATCTCGCCGGTGATCATCGGGTGCCCTCGGTGGCCCAGCTACGCGCAGCTGCGTGCTCGTCCTCGACGTGGGGGCAGACCACGTCGGGGCGGTTGGGGATCTCGACCTGGCAGGCGAACTTCAGCGAGACGCCGCAGGGGATCTTCCACCCGCCGGCGGTGACGATCTGGTGCAGCCGGAACCCGAGGTGTGCCCGGCCGTCGTCGCCGTGCACGAGCACGAGCCCGACGTGGTGCTGGTGCCCTGGGCAGAGAACCTCCTTCTTCGTCTGGGTCGCGTCGCGGCCGGTCCACCAGTGCCGCGGCTTGGCCCGATGCTTCCCCGGTCGGCGGGGGATGGGGATCATCGGCTGGTCGTCGTCCGCGTAGCGCGGTGCTGACGTCGTCATCAGGGTGGCTCCAATCGTGTTGGTGGTGTCGGAGGTTGCTGCTAGGGCGACCGCGTACCGGCCGATCCGGGCCGGCCCTATCCGGGTGCTCGGCAGCCATGACCGGGCGGCTGCTCGCTCGATCACGTGGCCGACTAGCAGGTCGAGGGCCCACGGGCGCATCCGCGGGCTGAGGGCCGCGACGACGACCAGGGCGAGGACTCGGCGGCGGGTCACTTCGGGGCTCGCTTCCCGGCCTGCGCGGCTGCGCGCGCGGCCTTGATCACGTCGGGATCGGGTGGGTTGGCCGCTGCCCTCGCCGCCGCGTGCTCGGCGCGTTGGCGCAGCTGCTCGGCGACCCGGGCCCGGTCCTGCTCGGCGCGCTGCTCGGCGGCCTGGCGCTTGGTGACCTCGCGCCGGGTCGTCCCGCAGTCCCGGCATCCGCCTTGGGCGGCGGTTCGGTTGTGCACGCACTTCTGCAAATCGAAGAGGGGGCCCTGGCCGAAGGCCGGGGGAGAGTCATCGTGCGGTCCGGCAGCTGGCTCGCGGGGGTGGGGGGAATTGGTCTTACTAGGGTCTGACTCGCGCGCGTATACGCGCACGCGCGCGTTGGGGCCCGGATTTTGTGGGGTCTGACCCCGCATTTCGTGGGCTCTGACCCCACGATTTGTGGGGTCTGACCCCACAGTTTGTGGGGTCTCAGAGATCGGGTTTTCACCCGGGTTAACGGGTGTAGTGCCCCAGGGTGACCCGGGTAGTTCACCCAGCAATGCGACGATCTGGGCAGCGTCGACGGTGTAGCGCGTCCAGCGACGACCGATCCCGCTCTCGACCCGGACAAGGCCCGAACGGTCCAACGCTCTGTTGGCGCGCCGGAGGGTCTCAGCGGAGATGCCGAGCTGGGCGGTCAGGCCGGTCGTCGGCTCACGACCGTTCGTCGCCAGTTGATCGACCTGGGGAAGCGATCGGGTGAAGCCCTGCCGCGGATCGCACACGCGGAGCAGGTGCTCGAACAGCGCACGCGCGGCCGGCGACGTGACCAGGCCGGCGGCCCTGGCTCGCTGGGCGAGCGTCCGAGCCTCCTTCGGCCCCAGACGGGTGGCAGCGCGCGGAGCACGCAGTTGCGTGACTGTCGCCCTGGTCAACTTCGCCGCCGACGGAAGAACACGACCCTGAAGAACTGGAGCATCTGGGCAGGCGTTCGCTCGCGGTCGACCATGAGCTTGGCGACCTGGCCGGCCCACTCTTCGGGCGGCCCGTCGACGTTGATCACGACGCCCGCACGCTCTCCCCGAACAGGGCGCCCACCGGTAGCTCGAGGAGGTCGGCGACCTTCTGCAGCTCAGTGGAGCTGAAGTCAACCGCGCCGGTGAGTCGCCGGCTCATGGCCTTCTGGTTGAGGCCGATCGCAGCGCCGGCCTGCTCCTGGGTCAGTCCGCGCCGAGCGAGCTCGGCGCGGACGTTCGCTGCCGTCTGAGTCTGGGTCATGCCGAGCACCGTAGACGAAATCCGTCTACAAATCCCAGCATTGTGATTTGCTCGGGCGTGTCCCTTGAAATGAGTGCGTTAGTCGCTATGCGGGTATAGAGTCGGGCGCATGACGATCCTTAACCTGGTTCCAGACACAGGCGGCGACCTTCCGTCGCGGCAGATCGCGCGGCGCATTCGGGGCGTCATGGCTGAGCACCGGGTGACCGGCGTGCGGCTTGCCGAAGCCATCGGGATGACCCAGAAGGCGTTCAGTCGCCGGTACGCCGATGAGGTCGATTGGTCGCTGGACGAGCTGCTACTCGTCGCGCAGGCGTTCGGTATGTCGTTCGCCGATCTCGTCGCGATTGACGAGCGTGTGGTGCGCCATCAGGGACTCGAACCCCGAACCCGCTGGTTAACAGCCCTGCCGACCCCTGAGGCGGCGGCATGACGACCGCGACGCGGACCGCCCGAAGCGCAGTCGTTCGGATGGTCGAGATCACC
>Ga0255338_1004241_pt1 | contig 15276 bp, 12 predicted proteins | sample MeOH1_35cm_T4_19_FD_203715 | JGI IMG/M metagenome (GOLD analysis project Ga0255338, IMG submission 203715) | Sandy soil microbial communities from University of British Columbia, Vancouver, Canada - MeOH1_35cm_T4_195 | ecosystem: Engineered > Artificial ecosystem > Sand microcosm > Unclassified ...
CGTCGGCGATCTCGGGATAATCGTCGGAATCGGCGAACACCACCGCGACCCCTGCCTTGCGCGCCATCGCGATGAAGGCGGGATCCTTGAAGCTGTCATGCCGCGGCTCGATCGCGTGGCGCAAGGTCACGCCATCCTGGCTTTTGGGGAGCATGGCGAGGAACGCACCGAAATCGTCGGGCTCGAAGCGCTTGGTACCCATGAATTGCCACAGGATCGGACCGAGCTTGGCGCCCAACTCGGTCAGCCCCTGCGCGCAGAAACGGGCGATCGCCTCCTCGCCTTCGGCGAGCACGCGGCGGTTGGTGCAAAAGCGCGATGCCTTGACCGCGAAGCGGAAACCGTCCGGCACGGTGTCGGCCCAGCGCTTGAACAGCTCGGGCTTCTGCAGCTTGTAATGGGTCGCATTGATCTCGATCGCGCTCAGCCGGCGGCTGGCATGCTCGAGCTGCTTCGCCTTGGCGAGGCCGGACGGATAGAAAGTGCCGCGCCACGGATCGAAATCCCAGCCGCCGACGCCGACGCGGATCGAGCCCGATCCCGGCTTGGGCTGTGACGCTGCGGACGTGCTCATGGCCACCCTTGCCGGACTCCACCTCTGCTGGACTTTGGCGCCGCTTTCGCCAAAGCGGCTCCGGTCGAGGGATTCTTCCCTCTTGTTATTTGCCGTGCGCTCGATTTGGTAGCGCTTTCGCGCGGGGGGATCGATGGGCGGACAAAAGCAGCAAGGCAACAGCAATTCCTCGGCGCGGGTGCTCACCGCCAGCCTCGTCGGGACAGGCATCGAATTCTACGATTTCTATATCTACGCCACCGCGGCGTCGCTGGTGTTCGGGCCTTTGTTCTTTCCGGCGAGCTCGCCCTCGGCGCAATTGCTCGCCGCTTATGCGAGCTTCGGGCTCGCCTTCTTCGCCCGCCCGCTCGGCGCGAGCCTGTTCGGCCATTTCGGCGATCGCATCGGCCGCAAATCGACATTGGTCGCCTCGCTGCTGCTGATGGGCGGCTCGACCACCGCGATCGCTTTCCTCCCGACCTACGAGACCGCCGGCTGGCTCGCGCCGCTGATGCTGTGCATCTTGCGCGTCGGCCAGGGGCTTGGGCTCGGCGGCGAATGGGGCGGCGCGGCCTTGCTCGCGGTGGAAAATGCACCGCCGGGCTGGCGCGCGCGGTTCGGCATGTTCCCGCAGCTCGGCGCGCCGGTCGGTTTCATCGCCGCCAACGGCCTGTTCCTGATCCTCGGCCTGACCTTGAGCGCGGACGAATTCCGCGAGTGGGGCTGGCGGATTCCATTCCTGCTGAGCGCGGTGCTGGTTGGGCTCGGCCTGTGGATTCGGCTCAAGCTCACCGAGACCCCCGCCTTCGAGGCCGCGATCGCCGAAAAGGCACCGCCGCGTATCCCGCTCGTGACCTTGATGCGCCACCATTGGCGCGAGACTTTGGCCGGCACCTTCACTGCGGTTGCCTGCTTCGCGATCTTCTACATCGCAACCGCATTCGCGCTTGGCTACGGCACGACGACGCTAGGCTATGCGCGCGAGACCTTCCTCAGCGTGCAATTGGGCGCAATCCTGTTCCTTGCGATCGGCATCCTGCTCTCGGGCTGGCTGTCGGACCGCACCGACGCTCGGCTGATGCTGATGGCCGGATGCCTTGGAATGATCCCGACCGGCCTCTTGCTGTCGACGTTCATCGGCAGCGGATCCCTGATCCTGATCTTTTTATATCTCTCGCTCGCCTTGCTGTTGATGGGCTTCGTCTACGGCCCGCTCGGCGACTGGCTCCCCGGCCTGTTTCCGGCACAGGTGCGCTACACCGGCGCCTCGGTCTCGTTCAACGTCGGTGGTATTCTCGGCGGCGCGCTGGCCCCGATCATCTCGCAATGGCTGGCCGACAATGGTGGCTTGTTCTGGGTCGGCGTTTACCTGAGCGCCGCAGCGGCGGTGAGCTTCGCAGCGCTGTGGCTCGCCGGCCGCGGAAAAAGCGAGGAATTCTCCATCGAAGCGCGGCCAAAGAGCCTCAACCCCAACTCCGACTTCAGGCTCGACGAGCGCTGATCAGCAAGCTCAATCGGGATCGGCCGCGAGCCTGATCCCGGCGAACATCCAGCGCGCGCCAGGTGGGAAGAAATTACGGTAGGTGAGCCGCGCGTGTCCGGTCGGTGTCGCCGACGAGCCGCCGCGCAGCACCATCTGGTTGATCATGAACTTGCCATTATATTCGCCGACCGCGCCCGGCGAAGGCTTGAAGCCGGGGTAGGCGACATAGGGCGAGCTCGTCCATTGCCAGGCGATTCTCTCGACCTGGCGTGGCCCGCCCGCGGCAACCGCCACTTCCCACTCGGCCTCGGTCGGCAGACGGCAACGCGACCAGCGCGCGAACGCATCGGCCTCGTAATAGCTGACGTGGAGCACCGGCTCGTCGGGGTGGACGGCGGTGCGGCCGCCGAGCGTGAACTGGCTCCAGCCAGCCTCTTCGCGCCGCCAGTAGAGCGGCGCTTGCCAGCCTTCGTTCTGCGCGGTCGCGAAGCCGTCGGAGAGCCATAATTCGGGCCGGCGGTAGCCGCCGTCCTCGATGAACGCGATATAATCGCCCGCAGTCACCAATGCATTGGCGATGCGATACGGCTCGAGCCATATCCGGTGGCGCGGACCTTCATTGTCGAACGCGAAGGCGCCGGCCGTGTCGTCGCGCCCGTCATGGCCGATCGCGCACAACCCGCCGGGATGCTGCCACCAGGCGCGCGGCGGCGGCGGCTCGAGCGGCGCCGCGGCCGAGGGCGCGAACACCGGATCGGTGGGGTTGCAGGACAGCACATGCTTGATGTCCATCAGGATCAGCTCCTGATGCTGCTGCTCATGCTGCAGGCCCAGCTCGATCAGCTCGGCGCATTCCCCGCCGCCGATCTCGATCAGCCGCGCCATGGCAGCGTCGACGTGCCGCCGGTACGCACGCACGTCATCGAGCGAGGGACGCGACAGCAGCCCGCGCTGCGCGCGCGGATGGCGCTCGCCGACCCCGACGTAATAAGAGTTGAACAGCACCGCATAGGCTGGGTCGAACGGCACATAGTTCTGGAGCCGCGGTGTCAGCAGAAACGTCTCGAAGAACCAGCTGGTGTGCGCCAGATGCCATTTGGTCGGGCTTACGTCCGGCATCGACTGGATCTGGCAATCCTCGGCCGAAAGCGGCGCCGCCAGCGCCTCGCTCCCGCTGCGGACCTCGCGATAGCGCTCGAGCATCGCCGCGCCGCGATCGCCGCCGAGGATCCGCGCGAGGATCATGGTTCGAGCTTCCGTCCCTGCACCTGCCACACGTGCAGGCTGAACAGCGCGTCCGCATCGCTCCAGGCCGCCATCGGCTCCCAGCCCGAAGCGCGCGCCAGCAAGCGCGCTTCTTCCGGCCGGTACTTATAGCTGTTTTCGGTGTGGATCGTCTCACCCGCCTGCATCGCGAAGCGCCGGCCGGCCGCTTCGAAGCTGAGATCACGGCTCGCGGCGAGGTGCATTTCAATCCGTCCGAGCGCATCGTGCCAGATGGCGCGATGTTCGAACAGCTCGATCGGGACATCACCCCCAAGCTCGTTGTTGATGCGGTGCAGGAGGTTGAGGTTGAACGCCGCCGTGACTCCGCCGGCATCGTCATAGGCGGTCTCGATCAGGCGCGGGTTCTTGCGCAGGTCGATGCCGATCACCAGCCGCCCATCCTCGCCGAACGTCGCAGCGAAGCTGCGCAGCAGGTCTACGGCCTGCTGGGGCGCGAAATTGCCGATCGTCGAGCCGGGAAAGAAACCGAGCATCGCGTCGGTGGCGATCGCCTCCGGCAGGCACAGCGGCCGGGTGAAGTCGCCGGCGATCGGAAGCACCTTCAAATTGGGATAAGCCTTGGCGAGCCCAGCCGCGGCGTCGGCGAGGAATGGCCCCGATATATCGATCGGGACATAGGTCCTCGCCCGCACGGCCGAGAGCAGCAATGGCGTCTTGGTCGAGGAGCCCGAGCCGAATTCGACCACGGTGCGGCCGGTACCCGTGTAGCGTGCGATGTCGTCACCGTGCGCGCGCAGCAGCGCGGTCTCGGTCCGGGTCGGATAATATTCGGGCAATTGGGTGATCTGCTCGAACAACTCGGAGCCGCGGCGATCATAGAAGAAGCGCGCCGGGATCACCTTTTGCGGTTGCGCGAGCCCGGCAAGCACGGCCTGCTCGAAATCGCCGACCACTTCGTCGATAAGCTGCGGCAACTAGGCCTCCTCCCCCGCGCGCCGTGCTCGGCAGCCCCATTTGATGCAACTTCGGGTGTTTCGCAAGCCAGGTTGCGGCCCACTCGATGGACTCCGCCTGGACGCCTGCATATGCGCAGGTCGTGAATTGGAACGATCTGCAGATCTTTCTGGCTGTCGCGCGCTTCGGGCAGCTTGCGCGTGCGGCGGCCGCGCTGGGCGTCGACGCGACCACGGTCGGACGCCGCCTCCGCCGGCTCGAGCAGGCGCTGGAGCAGACGTTGTTCGAGCAGACCCGGGCGGGCCAGGCGCTGACCGAGGCCGGCGAGCGCCTGCTCCTCAAGGTCGACGCGATGGCCCAGGCGGCGAGCGAGATCGACAATCGCTCGGCGGACGGCCAGGGGCTGAGCGGGTTGCTGCGGATCAGCGTGTCGGAAGGCTTCGGGACCTGGTTCGTCGCAGAGCATTTGAGCTCGTTCACGCAGGCCCATCCGCGCCTCTCGGTCGATCTCGTCGCGAACAGCGGATTCCTCAGCCCTTCGCGCCGCGAGACCGACGTCGCCGTGCTGCTCGCGCGGCCACGCACGGGCCCGCTCGTCAGCCGAAAATTGTCCGATTATTGCCTTCGTCTCTACGCATCGCGCGCCTATCTCGATCGCCACGGCGGAATGATCGAGGATGCCGCCGAGCTGCGCGCCCATCCGCTGATCGGCTACATCCCCGATTTCATCTATGCTCCGGAGCTGCGCTACATGGACGATGTCGCGCCCGGACTTGCGCTGACGATCCGCAGCTCGAGCATCAACGCCCAATATCGCCTCACCGCCGCCGGCGCCGGCATCTCGGTGCTGCCCTGCTTCATCGGCGATGAGGATCCGCAGCTTGTGCGGATCGTGCCGGAGGTGCTGATCACACGCTCCTTCTGGCTGGTGACGCATGAGGACACGCGGCGGCTCGGCCGGATCGTGGCTTTTTCCGAGTGGATGAGCGAGTTGGTTCAGCGGCGCCGGGATCGGTTGCTCGGGCGGCCTTGAGCGAACGCGCCCCTCGCTCCCTGCCGGGCGCCAACGTCCGCACTTGCAACCCGCCGCTTTGCCTGCGAACGGGCGCTGCGGCGACGAACATGAGGCCGCCGATGGTGGTTTGGAGACAGCGACATGCAGCAATATGACGTCCTGATCGTCGGTGCGGGCCACGGCGGCGCGCAGGCAGCGATCGCGCTCCGGCAGCAGAAGTTCGAAGGCAGCATCGCGATCGTCGGCGACGAGCCGGAGCTGCCCTACGAGCGCCCGCCTCTGTCCAAGGATTATCTCGCGGGGGCCAAGGAATTCGAGCGGCTGCTGATCCGGCCGGCCGCTTATTGGGGGGAACGTCAGGTCGCGATGCTGCGCGGCCGCGTCGCATCGGTCGATGCGCAGGCGCATCGCGTGACGCTCGCGGACGGGGAGATGCTCGGCTACGGCGCGTTGATCTGGGCCGCGGGAGGCAGTGCGCGACGGCTCGGCTGCGCCGGCGGCGATTTTGCCCGCGTGCACACCATCCGCTGCCGCGCCGACGTCGAAAAGATGAAGGCCGAGCTTCCGCAGGTCGAACGGACGGTGGTGATCGGCGGCGGCTATATCGGCCTCGAGGCTGCCGCGGTGCTGTCGAAGCTCGGCAAGAAGGTCGTGCTGCTCGAGGCGCTCGATCGCGTGCTGGCGAGAGTCGCCGGCGAGCCGCTGTCGCGCTTCTACGAAGCCGAGCATCGCGCCCACGGCGTCGACCTCAGGACCGGGGTGACGGTCGACTCGATCCTCGGCGAGAACGGCAAGGCCAATGGTGTGCGGCTTGGCGACGGCACGGTCATTCCGGCCGACATGGTGATCGTCGGAATCGGGATCACGCCCGATGTCGAACCCCTCGCCGCCGCCGGCGCCCGCGTGTCGAACGGAGTGGAGGTCGACGAATTTTGCCGGACCAGCCTGCCCGACATCTACGCGGTCGGCGATTGCGCCGCGCACCACAATCGCTTCGCGCGCGGCGCACTGCTGCGCCTCGAATCGGTCCAGAACGCCAACGATCAGGCAACCACTGCGGCCAAGGCGATCGTCGGCGAGCCCGCGCCTTATGACGCGGTGCCGTGGTTCTGGTCCGATCAATATGACCTCAAGCTCCAGACGGTCGGCCTGTCGATCGGCTATGACGATGTCGTCGTGCGCGGCGATCCCGCCGCGCGCAGCTTCGCGGTCGTCTATTTGCGCGAGGGCCAGGTGATTGCGCTCGACTGCGTCAACGCGCCACGCGACTATGTCCAGGGCCGCAAGCTGGTCGTCGAAGGCCTTAGCCCCGACAGAAGCCTGCTTGCCGACCCTGCCACGCCGCTCAAGCAATTGTACGCGGCGGCCTAGAGCGATTTCAAGTCAGATGGAATCACCTGACTGCTCGGAAATCACGGAAAACAAAGAGAATTAGACTCATCCCCGGTTCAATCAAACCGGGACTGAGTCTAGAAGTCGAACGCCCTGCTGCGCTCCAGACCGAGCGACAGACCGGCAGCCCTGCGCTTTCCGCTTTCACCATTCGTAAAAGCGCGGCAGGTCATTGCCGGATACCAGCCAACCAGCGAGGCCGCGATGATCCTTGAGATCGCCCAGATCGAGATAAAGCCAGGCACCGAACAAGATTTCGAAGCCGGAGTAAGCGCCGCCGAGCCTTTGTTCCGCGCCGCACGCGGCTGCCGCAGTTTCTCGTTGCACCGCTCGATCGAACATCCGGCGCGCTATCGCCTGATCGTCGGCTGGGACAGCGTCGACGATCACATGGTCGGCTTCCGGGAATCTCCCGCCTTCCAGGAGTGGCGCTCGCTGGTCAGCGATTGCTTCGCGGGGCCGGCGCAGGTCGAGCATGTCCAAAAGGTGGTCGCCGGCTTCTGAGCCCAAGCATCTGATCGGCGCTCGTCGCCGTCATTCCCCGCTACCGTGGCCTGCCATTGAAATCGGTCCGAAATGGGGTAGACAGTAAAGCCTCTCGAGGGTGGCTGTTTTAGAAAGACTTGCGGATGTCACTGGCTCCACTTCGCACCTATGCGGATACACCACGGATCGCCGAGTTCATCGACGCCGCCTCGCGCCTCATCGCGCAGCAGGGCTACGACCGTACCTCGGTCCGCGACATCGCGCAGGCGATTAATCTCACCTCCGGCACGATGTTCTATCACTTCAAGACCAAGGACGATCTGCTCGAGGCGGTGATCAGCAAAGGGATCAACGACGGCATCACGCAGATGACCGAGGCGATGAGCCGAGCCGGCCCCGGATCGCTGGCCCGCTTCCTTGCCCTCGTCACCGCCCATATCGGCGTCGTCCACGGCGACCTGCGCCACGTTCACCGGGTGTGGATCCGCGAATGGGACCGGCTCAGTGCGGAAGCGCGGCTTCGTCTGCGTCCGCCCGCCGAGCAATATCGCGCATTGCTCGACAATCTGCTCCTCGCGCTGACGGAAGACGGCCACCTCCAGACCGATCCGGCGACGGCGCGGCATCTGCTGCTGCCCGCGCTCAACTGGACCACCGCCTGGGCAGACCTGCCCGACGAACGCTCGCGCGCCGTGCTGGGCGAGCAGATCTGCGCGGCGATCCTCAACAAGCCGGTCGAAACATTTCGTTCGCTCCTGCGTAGGGAAGCCGAAGGCTCCTGAACGGCCTGCTGCTTGCCCAGCGCCTTGACTGATCGCTTGATCAATTATAACGGCTTCTGACACCCAGAAATGCAAGGGAGACGGATATGTCGTTCCACGGAAAGACCGCCAGTTCCAGCGAGCCTCGCCCGGACTATGCCGCGTTGATCCAGGAAGACCGTATCCACGGATCGCTCTACACCAGCGAGGCCATCTTCAACGACGAGATGCAGCGCATCTTCCGCGAGGGCTGGGTTTACGTCGCCCATGAGTCGGAGATCCCCAAGCGCGGCGATTTCGTTCGCCGCCGCATCGCGGGCGATCCGGTCATCGTCATTCGCGCCGAGGACGAGCAGATCAACGTGTTCGTCAACCGCTGCGCCCATCGCGGCAATCTGCTGTGCGCCGAGGACAGGGGCTCGGCACGAGCGATCGTCTGCAAATATCACGGCTGGGCCTATGATCTTGACGGCAAGCTCGTCGATGTCCCCTATCCGGCGGGCCTCACCGGCGACCGCAAGGCGCTGGGCCTCACCAAGCTGCCGCGCGTCGAGAATTACCGCGGCTTCTATTTCGCCAGCTTCAACGACAACGTCATTCCGCTGATGGATCATCTCGGCAAGTCGGCGGCGCTGATCGACCGCGCCTGCGAGATGTCGCCGACCGGCAAGCTCAAGCTCGACGGCGGCTGGGTCCAGCATCGTTTCAAATCGAACTGGAAGATGCTCCCGGAGAATGACGTCGACGGCTATCACGTCAATTTCGTCCACCCCTCGTTCGCGCAGGCGATCCGCTCCAACTACGACGCCGCCGCGTTCAAGAACGACGAGGAGGATCTGGTCTCCGAGGCGCGCTACTGGGGCATGGGCCATACCGAGATCGACTTCAGCAAAGCCTATACCAGCGTGCTCGAATGGTTCGGCTGCGACGAGACCCGCTATCCCGAATATGTCGCCAACATGGTCAAGGCCTATGGCGAGGAGCTCGGGCGCAAGAAGCTGACGATGGGCCCGCCCCACGCTTGCATCTTCCCGAACCTGTTCCTCGCCGAGGGCAATATCGGCATGTTCGAGCCGGTCAGCCCCACCGAATGCATCCACTGGCACACGCCGCTGCTGCTCGAAGGCGTCGAGAAGGGCGTCAACGACCGCTTGAAGCGCCAGTCCGAAGGGGCGCTTGGCCCGGCGGCGTTCCTGCTCGCCGACGATGCGGTGATCGCCGAGCGCACCCAGGAAGCGCTCGGCCAGTCCGGCGGCTGGCTCGACCTCAGCCGCGGCATCGATCGCGAGCATGAGGAAGACGGCGTGATGGTCGGCCATCTCACCGACGAGCTGACCAATCGCGGTTTCTGGCATCACTATCGTGATGTCATGACCGGAGGTCCCCAGCCGGCGCGCCTGGTCAGGGCCGCCTGAATTTTAAAGAGAGCCGCTTCGAAGCAAGTTTTTTGGGCGGGCCTTGGGTCGGCCGATTGCCGATCGTGTGGGGGGTATGAATGAACGTATCGGTTGAAGAGCGTCTGGAGATCGAAGAATTCCTGGCGCTCGAGGCCAGGCTCGCCGACGAATCGCGCTACAGCGAGTGGGAAGCGCTGGTCGACGACGACATGATCTACTGGGTGCCCACCGCCGAAGGGGCCGTCCTGCCACCGGGCGACAAGATCTCGATCATCTTCGACAATCGCTCGAGGGTGGCGACCCGGATGCGCCAGCTGAACACCGGCAAGCGCCATTCGCAGGTGCCGGCTTCGCCGATGGTCCGCACCCAGACCAACTTCCAGATCGAGGCCACCGGCGCGGACACCTACACGATATTCTGCACCCAGATCCTCTATGAATATCGCATCCAGTCGACCCGCGAGACAGTCACCTGGCCGGCGCGGGTCGAATATCGGCTGCGCCGCCACCCCGACGGGCTGAAGATCTACTTCAAGGGCGTCTATCTGGTGTCCGCCTCGGATGCGCTCCCGGGCCTCCCGTTCATCATCTGAGCAGCATATGGCCGGACGTCCCATCGCAGCGATCACCGGCCTTGGCTTCAGCGCCCTGTCGCGCAAACCCGGGCCCAGCGCGCGCCGCCTCGCCTGCGATGCCGTGCGCGACGCCGCCGCCGACGCCGGCCTGGCGCTGTCGTCGATCGACGGGCTTTTGCTGAATCGCAGCCCGATCGAGCCGTTCGAGACCTTGCCGCTCAACGTCCAGCGCGATCTCGGCATGCGCGACTTGAGGCTGCTCGCCTCGATCGAGGGTGAGGGCAGCTCGGCGGTCCAGATGATCCAATATGCTGCGCTCGCGGTCCAGTCGGGCATGGTTGATCGCGTCGCCTGCGTGTTCGCCGATGCGCCGATCGCGCCCAACGTCAACGCCGGCCAGGCATTCGCGATCGCGATTCCAATGACCGGGATCGAGGGCTGGGAACGCGAGATCGGCTTCCTCGGCGCGGCGCCGGCCTTCGCGCTCGTCGCCGCGCGCTACATGACGCTCTATGGCGCCAGGCCGGAGGATTTCGGCGCCTGGGCGATCGCGGAGCGCGAATGGGCGATGCGCAACCCGCGCGCCTTCCTCAAGAAGCCGCTGTCGATCGAGGAGTATCTCGCCTCCCGGCCGATCGCGCGGCCGCTACGGATGCTCGATTGCGCGTACCCGGTCAACGGCGCGGTCGCGTTCATCGTCGGCAGGGCCGCAAGCGCCGACCAGGGCGCGCGCCCGCCAGTCTATATCCACGGCATGGGCCAGGGCCACGCCGGCTGCCCCGCCTTCGGCGATCTCGAGCCGGAGTTCGACAACGGCGCCGCGACCGCGGGCAGGACGGCTTACGCCATGGCCGGCGTTGGGCCGGGCGACGTTTCGAGCGCGCAATTCTACGCGCCGTTCACCTGCGCCGGCGTCGTCGCGCTCGAAAATTACGGCTTCTGCAAACGCGGCGAAGGCGCGGCGTTCGTCGCGGCGGGCAACATCGCACCCGGTGGCGCGCTCCCGGTCAACACCGGCGGCGGCATGCTGTCGGGCTTCTACCTCCAGGGCGCGACGTCGCTTTCCGAAGCGGTGATCCAGACCCGAGGTGAAGGCGGCGAGCGTCAGGTCGCCAACGATGTCGTGCTGGCGACCGGCCTCGGCGGCCGCCAGGAACATCATGGCGCCTTGATCCTCAGCCCGCACGCGAGCCTCGCATGAGCGAGCCGATCGCATCGGAAGACGTCGACGGCTTCCGCGCCGGCCTTGCTCGCGGTGAGCTGATGCTGGCGTCCTGCACCGCCTGTGAGACCGTGCTCGACTATAGCCGGCGCGTCTGCACCACCTGCGGATCGCCCGAGATCGGCTGGCGCATGGCATCGGGCAAGGCGAAGCTTCGCTGCGTCGTCGAGATGAGCGTCTCCTACACACTGGAACTTCCGGCGCCGTTTCTGATAGCCTCGGTCGAACTCGAAGAAGGGCCACACCTGCTGGCCCCCTATGATGGCGTTATGGAGAGTGCAGATGGCGGGCAGCCAATCGTCGCCCATTTTGAAGCAGGCGGGCTCCGCTTCCGGCCGGTTGCAGGCTAGCTCGAAGCCCGGCGGGCCCGCCGCTCCCGGCGACCATCGGCTGCCGCGCGACCAGATCGCGCGCTGCGGCCGCAATTATCCCAGGCAGCCCGCCTATGTCGCCGGCGACGTCTCGCGCAGCTGGGGGGAGATGGATTCGCGCTCGGACCGGATCGCCGCCGCGCTCCAGGCGCTCGGCACGCGCAAGGGCGATGCGGTCGGTATGCTGTCGGGCGAATTCATCGAGGTCTACGAGCATTTCTTCGCCTGCCTCAAGATCGGCGCGATCCGCGTCGGCATCAATCGCCGGCTGGCGGTGCACGAGCTCGTCCACGTCATCCGCGACGCGGGCCTGACCTCGCTCGCGGTCCACGTCGATTGCATGCCGTTGCTCGAGAAATTGCGCGACGCGGGCGGCGTCGAAGGGCTCCACCTGATCGGTTTCGGCGGCAGGCACGATCTTCCGTTCGACCTCGAGACGATGATCGCCGAGGCCGACGAACAGCCCGATTTCCCGGAAATCGAACCCGAGCATCCGGCCTTCTATTCCTACACCTCGGGCACCACCGGCCTCCCCAAGGGCGTGGTCCTCACCCATCACGGCCTCGCCGCTTCATTCCCGCATGCGGTCTCGCAATTCGGTTTCACCCGCGAGGACGTCTTCTATCACGCGACGTCGAACGCCTGGGTGGCGATCGTGCTCGGCATGCTCGGCCTCGCCAACGGCATGACCACCGTCCTGCCCGAAGGCGGCCTTTTCGAGCTTCCCAAATTGCTGCCCGAGCTCGCGAGGCACCGCACGACCATCGCTTTGCTCGCGCCGACGATGCTCGGCTGGGCGATCGAGGAGCACCGCAAGGGCGAGCATGATCTTTCCGCGCTGCGCATGATCGCGTTCGGATCGTCGCCGTCGACCCCGGCGCTGATCCGCGACGCGCACGACGTGTTCGGCTGCGAATTGCTCAATTGCTATGCGATGACCGAGACCACCTGGGGTGGCGTTTCGTTCCTGATGCCTGAGGACATTCGTCGCGGCCTCGCCGACAAGCCTGAATTGCTGAACTCGGTCGGCCTGATCGCGCCGTTGTTCGACATCGCCATTCGGGACGAGCAAGGCAGGGATCTCCCCCGCGGCGAGGCCGGCGAATTGTGGCTGCGCAGCGAAGCCAACATGTTGCGCTATCTCAACCTGCCCGACGAGACCGCCGAGGTGCTGGTCGACGGCTGGATGCGCACCAATGACATCGGCCGGCTCGATGACGAAGGCTATCTCTATCTGCTCGACCGCCGCAAGTTCATGATCATCAGCGGCGGCATCAATGTCTATCCGATCGTGGTCGAAGCAGCCCTCGCCGAGCATGACGCGATCGCCGAAAGCTGCGTCGTCGGCATCCCGCATCCGGTGTGGGGCGAGGCCGTCGTCGCAGTCGTGCGTCTGCGCGACGGCGAGAGCGCTGATGCAGACAGCTTGCGCGACTTCTGCCGCGAACGGCTCAACCACGTCCAGGTGCCGAAACATTTTCACTTCATCACCGAGGCGCTGCCCCGCACCGTAACCGGCAAGATGCAGAAGGCGCAGGTCCGCCAGTCGCTGGCCGCTCAGCCTGAACTATTCCCCTGGAACAAGTAGCCGGGCAGCGCCGCGCACGCGCTGGTGCGGCTGCGCTGCAACAGCCAAAATCGGCTGATCCAGGATTTGATTGATCACTTGATCAGAATCTGAGCTTCCGATATGCGCCCTCCAACGATAATAGGGGAGGGGTTGATGTCCATCAGGGCAGCGCATGCTTTTAATCTGAGCGCGATCGTGGCCGCCGCTCTGTGGTCGACTGCGCTGAGCGCCCAAGGCACGGCGCCCGACGCAGATTCGCCCACCGCGGCTCCGGTCGGCACCCCGGCCGAGGAAACCAGCGACACCGGCGGCATCGCCGACATCGTCGTCACCGCGCAGAAGCGCGCCGAGAATATCCAGGACGTTCCGATCGCGATCAGCGCGTTCAGCGGCGACACGCTCGAGCACGCCAACATCTCCTCGCTCGAGGAGGTCCAGGGTCGCACCCCCGGCCTGGTGCTCAACTCGTTCAGCCCCGGCCAGCCCGAAGTCGCGATCCGCGGCGTCGGCACCAAGGAGGATGGCGCTGGCGCGTCCGATTCGACCCTGGTGATGGTCGACGGCGTCTATTTCGCCACCCGCACCGCAGCCAACATCGACATCTTCGATCTCGAGCGGCTCGAGGTGCTGCGCGGCCCGCAAGGCACGTTGTTCGGCAAGAATGCGATCGCCGGGGTGATCAACTACGTCACCAGGAAGCCGACGCTCGGCGAGTTCGAATTGAAGGTCCGCCAGACGGTCGGCAACTTCGGCACCTTCGACACCGGCGCCGGCGTCAACGTGCCGATCGGCGACACGCTCGCCGCCCGGCTCTCGTTCAGCCGCCGCGAGACCGACGGCTATTTGACCCGCGTCCATGTCGGCACCCCCGCGATCCCGTTCGGCACCGAGGATGACGACGACATCGGCTATGCCGACCGCTTCGCCTGGCGCGCGGCGGTCAAATGGGAGCCGTCCGATGCGACCTCGCTGCTGCTGTCGCTCGACGGCGCCAATGACGATTTCGGCACCGACAACCGCGAGCCGGTCGGCTCGGCCGGGCCGCTGCACAATTGCCTCTGCGCGTCCAACCCGGTTGCGGTCAACGAGGCGATCGGCGGCACCAAGGGCAAGAACGGCGGCGTCTACAGCTACGCCGGCGACACCTTGGGCTTCTCGAAGCGCGACATCTTCGGCGCGATGGCCCAGCTTGATCATGATTTCGGCTTCGCGACCCTCACGGTGCTTGGCGCCTATCGCGATTCCACGTTCAAGAACGTGCTCGATTCCTCCGGCCTTCCGCCCAGCCCGATCGTCGATCTGACCGGCGCCCACGGCAATCCCAACATCGGCCTCACCGCGCCGGCGAGCCTCGGCTTCACGTTCGACACGATCGACATCGTCGACGAGACCGGCGAGCAATTGACCGGCGAGGTGCGCCTCACTTCACCGTCGAGCCAGCGCTTCAAATGGGTCGTCGGCCTCTACGCCTCGCACGAAGATATCGACCGCACCGAGGGGGTCGGCTTCCCGGCGCTGTCGGACGCGTCGCTCGTCCCCAGCTTCGGCGCTGCCAATATGTTCTTCACCGGCAAGGGCATCGCCGGCTACGGCCAGGCCAGCTTCGACATTACCGATACGCTGTCGATCACGGGCGGCGCACGCTACTCCTATGAGAAGAAGGAGATCGGTGTCCGCAACGACGTCACCGGCTCACCCAATCTGCTGCTGCTGCTGCGCCCATTCGCGCTGACCAAGGGCGAGGACAGCTGGAAGAACTTCTCGTGGCGGATCAGCGGCCAATACCGCCCGACCAACGACATCATGGTCTATGCGACGGTCTCGACCGGATTCAAGAGCGGCGGCTTCACCGGGACCGCGACCACCGCGGCGACCGCCACCACCGCCTTCGATCCCGAGGAAGCGACCAATTACGAGATTGGCGCCAAGCTCGACCTGTTCGATCGCCGCCTCCGCCTCAACACGTCGGCTTTCTACCTCGATTATTCGGACCTCCAGGTCACCCGCTTCTTCCAGCCGGTGGGCTCGACGTTTGGCGAGTTCATCACCGAGAATGCGGCCAACGCGGAGATCAAGGGCATCGAGGTGGAGCTGACCGCCCGCCCGGTCGACTGGTTCGAGTTCGGCGGCAGCTATTCCTATCTCGACGCCAAATATAAGGACTTCTTCGGCACTCCGGACATCACCGGCACCGGCGATTTCTCGGGCAACCGCATGCGCCAGGCGCCCGAGAATGTCTGGAGCGCTTATGCCCAGCTCAGCCACGAGCT
>Ga0255338_1004242_pt1 | contig 15268 bp, 14 predicted proteins | sample MeOH1_35cm_T4_19_FD_203715 | JGI IMG/M metagenome (GOLD analysis project Ga0255338, IMG submission 203715) | Sandy soil microbial communities from University of British Columbia, Vancouver, Canada - MeOH1_35cm_T4_195 | ecosystem: Engineered > Artificial ecosystem > Sand microcosm > Unclassified ...
TTTTGAGCCCATAAAGGCAACAGAATAGAAATTAAAAAAATTAAAGTTAACAGACAAAAAGTTAACTAAACCTACCAGAAGCAAAGTCAATTTTATATCCAATATGTTAACGCCATGCTATTTACCACATTATCAATGTGATTAGCAAATAATATCTATTTAATTAGATGGACACCCATTTAGCTATGGGTGTTGCATTTTTTAATATAATTATGATTTTCTTAAAAAGAAGGGGAATTCAACGCTCTCCGCCAAAGTTCTGAACCAGGCTCGCGTAAGGTGCTTTTTTATGTAGATAAGGTTCGGGCGACAGTCGCGCAGCGCAGCCCATATACGTATATGCGGGATTCATCAGGTTGTTCCGATGCGGTGTAGAAGCCATCCATTGCGCTACTACAAACCTTGCGTAGGCCGCATAGGTAAACGGAAGGCAGGGTTGATTATCGCTTTCGTTTAAGAATTCGTATTGGTTCTGACGGCGGTTCCATCGTGCTATCAGGAAATCACCGCTTACAACTGTTTGATATTTACCTATATTTTCACCGATACGCTTAAATCTTTTGGTATACAATTCCACCCTGCGCTGAGCAGTGCGTTCGTACGGACTGTATGGATTAGTATGATTAAAAAACATGCGATATACCATCGAGGTGGCATGTCCCGACGAGGCCAGATATAAACCAGGGTCATATTGAAATGCTGGTAAACCGTGTTTTCTCCTCACTTCGTTACTTGCGTGAAAGACGGCAGCGTCCAGAAATAACGTGTCCGGATTTTGCAGGCGGATCATCTCATTCGATTTTGGCAAGGCAAAAAAACGGCTCTCTTCCAGTGCATAATACTGGCTTTTGTGCACGCCTAACCATAAATGCGAATATAAATAGAGGGCAAAAACGATTATGGTTTCCATGGCGTTGAAAAACGACTGCAATCATTTAGAATAATATGGATGAAAAATAATAATAAAATAATATTTAAAAAACTTTGCGGTGCAGTAGTTCCATTGTTGACTGCATTTATAAAATGCAAATCCATTGAATATGTCAAATAAAATCGGTCTCTTGTTTGTCTGGCTCCTCCTCCACCTGAACGTTCATGCACAGGTGCAGGCTATTGAGCAGCAATTCACTGTCGCCCAGGATGGAAGCGGCGATTTCAGGACAATCCAGGAGGCAGTCAATGCCGTACGCGACCACTCGCAGATACGCGCCACAATACGCGTGAAAAATGGTACGTACCATGAAAAGCTGGTGATACCTGCCTGGAAAAAGAACATTACGCTGATCGGCGAAAGCACCGCACACACCGTCATTACCAACAATGACTACTCGGGCAAGGATTTCCCTAACCGGGACTTCACAGGCAATGCGAAATTCAGTACTTATACATCCTATACGGTTCTGGTGCAAGCCGACGACTGTACCCTGCAAAACCTCACCATCGAAAATACGGCGGGACGCGTCGGCCAGGCCGTGGCACTCGCCACCGAGGGCGACCGGATCGACGTGTGCAATTGCCGCATATTAGGTAACCAGGATACATTGTACACCTCCAAAGACGGCAGGAATTTTTATAAGGACTGCCTCATTACCGGCACTACCGATTTCATTTTCGGTGAAGCGACCTGCGTTTTCCAGAATTGCACCATCCGAAGTCTTACCAATTCCTATATTACCGCCGCTTCCACCAGCCGTGAGCAGGCCTACGGCTATGTTTTTTTCAATTGCAAGCTGACTGCAAACGAAGAAGCGACCAAAGTGTACCTGGGCCGCCCCTGGCGCCCGTTTGCCAGGACCGTTTTCATCGATACCGAAATGGGCGGGCACATTGCCAAAGAGGGCTGGGACCCTTGGAAGGGCGACAATATGTTCCCGGAGAAGGAAAAGACCGCATACTATGCCGAATACAACAGCACAGGTCCCGGCGCAGATGCCGAAACAAGGGTTACCTGGTCGAAACAGCTCACACCGCTGGAACGAGAAAAATATACGATCGAAAACATTCTTTCCGGCTGGGTACCGGGCAAAAAGTTGCGGTTGCAGCCCTCGGGCATCCCCGACACCAGCTTTTCGGTGAAAGGCTCCTACCTGCACGAGATCGCGCACCATCCGAATATCCGCATTGCCGATTCAACCCTGCCTGCCTCGGTGCATGTGATTCGGAACGTGCTTTACCGCACCACACCGGTCGGGAAAAAGTTGCTCCTTGATATTTATAAACCTAAAAGAATGGGCAAAACACTACAACCGGCGGTACTAATGGTGCATGGCGGAGGCTGGCGCTCGGGCGACCGAACGCATAACAACACACTCGCACGCAAGCTCGCGACCAATGGATACGTCTGTATCACAGCCGATTACAGCCTTTCCACGCACGACCTCTACCCCGCCGCCGTTTACGACCTGAAAGCCGCCATTCGCTGGATTCGCTCCAAAGCCGGCGACTACGGCATCGATACCAGCCGCATTGCCATTCTGGGCTTCTCGGCAGGCGGCGAACTTGCCGCATTTGTTGGGGCAACCAATGGTAATCCGAAATTTGAAGGGGGTAAGCGAGCAAATGAGGGATCGAGCGCCGTGCAGGCAGTCGTGGACATTGATGGCACGCTGGCATTTATTCACCCCCAATCCGGCGAGGGTGACGATTCCAAATCTACTTCCGCTGCTACCTATTGGATGGGTTATCCCAAAGCCGAGCGGCCCGACTTGTGGAACGAGGCCTCGCCGCTTACACATGTGAGCGCAAAAACGCCCCCGTTCCTGTTCGTCAACAGTTCGGTAGACCGTATGCATGCGGGAAGGGAGGATTTTATCCAAAAACTGAATGCATCCGGTACATACAGCGAAGTACGGACATTCCCCGACGCTCCGCACACTTTCATGTTTTTCGACCCGTGGTTTGAACCTACCGTGGGAACTATCTCGGGTTTTCTGAACCGGGTTTTCGGCAGGGCGGCCAGCGCAGGTAACAAAACCAGGCGCTAGATCGTCAGGGTTTTGCCATTTTCATGATCTTGCCGGTCGTGTAATTACAGATGTAAAGTTCATTCGACTGATCGGTACCGAAGGCGGATATTTGCCCCACCCCTTCGGCAATAATGCTGTTTCGCACCGCTTTGCCGTCCCTGGTTTCCAGTGCAAAAAGCCGTCCGCTCACGTAGTCGCCGAACACATATTGCCCTTCCAATGCCGGCACCGCCTTGCCGCGGTACACAAATCCGCCTGTAATGGAATGCTCACCATCGGCCTGGGGGAGGTCGAGCACGGGATCAATGAGCCCTTCGGCGCCGCAGTCGCGTTTGGGATTGTAGCAATCGATACTTTCCTTCAAACGCCAGCCGTAGTTGCCGCCTTTGACGATGATATCGATCTCCTCTCTTTTATTTTGTCCCACATCACCCGCCCAAAGCGTGTTGGTGGCATCGTCGAAACTGATCCGCCACGGGTTGCGAAGTCCATAGGCATATATTTCCTCTCTAAACCCTTCCTTATTCCCTGCAAACGGGTTGTCGGCCGGGATTCCGTAGTTTCCTTTCGTTTTACTGTCCACATCCACCCTGAGTATTTTGCCCAGCCAGGCGCTTTTGTTCTGGCCGTTGTTGCTCGGATCGCCCCAGCTTCCACCATCGCCGGTCGAAATATAGAGGTAGCCGTCCTTTCCGAACTTTACCGCGCCCCCATTATGGTTGTCATAAGGCTGGTCGAACGTAAAAAGTACCGTCGCGCTGGCCGGATCGGCGCGATCGGGGTCATTTGCACTCACCCGATAGCGGACAATGGCGGTTTCCAGCTTCCCCGAAACCTTTGTCGTGTAATTCAGGAAAAAATAGCCATTAGTTTTATAATCAGGGTGAAAAGCAAGGCCCAGTAGTCCCGCCTCGCCTCCGTAGCTGACCAGCTTTCTGATATCGAGAAATTCTTTGGATGCCGAAGTAGCTGCTGCGTTTTCAAAAACCCGGACGGCGCCTTCGTGTTCCACCACAAACAGGCGGTTCGTACCGTCGTTCGCATGCGTGAGGTCGACCGGATAGTCGAAATGCAGCTTGGGAAAAGCCTCCACCACCTTCACTGCCATTGTATCCGGGCGAGGTACATGCGGCCGCGACGCATTACAGGTAACCAGTAGCGCAAGGCCTGCCAGCCCGCTTTTGACAAAACGTTTCATGGCGTATCAGATTTCGTTGAAAAGAAGCAGCAGATTTCCCGCCGGATTTACAAGTCAAATACATTTCGGATTTACTCCCGCCGATCTGAAGCGCAACAATGAAAGCACTTCAATAATTAAACTTTCAAAAAGTTTTGAAAGTTTAAACACATTACTACCTTTGAAACATGGAACTTGAAGAAGCGAAACGGAAATTTATCGAATCATGGGGCAAATTGGGCTCCGAATGGGGCATCAACCGCACCATGGCACAGGTCCATGCATTGCTCCTGCTCTCTCCCGACCCGCTTACGACCGAGGAAATCATGGAGACGCTGAGCATTTCGCGCGGCAATGCCAACATGACCCTCCGCGACCTGATCGGCTGGGGGCTGATCGAGAAACAACACAAACCGGGCGAACGAAAGGAGTACTTCTTCGCTGACAAGGACGTCTGGAACATCGCCAAACAAGTGGCCAAAGAACGCCGCAAACGCGAGTTGGAACCGGTTATCAAGGTTCTTGATGAGTTGTCGAAGGTCACCGGGGACGTCAATGACCCCGAATTCGCCACATTTAACAAGTCGGTTACGGACATCAACAAACTGGCGAAAAACGTCGACAAAACGCTTGAAACCATGCTTGGCGCAGAAGAAAGCTGGTTTTGGGGTGGTATTTTCAAATTGTTCAAGTGATATTTTTTAGCTAAAACTTTCAATTTTTTCTGAAAATTCAAAATATACTATACAAATGAAAACGCTACGTAACCACGTCATCCTTTACGACGCCGAGTGCCCGATGTGCAATCTGTATACAGGCGCATTTGTCCGCAATGGCCTTCTGGACAATCGCGAGGCGTATCAGCAGTATCCCGACGGTGCCTGCCCCAACCTCGACTGGCAACGGGCTGTCAACGAAATCGCACTCGTGAACCAGGCAACGGGAGAAGTAACCTATGGCGTGGAGAGCCTGCTGAAAGTGTGCGGAAATGCGATGCCTTTGATTGCGCCATTGTTCGGCTGGAAACCGTTTCTGTGGCTGGCACGTAAAGCCTACGCATTCATCTCCTACAACCGCCGCGTGATCGTTCCGCCTCCGGTTTCTGAAAGTCAATTCGGATATCAGCCTTCCTTTAATATCAAGTACCGCATCGTGTGGCTGGTATTTGCATGGGTGGTGACATCTTGCATACTTACCTCTTACACCAGCCTGCTCACGGGTTTCCTTGTCAAGGGTGTGTTCTGGCGTGAATTGGGAATCTGTGCAGGACAAATTTTCTTCCAGGGTGCCGTGATTGCCGTTTATAAAAAGGATAGAGCCTGGGACTATTTGGGCAACATGATGACGATCTCGCTGGCCGGTGCATTGGGTTTGTTACCATTTCTGGCGATCTGCGTCTGGCTTAAACTAGGGTGGCTCGCCTGCGGGTTATGCTTTTTACTGGTCGTATTTTTAATGCTCCTGGAACATTGGCGAAGATGTAAATTACTTGGATTAGGTTATTTGCTGACTACCACCTGGGTTTTGTATCGCGTTATCATTCTCATCATATTATTGCAGCCCTAGTTATGAAATACGGTAAAATTGTTCTCGCTGGCGGAAATGGTTATCTGGGGAAAGTCTTACAGGAATATTACAAACCACTTGCACGGGAAGTGATTGTCCTGAGCCGAAAACCATCGCCTCGGTCCGAAAATATAAAAACCATCCATTGGGACGCACGAACAGTAGGTGAATGGGCGGAATGCCTGAACAATGCCGACATGCTCATTAACCTTTGTGGAAAGAATGTGAACTGTCGATATACACCTCAAAATCAAGCCCAAATAATCAGCTCACGGATTACTCCTACTAACCTGCTTGCCAGTGCGATCCAATCCCTTGCTGTGCCTCCCCGGCTCTGGATCAACGTTACATCAGCGACCATTTACCGGCATGCGGAAGACCGGCCGCAGGACGAAGATGCAGGTGAAATAGGTTATGGGTTTTCCATTGATGTTTGCAGGAAATGGGAAGACGTATTCTTCCAAAATCAAACCCCGCGGACAAGAAAGGTCGCATTAAGAATGGGAATCGTGTTAGGGAAGCGAGGCGGGGCGTTTCCACGCTTGCTCGCACTCGCGCGGCTGGGCCTGGGCGGGAAACAAGGCAACGGGCAACAATATGTATCCTGGATCCACGAACAGGACGCCGCAAAATGTACCGAATGGCTTTTACACAACGAAGCGGTATCCGGCATACTCAATTGCACTTCGCCAAATCCGGTAAAGAACGAAGAGCTGATGGCGGCCTTGCGTAAGGCTTGCGGAATGCCATTCGGGATTCCCTCGCCAGCCTGGCTGCTAGAAATAGGTACATTAATAATCGGAACCGAGACAGAATTGTTGCTCAAAAGCCGTTGGGTACTGCCAAAACGCCTGTTGGGTAATCAATTCGAATTCAGCTACCCTGAGGTTAACCATGCCGTCAACGACATTGTGTGGCAGCCCTGACACATTATATTGCAGTCAAAACTGTTCAAAACCAATGGAACAACTCCACAGGAAGTTTCAGACGTATGGTACGCTTTCGGAATCGGCGATGGAAGATCTGGTGAAACTGCTCCGGTCGCATTCCTATGCGAAAGGCGATTATTTTTTGAAGGAAGGACAAATGCCCAAAAACGTCGCATTTGTCGTCAAAGGGCTCTTGTCGCAGTATTATGCTTCGCCGGATGGAGATACAGTTATTAAAAGGTTCTTTCCGGAAAACTATTTTGCAGGCTCTTTACCTGCCATGCTTACGCATTCTCCAAGCATTTTTGCGATCAGGGCGCTGGAACCTACGGAGACATTGGAATACAATTTCTATGATTTCAAATCGCTTACGGAGAAGCATCGCGACCTTGCCGCATTTTATATCCGGTACATGGAGCTCCATTGGGTCATCGAAAAGGAGCCGCTGGAAATTTCGTTCCGGTACGACCATGCGAAAACACGTTACATCAATTTCCTGAAAGAATATCCCAATCTGGAACCGCGGCTTAAACAGCACGAAATAGCCTCCTACCTCGGCATTACCCCTACCCAACTCAGCCGCATCCGATCGGATATGTAATTTTTCAAAGTCTCAACATTTGTAAATGTTTTCGGCTCTGGCGAACCCGACATTTGTCCTGTTCAAATCAAAACAATGACAAATGCTATGAAAAACGAAACCGATTTCCTCTCCGACACCCTTGAAAACAAAGCCGTTCTGTTCGCCCCCGGCGAGGGCGAAATGCTTGCAATGGGCGGAAACAGTATTACGCTAAAGGTAACCAGCGATATTTCAAACGACCAGCTGGGCGTCTACGAAATCAAACTCGCGCCCGCGACGGTCGGCGCCAGACTGCATTACCACCGATTCATGGACGAGACATTTATCGTCCGCAAAGGCACGCTCACGATCGATCTGGCGACCGGCCCCATCCTCGCACGCGAGGGCGCGGTCGTGTACGTGCCGCGCATGACCGCACACGGGTTTTCCAATCAATCCGCCGAAGATGTGGTGATTAACCTGATCTTCAATCCCAGCCAGCAACGGGAAGGTTTTTTCCGGGGACTCAAATCGATATTGACCGAACCGGTGATCGATGCGGCAAAATACCTGAAATTGTATCAGAAATATGACAGCTTCCCGGTGGACGTGCTGAATATGCTCCCGGTTGAACCACCGCAGTAGTCGCTAGGCTTCGGCATTCCGCAACTTCTGTTTCAGCACGCCTGCCGCTTTGGTATAGCCTCCTTCCGCCCCGTCGACGAAATGGATGTGGCCATCTTTGAGGTCATGAACGTAGCACGACATGACGGATTCGCTGCTCACGTGCAGCCCGTAAAGGATTTCCTGTGCCGCTTCCATGCCGTCGAGGGCGTTTTGGAGCTGTTCCCGCTGCTGCGGCGTACCGGTGATCACGGTATTGATCTTCCCGTCGATCACCAGCGTGTCCGACATTTCGACCAGGCTGTTGAGGTAGTTCCTCCCCCGTGACGTCCGGAAATATACGTAGCCGGAAAGCCAGGCGATCCATGACGCCGCCAAACCCAAAATGCTCGTGCTGCCTTTCCTGACCAGCATTTCCATTTCCATTTTTTTAAAAGTGGTTTTCCAGATCAGCCGCGGGACCGAAATAGGCTGCCGTCGCGGGAACGGGCCGTAGATACCGTCGACATGCTCCATTACTTTGGCAAACAACGCCGCCTGCTTCCCTCCCGCCGGGGCGCACACCAGCAGCGTAACCACTTCCTGGTTCATTTCGGGCGGGCCGATTTTATCCCAACGACACTGCATACCGCTCAGGTCGAGCTCATCTTCCGGCTTCGGGTCATAGTCGAACCGGTATTGCTCGTTTTTTACCAGTTTTTCGGCACAATACAGTCCGTCGCCGAGTATTACGGGAATCGAAAATGCACCGGACACTTTCAGTTTGCTGAGTTTCAGCTCGAAACTTTTTGCATAAATTTCCGTCACCGCCACGATACCGATGCGGAGATCGAGCCCGAAATTCTCTTTCGTATTCTTTCGAAAAACCGCCAGCGCACGCATGGCCGCGTCGGCGACCACAGGCGGGACGATGAACGTCGCGCCGTCACCACCGAAGAAGAACGGAACGGTAATGCCCGCCTTGAATGCAATGTTGAGCACACTCACGATACTGCCCGTAGCGATAAAATTGACCGTTTCATGCATTCCGCCGGCCACGGCCCCCGTCGAATTCCGGATGTCGGTAATGACCACATGCCACGACTCCGGCACGTTGTAAAAGAGATGATCTTCCGTAAGCAGCTCGCCCAGCGAAATATGGTTGGCAGGCAAACGCGAATAAAACAGTTCATTCCGGGCCAGCGACATGATTATTTGATAAGTTCAAGGTTAAAAAGCGGTGCCCAAGCAACGTCCGGGTACTGAATTTAATGCTATTTTCTCAAATAATTACCCCGCGGAAAATCGATAATACTGTCAAGTTTTTGTTTTTTGCAGATTGAAATTGAATGCCTGCCGCGTTCCAGGCCATGCCGGCAATACTCCGCAATGGCCCCGACTAACCTGAAACCCGCGTTTTTTGAATGCTTCGACCGACTTTTTTTCATCTTACACTCCTGTTTTTCTTGTTGCAATCGGCTTTGGTTATGGCCCAGAACAAGCCCACCGGCAACAAGGCCTGGCTGAAAGAATACAATGACTATCGGGAATATGACGATATCTATGTTGTCAAGAAGGTGCGCATTCCCTGCCGTTCGTACGAGACGTTCATTACCGACAAAAGCGGCCGGAAGCTCACGCCCGCCTACCGGGATATCGGCGACTTTGCGGAAGGAGTTGCCGAATTCGTGCCCATGGAGCTCAGCCCGGAAGGACATGGGCTGCATGGCTTTATCGACAAGCGCGGAAAAGTGGTGATCGAACCCAAATACACCTCTACCGACCGGTTCCGTGACGGTAAAACCTGGGTTATATACCCGTCGGGCAAACATTACGGACTTTCATACATTGATCTGACCGGAAAAGAGATTTACAGGATACCCATACAACACTATGCTGATGATTATCTCATCAAGGATTCGGACATCGATTTTCTTTGCAATCAGGACACGAAAGAAGATGTGTTGTGGTGGATCAAAAGACCAATGGATTTCTTTACGCTGAACTTCAATTTCAGCCGCTTTATAGAAAAGGAAATCAAAGCCTCGAAATTCATTTATCACTTCAAATACCAAGGCAAATTCGGCATTATCGATAAAAACATGATGCTGAAAGTACCGGTATCGCTTAACGACATCGATCCCGAATATAAATACTCCGGCCAGGGAATGGAACGCGTGCAATACGGCGATAAGTACGGTTATATTAGTCCATCCACCGGCGACCTCATTGTTCCTTTTGAATACACCGACACCCGCAAACCTACCAATGGTTTATTCTGGGTTAAAAAGAATGGAAAATGGGGTTGCATCGACAAAACCGGTAAACTGCATATACAACATTTGTACGACGAGGCCACCGGTTTCACTGCCGAAAACCGTTCTGCCGTCGCGATCGACGGCAAGTTCGGGCATATCGACAAATCGGGCAAGGTGCGTACCCCGTTGAAGTACGATTTTGCCTCCTATTACAATCACGGCATTTCGATGATCCGCATTGATGATAAGTATGGTTATATGGATACCACCGGCCATTTCATCACCGGGATTATTTATGACGAAGCGCTTCCATTCGATCACCTCACTACCACCGTCGAACGCTCGTGGCTCCGTTTTGAGCTTTCACTCGATGGTAAGGAGAAATTCGCGGGCTTTTCTTACAAACTGAATGCGGTATTCATCATCTTCGGGGTATTCATTTTTATTTGGCTCAATAACTTGCTATACCAGCGGGTGCTCAAAAAGCGCCTCGCGAAAGTGCCTAAAAAGTAGGACCATGGTCAAGTTTCTCCGATCCTATTCGGCAATAGGCAACGACTACGATAATGCTGCAATCCGCTTGCGGATCGCCTGTTGGTCTGCCGCAGTTCTCGCGAGCCGCAACGCATTTTCCAGGTTTTCCAACGCTTTTTTGGAGTCGATTCCGTCATAGAGCTCGCCCAGTAGGGCAAAATAGAAATGGTTCCCTTCCAGCGCAAGGGACTCGGTTTCACGAATTGCCTCCGCTTTCCCTTTCAATTTGTAAACTGCATACGCCCGGTTGAGTGCCGCTACCGGGGAATAGTTGAGTTTTAGCAGTTGATCATAGTAATATACGATCCCGCTCCATTTCTCCGCGCTATCTTCTTTCTGCGTATGCCAGCAAGCAATGCCGGCCTCTAAATGGAATCGCGAGACCCTGTCGCCCTTTGCCGCGGATTGCAGAAAAGCGCCTCCATTTCGAATCAAATCGGCATTCCACAGCCCGGGGTCCTGTTCGCCGTACAACACCGGCGTGCCCAAAGTACCGGTGCGCGCGTCGAACCGCGAAGCATGAAAACACATCATCGCCATCAGCGCGTTGACCTGGGGCTTGTTGGTAGTGTTGTTTTCGATCAGCATCGTACAGAGCCGCATCGCCTCCATGCAAACATCCTTCCGAAGCGTATGATCCTGGCCGACCGAATAGTACCCTTCGTTGAAAAGCAGATAAATAGTGGTCAGCACGGGTTCCAGCCGCGCGTCCATTTCCCCGGGAGCAGGCATTTCGATGCGGATATCAACCTCCCGAAGCCGTTCCTTTGCTCTGGTCAGCCGTTTGTTAATTACTTCTTTCGTAGTCAGAAACGCGTCCGCAATCTCCTGAATGCCAAATCCGCAAAGTATCCGCAACGCCAACCCCACCTGTGACTCTTCCGATACCGCCGGATGGCACACGGCAAACAGCATCTGTAACTGGCTGTCTGCTATATTTTCGGAAGTAAGGTCGATGTCGAACGCCAAATCCCCGTCGACTTCGGCCCGGATCTGTGGCATAAGCTTCTCCTCATAAATCGAATGGCGGTGCAGGTAGTTTTTCGCCTTATTTTTTGCTGTACTATATAGCCAGCCTGCGGGATTCGGCGGCGGGCCCTCGATACCCCATGCCTGCATTGCCATGAGAAATGTGTCACTCGCAATGTCCTCGGCCACCTCTATTTCCCGGAACCCGAAATGCCTGCAAAGCACCGAAACAATCTTCCGGTATTCTGTTCTGAACAAATGCGGGATCAGCGCCTTTTCGGGCCGGGGATCAGTATTCATGCACCGAAACGATTTTCCTTACCTCAACGCTGTTGCCTTCACCGTTCAGGATCGGGCATTGCCCCGCCAGCCGAAGTGCGTCATCGAAACTCTCCGCACGGATCACAATAAAACCCGCCAGCGACTCCTTCGTCTCGGCATAGGGGCCGTCGGTTACCACATTGTTGGGTTTAAGCACTTTCCCTTCCGTAGAAAGCCCCTTCCCACCCGCAAACTTTCCTTCCGCCACAATGCTGCTCACCCAATTGTGATATTGCTTCATATATTCCTGCATTTGCTCAGGAGAAGGCTGCGCGCCTTTTGTCAAAAGGTCGAGGCGCATCAGGATGATGTATTCTTCCATATTGGTTTGTGTTCCGTATTAAAAATAAATATTTCGACAAATCCCCGAATACAACAATATCCGGCTTATCAAGGCTATTCCCTGTCACAACAGCCAGCCATCCTGAGATGCATTTCACATCGCTTCATAACTCAGCAACACAACCCCGCTTTTAAACACGCGGTGATCAATCAGTTTCAAATCCAATTTATTCGTCAGCCCCAGAAATGACGGCGTCCCTTCGCCGATAGCAACCGGATCGATCATGAACTGGTATTCGTCGATCAGCCGGGCTTCGGCGAGTTGGGCGATGATACTCCCGCTGCCGAGAATGGTCATTACTTTCCCAGGGATAGCTTTGAGTTTTCGAACGGCTTCTACCAGATCGTCTTTGACAAGCGTGGTGTTTTCCCAGCCGGCGCTTTCGAGCGTAGTCGAAAATACGATCTTTTCGGCCTCGTTCATGCCCTTGGCGACTTCCGGCATGCTTTCAATGGCCATAGCAGTCGGCCAGAAACCCGCCATCATTTCGTAGGTTACCCTGCCGAATAGCAGCGTAGCTTTCGCTTCCAGGTTATCGGAGGCGAACCCACTTTCTTCTTCGTCGTGCCGGTGCCAGCTGATATCGTTGTCGGGGCCTTTGAAATAACCGTTGAGCGTCGTGAAATTGTAGGCAATGAGCTTTCCCATGATGGTCTGTCTTTGAAGTAAATACTGTTTCAACTAACCCCATTACAAACGGGGCACGGGAAACAGGACATATGCGCCGATTTATTTTACCGAAGCAGGTTCACGACGCCCTTGTAGTTCAAAAACGACCCGTTAGTCAATTCTACCCTGATTTTGTAGGGATAAACGCCAGGTGAAATCTTTTCACCATGGTAGGAACCATCCCAGCCTGCCGAAGGATCGGAAGCCGGGAAATTCGATTTCCGGTAAATGACTTCGCCCCACCGGTTGTAAATAAACATTTCCCTTACCTGTTTTACACAAGCATTGCCATAAACGTAGAACACCTCATTCAGCTGGTCATTATTAGGCGAAAATGCGTCCGGTATTTCGATGCCGCAGGGCTTCACGTATACCTGTACCCGCGCCTGCCGCATGCAGACTTTATCGGGGTCCGACACTTCCAGCTGATACAATGTCGATTGCGACGGCGACGCCCAGGGATCGGGGCAATCCGTACACGACAGCCCGGGCTGGTCCCAGTAATAAGCGTAGCTACCCGACGGCTCAACGATCGGCTCCACATGCACGCTGTCCCCCTGCGTGATCGAAAGCGTGGGCGTGACCGACAGATCGATCCTGACCACTTCCAGGACGGTCGTCACAACGCTATCGCAGCCTGTTGCCTGCGGAATGTTCTGGATGTAAGTCCCGGGCTGTGAGTAGGTGCTATCCCCCACTTTCACGTTTTCGCCTTCGCAGATGCGCAGGTTTTGGGTAAACTTCCCGACCGGATTCACGGTGAGCGTCAGGGTTACGGTACTGTCGCACACATTGCTTTTGCTCACATTCCTTACATAAATGCCGCTTGTTCTCAGCAGCGTATCTCCTAATGCAAAGGCCTCGCCGTCACAAATGGCCTGCGCGAGAACCGCCGTTTTCTTTTTAAAACCAACCGTAAAATCCAGCCCCAACGCACACGACTCGTCCAGACTGCCGCGCGGCACCATTTCCACGTGAAATTTATCGCCCGCATTCGCTTTTACTCGGATCTGCTGCGAGGTTTCACCATTGTCCCAGCTATACTTCGCGAATCCCTCAGGCGCCGCCAGCGTAATATACCCGTCCGCATCAGGGCAATCTGCCACCTGTTTTATCTCCGATTTAAGGCATTCCGCATCGAAATACGCATAACCAAAATGCCGCATACGCGTACACCCGTGAGCGGTCACGACGATGGTCAGTTTTTTTCCTACAAAGTTCCGCAAGTCGATCGCGCCGACCGTCCAGTTGCGGTACTGAATATCACCGGAAGCCTGGAAACCCTCGACGGTGTTGGTACCTTCCAATTGAATATCATAACTGCTGCAAGGCAATTCTTCGCCGTTGCTATCGAAGATCAGGATGTTGAAACCCGGCTTCTGAAAAGGTTCGTGATTAGCCCGGCCATCGACACCGGTATTCTGCAAAATGACGGCGAACTTGTATTGAAAAAGGGTATTATCGGCTGTCACGGTGTACTCGGTATGGATGCGGCTGAAATGCCCGCCCTCGGTCACATTGCCGATACGGATGGAATGTGTACTGCCCGGCGCCACCATCGGGATCGACTGGATTTTAGGGTCGTTGCCGTCGGAAATGCTGGTGATATAATGTTCGTTATTCTGCGTACCATTCTGCTCGCCCTGGAAAACGGTCTGCTGGTTGGCGTCGGTAACGGTGCCGTGGGTGAGCACCCAGCCATTGGCGTTCCCCTGCTCGAAGCCCACATTGCCGCAATCGACCTGGGCATGGGCCGCTTGCAGAAAAAGGCAGAAAATGATGGTTAGACGTAAATTATGCTTCATAAGGGTCCGAGGTTCGTTGCAACATTTTACGCTTTAAAAATCATGGCCGTTGCGTGGCGAGCGCAATCTTTTTGCCTCATCGGCAAGCCATGTGCCAGCGGCGAAAAAATACCGTGTTTAGAGCTGGTTACCAGCGTAAAAGCGGCATCGCAGTTGCTTTTATCAGGGTGTACCGCGTATTGAAAATATTTACAGGCCGATGATGGGGGTTTTCGTATTAAATAGGTGTCCTCATCATATATGCGCCTGTTTGCAACAGCATTGTACAGAAGCATTTATCTATCCTAAACCCTTAACATTATGAGAGCTTTCCCCCTTACAGCCCTGGTGATGCTTTGTATGCTGTGCCAACCGGCATGGTCGCAGGACAAGAAATACAGCCTTGTGATCAAAGGCGGGCATGTGATCGATCCTAAAAACAACATCGACGCGGTAATGGACGTGGCGGTGGAAGGCACACCAGGCGGTGACGACGGCAAGATCGCCCTCGTCGCCAAAAACATCGATCCGGCACTCGCAGCGCAGGTCGTGGATGCCAAAGGGCTTTATGTCACGCCCGGGCTGAT
>Ga0255338_1004243_pt1 | contig 15258 bp, 15 predicted proteins | sample MeOH1_35cm_T4_19_FD_203715 | JGI IMG/M metagenome (GOLD analysis project Ga0255338, IMG submission 203715) | Sandy soil microbial communities from University of British Columbia, Vancouver, Canada - MeOH1_35cm_T4_195 | ecosystem: Engineered > Artificial ecosystem > Sand microcosm > Unclassified ...
CAAGATCGCTACACAGATTACCAACAGAGATTCACAGGCCGTTGAGAAGTACCTGCAGGAAATTTCCAAAATCCCGATGATCACCCCCGAAGAGGAAACTACTTTGGCACAACGCATCAAAATGGGCGACCAGCGTGCATTGGATAAACTGGTACAGGCCAATCTCCGTTTCGTAGTATCCGTAGCGAAACAATACCAGCACCAGGGACTTTCCCTGAGCGACCTGATCAACGAGGGTAACCTCGGTCTGATCAAAGCTGCCCAGCGTTTTGATGAAACCAAGGGTTTTAAATTCATTTCTTACGCTGTATGGTGGATCCGTCAGTCTATTCTGCAGGCTTTGGCCGAGCAGGGGCGTCTGGTACGTTTGCCGCAGAATAAGATCGGTACTTATAATAAAGCCAACAAAGCCTATATGGCTTTTGAACAGGAGCATGAGCGTGAGCCTTCTACCGAAGAGCTGGCCGAGATCCTGGAAATGAGCGAAACAGAGATCAATAATATCTTCCAGAGCAATACCCGTCATACTTCGCTGGATGCACCTGTGCACGAAGCAGAAGATGTGGCCATGGGCGATCTGCTGGAAGGCAGCGATGATACCGATGAAGATGTGATGAAGGATTCGCTGCGCGAAGAGATCCGCCGCGTACTGAAATCGCTCAGTCCACGTGAAGCCGAGATCGTAAACGCTTATTTCGGACTCGACGGCGAAAATGGAGTTACCATTGAGCAGATCGGTATGAAATACGACCTTACCAAAGAGCGTATCCGCCAGATCAAGGAAAGAGCCATCAAACGCCTGCAGAAAGCACGTTACAGCAACGCTTTAAAAGCGTACCTGGGATAAAAAGCTACTCAATCAAAATAGTAAGCCCTTCTGGAAAACAGAGGGGTTTTTCTTTGGAAGAAAGAGTGAGGGAACAGATGAATATTGAACAGACGAGCAAGGAACAGATGAACAGAGAATGACGAATAAATAGATTCCCTACCCATAACTTAGAACCTACAACTTAAAACTTAAAACCTTACGGAGAATAGACCTACAGGTTACTCCCATCCCTGATCATGTCCCTTTTTCCCCTTCATTCAACCACCCTACTTAACTTTTATGATTTCTGCTTGTTGTAATCATTATAAATTTACAGTATGAAAAAATGGGGCTTTTTTGTATCTGCATTACTGTTGCTGCTGGCATGCGAAAAAACGGTCCGGTTACAGCCCGAAGTACAGGTACCCAAACTGGTGGTAGAAGCACAGATCGAAACCGGGCAGGCGCCTTATGTGGTATTATCCAATTCGCTCAATTATTTCTCCACCATTGATGCGGCCACACTGAACAATACCTATGTTAATGGTGCTGTTGTAACTGTGAATGATGGCAGCAGAACTGTTGTGCTGAAAGAATATACGGTTCCGCTATCCGGCGGTTATACCTTCTATTATTATAGTACAGACCCGTCAAATACCCTGTTGGGAGAGCAGAGCAAAACCTACCGGTTAAAAATTGAAACAGGCGGAAAGCTGTACCAATCCCAAACCCAGATTCCGGTGCTGGCGAAAAAAATCGATTCGCTCTGGTGGAAAAAAGCGCCGTTTAATACGGATTCCAATAAAGTGGTACTGATGTCGCGGGTAACCGATCCGCCGGGATTTGGCAATTATATCCGCTATTTTACCAAAACCAACCGGGGTGAATTTTACCCGGGCATGAACAGCGTGTTCGACGACCAGATCATTGATGGCAAAACCTATGATATCCAGATAGACCAGGGTGTTACCAAAAATGAGAAAGTAAAATTCGAAGACTACGGTTATTTTAAACGAGGGGATACGGTGATCGTGAAAATGTGCAATATCGATAAAGCCAGTTTTGATTTCTGGAAAACATGGGAGTTTGCCTGGCAGTCGGTAGGCAATCCTTTTTCCACACCGGGAAAAGTGACCGGTAATATCGACAACCAGGCCTTGGGGTCTTTTTGCGGTTATGCCGTACAGTACAAAAGCCTGATTATCCCCAAATAAACCGATTTTGTGTACAACCAAAGCGGTAAAACGGCAAGGGAATGATATTTTTGCTCGTCTAACATTATAAAGAATTACACATGACAAATGAGGCTACAGAGAGGGTACATATATTGATCATCGGATCAGGCCCTGCAGGTTATACGGCTGCGATCTATGCAGCAAGGGCGAATATGAAACCGGTATTATACCAGGGGATTCAACCCGGTGGACAATTGACCATTACCACAGAAGTGGAAAACTATCCCGGTTACCCGGATGGCATACAGGGTCCGGAAATGATGGTGCATTTTGAAAAACAGGCGGCAAGGATGGGAGCGGATATCCGTTACGGATTGGCTACCAAAGTGGATTTCAGTCAGCAGCCTTACAAAGTATGGATCGATGAAGAAAAACTGATCGAAGCCGATGCCGTGATCATCTCTACCGGTGCTTCAGCCAAATGGCTGGGTATCCCGAGCGAAGAGCGTTTGAATGGTTTTGGCGTAAGTGCCTGTGCCGTTTGCGACGGTTTCTTTTTCCGTGGAAAAGAAGTGGCTATTGTTGGGGCAGGGGATACCGCGGCGGAAGAAGCCATCTATCTTTCTAAACTCTGTACCACGGTCCATATGTTTATCCGTAAAGATAAAATGCGCGCCAGTAAAGTAATGCAGGACAGGGTGCTGAACACCCCCAACATCAAAGTATACTGGAACACGGATACCGAAGAAATTCTGGGAGAGCACAAAACCGAAGCGGTTCGCATCAGAAATAATAAAACACAGGAAGCACAGGAAATTCCGATCAGTGGATTTTTTGTGGCCATTGGTCACCAGCCCAACAGCGATATTTTCAAGGAATATATCAAGATGGATGAGACCGGTTATATCTTAACAGAACCCGGTACCACCAGGACCAACCTGGAAGGGGTATTTGCCGCCGGTGATGTACAGGATAAAAACTATCGCCAGGCCGTAACTGCCGCCGGCAGTGGCTGTATGGCCGCACTGGATGCGGAGCGTTATCTGAGTGCAAAAGGAATCGCATAATATAGTCTGGAGTTAGGAGTCTGGAGTTGGGAGTTACACTCCAGACTCCTAACTCCAGACTCCTAACTCCAAACTCACCCCCATGCTTTCCATCCACCTACACAACCTCACCGTATTTGCTCATCATGGTATTTACCAGGAGGAAAAACTATTGGGTAATGCGTTTGAGTTGAATATTACTATCAACTATCAGCCGGTTGGTTTACCGGTAAAACATTTGTCAGACAGTATCGATTATGTGGCTGTGTACGACTTGGTGAAGAAACGGATGTCTATACCTACGCCTTTACTGGAAACGGTGATCACAGAGATCGCAACGGAAATCCTGGCACAGTTTTCTCTGGCAGAAGAAGTGTTTATCGCCATTCGCAAAAAATATCCGCCCATCACCCGGATGGAAGGAAGTGTGGGCGTTAGTTTTACACTCAAAAGAACAACCGCTTAATCATCGTTGCATGAAATACCTGCTGATCCTTTTTTGTGCCTTTTGTATGCTTTCTGTGCATGCACAGGAGATCAATATCCTGCTGAAAGAAGCCGATAACCTGGAAAAACAATTAAAAGAGCCTGAGGCCCTTGAAAAATACAAACAGGTACTGCTGCAGAATCCTACCCACCTGAAATCACTGGTAAAACTGGCCGAACTGAATGTGGCGCTGGGCAACCGGCAAACCGATAAAAACAGCAAAAGACTTTACTACGAAACGGCTTTGTCTTTTGCCAACCGTGCCTTCCAGGCCGATAGTAACCAGGCCGATGCCTCCTATGCCATGTCGATGGTAGCGGGTAAAATGACGGATGTAGAGAGTGAAAACAAAAAGATCGTGGCCTATGTGAAAGATGTGAAGCTATATGCAGACCGGGCTTTATCCATCAACCCCAACCATGCCAAAGCCAATTATACCCTGGGGAAATGGCATTATGAGATGGCCAATTTATCCGGCATCAAAAAAGTGGCGGTGAAATTATTTTACGGAGGTTTACCAGAGGGCAACCTGGATGATGCGATCAGATACATGGAGAAATGCAAATCGCTGGAACCCTATTTTGCAAGCAATTATTTGGACCTCGCCAAAGCCTATAAAGATAATCGCCGGCCCGCAGAAGCGATTGACGTACTGAACAAATTGGTCAAACTTCCCACCAGGAGTACAGCTGATATTGCCTATAAAGCAGAAGGAGGTAAGTTACTGGCATCGATGCAGTAATTCAGCGATTACTACTACTTTTAGCGTATTAGGCGTCAGACCGCTTCAGCGTTCCGACGCCGCTTAATTTTTAATTGTTAATTACCATGGAACTCCAGCAACTCTTCGAACAGGCCGTAGCCAACAGCAAATTATTATCAGAAAAACCTGATAACGAAACCTTATTGAAACTGTATTCTCTGTTCAAACAGGCTACAGAAGGAGATACTACGGAAAGCGGCCCTTCCAATCCATTTGATTTTGTGGCCAAATTCAAACATGAAGCCTGGGCCAAACTGGCGGGCACCAGTAAAGAAAGTGCCATGCAGCAGTACGTGGATCTGGTAACCAAACTGAAAGGGTAGGGAACAGAAGAATATTGAACAAGGAACAGAGGAACAGAGGAACAGATGAATGAAGCGTATTTTAAGTCCGATCATCTGTTCCTTGCTCGTCTGTTCATCTGTTCTCCGCTATTTCAACAGATAATTAACCCCAATCCCCAGCGAATTAAGACTGAACCCGTTTAAGCCGGTGGTAAAACCAAACCCGTTGGTAGAGCCGGATGTTGTATTGGTTCCATTGGTACTGGTTGTTTTAGTATACCCATATTCAGCACTTAGCAGGTTATTCAGTTGGGTAGTGAGTATAAAACGTTGGTTCAATTGATACCAGAGACCAATGCCTCCGCGGAGAAATAAGTTGAATCCTTTAGCATCATTGGCAACAGTACTAACGTTTGACTTGTTTTTCTGGATCTGATAGTTTGCACCCACCGTACCCGTTAAAGTAAAGTATAAATTTTTAGCAATCGGCTGTAATTGCGTTTGGGAAAAGAAGGCTCCCACCAAATGGTTTTGATAGGTAATCTCTCCTGGTGTCCCGATATCTGCTTTCTGTCGTAAATAAATATAGTTCAATCCATAACCATTGACCTTGTTCTTACTTTTAAAACGATAGAAAATAGGAGTGAGGCCAGCAGAAAAATTATGCTGTTTCTGAAAGGAGGAATTGGATGATTCTATTGTTGAGTACCCCATGGATACCTGTCCACCAATCATTTTCTGTCCGGCAGAAAACTGTGCGTTGGCCGCAAATACGAGACATACAGCAGCCAGTAAACAAACTGTTTTTTTCATAAGGCAATTGATTTTTAAAATCAACTGCAATACTAATGCCAAAATCAAATTTCCTGTCTGTCCGATTATCTGTTCCTTGCTCGTCTGTTCATCTATTCCGTTGTTCTACAGCTTCTTATTCTTCCACCTTCCACTCTGTATATACCAGAACGATGGTACAAAGATGGTGGTCCAGTAGATCCATTCACTGGCCCAGCCCCAGGCTATGGGCAGTTTGAGTTTTTCCAGCACGATATACACGTAAACACAATAGAAGGTAATAGCCGCTACTTCCGACAGGAGATTCATTTTTGAATTACCGGTTCCGGTAACCGCATTCATCCAGACCACCGCCACAGACATCAGTACCAACGCACTGGATACGACCCGGAGTACGGGTATGGCGGCTGTGATAAAGTCCTCACCCTGTCCGTACATAGATAAAAACAGGTGCGGGAATATGTTAAGGAAAAGACAAACCAGTAACGCAAAACCCAGGCTCCAGGCCATGATGCGGTAAATAAGTTCCTTCACATGATGCTCCCGGTTCTGACCGATCACATTACTCACCATGGTATTGGCCGTGGCCGCAAAAGCCCAGGTAAAACAACCGAAGAAACCGAAGATATTCCGCATGGTATTGGATACCGCCAGGTCGCGCTCGCCATGGTGTTCTATCAGGATATAAAAGAACTCCCAGCTGATCACGCTGATGCCATGCTGGAGGATGAGTGGGTAAGACTGGTTAATGATCAGTTTTACATTGGCCGCATCATAGGCCCAGTTTTTAAAGAGGTGTAATTGTTTGGCCACGCCGTTTAACCTGATCACGATAAAAATGATGAGCAGGCCCGCAAACTCAGAAATGATGGAAGCGTAAGCCGCCCCATCAAAACCCAGTTCCGGCATGCCGAACTTTCCGTAGATCAGTGAATAATCAAAGAAGATATTGCTAACCGCCTCGGTAGCCGTACCAATGATCAGGTATTTGCTTTGGTTGGTACCTACCAGCAAGGCATTGCGCATCTGGTAGAGATACAGAAAGGGGAGGCCCAGGATCCGGATATTGAGGAACCGGACACAGATCCGTACGCTTTCCGGATCGTGCAAAGACCAACCCAGTACGGTAGGCGCAATAAACCAGGTGATCAGGATACCCAGTACCGAAAATACCAGGGCCACGCGTAAACCCTGCGAAAAAAGATTGCCGATGGCATCGATCCTGTTCTCTCCCGCACGGCGCGAAATCAGTGCCTGCAAGCCATTGTTAAGGCCATGCCCCATCACCGCAAAAATGAGGTAGTATACACCGGTGATCCCGGCCAGGGCCAGTGATTTTTGTCCCAGTCCGCCCAGGAAAATATTATTCGTAATAAAATTGATCTGTGGTACTATAATGGCCGCTGTAATGGGAAGTGCAATACCCAGTATTTGCCGGCTGCCGGTATTTACCTGCAGGTTGATATCTTGTAAGGCTTTTCCCATAATGTGGCGCAAAGCTACTATTTTGCAGTTTTACAGGATCACTTTTATGGCCTTAGTCTTTTTTTATATCATTGCAATGTAATTCCGTTTCATGACCAGCAGAACCATCAGTTATTATAATGATATTTCAGGTGCCGCACATTCACAGGCAGACCAGCTGGTACTTGAAATCAGTCATACACATGTGGCCTGCCTGGTAAAAGGAGCTGCATCCGGCGAAACCGAAGCGACGGAGATCTTCACCATCGAAGATTCCGGTGCAGAGTGGAGCGATATCTTTCATGATATGAAGAGCCAGTCGCTCTTACTGAACCGCAGTTACCGCGATATACATTGTTATTACAATTTTGAAGAAGCATTACTGGTACCGGCTTCCCGGTTTTCAGCCGTAGCTGCCGAAGATTTTCTCTCGATGGTATACGGAGAAAGCAGCCGATACGAGATCAGGCAGGATGCGATTGCCGCTGCTACCCCCATGGTAAATGTATACCGGGTAAAAAAAACGATTTACGAACAGGTGAACCGCTATTTTCTGCTGAACAAACCACACCATGTTTATTCGGTACTGGTAGAAAATATCCTGAAGGTGAAAGACCTGCCCGATCATTTTATCAAAGTGATCTTCTACAGCAACCATTTGATAGCTGTTGTAGTAAAAGAGGGCAAACTGCAGTTGGTGCAATCGTTTGGTTACGATACCAAAGAAGACGTATTATACCAACTGGCCAACCTGAACCGCCAGTTCGAACTGAACCCAACCCATTCGCAACTGGAGATCAGCGGTAAATTTGATACAGGCTCAGCACTGCACCAATTGTTACAACCCCTGTTCGGACTGATCGGTTTTGATACCACCGAACCCGATGGTATTTTTAAAACAGCGGGAGAGTACCCTTTACACTATTTTACCCCCTTTCATAAATTGCTTGTATGAGGATCATTTCCGGCAAGTGGGGCGGCAGAAGGATTCATCCGCCGGCTAAAATGCCCCATACAAGGCCCACCACTGATATAGCCAAAGAAGGCCTGTTCAATATTCTCCAGAACCGGATGGTATTTGAATGCATCAAAACCCTCGACCTGTTTGGCGGTACCGGCTGCATCAGTTACGAACTTGCTTCTCGCGGGGCTGCCGATATGACCATTGTGGAAAAAGACAATACCATGCATGCGTTTATCCGCAAGAACATGGATCTGCTGGGCGCAGAAAATGTGAAGATCCTGAAAATGGATGTGTTTGCCTATCTCAATACCTGCACAGAATCCTTCGATTTTATCTTTGCCGGTCCACCGTATGCCCTGGGCAGCATCGATGAATTACCCAAGATCATTATAGCCAAAAAACTGATCAATCCCGGTGGTTTCTTTGTACTCGAACACACTCCCCGCAACCAGTATGAAACTTTTGCCAGCTTCAGTTTTGTACGCAATTATGGAAGTACCTTATTCTCTTTCTTCATCAGGGAGGAATAGTTTATGGGTTTATTCGTTTACTGGTTTATTGGTAGGTATTATTAGCAGATTCCCAAGAGGATTGATCAAACGAACCAATAAACCAGTCAACCAACAACCCAATAAACAAGTAAACGAATAAACCAATAGACCCATAAACCAACCCATGCAAGCTCCTATCTTCATCACCGGAATTGGAACCGATGTAGGTAAAACCCTGGTAGCAGCCATCGTTACAGAAGCGCTGGAAGCAGATTACTGGAAACCGGTGCAGGCGGGTCTGACAGATGGTACCGATGCAGAAAAGATACGATCCCTGCTCAGTAACCCGCATTCCGCGGTACACCCGGAAGCCTATCGTTTACAAACACCGGCTTCACCGCATATTGCTGCCAGGATAGATGGGGTAGAGATCGAATCTTCGCAAATAGTGTTGCAGGCAGCACAGATCCTTTCAAAAATTCATCGCCCATTGGTGATAGAGGGGGCTGGCGGTTTACTGGTTCCCTTATCTGCCAAACATACCGTTGCCGATCTGATCAAACCCTTGCAGGCCCGGGTGATCCTGGTAAGCCGGAACTATCTCGGCAGTATCAACCACTCGCTCTTAACTGCCGCCTGGTGCCGCAACAACGGTATCGATGTAGCCGGTTGGATCTTTAATGATGATTACCTGCAGTACGAAGATGAAATTGTGGGCTGGTCGGGCTATCCCTCACTGGGCCGGATTGCCAGGATGGAGACCATCAATGCCGGCCAGATCCGTGAACAGGCCATGCGCCTGAAACCCGTTTTATCCGGTACCTTTGGAAGCTGATCATGACCAAAGAAGCCCTCAGAAAAATATACAAGGCCCGCAGAGCCACGCTCGATCCACAGCAACGTTTGCGGCTCGATGATCTCTTGCTGTTACAATTTCAGCAATTCAATTATTCCGCTATCCGAACAGTATTAACTTACTGGCCCTTATCCGGTCAGGCAGAACCCAATACGCACCTGTTCACCGGTTATCTCCGCCATATGCTGCCCGAACTGGTATTGGCATACCCGGTTACCGATACCGTTACCTGCGAAATGACGGCCCTCGCCATTACTGAAGACACCGTTTACCAAACCAATTCGCTCGGTATTACCGAACCCAAAGAAGGGAGGGTATTGCAGCCCACTGAAATAGATCTGGTACTGGTTCCCTTACTGGCCTGCGATACAAAAGGGTACCGGGTGGGGTATGGAAAGGGGTATTACGACAGGTTTCTCTCTGCCTGCCGCGAAGAGATTGTTAAGATCGGCTTTTCTTATTTCGATCCGATCGAAGAGATCAGCGACACCGGGCATTTTGATGTACCTTTAACCTATTGTATCACGCCGCAGCAGACCTATGAATTTTAACACGATCTTCCTGAAATCTTTCCGTGTTTTACTATTACCCTTTTCACTGATCTACGGGTTGGTGATCGTGATACGTAACTGGTTATTTGACAAGCAATACCTTAAATCGGCCGAATTCAATTTTCCGTTGATCTGCATCGGCAATCTTTCTGTAGGTGGTACGGGTAAATCACCGATGGTGGAATACCTGGTAGAACTGCTTTCCCCCAGGTTCAAAGTAGGCACTTTAAGCCGGGGATATAAAAGAAAAACCAAGGGTTATGTATTGGCCAACCAAACCACTACTGCACTGGAGATAGGAGATGAGCCCATGCTTTTTCATAACAAATATCCCCGGGTAGCTGTGGCATCCTGCGAAGAAAGAATTGTGGGCATTCCACATTTACTGCAGGATGTACCGGATCTGCAGACCATCATTCTCGACGATGCATTCCAGCACCGCGTAGTAAAAGCCGGTTTCAATATCCTGTTAACGGATTTCAGTAATCTCTACCCGCAGGATTTTTTTCTGCCAACCGGCGATCTGCGCGACCAGTGGTCATCTGCCAAACGGGCACAGATCATCATTGTTACCAAATGTCCCTACAATCTTTCTGCCGAGGCCAAACAGAAGATTATCCGCAGCCTGAAACCCGAAGCCGGGCAAAAAGTGTTCTTCACCACTATTGAATACGGCACACCTTACCATATTGCCAACCGCAGCGATGAATGGCTGATCACCCCCCGCGACGAAGTATTACTGGTCTGCGGTATCGCCAACCCCAAACCCCTGAAAGAATACCTGCTGGCCAAAACACATACGTATTACCAGCAGGATTATTCAGATCACCATATTTTTTCAATCGATGACCTGAACGAGATCAAACAGAAATTCGAAGACATACACGCGAAAGATAAACTGATCCTGACCACCGAAAAAGACGCTGTGCGACTGGTAAAGTTCACCGAAGAACTGGCCACACTGCCCATGTATGTATTACCGATACGGCATTTTTTCCTATTCGACGAAGGACAACAATTTAATGAGCTGGTGACTGATTTTATTACGAACTTCCAATTCAACCCGGCAACATGAGCAAGAAAAAAGCAAAAACCAAGTCAAAGTCAAAAGGCAAACCTGCCGCACAGCTTCTCCTGAAAGGAAAACTGGAAGTTACCCGTTCGGGAATGGGTTATGTAATTGTGGAGAATACGGAAGGGGATGTGCTCGTTCGCCCCGGTGATTTTAATACCGCTCTTAACGGCGATACCGTTCGGGTAAAAGTGTTTAAAGAAAATGTGCGTACCGGTAAAAAAGAAGGCAAGATCACCGAAGTGATCTCACGCAAACAGACGGAATTCATTGGTCATATTCAATTGTCTACCAACTACGCATTTTTTATCCCGGACACGGATAAACCCATGCCTGATCTGTTTATTCCGCTGGGCGAACTCAATGGCGCCAAAAACAAAGACAGGGTAGTGGTCCGTTTACTGCAGTGGGATAAGGACGACAAAAAACCCGTGGGTACCGTTGTGAGCATCATGTTACCTGAAGATGAAAATGATGCAGCCATGAAAGAACTGCTGGCACAGGCCGGTTTTCCTTTGTCCTTCCCGGAAGATGTGATGGAAGAAGCCGAACGCCTGCCAGAACTGCTGGACAGTGAAGAGATCAAAAGAAGAAGAGACTGCCGCGACCTGCTCACTTTCACCATCGATCCCGCAGATGCCAAGGATTTTGACGATGCGATCTCGATCCGTACACTACCCAATGGTTTGTACGAGATCGGTGTGCATATTGCCGATGTGAGTTATTATGTACATCCCGAAACGGAACTGGACCAGGAAGCCTATAAACGCGCCACGTCTGTTTACCTGCCCGACCGGGTGAACCCGATGCTGCCGGAGAAGATCTCGAATGAGCTTTGTTCGCTTCGTCCGCATGAAGACAAGTTTACCTTCTCCGCCATCTTCCAGATGAATAACAAAGGAGAGATCAAACAATACTGGCTGGGCAAAACTGTGATCCATTCTGATCACCGCTATGCCTATGAAGATGTACAAAACATCATCGAAACCAAAAAAGGGAAATACGAAGCTGAGATACTGTTATTGAACGATATAGCACAGCAACTGCGCAAAAAAAGATTCAGCAAGGGAGCCATCAATTTCTCCTCACAGGAAGTACGCTTCAAACTGGATGAAAAAGGCAAACCCATTGCCGTAGTAGTTAAAGAAAGCAAGGAATCGCATCAGTTGATCGAAGAATTTATGCTGCTGGCCAACCGCACCGTGGCAGAGAATGTGGCCAAACTGAAGATCAACAAAAAACCATTGCCCTTTCCATACCGGGTACACGACCGGCCGGACGAAGAAAAACTGGCGCCCTTTATCCTTTTTGCCAAAAAACACGGTCATAGTTTCGACACATCCACCCCACAGGCCATTGCCCATAGTTTCAATACCATGTTACAGGATGTAGAGGGAAAACCGGAACAACATGTGCTGGAGCAGTTAGGGATCCGTACCATGGCCAAAGCGATTTATACCACTGAAAATATCGGTCACTACGGACTGGCATTTGAACACTATTGCCATTTTACCTCGCCCATCCGCCGTTATCCGGATGTATTGGTGCACCGGGTACTCGAATCCATCCTTGCCGATAAACCGATCACGGATAAAAAAATGGAAGAGAAATGCAAACACAGCAGCGAGCGGGAACGGGCCGCCATGGAATGTGAACGTGCCGGTAACAAATACAAACAGGTAGAGTTCCTGAAAGAACATATCGGAGAAGTATTTGAAGGGGTGGTAAGTGGTGTTTCCAGTTTCGGATTCTGGGTAGAAACTGTAGCGCACAAATGCGAAGGACTGGTCAGCATCGTGAGCCTTTCCGACTACGATGATTTCAGGCATGTAGACAGCGATTACAGCCTCGTGGGCCGCAGAAGCGGACGTAGTTTCCGCATGGGCGATAAACTCTTTATCCGCGTGGTATCTGCCAACCTCGAAAAAAGACAGCTCGATTACGAATGGGTCATCAATGCCGGGGGAGATGAGGAGAAAAAAACAAAACCGAAAGAAGGGAAAGCGAAGAGGAAGTGAATATCGAATATCGAACAAAGAATGTCGAACGCCGAAGTGTTATACTTCGGCGTTCCTTGTTAGGTGTTCGATATTCTGCCCTACTCTTTTTCATGAAATACGATCCCCTGCTCCGCCAGTTTTTCCAGCACCGGCTCATAAATAGTGGGGATGATCGGAATATGCAAACCTGTTTCGGTGATCTTACCTTCCAGCAACAAAGTTGCCGCTATACCCAGGGGGAGTCCTACGGTTTTGGCCATGGCTGTGCGGATATGGTCTTCGCCCTTCACTACCAGGCTGCTGGTAACCTGTAACCGGGAACCGACCAGTTCGTACCCGATCTCGTGTTGCATCACCACCATATCCTTGTCGCCGGGTAACAGTACCCATTGTTTTTCCAGGATGAACTGGAGCACATCAGCGGAACTGCAGCGTCCCTTGTCGATCAGGGTATCATCCTCCCATCCAAGGAAAAGAAACTGTTTCTGCTGTAAGGGACCGAGATCATCGAACTGTTTGTTTTTGGCAGCAAAACGGTTCTGCAGAAAAGCTGCCACGGTCAGGCCATCTGTATGCAGTGTATCAGATTCATCTGTGAGTCCCAGTTCGATCACCGTTTGCCAGCCCTTGCAAAACTCGGGGTAACGGAGGGTTGTGCGCAGGAAAGTGTCTGCTTCAGTAAGATCATAGGTGGGGATGTAACTCAGCGAATCCCTGTTGGGATAATACGCTAATGTGCCCAAACCTTCAACGGCTACTTCTGTACAGTCTGTAAAAATGTCTTCATACTTTCTGGTTTGCACCGCCGCCTGCTCCCTGTAAATGGCACCGGCCTTACCGGCCAAAACCACATTTCTCGGGTTCCAGCTGATCTTGTAATGCCAGGGGTTGGTATCGCTTTCGGGTGCTACCAGTCCGCCGCAATGGGAGAGGAAGGAATGGATCTTTCCTCCTTTGGCTTTGATCCGGTGAACCAGTTGCATCGCACTCATGTGATCGATACCGGGATCCAGTCCCATTTCGCAAAGAAAAAGAATACCCTTGTTTTTGATCCCAGTGACCAATGCCCGGATCTTATCATCAACGTAAGAAGCGGTTAATAAATGTTTGCCAAAAGCCAGGCAATCCAGCGCCACGGTATAATGCAGGGCAGGGGGCAGTAAAGAGATCACCACATCTGCCGATTTGATCAGCGCCTGCCGTTCAGGTTCGTTATCGATCGAAACACCCACCGCAGATACCCATGCATGTTCGCCCACTTTGGATTGTACCGCGGCCAGGTTTACATCAGCGATTTTTACCTGCCATTGTTTTTGTGTTGCGGTCTGTTTTAAATAATCGATCAGTACGGTGGCAGATTTGCCGGCACCAAAGAGGAGGATCTGTTTCATCTGGGAGAATCTGTTTAAGCTGTTCCGGATAGCTGCCGCTGAAAATCTTCATCTGCAGAATGGTAAAGGTAACCATTGAAATTTTATCGCCCCAACTGTAACATTTTTCCGAAGTTTCCGTTTCATAAAAAAAACATCCTCATGAAAAGAATATACCTGCTTTTTTCCCTGTTCTGTACACTGGCGGTCAGCGCGCAGAAAACAGTGCACGACGCCAATGCCACTACCCGGCAAGCCAGCAATTTTCACGCAATTGAGATAGCCGATGGGGTAGACCTCTACCTTACCCAGGGCAACGAAGAAGCCGTTGCCGTGAGTGCTTCTTCCGATGAATACCGTAACCGGATCCGCACAGAAGTGATTAACGGGGTACTGAAGATCGATTTTAACCAGGAGGGTACCTGGAAGCTGAACTGGTTCGGCAACCGGAAGCTCAAAGCCTATGTGTCGGTAAAAATGATCGATAAACTGCTGGCTTCCGGCGGCTCAGATGTGTTCATTGAAAATGAGCTAACCGCCACCCGTCTTACCCTCTCTCTTTCCGGCGGCTCCGATTTCAGGGGTAAAGTGCTTGCCGGCAATCTGGCAATATCCGCCAGCGGGGGCTCAGACGCCTATATTTCCGGCAAAGCCGAACAACTCACCATTAACGCTACTGGCGGCAGTGATGTGCACGGATTTGAGCTGGTTTCGAACACCTGCAGCATCGAATCCAGCGGCGGCAGCGATGTGCGTATTACGGCCAATAAAGAACTCCGGGCCAGTGCCAGTGGCGGCAGTGATGTGTATTACAAGGGCTCGGCTTCTTCCCATACCAGTAAAAGCGGTGGCGGTTCTATCAAAAAAGTGGAATAGGCCGTTTTACTAAAACACCATACAGCAAAGGGTTTCCGGCCAAACGGGAGCCCTTTTTCATGCCCGTTACGCATCGTTTTTCCCAACCGGTAAACACCCCGCAAAAGCTGTTCACAACTGTGGATAAAACCCCTTAAAAAAGACCCTTTTTTAGCCCTCTTTCCCCTTCAAAAAAAGTATCTTCGCCATCCTGAAAACAGGGCTGTTTAGCAACCTGTCATAGAACTAAAATTTCACGGAAAAACACACATGGAAGACA
>Ga0255338_1004244_pt1 | contig 15250 bp, 10 predicted proteins | sample MeOH1_35cm_T4_19_FD_203715 | JGI IMG/M metagenome (GOLD analysis project Ga0255338, IMG submission 203715) | Sandy soil microbial communities from University of British Columbia, Vancouver, Canada - MeOH1_35cm_T4_195 | ecosystem: Engineered > Artificial ecosystem > Sand microcosm > Unclassified ...
GACCAGGGCCCGCGCGAACGCGGCCCCGATGCTGTCGGCGCCGGACAGCGCGGGAAGCGCCACCGAGAGGCCCGCCACGACCGCGACCAGCGGGAGGGCCGCGATCACCACGCTGCTGGCGGCGTACGCGGTCAGCCAGGCCGGGCGGTTGTGCGGGATCTCGTCGGTCCACGGCCCGCGGCTGTGCTTGGACGCCCGGGTCGCCGGCGCGCCGGACCAGTATTGGCCGTCGGGCACCGACCCGAAGACGGCGGACCCGGGTGCGATCTCCGCCCCGTCACCGACGGACGCGCCGCCGAGCAGCATGCTCCGCGCGCCGACCCGGGCGGCGGTCCCCACCTCGATACGGCCGACGTGGAAGACGTCGCCGTCGATCCAGTACCCGGTCAGGTCGACCTCGGGCTCGACGGCGCACCGGTCGCCCAGGGTGAGCATGCCGGTGACCGGGGGGACCGCGTGCAGGTCGACGTGCCGCCCGACCCTGGCGCCGAGCGCCCGCGCGTAGAGCTTGATCAGCGGCGCGCCGGCCACGTTCGCGGCGCCCAGCTCCTCGACGAGGCGTTCCGCCAGCCAGACCCGCAGATGGGTCTTCCCGCCCCGGGGATACGTCCCCGGGACCACGCCCGCGAGGACGAGGCGGGCGCCGAGCGCGCTCAGCGCGATCCGCCCGGGCGGTGTCACGAGGACCAGCCAGCCCGCAGCGGCCCACCACCACGAGACCGCCGGCAGGTAGTCCCAGTCCACGGCGGCGGAGCCCACCGCCAGCCACGCCAGGATCCGCAGCCCTGACAGCGCCCGCAGCGGCAGGGTGGCGACGAGCTGACCGAGCTGGGTCTTGACGGGGACCGGCCGCACCTTGCGTTCGACTCGGGCCGCGGCCGGGTCCATGTCGTCGATCAGCGCAGCGAGCTCCCCCAGGGTGGGCGCCGCGTAGACGTCCGCGACGGTGACCTCCGGGTGGTCACGACGCAGTGCGGAGACGAGCTGGGCCGCGGTCAGGCTGCTGCCGCCCAGGTCGAAGAAGTCCGCCCGCGCATCGGTGACGTCGGCGCCCAGGATGTCGCTCCAGAGCTGCTGGATCCGTGCCTGCGTCCCCTCCAGCACGGCCGGCGTCACCACCGGGCCGAGCGTCGGCATCGGCCACGGCAGCGCGTCCCGGTCGATCTTCCCGGACGTCCGGGTGGGCAGGGTGTCGACCTCGACCAGCCGCGGGACCAGCGCCGCCGGCATCGTCGCGCGCAGGTGCGCCATCGAGGTCTGGGCGTCGAACGTGCCGTCCGTGCGCAGGTAGCCGACGAGGAGCCGGTTGCCGGACTTCGACGAGCGCACGGCCGCGGCGGCACCGTCCACGCCGGGCAGGGCGAGCAGCGCACTGTCGATCTCGCCGAGCTCGATGCGGCGGCCCCCCAGCTTCACCTGGTCGTCGGCCCGGCCGACGAAGACGAGCCCCTCCTCGTCGTACCGGACGACGTCGCCGCTGCGGTACGCACGCGACCAGCCGAGTGACGGCATCGGGGCGTACTTCACGGCGTCGAGGGACGGATCCAGGTAGCGGGCCAGCCCCACGCCGCCGATGATCAGCTCCCCGGTCTCACCCGGGTCGACCTGGCGGCCTTCGGCATCGACGACCGCGAGGTCCCACCCGTCGAGCGGAAGCCCGATCCGGACCGGGCTGTCGCCGGTCAGCCGGGCGCCGCAGGCCACGACCGTGGCCTCGGTCGGCCCGTAGGTGTTCCAGACCTCCCGGTCCGGCGTGGCCAGCCGCTGCCCGATCTCCGGCGGGCAGGCCTCACCGCCGAGGATGAGCAGGCGCACCCGCTCCAGCGCGTCGACCGGCCACAGGGCGACCAGTGTCGGCACCGTGGACACCACGGTGACACCGTTGGCCACGAGCCACGGCCCGAGGTCCATCCCGCTGCGGACCAGCGAGCGGGGTGCCGGCACCAGACATGCGCCGTACGCCCACGCCAGCCACATCTCCTCGCAGCTCGCGTCGAAGGCGACCGAGAGGCCGGCCATCACCCGGTCCCCGGGCCCGATCGGCTCGTCGGTCAGGAACATCCGCGACTCCGCGTCGACGAAGGCGGCGGCGTTTCGATGGGTCACGGCCACTCCCTTGGGCGTCCCCGTCGAGCCTGACGTGAAGATCACCCACGCGTCGTCGGCGGGAACGGGATCCTCGAGGTGGTCACGCGAGCTCGCCGAACGCAGCCGCACCAGCTCGAGCTTGCCGGTCACCACGGCCGCGACCTTCGCCTCGTAGAACACCGTGCGCGCCCGCTCCTCCGGATCGTCGGCGTCCACCGGCACGTACGCCGCTCCTGCCAGCAGGACCCCGGCGATGGCCACGTACAGGTCGGTGCTGCCGGAGCTGATCCGGACCCCCACCTTGTCGCCTCGTCCGACACCGAGCTCGGCGAGACCGTCAGCCACCACCTGGGCGGCGTCGAGGAACTCGGCGTACGTGAGGGTCTCCGCGCCGTTGTCGAGGGCCGGCGCATCGGGGACCGACTCCGCGGTCGACCGCAGGATGTCGACCAGGGTGCGCGGTGGTGCAGCGTCGCTGCTCCGGAGGAGTGTCACCCGGGGATCCTCGTGCGGCTCGATGAACGGCAGGTGTACGGGCCGATGTGACCAACCTCCGGCCGGCCCCGGGTCGAACGACCCTGCCGCCCCCTGCCCGACCGCGGTTCTCTGGCCCCATGGACAACCGCGAGGCCAAGGAACTGGACCTGCTCGTCGAGCGCCTGCGTCGGCGATACCCGACGATCCCGGTGGAGATGATCCGTCGCGAGGTCGAGCGCCTGCACCACCAGTACGACGATGCTCGGGTGCGCGACTTCCTCGCCGTCCTCGTCGAGCGCGAGGCTCGTCAGGTCCTCGGGCGGGGCCACCCGGTCTCCTGACCCACCCGCGGTCGCCCGAGGCTCAGTCGACGATCCAGCGACCGATCAGCGTGCCGCCCTCCTCGAGGAGCAGCGCCAGCCGGAGCGCGGCGTCGACCGGGGCTCCCTCCAGGATCCGCGGGTGCACGCCGCCGATCAGCTGCGGCACCCAGGTCAGGCAGAGCTCGTCGGCCGCGCCGGCCGCCAGCAGGTCACGGAGCAGGTGCGGGCCGCCCTCGCTGAGCAGGTTGCGCAGGCCGCGCTCGACCAGAGCCTCCTTCATCGCCACCAGGTCGACCTGCGACTCCCCCACCACGATCACCTGGTTGTCGCCGAGGGACTCGCGGCACGCCCCGAGGCCGAGCGAGTCCGCGCAGGTCACGAGGAGCACCTTCCCGGCCGGCGCGTCCCGGAGCTGCTCGGGAACCAGACCACGATGGGACACGATCACCAGCGGCACGTCGGCCACGCGGTACCGCTCCGTGCGCGCGGTCCCGGCGCCGACCACGATCGCGTCGGCCTGCGCGCGCAGCGCGTGGAAGACCCGCTTGTCGGCCTCGTTGTTGATCGAGCCGCTCTTGCCGGACTCGCCGTTGGCAGCACCGTCGAGGGTGCTGACCATGTTGACCCGCAGCCATGGCAGCGTCGGCGGCCGGTAGAGCTCGGCCAGGTCGGTCGCCTCGCCGGTGGCTCCGCGCTCGTCGGTCAGGATCCGCATGCTTCTCCTAGGGACACTGCCACCTCACCACCCAGTACTGCACCCCGTAGGGCGCGTCGTCGTAGTCGACGTGGACCTCGGCGCCGGTGAGGTCGACGTCGGAGCTGAGCGACCGGAACGCACCGACGTCGGCCCAGAGGTCCCGGGCGAGTGTCTCGTCGAGGCCGGCCAGAGCGCGGGAGTCGCCCGCGCGAAGCGCCTTGCCGAGCTCGGCGTCGAACGCCTCCGCACGCTCGTCGAAGTGGCCGGGAGCCTTCTCGGTGCGCTTGGCCGAGCCGTTGGCGATCGCGAGCACGGCTTCGGGTTCCTCGAAGGGATGCAACCGCCCACCCGCACCCAGGACGAGCTGTTCGGCCAGTCGCAGGTGCTGGGGCTCGCAGTAGACGGCCACGGTCGCGCCGGGCTCCAGCAGCCACGACACCGCCTCGCCGACCGCCGTCCGGAGCTGGGCGACTGGATCGTCGATCGAGGCGTACCTGTCGAGCAGCGCAAGCACGCCGGGGACGACGACCACCCTCATGCCAGCCCCCGGATCGCGCGCTGCGGCCGCCGCCGCCCGGCGATGGTGTTGACCATGTCGACCACCTGGCGGGTCTCGACGACCTCGTGGACGCGGTAGATCCGGGCCCCGGCCAGCGCCGAGATCGCCGTGGCCGCGAGCGTGCCGGTGAGCCGCTCCCCCACGGGCAGGTCGAGGCTCTCGCCGACGAAGTCCTTGTTGGACAGCGACACCAGCACCGGCCAGCCGGTCGCGACCATCTCGTCGAGCCGGCGGGTGAGCTCGAGGGAGTGGAAGGTGTTCTTGCCGAAGTCGTGGGCCGGGTCGATGACCACGCTGCGACGGTCGACCCCGGCCGCGACCGCCCGCTCGGCGTAGCCGGTGGTGTCCGCGATCGCGGCGGCCACCACGTCGTCGTACTCGATCCGGAAGGGGCGCGTGCGCGGCGTCACCCCACCGGTGTGGGTGCAGACGATCGCGGCGTCGAACTCCGCGGCGACGTCCGCCAGCGCCGGGTCGGCCCCGCCCCAGGCGTCGTTGAGCAGGTCGGCGCCGGCCTCGCAGACGGCGCGACCCACGGGCGCGCGCCACGTGTCGACCGAGATCACCAGGTCCGGGTACGCCGCCCGCACCCGGGCCACGAAGGAAACGACGCGGCGCTTCTCCTCCTCCTCGTCGATGAAGTCGCCCGGAGCCGCCTTGATCCCGCCGATGTCGACGATCTCGGCGCCCTCCTCGACGACCTGCGCGACCCGGTCGAAGGCCTTGTCCTCGGCCCAGGTGGCGCCCCGGTCGTAGAAGGAGTCGGGGGTGCGGTTGACGATCGCCATCATCAAGGTGGCGTCGTCGCGGAACTCGTGGCGACCGAGCTTGAGGGTCATGCCTGCTCCAGGTGGTCGGCGGCCGGCGGGCGCTCCCCGGTGGCGACGTCGTGGGTCAGCGGGGCGATCGTCCCGCCGGCCGGGTGGTACTGCCGCAACGACACCACGGGCTCACCGCTGGCCGGGCCGGTCGCGATCCCCATCCGCGCGACCGCGGCGGCGACGATCTGGGTCGCCATCGCGCCGAGGTCGCGCAGCGCCTGGTGCCGGTGCGCCCGCCGGCCCAGGTCGACCTGAGCGATCGCATCGACCCCGAGCCTGCGGGCGGTGTCGATGAGGGCGGTGGTCTCCACGGCGTACCCGGTCGGCACCCGCAGCGAGGCGAACAGCGAGCGCCGGATCGCCCACTCGCCGGCGAGCGGTTGCACCAGGCCGGCCAGCTCGGGGAACAGGACGTTGAGGAGCGGTCGCGCGACCAGCTCCGTGACGCGGCCGCCCTCGAACGCAGCGCCCTCGTCGACCACGACGGCGTCGCCGTTGACGAGCGGCCGCTCGTAGAAGCCCTTCACCAGGGCGATCTCCGGCCGGGTGAGCAGCGGGCCGAGCAGCCCGGGCACGAAGTGGGTGTCCCAGTCGAGCAGGTCGGCGTCCATGAACACCAGCAGGTCGCCGCGCGTCACGAACAGCGACTTCCACATCGCCTCACCCTTGCCCGGGAGCGTGCCCAGGTCGGGGCGGATCTCGGCCGAGCGGTGCACCGTCGCACCGGCGTCCTCGGCGACCGTGAACGTGTCGTCGGTGGAGTCGGAGTCGATGACCACGATCTCGTCGAGCAGGTCGGTCGTGTCCATCAGCGCCTCGCGCACCCGGCCGACCACGTCACCGACGGTGGCGGCCTCGTTGCGCGCCGGCACCACCAGGCTCACCGACAGCCCACTGGCCGCCTTGGCCTCGACCAGCTCACCGAGCGTGTGGTCGCACCAGGAGCTCGTGTTGGCCTCGAACCAGGCGTCGACGTCGTGGGTGCGGGCGGCGGACACGTAGCGAGGCTATCGGGCGACCCGCGCGGACCGAAGGGCGCTCAACCCACGTGCACGTGCGGGCGCCGGTCCCGGTCGGGTTCGGCACGCCGGAGCACCTCGCGGGTGACGGGGGCAACCTCCCCGACGCCGAAGAGCAGGAAGCGCAGCAGGTTCAGCGACGGCCGGCCCTCGGTCCACTCGAAGTAGACGTGCGGACGTACGCCGGTGTGCTCGCGGATCTTCAGCAGCAGCGCCGCGATCGCGTTGGGCACCGTCGGTGAGGAGATCCGGATGACCCGGTAGAGCCGGTGCACCGTCTCCCCGGTCGCCTCGATGACCGACTCGAAGTCCGACGGGTCGGTCACGGTGACCTCGAGGAAGATGATGTCGCTGGCGTCCGGCAGGTCGTTGTCGGCGACGATCTGGACCAGCTTGTCCTTGTACTCGGTCTGCCCACGGTCGTCCGGCTCGTTCGCCACGAGGCGGATGGACCTCCGGGCGCAGTCGCGCAGGAACATCTCGACGGTCTCGTCCCAGACCACGTCGGTGGTGCGCAGCTCGAAGGCCCGCAACAAGCGGGAGAGGATCGAGAGCGCCACGATCACCGCGATGAAGAAGCCACCGATCTTCACGCCGTCGGGCCGCTCGAGCACGTTGTCGATCGTCGTGTAGACGAACACGAGCGTGATGACCGCGAACGCCCACATCAGGGCGCGTTGTCCAGCTCGCCGCGCCGCGAGCGCGACCGCCGTGCCCGCCGAGGTGAACAGGACGAGCACACCGGTCGCGTAGGCACCACCCTGGGCGTCGACCGAGGCCTTGAAGATCCAGGTGACCGCGAACGCGATCGAGGTGAGGACCAGGACCAGCGGCCTCACGGCTGCGGTCCACTCCGGCGCCATGCCGTACCGCGGGAGGTAGCGCGGGATCAGGTTGAGCATGCCGGCCATCGCCGACGCGCCCGCGAACCACAAGATGGCAATCGTGGAGACGTCGTAGACAGTGCCGAAGACGCCCCCGAGATACTCGTGGGCGAGGTACGCGAGCGCACGACCGTTGGCCTTGCCGCCGTCCTCGAACTCCTTCTCCGGGATCAGCCAGGTGGTGACCAGGCTGCTGGAGATCAGGTACCCGCTCATCAGGATGGCCGCGGTCGCGAGCAGCTTCTTCGTGTTCCGGATCCGGCCGAGCGGTCGTGCCTCCGTGTCCCCGGGCGCGCCCTCGACGTGGGTCATCACGGCGACGCCGGTCTCGAAGCCGCTCATGCCGAGCGCCAGCTTCGGAAAGACCAGCACGGCCATCGCCACCATCATCAGCGGGTTGCCGTGCTCCTGGGTGAGCGCCGAGGTCCAGTCGGAGATCACCGACGGATGGCCCGCGACGTGCGCGAACGACACGCTGATCACGACGAGGTTCAGGACCAGGTACGCCGCGACCAGTGCGACCGCGACGCCGATCGCCTCGGTGAAGCCGCGCAGGAACAGTGCCCCGAGCAGGCCCACCAGCACGACCGTGACGGCGATCTCCTGCCCGTGCACGAAGCCGGGCACGTTCGGGTTCTCGACGACGTGCGCCGTCGCGTCTGCGGCGGACAGGGTGATCGTGATCATGAAGTCGGTCAGCGCGAAGCCGAGCAGCACCAGGACGAACAGCTTGCCCTTCCAGAACGGCAGCAGCCGCTCCAGCATCGCGATCGAGCCCTGCCCGCTCGGGCTCTCCTCGGCCACCCGGCGATAGACCGGCAAGGCGCCGAACAGGGTGAGCAGCACGAGCACGACCGTGGCGATCGGGGCGAGGGCTCCAGCGGCCAGCGCCGCGATGCCGGGCTGGTAACCGAGCGTCGAGAAGTAGTCGACGCCGGTCAGGCACATCACCTTCCACCAGGAGTGCGTGCGCTCGGGTGCGTGCACCGGCGCAACCGTGGGCGTCACCTCGCCATCGAATCAGCCGATTTGTCAGGGCCGACCGGCCCTAACAGGTTCCTAACACCCCGGGCGATCATGTGAGGGCGGCGTCAGGGTTCGCGCCGACACCGTCAGGGAGTCGTTAGCAGCGTCGTGAGGCCCGGCCACCGGGTCTTACATGGAAGGCGTGACCACCTCAACCCATCACCCCTCGCCGTCGCGCATGGTGGACCAACCGGGAGTCCGGTTCGGTCTGGCCAGTGGTGCTCTCGTGCTCGCCTTCCTGATCGCGGCAGCACTGCCGCTCGATCTCGGCGAGACGGCGCTTCTCGGCCTACTCACCGCCGCCGTCGTCAGCGTGACACTTCCACTCGTGTTCGCCTTCGTCGTCGGCCTCGAGGCGTGGGCGTTCTTCACCGGATTCTTCGAGAACCAGTACGGCGTCCTCACGCTGTCCTCTCGCGACTTGCTCAACCTGGTCGGGTTCGTGGCCATGACTGTCGTGCTGGCCCACCTCCTGCGCACGCCGTTCGCGGTCGCGTCGGGAGGTGCTGACCGTGAATGACCTGCTGTACGTCGCCCTGACGGCGGCGTTCTTCCTTGTCGCATTCCTCATCCTGAAGGCGGTCGACCGACTGTGAGCGCAGAGAACCTCATCGGACTCGTCATTGCCGTACTCCTCCTCGGCTATCTGGTCGTGGCCCTCCTCTTCCCGGAGCGTTTCTGAATGTCTGACACCACAGCCGGCCTGCTCCAGGTCGGCGCCCTCATCGCTGCGCTGGCACTGTGCTACCGCCCGCTCGGCGGCTACATGGCTCGCGTCCTCACCAGCGAGCGCGACCTCCGGGTCGAGCGCGTCCTCTACCGACTCGTCGGCATCGACTCCAAGGCCGACCAGCGCTGGTCGCTGTACGCCGTCTCGGTGATCGCGTTCTCCTTCGTGAGCGTGGTCGCCCTGTACGTGCTCCAGCGGGTGCAGACAGGACTGCCTTGGTCGATCGGGATGCCCGACGTCGACCCGGCGCTGGCGTTCAACACCGCGGCCTCGTTCGTGACCAACACGAACTGGCAGGCGTACTCCGGCGAGTCGACGATGAGCCACCTGACCCAGATGGCCGGCCTCGCCGTGCAGAACTTCGTGTCCGCCGCCGTCGGCATCGCCGTAGCGGTGGCCCTGATCCGCGGCTTCACCCGGTCCAGGACCGACCGGATCGGCAACTTCTGGGTCGACCTGGTGCGGATCGTCGTCCGGATCCTGCTGCCACTGTCGGTGGTCGCAACGATCGCCCTTCTTGCGATGGGCGCCATCCAGAATCTCAGCGGCGGCACCGATCTGAGCACCCTCGTCGGTGGTCACCAGACGATCACCGGCGGCCCGGTCGCCTCCCAGGAGGCGATCAAGGACCTCGGCACGAACGGCGGCGGGTTCTACAACGCCAACTCCGCGCACCCCTTCGAGGACCCGACCGGGCTCAGCAGCTGGTTCGAGATCTTCCTGCTGCTGTTGATCCCGGTGGCCCTGACCCGCACGTTCGGCATGCTGGTCGGCGACGTGCGCCAGGGGTACGCCGTCCTGGCCGCGATGGCCGTGATCTGGGGGGCGATGGTCACCGGCGTGACCGCTCTCGAGGCGCACCACCCCGGGACTGCCTTCGAGAGCGCCGGCGCCTCGATGGAGGGCAAGGAGACCCGGTTCGGCGAGTGGGAGTCGTCGCTGTTCGCGGTGTCCACCACCGGCACGTCGACGGGCTCGGTCAACTCGTTCCACTCGTCGTTCACGGGCGTCGCTGGTGGCCTGCTGCTGTTGAACATGGGCCTGGGCGAGGTCGCTCCCGGCGGCACCGGATCCGGCCTCTACGGCATGTTGGTGCTCGCACTCCTGTCGGTCTTCGTCGCGGGCCTCATGGTCGGCCGGACGCCGGAGTACCTCCGCAAGAAGATCACCGGTCGTGAGATCAAGCTGGTCTCCCTCTACATCCTGACCATGCCCCTGCTCGTCCTCGTCGGCACCGGCATCGCGATGTCGTTCCCAGGGCCCCGCGCATCGATGCTCAACAGCGGCCCGCACGGCCTCTCCGAGGTGCTCTACGGGTTCATGTCGGCGGCCAACAACAACGGCTCGGCCTTCGCCGGTCTCTCGGCCAACACGACGTTCTACAACATCGCGCTCGGCATCGTGGTGCTCGCCGGACGCTTCCTGCCGATGCTCTTCGTCCTGGCTCTGGCCGGCTCGCTCGCCCGCCAGCAGCGGGTACCGCAGACCGCGGGCACGCTGCCCACCCACGGGCCGTTGTTCGTCGGCATGCTCACCGGCGTGACCCTGATCGTCGCCGGCCTGACGTTCTTCCCTGTCCTCGCTCTCGGTCCTCTCGCGGAAGGCCTCTGATGACCACCGTCTCGATGAACCCCTCCACCGCTCCATCCCGAGTTGCCGGCGGACTGCTCGACCCGAAGATGCTGCTGACCTCGCTGCCCGACGCTCTCCGGAAGCTGGACCCCCGGCTGATGATGCGCAACCCCGTCATGTTCGTGGTCGAGGTCGGCGCGGTGTGCTCGACCGCCTTCGCGATCAGCGACGCGAGCATCTTCGCCTGCGCGGTCGTGGTGTGGCTCTGGCTCACCGTGGTCTTCGCCAACCTCGCGGAGGCCGTCGCCGAAGGCCGCGGCAAGGCACAGGCCGCCACCCTGCGTCGGGCCAAGACCGAGACCACGGCTCATCGGCTGGCAGCGGACGGCAGTCTGGAAGAGGTCCCGGCCACCCAGCTGCGCCTCGGCGACCGGGTCGTGGTGGTCGCCGGCCAGGTCATCCCCGGTGACGGCGACGTCGTCGAAGGCGTGGCCAGCGTGGACGAGTCCGCGATCACCGGCGAGTCGGCACCGGTGATCCGTGAGTCCGGCGGCGACCGCAGCTCCGTCACCGGCGGCACCAAGGTGCTCTCCGACCGGATCGTCGTCCAGATCACGGCGAAGCCGGGCGAGAGCTTCATCGACCGGATGATCGCGCTCGTCGAGGGGGCGAGCCGGCAGAAGACACCGAACGAGATCGCGCTGAACATCCTGCTCGCGAGTCTCACCATCGTGTTCCTCGCCGCGACCGCGACGCTGCAGCCGTTCGCCGTCTACTCGGGCGCGGAGCAGTCGATCGTCGTGCTCGTCGCGCTGCTGGTGTGCCTGATCCCCACCACGATCGGCGCGCTGTTGTCGGCCATCGGCATCGCCGGCATGGACCGGCTGGTCCAGCACAACGTCCTCGCGATGTCCGGGCGCGCGGTCGAGGCGGCCGGTGACGTCAACACCCTGCTGCTCGACAAGACCGGCACCATCACCCTCGGCAACCGCCAGGCCGCCGAGTTCCTGCCGGTCGCCGGCGTCGCGCTCGACGACCTCGCCGATGCCGCGCAGCTCTCCAGCCTCGCCGACGAGACCCCCGAGGGCCGCTCGATCGTCGTGCTCGCCAAGCGGGACTACGGCCTCCGCGAGCGCCACGAGGGTGAGCTCGCCGGCACGGAGTTCGTGCCGTTCACCGCCCAGACCCGGATGTCCGGGGTCGATCTCCACGGCGGTCGGCAGGTCCGCAAGGGTGCGGCCTCCGCGGTGATGTCATGGGTGCGCGAGAACGGCGGCCACCCGACCGAGGAGGTCGGCGCGATCGTCGACGCCATCTCCACCGGCGGCGGCACGCCGCTCGTCGTCGCCGAGAAGACCGACGGCCGGGCGAGGACGCTCGGCGTGATCAACCTCAAGGACGTCGTCAAGGAAGGGATGCGCGAGCGCTTCGACGAGATGCGCCGGATGGGTATCCGCACCGTGATGATCACCGGCGACAACCCGCTCACTGCTCGCGCGATCGCGGACGAGGCCGGGGTCGACGACTTCCTCGCCGAGGCGACACCTGAGGACAAGATGGCCCTGATCAAGAAGGAGCAGGAGGGAGGCCGGCTGGTCGCGATGACCGGTGACGGCACCAACGACGCCCCTGCGCTCGCCCAGGCCGACGTCGGGGTCGCGATGAACAGCGGCACGTCGTCGGCCAAGGAGGCCGGCAACATGGTCGATCTCGACTCCAACCCGACCAAGCTCATCGAGATCGTCGAGATCGGCAAGCAGCTCCTGATCACCAGGGGCGCCCTGACCACGTTCTCGATCGCCAACGACATCGCGAAGTACTTCGCGATCATCCCGGCGATGTTCGCCGGCGTGTACGGCGGTCTCGACAGGCTCAACGTCATGGGCCTCGACAGCCCCGAGTCGGCGATCCTCTCCGCGGTCGTCTTCAACGCGCTGATCATCATCGGGCTGATCCCGCTGGCGCTGCGTGGCGTCCGGTACACCCCGACGTCCGCCGGCGCGATGTTGCGCCGCAACCTGGCGATCTACGGCCTCGGCGGCATCGTCGCACCCTTCCTCGGCATCAAGCTCCTCGACCTGGTGATCTCGCAGATCCCCGGCATCGGCTGAAAGGCAACTCGCATGTCCACCCCTCTCGTCCAACCCGCCACCCGGCAGGTCTGGGCCGCTGTGCGGATGCTGGCCGTCATGACCGTGGTGGTCGGCCTGGCCTACCCGCTGCTGATGACCGGCTTCGCCCAGGTCGTGTTCCCGCACCGGGCCGACGGCTCCCTCGTCGAGCTGGATGGCAAGCTCGTCGGCTCGGCACTCGTCGGGCAGTCCTTCGACGGCAGGCCGGAGTACTTCCAGAGCCGGCCCTCGGCAGCCGGAGACGGCTACGACCCGCTCGCCTCCTCGGCTTCCAACCTCGGTCCGGAGAACAAGGATCTCGTCGCCGCGATCGAGGAGCGCCGTCGGGCCGCCGCTGCCCTCGACGGCACAGCCCCCGCCGAGGTGGCGCCCGACGCGCTGCTCGCGAGCGGCTCCGGCCTCGACCCGCACATCAGCCCGCTGTACGCCGAGCAGCAGGTTGCGCGGGTCGCACGGGCACGTGGCCTGACCGTCACGGCCGTGCGGAAGCTCGTCGACCGGTACACCGACGGCCGCTCACTCGGGTTCATCGGCGAACCCCACGTCAACGTGCTGTTGCTCAACCTCGCGCTCGACCGGGCCCTGGGACAGGCAGACTGAGCCTGTGGGTAATCGCGGCAAGCTCCGGGTCTACCTCGGCGCTGCGCCGGGCGTCGGCAAGACCTACGCCATGCTCGGCGAGGCGCAGCGACGACTCGAGCGGGGCACCGACGTGGCCGTGGGCTTCGTGGAGACCCACGGCCGCAGGCACACGGCGGAGATGATCGAAGGGCTCGACGTCATCCCTCGGCGGACTCTCTCCTACCGCGGGGCGACGTTCGAGGAGATGGACGTCGACGCGATCCTCGCGCGCCACCCGAAGGTCGTGCTGGTCGACGAGCTCGCGCACACCAACGTGCCGGGGTCGCGCAACGCGAAGCGCTGGCAGGACGTCGAGGCGCTCCTCGACGCGGGCATCGAGGTGATCACCACGGTGAACATCCAGCACCTCGAGTCGGTCAACGACGTGGTCGAGAAGATCACCGGCGTCGCGCAGAGCGAGACGGTGCCCGACGCGGTCGTCCGGGCTGCCGACCAGATCGAGCTGCGCGACATGACGGCGGAGGCGCTGCGGCGCCGGCTCGCGCACGGCAACGTCTACGCACCCGAGAAGGTCGACGCTGCACTGTCGAACTACTTCCGCGCCGGCAATCTCAACGCCTTGCGCGAGCTGGCGCTGCTCTGGACGGCCGACCGGGTCGACGACGCGCTGAAGCAGTACCGCGACCAGCACGACATCACCGGCACCTGGGAGGCGCGTGAGCGCATCGTGGTCGGCCTCACCGGCGGACCCGAGGGCGAGACCCTCATCCGCCGCGCGGCGAGGATCGCCGCGCGGTCGAGCGGAGGTGACCTGCTGGCCGTCCACGTCGCCCGCTCCGACGGCCTCGCGGGAGCCAGTCACGAGGCGCTCGCCGCGCAGCGCCAGCTGGTCGAGTCCCTCGGCGGCAGCTTCCACCAGGTGCTCGGCGACGACATCCCCGCGGCGCTGCTGGCCTTCGCCCGGGCCGAGAACGCCACCCAGCTGGTGCTCGGAGACAGCCGTCGTCCGGCGCTCGCCCGGATCCTCGGGCCGGGAAACGCAGCCAGCACGATCGCCGCGTCCGGCGACATCGACGTGCACATCGTCACCCACGGCGAACGCGGCCGTGGCCTGGACCTGCCGAAGGCCCGGGGAGCGCTCAGCCGCCGCCGGCGGTTGCGGGGGCTCCTGCTCGGCGTCGTACTCCCTCCCCTCCTGGCCGTGGCGCTGGTGCCCTTTCGCGGCGACGAGGTGAACCTGGTCAGCGACATGCTGCTGTTCCTGCTGATGACGGTGGTCGTCGCACTGGTCGGTGGCCTCGCGCCGGCCCTGGTCGCCGCCATCGCCGGATCAGCGCTGCTCAACTACTTCTTCACTCCCCCGTACCACACGCTCACGATCAGCGAGGCGAACAATGCGCTCGCCCTCTTCGTGTTCATCGCGGTCGCGATGCTGGTCAGCTCCGCGGTCGATGCCGCGGCCCGTCGTACCCGCCAGGCCGCCCGCGCGGCGTCCGAGTCCCGAATTCTGGCCGGACTGGCCGGCAGCGTGCTGGGCGGCGAGGAGGCGCTCCAGCAGATGCTCGAACGCACCCGCGAGACGTTCTCGCTGGCGTCGGTGACCCTCTTCGAGAAGAACGACGACACGTGGGACCGGGTCGCCAGCGCGGGGCCGCCGTGTGCCGTGCCCGGCGACGCGGACACCAAGGTGCCGGCGGGGAAGGGTCGCCTGCTGGCGTTGCGAGGCGGTCTGATCGAGGCCGAGGACCAACGCCTGATCGGTGCCTTCGCGGCCCAGGTGGGCCTGGTCAGCGAGCGCATCCGGCTGGCCGACGAGGCCGCGGAGGCGGCCCCGCTGGCCGCGGCCGATCGGATGCGCACAGCCCTGCTCGCTGCCGTCGGCCACGACCTGCGCACCCCGCTCTCCGCCGCCAAGGCCTCGATCTCGAGCCTGCTCAGCCACGACGTCCACCTCGACGACGCCGACCGCGAGGAGCTGCTGGTCACGGCCGACGAGTCGCTGGACCGACTCACCGGACTGGTGGAGAACCTGCTGGACATGAGCCGGCTCCAGGCCGGCGCCCTGTCGTTGCACGTCGAGCCGGTCCGGCTCGACGAGGTGGTCGCGCGCGCCCTCGACGACCTCGGCGCCGACGGCAGCCCGGTGCTGGTCGACCTGCCCGAGGACCTGCCACAGGTGTACGCCGACTCCGGGCTGCTCGAACGCGTGCTGGCCAACGTGGTGGCGAACGCCCAGCGCTACTCCCCGGCCGGGAAGCCGCCGATCCTGACCGCGAGCCAGCTCGGCGACCGGGTCGAGGTCAGGGTCGTCGACCGCGGGCCGGGGATCCCGGTGGGCGA
>Ga0255338_1004245_pt1 | contig 15248 bp, 14 predicted proteins | sample MeOH1_35cm_T4_19_FD_203715 | JGI IMG/M metagenome (GOLD analysis project Ga0255338, IMG submission 203715) | Sandy soil microbial communities from University of British Columbia, Vancouver, Canada - MeOH1_35cm_T4_195 | ecosystem: Engineered > Artificial ecosystem > Sand microcosm > Unclassified ...
CTCACCTGGAGCTTCCTCGACTTCGGGCGCGGCGCTGCCAGAGTCGCGCAGGCGCGGGCCGCGCGGGACGAAGCCGAGGCCGGTTACCGCCAGGCCGTGCTCGCCGCGCTCCAGGACGCCGAAGATTCGCTGTCGCGCTTCGCCCACCGCCGCGACAGCGTCGCCAGCGCAGCGCGCCAGCTCGCCGCCGCCGAGCGTGCCGCCGCCCTGACCGAGCAGCGCTTCGCGCAAGGCACCGTCAGCCGCATCGATGAACTCGAGGCTGAGCGCCAGCAAGTCGTCGCCCGTTCCAACCTCGCGGCCGCCAGCGCCGCGCTGACCGCCGATTTCATTGCCGTTCACAAGGCGCTCGGGCTGGGCTGGGCGCCGGGCGGCGCAGCGGCATCCTGAGCCGTTCGCCGGGACATTGAAAACATGCCTCCGGCTGCTACCTCAAACCTTTGGCGGCGGAGGCTTAGGTGACCGGGGATTCAAAGTGCGTTCTGGCGATCGATGCCAACGCGGTGCCGCTTCGCACCAGGCCCTCGGTCTATCCCGAGCCGTTCGCATCGCGGATGTCGAAACGCCAGAAGCGTGTTCTCGGTGACTTTTTTGGGCTCTCGAACTTCGGCGTGAACCTGGCCTGCCTTCCCCCGGGTGCCGAGTCGGCGCTGCTGCACAGGCATATCGCGCAGGACGAATTCATCTATGTCCTCGAAGGCGAGCCGACCCTCGTGACGGAAGAGGGTGACGTTGCCCTCGCGCCCGGCATGTGCGCCGGCTTCCCCGCCGGCGGGAGCGCGCATCAGCTGGTCAACCGCACGGCCGCGGACGTCGTCTATCTCGAGATCGGCGACCGCACCGCCGGCGACGAAGCTTTCTATCCGCGCGATGACATCAAAGCGGCGTTGGTCGACCGGAAGTGGGTGTTCACCCACAAGGATGGGCGCCCTTATTGAGCGAAGGAGGGCTCCGGCCGAACCACACCGTCCCCTCCCGCTCGCGGGACCTCTGCAAAAACTCCGTTCGCGGTGAGCTTGTCGAACCGCTTTCCTTTCTTCCCCAGAGAAGAAAAGGCCTTCGACAAGCTCGGGCCGAACGGTTTTTGGGTAGCTCGGCTCCTCGCAAGTCCGCTTGTGGGAGCGCAATCACATGGTGCAGCGCCCCTGATTTACGCGTTATACTGAACCACATTCATCACAGCGGAACGTGCTCGCCATGACCAAGCCAATGAAGATCGACTTCGTGTCGGATGTCGCCTGCCCCTGGTGCATCATCGGGCTGAGGGGCGTCGAGCAGGCGCTCGAGCGGGTCGGTGACCTGGTCGATGCCGACATCTATTTCCAGCCGTTCGAGCTCAACCCGAACATGCCGCCCGGCGGGCAGAACATCGTCGAGCATATCGCCGAGAAATATGGGTCGACGCCCGAGCAATCGGCCGCCAACCGCGACCGGATCCGCGCCCGCGCGGCGGAGCTCGGCTTCACGATGGCGATGTCGCACGAGAGCCGCATCTACAACACGTTCGACGCGCACCGGCTGCTCCACTGGGCCGGCCTCGAAGGCCGCCAGCTCCCGCTCAAGAAGGCGTTGTTCACGGCCTATTTCACCCACGGCCGCGATCCGGGAGATCACGCCGTCCTCGTCGATGCCGCCGAGCAGGCCGGGCTCGATCCCGCCGCCGCCGCCGAAGTGCTGACCTCGGGCCGCTATGCCGAGGAGGTCCGGGCGACCGAGCATCTCTGGCAGGCACGCGGCATCTCGGCCGTGCCCGCCATCGTCATCAACGACAAATATCTCATCTCCGGGGGACAGCCCCCGGAGGTGTTCGAGAATGCGATCCGGAGCATCGCGGCGGAGAGCTGAGCTCGAGACGGCGACCGCGATTCCCGGTCGACCTGCCGGGCTTGGGTCTCGCGGAAGCTCAGGTGCCGCAGAATGTCCTGAGCACGCGTTCCTCTTCCGCCGGAGGGTTCGCATAGTCGCTGAACTCCGGCTGGTCCTCGAATGGCCGCGAAAGGACCGCGGTCAGCTCCTCGAACGGTCCATAATCCGCGCGGTCGACGGCGGCTCTGATGACCGCTTCGACTCGGTGATTGCGCGGGATGAAGGCGGGGTTCACCTCGTCCATCATCTTTTCCCGCGTCGCGGCGTCCTGCGGCTCGAGCGCGAGCCGCGCGCGCCACCGCGCGATCCACTCATCATAGGCTGCGGGATCCGCGAACAGCGGGCGGATGGGCTCGTCGCCCGTCTCGCTTTGCGCCCGCGCCAGGCGGCGGAAGAACAAGGTGAAATCGACCTGGTTGGCGGTCATCGCCTCGAGCAGGCTCCTGATCAGCGCGCCATCATCCTCCTGCGTCGTGAACAGGCCGAGCTTTTGCCTGAGCCCTGCGTCATAGGCCGCCTGGAATTGCGGCGCGAATTCATTGAGCGCTTCCTCGGCCGCGGCGATCGCCGCGGCTTCGTCGTCGTCGAGCAGCGGCAGCAATGTCTCGGCGAAGCGCGTCAGGTTCCACAGCCCGATCCGCGGCTGGTTGCCATAGGCGTAGCGGCCATTGGCGTCGATCGAGCTGAACACGGTGCCGGGGTCGTAGGCGTCCATGAACGCGCAGGGCCCGTAATCGATCGTCTCGCCGGCGATCGACATATTGTCGGTGTTCATCACGCCGTGGATGAAGCCGACCATCAACCAGCGGGCGATCAGCGCGGCCTGCGCGGCGATCACCGCCTCGAGCAGCGCACGATAGGGGCGCTCGGCCGCCGCCGCGTCGGGATAGTGGCGCTCGATGACATGCTCGGCGAGCAGGCGGATCGCCTCCTGGTCGCCGCGCGCCGCGAAATATTGGAAGGTGCCGACCCTGATGTGGCTGGCGGCGACCCGCGTCAGCACCGCGCCGGGAAGCAGACTATCGCGGATCACCCTTTCGCCGGTGGTGGCCGCCGCCAGCGCCCGCGTCGTGGGGATGCCGAGGGCGGCCATCGCTTCGCTGACGACATATTCGCGAAGCACGGGCCCGAGCGCGGCCTTGCCGTCGCCGCCGCGTGAGAAGGGCGTCGGCCCCGACCCCTTGAGCTGGATGTCGCGTCTTTTGCCGTCGCGGTCGACGACTTCGCCGAGCAGGATCGCCCGCCCGTCGCCGAGCTGGGGCACGAATTGCCCGAACTGGTGGCCGGCATAGGCCATGGCGAGCGGGTCGGCGCCCTGCGCGACCCTTTTGCCGCTGAGCGCTTCGACGCCTTCCGGGCTCGCCAGCCAGTCCGGATCGAGCCCGAGCTGCAGCGCAAGCGCGCGATTGAGCCGAATGAGCTTCGGGCTTACGGCCGACGTCGGCAGCACCCGCGCGTAGAAGCGGTCCGGCAGCGCGGCATAGCTGTTGTCGAACGGAAATTGGAACGTCATCCCGGCGCGCTTTCCCTGTCGCCGCTCGCTTGCGTGCGAGCGCCTTTCCACGAGGTGGCGTGGCTGGTCATAATTTCAAGCGCGGGGCCGCCGGCGCCTGCCGTCGCGTCCGATCAGGGATCGATGCGGCCGCGGTCGGTCTGGTGCGTCATCGGATCGGCGCCGAACGCGCTTTCGGGGCTGTCGAGCGTCGCGATCCGCGCCATGTCCGCTTCGTCGAGCACGAAGTCGCGCGCGGCGAAATTGTCGGCAAGGTGCCGCGTGTCGGCGGCCTTGGGGATCACCACCAGCCCGCTTTGCAGGTGCCAGCGCAGCACGACCTGCGCCGGGGTCCGGCCGATCCGCTCGGCGATTTCGACGATCACTGGGTTTGCGAGCGCCCGGCCATGCTCCAGCGGGCTCCAGGATTCGGTGAGGATGCCCTTCTCGCGATGATAGGCGCGGGCGTCGTGCTGCTGATAGCGCGGGTGGAGCTCGATCTGGTTGATCGCCGGGACGACGCCGGTATCGCCGACGATCTCCTCGATCAGCGCCTTTGGGAAATTGGCGACGCCGATCGAGCGCACCCTCTTCTCGGCCTGCAGGCGGACGAGCGCCTTCCAGCTGTCGCGATAGAGACCCTTCATCGGCTGCGGCCAATGGATCAGATAAAGGTCGATGCGCCCGATCTTCTGCTCGCTGGCGTCGAACGCGCGCAACGCATCGTCATAGCCGTGCATGCCGTCCGGCAATTTGGTGACGACAGTGATCTCGTCACGGTCGATCTCCAGTCGGCGCAGCCCCTCGCCGACGTCGGCTTCGTTGCCATAATGGGTTGCGGTGTCGAAATGCCGATAGCCGAGCGCGACCGCCTCGCGCATCAGCGCGGGCAACGAGCCGTCGGTCACGAACATCACGCCGAGCCCCAATTGCGGGATCGATGCGCCGTCGTTCATTGTCAGCCTGTCCGAGATATCCGCCATCCTCTGCTTCCTCATTTTGGGACGATCGGCCGTTAGCCCTCGTCGCCCATCCTTAGCGCGGCGATGAACGCCTCCTGCGGGATGCTGACGTTGCCATATTCGCGCATCCGCTTTTTGCCTTCCTTCTGCTTCTCGAGCAGCTTCTTCTTGCGGCTGATGTCGCCGCCATAGCATTTGGCAGTGACGTCCTTCCTCAGCGCCGCGATCGTCTCGCGGGCGATGACCTTGCCGCCGATCGCCGCCTGGATCGGGATCTTGAACAGGTGGCGCGGGATGAGCTCCTTGAGGCGCTCGCACATGTGTCGCCCGCGCGCCTCGGCGGCCACGCGGTGGACGATCATCGACAGCGCGTCGACCGGCTCGTTGTTGACCAGGATGTTCATCTTCACGAGATCGCCCTCGCGGTGGCCGATCTGGTGATAGTCGAAGCTCGCATAGCCGCGGCTGATCGACTTCAAGCGGTCGTAGAAGTCGAACACCACCTCGTTGAGCGGCAGCTCGTAGGTGAGCTGCGCGCGGCCGGCGACATAGGTCAAATTCTTCTGGATGCCGCGCCTGTCCTGGCAGAGCTTGAGGATTGGCCCGAGATATTCGTCGGGCACATAGATGGTCGCCTCGATCCACGGCTCCTCGATGCTGGCGATGCGGTTCGGATCGGGCATGTCGGCCGGATTATGCAGCTCGATCGTCCGCGCTTCGGCCTCGCCGGCGGCCTTGGTGAGGTGGATGCGATAGACGACGCTCGGCGCGGTGGTGATCAGGTCGAGGTCATATTCGCGGGTCAGCCGCTCCTGGATGATCTCGAGGTGCAGCAGGCCGAGGAAGCCGCAGCGATAGCCGAAGCCCAGTGCCGCGGAGGTCTCCATCTCGAAGCTGAAGCTCGCGTCGTTGAGGCGCAATTTGTGGATCGATTCGCGCAATTTCTCGAAGTCATTGGCGTCGACCGGGAACAGCCCGCAGAACACGACCGGCTGGACCTCCTTGAAGCCCGGCAGCGCCTGCGGTGCGGGCCGGCGGGCGTCGGTGATCGTGTCGCCGACCCGTGTCTCGGCGATCTCCTTGATCTGCGCGGTGATGAAGCCGATCTCGCCGGGGCCGAGCTCGGGCAGATTGTCGATCTTCGGGCGGAACACCCCGACCCGGTCGACGAGGTGCGTGGTCCCCGCCTGCATGAATTTGATCTGCTGCCCCTTGCGGATGCTGCCGTCGATCACGCGGATCAGGATGACGACGCCGAGATAGGGGTCGTACCAGCTGTCGACCAGCATCGCCTTCAACGGCGCCTCGGCATCGCCCTTTGGCGGCGGCATTCGGGTGACGATCGCCTCGAGGACCTCCTCGATCCCGATCCCGGTCTTGGCCGAAGTCAGCACCGCATCGTCGGCCGGCAGCCCGACGATGTCCTCGATCTCCTTGCGGACCTTGTCGACATCGGCCGAGGGCAGATCGATCTTGTTGATCACCGGCACGATCTCGTGGTCGTGCTCGATCGACTGGTAGACGTTGGCCAGGGTCTGCGCCTCGACCCCCTGCGCGGCATCGACGACCAGCAACGCGCCCTCGCAGGCGGCGAGGCTGCGGCTGACCTCATAAGCGAAGTCGACGTGCCCGGGCGTGTCCATCAGGTTGAGGATGTAGCTCCTGCCGTCGCGCGCGGTGTAGTCGAGCCGCACCGTCTGCGCCTTGATCGTGATCCCGCGCTCCTTCTCGATGTCCATATTGTCGAGCACCTGGGCGGACATTTCGCGGTCGGTGAGCCCGCCGGTGCTCTGGATCAGGCGGTCGGCAAGCGTCGACTTGCCATGATCGATATGGGCGATGATCGAGAAATTGCGGATGGTCGAAAGATCGGTCACGTGTCTGCCAATGCCGGAAGGGCCAAGTGCGGCGCCAAATTGAGAGGACTGCCCGCCCGATAGCATTGGCACCGCCAAATGCCAAAGCGATGCGCACCGGTGGATTCGCGCTTCCGACTCTATTTCCGGAATGGTAGGAAAGAGGTGTGAAAGCTGGGGGCTTTCAATGAAAATCGGCCACGTCTGGCTGCGTTTTCTCGAACTCGCGATACAGGGGGCATCCAATGCGTAAACTGGCTTTTTTCCTTGCGGCGGCGGCGATCGCCGCGACGACGCCTGCGCAGGCCGGCGATAAATCGTCCGGCCGGAAGGCGCAGGAAAAGGCACAGGCCGAAATCCCGGTTTGCACGCGCAAGCTCGGCACGATCGCGGTGGTGGAGCCCGACAACAATTGGTGGCAGGCGCTCGGGCTCGGCAGCCCCGAGGCAATCATCAAATTGTTCGTGATGAGGTCGGGCTGCTTCGGCCTTGTCGACCGCAACAAGGGCCTTGCCAGCCGCAACATCGAACGCGCTCTCGCCGATTCGGGCGAGCTGCAGCAGGGCTCGAACATTGGCCGGGGCCAGGTCAAGGCCGCAGATTATTTCATTGTCCCCGACATCGTCTCGAAGAACAACAACAGCGGCGGCAACAATATCGGCGGCGCGCTGGGCGGCTTCCTCGGCGGCAGCACGTTCGGCGCGCTCGCAGGCGGGATCAGCGTCAAGAAGAAGGAGGCCAATGTCCTCCTCACCCTGGTCAATGCCCGCACCACCGAGCAGGAACGGATGACCGAGGGCTATGCGCGCAAGACCGACATCGGCTTCGCTGGCGGCGGCGGTGCCGGCTGGTGGGGCGGCTTCGCCGCTCTGGGCGCCAGCGGCTATCAGAATACCGACATCGGCCAGGTGATCGTGCTCGCCTATCTCAACGCCTATCGGGACCTTGTCACCCAGCTCGGCGGCCTACCCGCGAACGCAAGCACGGCAGCCCCGCTCGCGAATTGAGCTGCCAGGAAGGCGGCGCTGGCGAGACGCGCCGCCTTTTTCCCAACGGGGATCTCCGATAGTGATTTCAAGTCAGGTGGAATTACCTGACGGCTCGGAAATCACGGAAAACAAAGAAAATTAGACTCAATTCCGGTTCAATCAAACCGGGATTGAGTCTAAGCCACCCCTGTCACGCAGGGCGACGTGTCGCCTTTGCCGTCGGGCCCCCAGCGGCGGTAGCCCTTGCTGTCGAGGTGGAAGCGAAGGCCGCTGTAGAAGCCGAGGCCGGCATCATAGGCGCGGCCGCGCCACTCGTGGATCGCGCAGATGCTGCGGATCAGCGCACGGCGTGCGATTTCGTGGAGCGGGACGAGGTCGAGCGCGTAGAAATGGCGGTGAGCGCTCTCCCGGGCGCCGCCCGAACATTGGTTGAGGCTCGAATTGCGATAACCCGAGACCGCCTCGACCGGGCCGATCACCGGCACGACGTGCGACTTGATGAAGCGCAGGGTCTCGGCGATATGCTGCCACTCTCCGAACGGGGCGACCTCGAAGCGCGGGCCGTCGCATTCGCGCCACATGCTCGCGGTACGGACCAGCTGCCAGGTCGGCAGCACCTCGTCGACCTTTTCGCCGTCGAGATAGGATTTGAACGAAAGCACCTGCGCCCGCGCGGCCGGGCTGCGCGCGAGCCACGCGAGATAATCCGCATGCCCTTGGCCGCCGCTCGGCTCCTCGGCAAGCGCCGACGAATTGAGCGCGAGCGCGGCGAGGGCGACGATACCGATCAGCCGTCGCATCCGACCCATATAGGATGATCGGAGCGACATGGAACCTCCGTGGCCACCGCAGGCTGGGGCAGCAAGACCGCGCCGTTCGGAAATTGTTTACCAGAAACGGCTAATCCGGGCGCATGTTCAAGTACGCCTTGCTGTACCTTGCGCTCGCGCTTCTCGTCGATCAGGCGGCGTTCGACGGCTATTATCGCCACCACGTCGTGCAGGAATCGGTGGAATTCTGGGGACGCTTCTCGTCGCTCGACTGGGGCGGCTTCGCGACCTGACTCCTCGGCGACGCCTGCCCGAGGGGCGATACGCCGCGAACGCCAGGGAACTTGCCGCGGCGGCGCCGATTGAGCCTGGAAGGATATCCGGGCGAGCATGACCAAGCCGATCACGATCGATCTTCCCCACAAGCTCGGCGCCGACGAGGCCAGACGGCGCATTGCCGGTGGCGTCGGCCGGCTCGAGCAATATGTGCCGGGTGGTGCCGACGTGCGATCGTCGTGGGCCGGCAATCGCCTCGATCTGATCGTCGCGGCGATGGGCCAGGAGGTCAATTGCAGCATCGACGTCCAGGAACGGATCATCCGGCTCGAGCTGTTGCTGCCGCCACTGCTGGCGATGTTCGCCGGCAAGATCCGCGACGCCCTCATCCGCCGGGGCACCGAGCTGCTCGAGGACAAGAGGATCTGACCTCTGCCTGCCCGCATGGGGGCGCATCAGCCCTTGCCTCCCCGATGGACCGCGTTACGTTCCGGCGACAAAGAGCGGAGGCGGAATGCGGCACGTTGCAGTGATCGGGTCCGGCCCGGCGGGCTATTATAGCGCCGAGGCTTTGCAGAAGGCGCTTGGCGACGACGTGCGGATCGACCTGATCGATCGCTTGCCCGTTCCCTACGGATTGATCCGCTCGGGGGTCGCCCCCGATCATCAGTCGATCAAGGCGGTGTCACGCCGCTACGAACAGGTGTCGCTGAGCGACAATGTGCGGTTCGTCGGCAACGTCACCGTCGGTAAGGACGTCTCGATCGAGGAGTTGCGCGGCCTTTACGATGCGGTGATCCTGGCCACCGGCGCGCCCAATGATCGGCCGCTGCCGCTGCCGGGGGGCGATCTCCCGGGCGTGATCGGCTCGGCCGCGTTCGTCGGCTGGTACAACGGCCATCCCGAGTTCGAAGCGCTCGACCCGCCGCTCGACACACGCTCGGTCGCGGTGATCGGCAACGGCAATGTCGCGCTCGACGTCGCGCGGATCCTCGCCAAGACATCGCGCGAATTCGTCGGCTCGGACGTCGTCACCCATGCCTTCGATGCGCTCGAAAAGTCGGCGGTGCGCGAGATCCACCTGATCGGGCGGCGCGGGCCGCACCAGATCGCGATGACTCCCAAGGAGCTTGGCGAGCTCGGCCATCTCGAGGCGGCGCGGCCGCAGGTCGACCTCGCCGATTTTCCGCCGGTGGAAGAGGATGCTGCGCTCGAGCCGGGGCTGCGCAAGTCGGTCGCCTTGCTGCGCGGCTTCGCGGCGATTCCGCCCGACGAGCGCAAGCTGATCGATTTCGACTTTTTCGCCATGCCGGTCGCGGTCGAAGGCAAAGGCAGGGTTGAGCGGCTGATCGTCGAGCGCACCACCTTGACTCCCGACCAGCGCGCGGTCGGCACTGGCGAGACCTATGCCATCGACTGCGGACTGGTGGTGAGCTGTATCGGCTATAAGACGCCGCCGATCGAGGGCGTGCCCTATGACGAGAGCCTCGGCCGCTTCGACAATCGCGACGGCGTGATCGCCGACGGCCTCTATTGCGTCGGCTGGGCGCGCCGCGGCCCGACCGGCACGATCGGCACCAACCGCCCCGACGGCTACGCGATCTGCGAGCGGATCGTCGCCGACTTCGCCGCCAGCGCCAACGCCAAGGCGGGCGGCGCCGCGCTCGACACTTTGCTGCAGGGCCGCGCAGTCGACGTGGTCAGCTTCAGCGACTGGCAGAAGATCGAGGCGGCCGAGGAAGCCCGCGCCCGTGCCGGCAGCCCGCGCGAGAAATTCACCAGCATCGCCGAGATGCTCGCCGCGCGGGGCAATTAGGCCGAGCCAGCCGTGCAGCGCGACCACCCTGCCCGCTTGCGCTCCCTCCGCACCGCACCTATAGACGCCCGACCGTGAACAGGTGAGCAATGTCCCCGCATTGCTCGGTCATGTCCTTGGGACCTGACGGCCTGGTCAATGGGAGTCGGCATAGCCGACGCATCGGTCGGGGAGTAGCTCAGCCTGGTAGAGCACTGTCTTCGGGAGGCAGGGGCCGGAGGTTCGAATCCTCTCTCCCCGACCAACATGCGCCGCAAGACGCGGCCTTAGGCGCGATCTCGCACCGGCTCACTGCACCTGGTCGAGACGCTCAAAGCCGCGCTGCAGCACCGCGAGCAGCGCCTCCTCGGAAAATGGTTTCTCAAGGACGCCGATCGCCCCCATCTCGAGCAAGCGGCTCGCCATCTTCTCGTCGCCTCCGCCGGTCATCACGACGATCGGCAGCGTGCTGCCGCGGCGGCGGAGTTCGGCCTGGATGTCGAGGCCGCTGTGCTGCGGCATCACGATGTCGAGCAGGATACAGCCGGGATCGAGTGCATCGATCGCATCGAGCAGCTCGTCGCCGCTGGCAAAGGCGAGGCAGCCGAGCTCGTGCGAGCGCAGCAGGAATGTGGTGGACAGTCGGACGTTGGCATCATCGTCGACGATATAGACACAGGCCTGCCCCACGAGCTTTCCTTTCCCTCGTCGACCGATCCGCGCGCAAGATCCAAAATGAATTCGAAGATCGCTCGTGTCGCAGCAACCGATGAGGTCCGCCTTACCCTCTGCGGCTCAATTCGTCGGCCAGCCCCTGCCCCCATCTGTGCTGCCGTTAACGTCACCCGGTCACTCGCCGGTCGCTGACGCCGGCTTCACGCTGATCCGGTGCCGATCCCCTGACACGGCGAAGCTTTTACGCATCCGCTTTTCGCGCGTCAGCTTCTACTTTGCTTGTTACGCACAAGGCGCGATTAGGTTGCACGCCGAGTGCGATCGGCTATTCGCCGCTTGAAAAACGGCTCGGGTGGGCGGCGGCGAACGCGTCGAGCTCGCCCGCTTCCGCATCGGCCGCCACCAGCACGGGATAGTCGTCGAGCGGAAACTCGAGGCGGCGCGCGTTGAACAGTTGCGGCACCAGGAAGATATCGGCGATGGTGGGGCTGTCACCGAACAGGAAACGTCCTGCCCGCGGCCTCGCCATCGCCTCGAGCGCGGTGAGCCCCTCGCGAAGCCAATGGTGGTACCAGACGTTCCGCTGCTCCTCCGGCTGCGCGAGCGGGCCGGCCAGATAACGGAGCACGCGCAAATTGTTGAGCGGGTGGATGTCGCAGGCGACCACCATGGCAAGGCCGAGGACATGCGCGCGATCGGCCGCCGCCGAGGGGAAAAGCGGCGGCGACGGGCGGGTGGCCTCGAGATAATCGATGATCGCGAGACTCTGGGCCAGCGCGAGTCCGTCGATCTCGAGCAGCGGCACCAGGCCTTGCGGGTTACGCGCGCGATAATCCGGCGACGATTGCGCGCCGAGCCGCAGATCGATCGGGATGCTCTCCCATTCCAGGCCCTTGAGATTGAGCGCGATGCGCACCCGATAGGCTGCGGAGGAGCGAAAATAGTCGAACAGTCTCACGTCGGCCATGAGCTCCAATAGCGCGGCGCCGCGTCAGCCGCCACTCGCTTGGCGGCGACGACGCCCGCCGGCGGGCGACAGCGCGGCGAAGCCGATGCGCATGAGCATTGCCGACCCCGGCTTGACGTACCCCGGTAGACGAATGATAGCGCCATTAATGCCTCAGACAGGCAGCGCGGAATAATCCGATGAATGCAACGGCAAGGACAGTTCGATGACGATCAGTGGAGCGATGGTGTTTCTTATGGCGCAGGCCGCCGCAGCGACGGCGCCGGCCGCGCCGGCAAAAGCAGGCGCCCAGCCTCAGCTGCCGACCAAAGCCAGCGTTCAGACGCAGGTGAAGAGGACATTCGACCGGCTTGACGCCAACAAGGACGGCTGGGTCGACAAGGCCGAAGCGGAAAGGGGCTTCGACGTTAGTTTCAAGGCGGCACAAGACGCGAGATTCGCCCGGCTCGACGCCAACAAGGACGGCTCGATCAGCCGTCAGGAATTCGACGCGGCCAGCGGCCAACCCACCCCTGCCGCCAGGTCCGCCTGGCTGACCTTCAACGACGTCGACAAGAACGGGCGCGTTGCCCTCGCCGAAGCGACCGCCAAGGAGCTCGGCGCTTTCGACCGCATCGACGCCGACCATAATGGCATCTTGTCGGTGGAGGAACTGCGCGCGGCCCGCTCTCGCCGGCGCTGATCCAGCCCCTATTGAAAAGGCCTGGCGCGCTCCTTCGAGGAAGTTGCTCCGGCGCTGATGACGAAGGCCGCATGTCCAGTGGACATGCGGCCTTTCATCGTTTCAGGTTGGTCTTCTGGGGCGCGTGACGGCCGCGTTCGAGATACGCCACACGATCGCCGCGGCTTACCTTAACCCTTTGAGGATTTTGCCGAAGCCGGCTTTTTCCCGCTTTTCCTGGCCGCCGGCGCCTCATCGCTGCTCGCGGCCTCGTTGACATCATCCTTGGCAGCAGCGCTCTTCGTGGCACTGGCCTTGCCCGCGCCCTTCGCCGGCACAGCCTCTGCGGGCACGTAACCGAGCGCGTCAACCAGCGGCTGGAGACCCGGCCCATATTTGCGCCAGCGCTCGACTGATCCCGAATAGACCGGCTTGCGCACCTGCGCGACGCTGGCCGTCTTCACCGGACGGCTCGACTTGTGGAACTCGACACAAGCCGGATCCCATTCGAGGCCGACATGTTCGATCAGCTTGCGCGCATTACCCTCGACGTCGGCGACGACCTCCTCATAATGCACGTCCATGATCGTGCCGGCCGGCAGCACCTTGTGCCAATGGTCCATCAGCGCCTGATATTCGCGATAATAACGCCCGAGCTCGCCGAAATCATAGCTGTGCGGCATGTCGTCCTTGAACAGCTTGGTGAAGGCCGAGAAGCAGGTGTCGACGGGATTGCGCAGGGTGTGAACGACCTTGGCGTTGGGGAAGATGAGGTTGATCATCCCCAGGAAGAAGTAATTGGTCAGCAGCTTGTCGGTGATCTTCCTCGCATTGCCCGCCGTCGCGTTGACCTGCTTCATGTAGGATTTGCCGAGCATGTCGAAATGGAATGGCTCCATCTCGTTCAACAGGGCTGGATATCTGGCCATCGACGGAAAGCGATCGCGCATCTGGCCGAGCACGCGGGCGAGATATTTGACCTCGCCGGCGCCGAACACGTTCGGGTGGCTGGAGAGGATCTGCTCGACGAGCGTGGAACCCGAGCGGGGCATGCCGACGATGAAGATCAAGCGGTCGTTGGGAAGCCCCTGGAACGGCCGGTTCTGGAAGCGTTCGGCATTGAACGTCTCCTTGATCTCGGCAAAGAAATTGAAGGTTTCCTCTTCGGAGTAAACGAGCTGCTGGCGCTTCTGGCGGGCGCCCTTGATATAATGTTCCAGCGCCTGCTCTGGCTGGCCGATATCGTCCAGCGCCTTGGCGTAGCCGAAGTGGAGCGGCATCAGGCGCGGATCGTCGTCGTTCGCCGCCTGCTTGAAGATCTCGCCCATCTTCTCGACGAGATCGGGCCGTTCCTTGAAATCGACGAGATCGTTGAGATTGGCGTAAGCGCCGAAGTTGTTCGAATTGAGCTCGAGCGCCTTGAGGATCTGCTGCTTGCCTTCCTCGAGCCTGCCGACGGACTTGAGCGCAACGCCGTAGAAGTTGCATGCTTCGGGCGAGTTGGGCGCAAGCTCCACCGCCTTGGTGAGGATCTCGACCGCCTCTTCGTAACGGTCGGTCTCGTGGAACAGCTGGCCGAGCGCCACCATCGCCTCGGGATAGTTGGGTTGCGCGGCGAGCGCACGCCGCGCCGCCTGCTCGGCGGCTTCGTAATTACCGCGGCGGGTCTGGACACGCGCCGTGATCGTCAAGGTGACCGGATGATTCTCCTGGACACGAAGCGCGTCGCCGAGAATGCGCAGCGCCTCCTGGTCCTTGTTGGTCATGAACAGGAGGTTCGCGAGATTATTGTACGCCTCCATATATTTGGTGTTCTGCATCATAGCCTTGCGATAGGCATGCTCCGCCTCGGCGGGCTTGCCCTGGTCGCGCAGCAACGTGCCGAGGTTGTTGTAGGCCTCGGGGTAATGCTCCCGGAACTGAAGCGCCTTATGATAATAGCCGAGCGCCTTGTCGTTCTCGCCGACGTAACGGCTGGCGTTGGCGAGATTGTTATAGGCCTCCGCGAAGCGCGGATTGGCCGCGACCGCTTTCTCGTAGCTGGCGATTGCCCCGCGGTAATCGCGCGCGTCGAACAGCAGGATGCCGAGATTGTTGTGCGCGGCAGCGTTCTTTGGATTGAGCTCGATCGCTTTGGCCAATGCCTGCTTCGCGCGCGCGGGATGCCCTTGCAGCCGCTCGATCTCGCCGAGATTGGCGTAGAATGCGGCATTGCCCGGAGCGCGCTTGATCGCCTGCTGGAGCGCGGCAACCGCCTCCTTGGGCTTGCCGAGCGCATTCAGGGCGGCGCCGAGGATGTTATAGCCGTCCGCCAAATTGGGATGGAATTTCACGATCTGCCGCGCCATCACCTCTGCGTCGGCAATGCGGCCTTGGGTGAACAGCTTCCCCGCCTGCTCGACGGCCTTGATGGCGGTCAACGCGACTTGCTTTGTCTGGGCTGCCGGCACGTTGCCGGGCGAAGCCGTATCACTTTCAACCATGATTACTCCGGATCGGGATAGATTGTGTGAGGGATCGTAGCGGATAGGAGCCCAGCCTAGCAAATCCGAATAGCACGGACGAGACTATCGCGGCCCAAAGCACGGAAAATCTGGAGGAGAGACGGCCGCGCCACAGCGTCCCCGCGCGCGTGATCCTATTCCCAATAGCGGAATCTTTTTCCAAAGCCCCGCAACCGCGTCTGGATTTCCTCGATCTCGTCGGTGGTCAGCGAGTCGGCGAAGCGGCCGATCCGTTCCGACGACAGATCCTTGGTATACATGTCCGACCAGAAGGCAGCGCTGATCGGATCGCGAAGGCGGACTTCCTTGTTGAAGTTCGCGCTCGCGGCATGGTCGTCGTTGAAAGTCTGGGCCGCGTCGAGATCATATTCGGCACCGCAAAATTCACCGATCCCGGCGATGGTCCGCCTGGGGTCTTGCATCACGTCTTCGTAG
>Ga0255338_1004246_pt1 | contig 15246 bp, 12 predicted proteins | sample MeOH1_35cm_T4_19_FD_203715 | JGI IMG/M metagenome (GOLD analysis project Ga0255338, IMG submission 203715) | Sandy soil microbial communities from University of British Columbia, Vancouver, Canada - MeOH1_35cm_T4_195 | ecosystem: Engineered > Artificial ecosystem > Sand microcosm > Unclassified ...
TGCTGGCCGCGGCCGCCGGCGAGCTGGGCGACGACTACCCGAGCCTGCGCCTGGCCAACCCCGCCCAGCTGCGCAACCACGCCTCGGTGGACCTCTACGTCGAGGACGTGCTGCGCCACGCGCGGGTGATCCTGCTCTCGCTGCACGGCGGGGTGGGCTACTGGCGCTACGGCATCGAGCGGCTGGTCGAGCTGGGCGAGGCCGGTGCCACGCTGATCCTGGTGCCCGGCGACGACCGCCCCGACCCGGAGCTGACCCGCCTGAGCACGGTGTCCGCCGAGGACGCCGCGCGCGCCTGGCAGTACCTGCGCCAGGGCGGGCTGGACAACGCCCGCCAGCTGTACCGCTTCCTCGCCGACCGCTGGTTGGGACACGCGCAGGAATGGCGCGAGCCGCAGGCGCTTCAGCGCGTCGCGGTCTACCACCCGCGCCGCGGCAGCGGCACCCCGGCGCTGTGGCACGCCGACTGGCGCTGTGGCGCGCCGGTGGCGGCGCTGCTGTTCTACCGCGCGCAGTTGCAGGCGGCCAACACCGCCTTCGTCGACGAGTTCTGCGCGCGCCTCGCCGCGCAGGGCCTCAACCCGCTGCCGATCGCCGTGGCCAGCCTCAAGGAGCCGGCCTGCCTGGCCCAGGTCGAGGACTGGCTGGACGAGTGCGACGCGGCGCTGATCCTCAATACCACCGGCTTCGCCCTGTCCAGCCCGGAGCGCCCGGCGCTGCGCCCGTTCAGGCGCGACGTGCCGGTGCTGCAGGCGATCTGCGCGCTGGACAACCGCCAGCGCTGGCAGGACAACCCGCTGGGCCTCGGCCCGCGCGACCTGGCCATGCACGTGGCGCTGCCCGAGCTGGACGGGCGCATCGTCACCCGGCCGATCAGCTTCAAGGGCCTGGCCTGGCGCAGCGAGCGCAGCCAGAGCGACGTGGTCTGCTACCAGGCCGACGGCGAGCGCATGGACTTCGTCGCCGAGCTGGCGCGGCGCTGGGTGAACCTGGCGCGCAAGGCCAACCCCGACAAGCGCATCGCCCTGGTGCTGGCCAACTACCCGACCCGCGACGGGCGCATCGGCAACGGCGTCGGCCTCGACACTCCGGCGGCGGCGCTGAACATCCTCCGCGCGCTCCAGCAAGCGGGCTATCCGGTGGCCGAGCTGCCGGACTCCGGCACCGCGCTGATCCACGCCCTGCTCGGCGGGGTGAGCAACGATCTCGACACGCTCGACCTGCGCCCCTGCCAGCAGAGCCTGGCGCTGGCCGACTACCGCCGGCTGTTCGAGCGGCTGCCCGAGGCCAACCGCCAGGCGGTGCTGCAGCGCTGGGGCGGCCCGGAGGACGACCCGATGTTCCGCGGCGGGCGGATGATGGTCGCCGGCCTGCGCCTGGGACTGACCTTCGTCGGCATCCAGCCGGCGCGCGGCTACCAGCTCGATCCGGCGGCGATCTACCACGACCCGCTCTTGGTGCCGCCGCACGGCTACCTGGCCTTCTACTTCTGGCTGCGCGAGACCTACGGCGCCGATGCGGTGGTGCACGTCGGCAAGCACGGCAACCTGGAATGGCTGCCGGGCAAGGGCGTCGGGCTGTCCGCCGAGTGCTGGCCGGACGCCATCCTCGGCCCGCTGCCCAACGTCTACCCGTTCATCGTCAACGATCCCGGCGAGGGCGCGCAGGCCAAGCGGCGCAGCCAGGCGGTGATCGTCGACCACCTGATGCCGCCGCTGACCCGCGCCGAGAGCTACGGCCCGCTGCGCGACCTGGAGCGCCTGGCCGACGAATACTACGAGGCCAGCCTGCTCGACCCGCGCCGCGCCGGAGAGCTGCGCGGCGAGATCCTCGCCACGGTGCGCGCCACCGCGCTGGACCGCGAGCTGAATCTGCAGCTCAGCGCCGACCCGGACAGCTGGCTGCCGCAGCTCGACGCCTACCTGTGCGACCTCAAGGAATCGCAGATCCGCGACGGCCTGCACGTGTTCGGCGAATCGCCCGGCGGCCGCCTGCGCCGCGACACCCTGCTGGCGCTGCTGCGCGTGCCGCGCGGCGACGGGCAGGGCGGCAACGCCAGCCTGCTGCGCGCGCTGGCCGCCGACCTCGGCCTCGGCTGGGACCCTCTGGCCGGCGACCCCGGCGAGGCGTGGCACGGCCCGCGCCCGGACTGCCTGACGGACCTGTGCGCCGATGTCTGGCGCACCGCCGGCGACACCCGCGAGCGCCTGGAACTGCTCGCCCTGCAACTGATCGACGGCGCGCTTGAAGCGCCCGGCGCGGCCAGCGCCGCGGTGCTCGTCGAGCTGCACGAGCGCGTCGCGCCGCTGCTCGACGCCTGCGGCGCGGCGGAGATCAATGGGCTGCTCGCCGCGTTGGACGGCCGCTTCGTGCCGCCGGGGCCGAGCGGCGCGCCCAGTCGCGGGCGCCTCGACGTACTGCCCACCGGGCGCAACTTCTACGCGGTGGACGTGCGCAACCTGCCCACGCCGACCGCCTGGCGGCTGGGCTTCCAGTCCGCTAGCCTGCTGCTGGAGCGCCACCTGCAGGATCACGGCGAGCACCTGACCCGCCTCGGCCTGTCGGTGTGGGGCACCGCGACCATGCGCACCGGCGGTGACGACATCGCCCAGGCCATGGCGCTGCTCGGCGTGCGCCCGGTGTGGCAGGCCGGCAGCGGGCGGGTCGAGGACTTCGAGATCCTCCCGGTGTCGCTGCTCGACCGCCCGCGGGTCGACGTCACCCTGCGCGTTTCCGGCTTCTTCCGCGACGCCTTCGCCAACCTGCTGCGCCTGTTCGACGCCGCGGTGCTGGCGGTGGCCGCGCTGGACGAGCCGGAGGAACTCAACCCGCTGGCCGCGCGGGTGCGTCGCGAGAGCGCCGAGCTGGCCGCCGAGGGGCTGAGTGCCGAGGAAGCGCGCCGCCGCGCCGCCTGGCGGGTGTTCGGCGCCGCGCCCGGCGGCTACGGCACTGGGGTGCAGCAGGCCATCGCCGAGGGCGCCTGGGACAGCCGCGCCGATCTGGCCGACGTGTACCTGACCTGGGGCGGCTACGCCTACGGCGCCGGCGGCGACGGCGTGCCGGCCCGCGCGGCGCTGGAGCGGCGCCTCGGCGCGGTGCAGGCGGTGCTGCACAACCAGGACAACCGCGAGCACGACCTGCTCGACTCCAACGACTACTACCAGTTCCAGGGCGGCATGCTGGCCGCGGCGGAAACCCTCGGCGGCGCCCAGGTGGCCAGCTACCACGGCGACCACAGCCAGCCGGACAACCCGCGCATCCGTACCCTCAAGGAAGAGCTCAACCGCGTGGTGCGCGCCCGCGCCGCCAATCCCAAGTGGATCGCCGGCATCAAGCGCCACGGCTACAAGGGCGCCTTCGAGCTGGCCGCCACCGTCGACTACCTGTGCGCGTTCGACGCCACCAGCGAGCTGATCGACGACCACCAGTACGAGATGCTCACCGATGCCTACCTGCTCGACGCCGATACCCGCGAGTTCGTCCGCCAGCACAACCCGGCGGCGCTGCGCGAGATGACCGAGCGGCTGCTCGACGCCCAGCAGCGCGGCCTCTGGCAGCAGCCGGGCGAATACCGCGAGGCGCTGGAGAACCTGCTGCTCGACTGCGAGGAAGACGGCTGATGGCCGCGACGAGGATTTCCCATGCATGAACCCGTGAATTTCCCGCTCGCCGCGGTGGTCGGCGCCGACGCGCTGAAGCTGGCGCTGTGCCTGGCGGCGGTCGATCCGGCCATCGGCGGCGTGCTGATCGAGGGGCCGCGCGGCATGGCCAAGTCGACCCTGGCGCGCGGCGTGGCCGAGCTGCTCGACGGCGGCCAGCTGGTCACCCTGCCGCTGGGCGCCACCGAGGAACGGATCGTCGGCACCCTCGATCTGGACGCCGCGCTCGGCGAGGGCCGCGCGTGCTTCGCCCCGGGCCTGCTGGCGCGCGCCCACGGCGGCGTGCTGTACGTCGACGAGGTCAACCTGCTGGCCGACCATCTGGTCGACCTGCTGCTCGACGTGGCGGCCAGCGGGGTCAACCACGTCGAGCGCGACGGCATCTCGCACCGCCACGCCGCGCGTTTCGTGCTGATCGGCACCATGAACCCGGAGGAGGGCGAACTGCGCCCGCAGCTGCTCGACCGCTTCGGCCTGGCCGTCGCGCTCGGCGGCGCGCCGCTGCCCGCCGAGCGCGCCGAGATCGTCCGCCGTCGCCTGGACTTCGACCGCGATCCGCAGGCCTTCCGCGCCCGCTGGCAGGCGGCGCAGGACGAGCTGCAGGCGCGCTGCCGGCAGGCCGGCGCGCGGCTGGAAGCGATCCCGCTGGACGACGCGGCGCTCGATGCCATCGCCGCGCGCTGCTACGCCGCCGGCATCGACGGCCTGCGCGGCGACCTGGTCTGGCTGCGCGCCGCCCGCGCCCACGCCGCCTGGCGCGGCGCCGCGGCCATCGCCGCCGAGGACATCGACGCGGTGCAGGACTTCGTGCTGCGCCACCGTCACCCGCACGGCCCGGCCGCCGAGCCGCCCAAGCCCGATCCGGCCGGCGGCCAGAACGACGGCCAGCGCGGCGAGCAAGGCGAGGGCCAGTGGGGTGAGCTGCCGGCGCAGCCGGTGGGCATCGGCGAACGCCGCGCGCTGCCGCGCTGGACAAAAAAGCCCTGAGCATCCGCCCGCAACCCACCCAGGGTGCGGATGCGCGACACCGGGACACGCCCCAGCCGGCCCCGCGCGGGCGCGCCGGCGCGCCCGGTCGCGGCCGCCCGGACTGGCCGCGCAGCCTGCAACGCGGCCGGCCGCGCTCGCGCGCCGAGCTGCACTACCGCAGCCGGGTGAGTGCTGCGCCGGCGCTGTGGCTGATTGTGGTCGACGCCTCGGCCTCGACCCGCCGCCACGGCGCCCTGCGCCGCGCCAAGGGCCTGCTCGCCGAACTGCTCGAACAGGCGCGCCGCCGGCGCGTGGCGCTGGCCCTGCTGCAGGCCGACGGCGCCCGGCCGCGCTGGTTCTGCCAGGGCCAGCGTGCCCCGCAGGCGGCGCGGCGCTGGCTGGAGCAGCTCGGCGCCGGCGGCGGCACGCCGCTGCCCGCCGCGCTGGCCGAGGCCGCCGCCTGGCTGGCGCGGCGCCGGCGCAGCCATCCCGGCGAGCGCCAGCAGCTCTGGCTGCTCACCGACGGCCGTCTGCGCGAGCTGCCGGCGGTGGCGCCGGCGGCCTGCCCGGCGCTGCTCATCGACATCGAGAGCGGCCCGCTGCGCCTCGGCCGCGCCCGCGCGCTGGCCGAGGCGCTGGGCGCCGAATACCGGCATATCGACGAGCTGACGTTGTTATGAGCGGTGTAGGAAAGAAGGTCCGGCGTAGGGGGGACAACGGCGCAGCCTTGTCCACCTCGGGGTACGGCGGTGGGCAATCGCTGCGCGAGTTGCCCACCCTACGTTCCAAGACCATCTCTCGACGTAGGGTAGAAAACTCGCGCAGCGATTTTCTACCGAGCCACCAACCTCGACCATGAATGCCGAGAAGAGGAACGAATAGAACACCGGCGCGGCGGCCCTTTGCCACCGCGCCCCACGAATCCGGTTCCGCCGCACCGCGGCGGTGACAACAGGGAAACGGGTGAGCCCGCTCGCGGGCGATTCCCGTGCTGCCCCCGCAACTGTGAGCGGCGAGCGCTTCCGCGAGGTGCCACTGGTCTTAGGGCCGGGAAGGCGCGGGAGGGCGACGACCCGTGAGCCAGGAGACCTGCCGGCAACCCCGGCCGCCCACGCGGCCACCCGACCCACGCATCTCTCGGAGGGAGTCCGATGCATATTGAACCCGGCGCGCTGAATGCCGCCAAAGTGCTCTACGGCCATGCGGCCGCCGCCGCCACCCTGCTGGTCTACGCCCCGCGCCTGCTCAAGCGTGTCGACCAGGTGGCCAAGACCCTGCTGGCCGCGCTGTTCTTCTCGCTGCTCATGGAGGTCTACCACCTGCCGGTGGGCGTCTCCGAGCTGCACTTCGTCGGCGCCTCGGCGATCTACTTCATCTTCGGCTTCCTGCCCACCCTGTTCGGCTTCGCCATCGGCCTGCTGCTGCAGGGCCTGCTGTTCGAGCCGCAGGACCTGGTACACTTGGGTGTCAACTCGCTGTCGCTGATGCTGCCGCTGATCGCCGCCCACGGCCTGTTCGGTCGCCGCCTGTTCGGCTGCGACGCGCGCAGCCTGAGCTGGCAGGAAGTGCTGCGCTTCGACGCCGTGTACTACAGCGGCGTGGTGGCCATGGTCGGCTTCTGGCTGTCCATCGGCGAGGAGCCGCTGCCGCTCGACAACTGGCTGCTGTTCGCCGCGTCCTACGCGCCGCTGGTGCTGTGCGAGCCGCTGTTCACCTGCCTGGCCGTGCGCCTGCTCAAGCGCTGGCCGCAGTCCGCACTGCTGCAGCGTCTGACCTGCGTCGCCGGCCTGCGCCTGGCCTGAGCGGCGCCACAAAAAAACGCCCGCCGACCGGGAACGGTCGGCGGGCGTTTTCGTTTGTGCGTCCTGCGGCGGCTTACGGGTTGCACACCTTATCGACGTAGGCGCCCATGAACCAGTCGGGGATCTCCTCGACCTTGAATTCGAGGTCGGTGCCATCCGTCACTTCGGCGAGCAGCAGGTCGGCGCCGGAGTTGTCGAAGATGTACGCCCGGCTCGATGCGGCAACCGCCGCCGGCAGAAGCGCGAGGCAGCGGCCATAGCGCTGGACGATCTTCTCGGTAGGGACCGGATGGCCGCCCACCGCGACACGGTTCTTGACCCGGTTGATATTGATTTCTGGGTCTTCGGTCGCGACGAAGTAGAGATAGGTACGGTAGCCGGATGCTCGCATTCGGCCATGCCCGGGATTTTGTCCTCCAGTTGGCTCAGCAACTCGTCACTCAACACTCGTTTGGCTTGCATGTTGCGCTCCTGCGCGCCGGGCCGGGGTGTTACGCCGAGGGTTTGCTTTCCTCAATATCGTGGAAGCGGCTGTAGTCGACCACGATCCGTCCGTTCGGATGGGAAACCAGAATGTCGACGAAGCGGCGGTTGTGCTCGACGTGCTTGAAGCTGTAGGCCGTGCGGGCGAACACCGTCTGGCCGAGGGCTTCGTCGGTGCCGGTCACGGTCACCACGATTTCCGCCTCCTCGCGTTCCAGGGTGGCGATGTCCTTGCCATGCAGTGGGCTTTCCGGGCCTATGACATGGGCCAGCACCTGGGCGAAGCGCAGCATCGGTGCATGCGACTGCAGCAGCGGCAGTGGGTCGAACCGGCGCACTAGATGGCCACTTGGCGTCATCACCAGACGCGAAAGAGTCACCTCCACATCCACGGCGAGGATCACGCTGGTGCGCAGGTTGGCGATGCGCAGACTCAGTGCGGGAATGCCGTTCTCGCTGGCGATCACCGCCTTCTGGCTGAACATGATCCGTGCGCGTGGCCGGGCGAAACGGGCGAAGACCAATCCGGTGGCCAGCGCGTTGATCATCATGCCGATCAGCACCTCGACGGCGACCACGCCGTTGGCAAAGCTGCCGATCGGCACCATGCCGCCGTAACCCACGGTGGAGAACGTCTGCACGCTGAAGAAGAACAGCGATAGCAGCTTGTTCTCGCCCAGCCCGGACACCTGGCCGGGGGCGCAGAGGTAGAGCAGGGCGAACAGCAGGTTGATCAGGACGTAGAAGACCACCGAGGCATAGAGGAAGGTGGGCCAGCGCGCGGTCAGCGCATGGTGGTAGATATCCGTCCAGAACTTGTCGCGCACGCCGATGCGCTCGACGTCCTCGTGACCGCGTTCCAGCAGCAGATGCTTGCGCAGGCGGTGGGCCGCTTCGTGGGTGTGGATGTCCTGGTTCAACAAGGCATTCGCCTCGCTGCGCTCCTTCGCCAGTCGGGTGCTCCGTTTGTCTCTGGATCGACGCCACAAGCTTTGCATATCGGGTATTGATCTCAAGGGTCGGTCGGGATGGGCCCGGTCTCTCAGTGCCGGTCCGAGCGGCACGCGAGAGGGAGGCAGGACTCGCCCCCGCCCCGCTGTGCCGCGGAAGGGAATCGCATTGTCCTCCGTTCGTCGGATGGGTTGCGATTAGAGGATAGGCTGATGGGCGGGTGCTCCCGCACTCCGTCGTACTGCCCTCCGGAGCGCAAGCGCCTGCTTGCTGAGAGGTAATATATTGCCTCACTTGACGATAATGAACGCAAAAATGGGTATTTAAATACCTTTTCCGTGCTTGGGTCGGTCAGAAATAGGCATTAAGATGCCTATCGATACCGACTCAGCGGAGGGGCGGCAAGCGCGGCCGGACATGTCATGGAAACCATAACCCTGCAGGTCCATCTGGACGGCCAGTGGCGCGATGCGCTGCGGGTGCGCTTCGACGCGCCCGCAGACGGGCTGCGCAGCCGTTGCAGCGCCAGCTACGAGGCCGACTACCTCGTTGTCCACCTCGACGAGTTGGGCACGCCGAAGGCGCCGGCGGTGAGCGCGGCGTTCCCCCTGGGCTGGGAAGACTACCGAGGCATCGCCCCGGCCTTCCTGCACGACATCGTCCCCGCCGGCGCCGCGCGGCGGCACATCCTGGCGCGGATGGCGCTGCCCCTCGACGCGCCGGAAGAGTTCTTCCTGCTGCAGCGCTGCACCATGGCGCCGGTCGGCAACCTGCGCGTCAAGGAGTCCGTCGCTGCCCCATGCGAGCCGGTCGGCTTCCCGCGCGAGGAAGTGATCCGCCGCGACATCCGTTTCCTCGACTACGCCTACGAGCGCGGCGCGGCCGTCGGCGGCGCCACGGGGGCCGGCGGCGAGGCGCCCAAGCTGCTGCTCGCCGAGGATGCCGCCGGCGACCTCCACCCGGACGCTAGCCTGCCCGACGCCGAGGTGCGCCGGCACTGGTTCGTCAAGTTCCCGCGCAACGCCGGGACGGCAACCGACCGGGATATCCTGCACAGCGAATACTGCTATTACCGCGCGCTGAACCGGCTGGGCATCGAGACCATCTCCGCCGAAGGGCTGGCCTACGAGGAAGCGGAAAAGCCCAGCCTGTGGATGCGCCGCTTCGACCGCCGGGTCGGCCCGGCCGGGGCCGAGCGGATCGCCGTCGAGTCCGCCTATTCGCTGTGTGGCGTGACCCGGCCGGGCAGCCGTCTGGAGCATGTCGAGGTGGTCGCCCGACTGGCGCAAATCTGGGACGCCGCCGGGCAGGGCGCAGAAGTTCCCGCCCTGGTCGCCGAGTACCTGCGCCGCGATCTGCTCAACCAGATCCTCGGCAACACCGACAACCACGGGCGCAACCTCTCCATCCTGCGCAGCCGCGAGCGCATCGACCTGGCGCCGATCTACGACCTCGCGCCGATGGCGATGGACCCCGAAGGCGTGGTGCGCACGACCCGCTGGCCCGAAGGCATCGAGCGGCTGGACGGCACCGACTGGCGTGCCGCCTGTAACGCCCTGGCGCGCTGGAGCGACCCCGAACGGCTGTTCGAGGGCCTGCGCGCCGACGCCCGCCGACTGCTGGCCCTGCCGGACCTGCTGAACGAACTGGGCCTGCCCGAACAGACCTGGCAGGCGCCGACCATCCCGCTCGCCCGCCTGGAAACCACCCTGCGCCGCTGGGGGCTGCTATGAAGAAACCGGAAGAAGACCGCGGCGCGGTACTCGACGACATCCGCCAGCAACTGGCCGACGGTACCCTGACCTTCGGCGGCGCCATCCGCCAGCTGCGCCTGCGCGTCACTGGCCTCAACCAGACCGATTTCGCCCGCATGTGCAAACTCTCCCTGCGCACCCTGCGCCAGCTCGAACAGGACGCCGGCAACCCCACGGTGGCGACGCTGGATAGCGTGTTCAGGTTGTTCGGGATGCGGGTGGGGGTTGTGGCGGTGAGGAGGAGGGAGGTTGGGGGATGAAATGACTAGGAGCTGCAGGAACTGAGTGAACGAATCCGTTGGCAAGCGGTTGCAGCGGGCCAAAAGCGGACTCCTAAACCATGCTAGCGGGGTAGATGCTGGTAGGTCTCTGTCCCGTTGTAAGAGCTAATGATTTAGGGCAGCTCTCGGATTGGAGACAAGTACATGCTTATCACTTCATGTCCCAAGCTGGATTTCATGAACCATTGTCAGAGATGACAAAGCCTTGCTGAGCCACTATTGTTGGTATCACTTAGCCATCAATCGGATCAGAAAGTAGAGAGATCTAATGTTTAAACGTGAACGCCCCATCGAAATGGGTAACCTCGTTTGTAAATTTGGCACTCAGAATTTGCTCGATTATTTTAACACTATTGTTTATCCGGCTTTTTTTGACGCCAAGCTTATAAGAAAATACGGCGATACAAAAGTATTTTTTTAATAAGGTTGAATTGATAACCATTGATGGAAGGGTGTTGTTGGTTGGCAGATTCATCAAGGACATGATTCTGGAGCGGGAGCAGGTATATAACCTATCACAGGGGTTGGTGGAAGACCATGAGGAATTACAATCCTCCCCGTCGGCTATATTTGTTCTCATCTTAGATATCCACCGCCTAATCTATTTAAAAGAGACTAAATTTGCGCCGTCCCTAGATAATTTCAAGTCAACTATCGAGAGTTTTATTAAAGCTAAGCATAAGGAATACATCGATAGATTGACAGATGAGAGCAAGGTTGAGGGTAAAAGAAAAACCAAGAAGCAACTGTTGTCTGAACACCTTCCCCCTTCCCTTGAGATAATACCTTTGACGTCGGCGCGAAGTGTCGAAGACTTTGTTCGGCAGTACGAGGTTCTAAGCTCAGTTACCTATAAATTCTCCGATAGGAATGATGAACAAGATAACGAAGGCTTTTTCCGTGCAGTTCAAAGGCAGAAGGACGAGGTTGGCAGCAGATCTACAACCATAAAGCACTCAAGTTCCGAGGGGCTAGATAAAGAGGCAGTAATCGGTGAAGTTCAGGCCGCTACGGCGCAGGGCAACCAAAGGGTGGTTATGGTAGGCAAGGACTCCTCGGGCAATACCTTGAGAGGCGATAACAACGACTTTCAACTCAAGACTACAGTGGAAGTTTCTAGTCATACGCCGAGCAAGGTTGCAAGAAAGATATTTAGCAAATTTCTTGAGCTTGTTGGTGATGGTTTGATTCAGGTCGGAATTCCAAGCAGAGAGGTTCTTGCAAAGTTGGCTCCTTACCGAGACGATGAAAATGCACAGTGATGACCTGTCAGCCAAGGCTTTAACCGAAGAGAAAAGTCTGTGGGCTGTCTATAATAAGGCCCGGAGGATTCAGTTTAATTCATTCAATTTATGGGCAACAATTATTATTGTGATGTTTGTGGTCGCTCAATATTGCGTGCTAGACATCTCTCTTGAAGAAAAGCTTAAAGTGGTTAGGGATTTTTCGTCTGTCGCAATTGGTCTTGTAGTGTCCGTGCTGGGTTTTATCTTGGCAGGATTCACGATATTCGCAACAATTAGTCAGCCTGACATGCTGGTCGCCATGTCAAGGCATCGCCATGAGAGTTCCGGTCTTTCGTATCTGAAGAATAATTTTTTTATCTTCATGCGGATTTTTATTTACTACCTCGCATATACAGTTGCATGTCTGTTGATTATTGTGTTTGGAGTAAAGGGCGGAGTTGTGCATAAGCTAGTAGCGGCCTCACCTATTTCTTGCCATATAGAAGAATGGTTGGTAGGTTTATCTTATGTTTTCCTCTATGGTGGATTGTTTTTTCTTCTTATGCAGCTTAAATCGTTTATATATAATGTTTATCATTCGGTAATGACCGCTATTAGATGGAAAGCGATGCAGGATCAGTGAGCTTTTTATTAGCTGACGTTTGCTTGATTCAGATAACCCCTAGGCCGGTGAACTCAATCCTTTCCCTGACCTGGGTGCAGCTCGCAACTTAACATTTCGGGTGTCAACTTTTGGTTGGTTTCTGTCTTTCGTTACCGACAGCAATCGGCACAAAACGGTCATAAATCGTCTAGGAAATCGGAAGTGGCTCATGTCGAAGTAATCAGGCAGGGTTAATTTGCGACTAGGCTTTCATGTAACAAGAATGCCCAACGCAACTCTGGAGCCTTTATGTCTCTTCCTATCCGCCTCACAGACGGATAGGAATACGCGCACTTACGAGAAAACTACACCGACTTGGGAGTCACCAATGAGGAAAAGATACCTGTCGTTGTGTTTATCTGAGGCGATATTGCTTAAAAATTTGTTTCATCACCGGATAAGCCCGGATACGGTGACCACGGTTTTCGCTGGTCTCGACCGGCTGCTCTTGGCCGATGGGGCCGGCAGACATTGGCTATGAGCGGATGAAGATTGTGCCTATTCCATGCTGTGTCCAATATCCAGATGACAGCGATTGTGGCCTACAAAACCTCTGAACCATACTTAAAAAATATGACCTCCGTTCTATCCAAGACTTTAGCTACATTACTTCAGTACGGACTTTCCGATGAGTTTGCTAAGAAGGCTCATAAGGCAGGGCTCACGGTGACAAAGGTGCGCGCACTTAGTATTGCGGATTTGGTTGAAAAGTACGGTCTGTCCTTCTCTGAGGCGAAGGTGTTAACCAAATGCGTACGACGTCAACCCATTAACACCGATGTCATAAACTTATTGCTTCAGCGAAGTAATTTTCTATGCAATATTTGTAAAGGGCAGAAGGGTGTCGCATATATTATTCATCACATTGTGGAATATGAGAAGACTCAGGATAATAGCTACAAAAATCTAGTAGTCCTATGTCCGACCGATCATGACTTGGCACATCAAGGTGGCTTGACTCTCCGCATTACAGCCGACCAGTTGCGCCGAGCGAAACAGGACTGGGAGCGTCAGGTCAAGATTGCGAACGCCCAGCAAGCAGTGCAAAAGAGAGACATAAACGACAATGGCTATCAGGTAGTCGGTAACCCGTCAGCTCGTCAGTCCATCGAAATCCTGCCGCAGTTGCGAGAGAAGTATCCGCAGTACCTACGTCCGGAGATGACATCTGTCCAGTTCGTTCAGTCTCATGACCGGTGCTACCTTGAAATCACAACGGCCGATCAGGTCAGCGACTACCTGATTGATGAAATGAGCAAGCGCACCGACTTGGCATTTGTCTCGGACGACGGTTCCGGGGTGTTTTTTAGTCCCAGCAGCCCAATCACCGAGAATATACGTCGCTTTATCTTGGAGTTCGATGAGATGTCGATCATCAATTGCACCGACTTGTTCACCAACGAGGCAGCAGCCCGAATCGGCGAGCATTGGCGGCGGTACGGCGTTGCCCCAGATGGTCTGTGGTAGAGGTGGTGTAGTGACTGAGGCTGCCGAGTCAGGCTCTCCAGCCACTGGTTGGCTGCTTCACCGAATCTACATGATGACTGCTCTTGGCCGATTTTGTTGAAAAAGTCGGTCTTGGCTGGTGCAGCCTTTCCAGAGCTTGAAAAGCGCACGTTTTTGGCGTTGCTACGTGAAATCCAGAGCAGCTCCACCTCCGTAACCGCTCAGATTTCAACGTAAGCAACACTCTTTTGTAGGCAGAATTGCAAAGGGAGTTTCTCAACAGAATCGGCCGATTTCTGTCAGTAATGACCGGCAGCTATGGTGCGATGGCTGCCGCACGCTTTTCAACATGGTACGGCCAGCAACCGTCACTAACCCCCCACTCGCAAACTCCCGCTCCATCGCCGGCAGCCTCGGCCTTTGCAACATCAACACCGGAGTCCCCTGTGGAGTTTGTGTTCGGTGGCCTGGCTGCTGCTGCTCTTGCTGACCAGCACGTCGCAGTCGATGCGCGCCAGCAGCACGTAGGGTAGAAAACCGCACAGCGTTTTCTACCAATCTTTCTCAGTCGCAATACCCGGTGGAAAAGACCTGCGGCCGTTTTCCACCCTACGCTGCTGCCGAAGATGGTCGCCAGAAACGAAATGTTAGGCGGATGTGCCTCAATTTGGCTCCGGGCAACTTGGATCGCCCTCCTTGCACGACGCCAGCGCCTTGAGCGCAGCAATGCGTTCGCGGGTCTTGGTTGACAGGCAGTCGTGGTAAACGAGCGGATGAATACTGCCACCCTCAACTTCGGAAGTCTCAAAGATGCACGAGGCATCGCGGAACTTGATCCACGCGACCTCCGCTGCCTTGAGTTGCTGCGCCTGCGAAGGCGATAACCGCTTCCTGTATTCGGCGTACACGGCATTCAGCTCCGAGTCGACACGCTGGTATTCCATCACTGCACAATCATTCATATCGAGTTGCGTCTGCGGGTTGTCGCAGTCTTTGGCGCTTGCCGATGCCAAGACCAGCATCGACGCCATGCCCATGATCGTTTTCACTTTTCTCCCGGCCCTATCTACCTAAACGGTTAAGCTAACGGACAGTGAGTAGGGTAGAAAACCGCGTAGCGTTTTCTACTAGTCCGAGTCCCTGCCGCAATGATCGGTGGAAAAGACCTGCGGTCGTTTTCCACCCTACGCTGCGGGGCGAGCCGGCTATGCCAGCTAGTCCCTTCTCGACCAACCCCGCGAACAACGCCTCGCCACTGGCAAACTCCCGCTCCACCGCGGGCAACTCCGGCTTTTTCGGTACCAGCACCGGAGTCCCCCGTTCGCGGGCGGCCTGCAGTTTGTACTCGGTGGCCTGGCGGCCGCTGTTCTTGCTGACCAGCACGTCGCAGTCGATGCGTTCCATTAGCGCGCGTTCGTCGTCAAGGGCGAAGGGGCCGCGGGCGCCTGGACGGTGAGGCAGCACATGCGCCAGTTCTGGTTGCAAGGGGGCCTTGCTAACTGCTGGTGGATGCCGTTCGGCAGCCATCGGTCTCAAGACTCTTCCAGTAATGCCTGACTGTGATCGCGGCAAGCGGCCAAAAGCTCCTCGCTCAGCTCCGCATCGTCCAGTGCGCGTGCCAGTGCCACGCCACCGATGAGCGTCACCGCGAGTTGCAACGCCTTTTCTCTTGTTCCGGTATCGCCCGGTAGCGCCGCTTGCAGGCGCTCGACAAAGCCGCTGAACGTGCGTGTGTAGCTCTGCCGCACGCGGGTTTCCCTGAGCGCCACATCGATGGCCATGAAGGCCAGCGGGCAGCGCGGGTTGCCGCCCTGCGCATGGTCGTATTGCAGATATCCGTCCACCAGGCTGCTCAGGCCTTGCTCGCCCAGGGTGTCGAGATGCGTGGCGCCGACTCGCGCGGCGTGGGCGATGGCTTCGCCATAGAGTTCCGACTTGGTGCGGAAGTGGTGATAGAAGGCGCCGCGCGTCAGGCCGGCGTCTTCCATCAGTTCGTCGATCCCTACCGCAT